>Ga0070738_10002261_pt1 | contig 30797 bp, 30 predicted proteins | sample Coa_R2_2_FD_66446 | JGI IMG/M metagenome (GOLD analysis project Ga0070738, IMG submission 66446) | Surface soil microbial communities from Centralia Pennsylvania, which are recovering from an underground coalmine fire - Coalmine... | ecosystem: Environmental > Terrestrial > Soil > Unclassified ...
GCAGCCGTCGCTTTTCCATCTTTTGGTGATCTCGTTTGTTCGCCATGCCAGAAAAGTACCATAATCAATCCAGCTTGGCTAGAACTAAATGTCATTCTATTGTACGAGTCTCAATAATGGTTGGGCCAGCTTCAACAACCCCGCGGGCTTGAACATTTCCGGCACCATCAGCCTGGAAGCCTGGGTGCAGCCCGGTGTGAACCTGGCGCCAGTTGCCCGTATTATTTCCCATGGGCCGCCTACCATCAGCAGCTACGAAGCGTTCGTCGGCACCGTCGACCCCGCCGGCGCCGATTTTGTCGGCGCAGTTACCAACACCAGCGAAGTGTTCCTGCTGATCGACCACGGCACCAATTACTCCGTCGGTTCCGCGAAATACGACGACGGTAATGGCACCACGACGGTTTACGCGGCCACTTATCCTGTCCCCGACGGGGACATCGGCGCCTCCGCCTGGGTGCACCTGGTGGGCACATATGACGGCGCCAACTGGAAGCTTTATCGAAATGGCCAGCTGGTTGCCACCCAAGCCGGCCCGACGGGAGCTTTGACCATTGACGGCGGCGATTGGGCTGTCGGTGCCACCGGCATGGGGTGGGCCGATAACCTCCGTGGGGCTATCGACGAAGTCGCGATCTATAACACCGCCTTGTCCGCAGCACAGGTATCCGCACACTACAACGCGGCCAAATCAGGGTCTCTCGCCACCTTTGCCATCAAGCCCGCCGGAAGCAACACAGTTATTATCACTTGGCCGTCGGGTGCCACGCTGCAACAGTCCACAACCGTCAACGGAACTTACGCCGATGTCCCCGGTTCTCCCGTTTCGCCCCTCACAATACCGGCCACGGCGACGATGTTTTACAGGTTAAAGATGTAGGGCACGGACCGAAGCCAGCCGACTTGTGGTTACTGTGGCAAAGCAATCGCCACCGTAACCATCGCAACGATGAGCCAGAGCAAAACCGCAACCTGCAAGACCATCGCTACCACTGTGATCAACAGTCCACTGATTTTCAGACCCCATCTCAGTCGGCTCCGCCACACCGCACCTCCGCAGACCAGGAGAGCCGCGAGTGGCAGGAGACAAAACAGTGAAACGATAATGCCCTGCGGCGGGGTAGGCAGTTGCGACCTGTTCCAAGCCGCGAGCAATAGACAAAAAGCGGTCGGACTCAGGAAAACCGGCAGCCACACCGCAGTACTCAACCGGACCGGAAGAATTCGTTGTTGAGTCGAAGCATGCATTTTAGCTTAACACCACACGTTACTTTACGATCCCGAGTTTAAATGTCTATTGGTTTGTCCGTTCCACGATCGTCTGTTGCTCTTGTTTTTAGCGCGGACCCGAAGTAGTTTCCCGCCGACGCGCGAGGGGTTCGCGCGGCAACCTGGCTTAACCATGATCGCCACACAAGTCCGTCAGAAAGACGCAGTGTTTTATTTCGCGTCGTTCCCGTCCCAACACCTTCTGGAGCGCGTTAGATTTATCAGCCGCTATTTCGACGAGGAAGGCGGTGTCATCGCGCCCGAACAGGTGGACGAACAGGACGATGTCGCCCAGTTCATTGCCCGCATCGAAAAAAGCGACAAAGCCTTTCAGCGGGCGCTTTCCCGAGCGAAGGTGCGGGCGATTCGCAATTTCTATGAAACGGCAATTTCCCAGCCGCCCATTCCTGGCACCGTTCTGTTGTTCACGCCACACAAGCTGCATTTCGAGGCGTGGACCGATGGAAGCGGGGTAGGGCGGTTGCATGAGCCGCCGGACAAATACCTCATCATTGACGGCCAGCACCGGTTGGCAGCGCTGCAGTTTTATGAGCGCACGCATCCCGACGAAGCCAAGAGCATTCATGTGCCTTGTGTCATTTTCGACGGGCGCAGCGAAGATTTCGCGACGGAGATGTTCGTGATTATCAACTCAACTCCAACTCGCATCAACAAAAGCCACCTCATCGATTTGTACGAGCGCGTGTCGTGGGCCGAACCCGACCGCCGGTTCGCGGCGCAGATTGCCGAGATGCTGTACCGCGAGGCCGACAGCCCCCTGCGTTATCGGATCAATCGCCTGGGGGGCCGCAGCAAGCAGGAAAAATGGATCCTCCAGGCCGAGTTGTACAACGAGATTCACCGTTGGGTTAACAAGGCATGGCCCGATATTGAGAAGGAAGGGACCGACAAGCGCTCTGCCGCTCGCTACTACGCCATGGTTCGTGATTTTCTGAAAGCCTGTGCAGAAGTATGGGGCGAGGCGTGGGGCAATTCTGATTACATGGTGACCAAACCGGTGACGCTCAAGGCGATGCTGCGGGTGTGTGCCGATCTCGCGGCGCAGGATTCCGGGCAGGAGGAAGACCGTGTCAAGCGCTGGCAGGAACGGCTGGCCCCGTGGTCAGAACAGTCCCGGGCGTTTAAGAACGAGGGATTTTACGAGCGTTTTCCTGCCAAAGGCCAGGTCGAACGCGTCTCGCGCATTCACCGCGAGCTTTCACGCATCGCCGGCATTCAATCCCGCGCAAAACGACAGGAGACCCCGGCTTAGCGTGCAGGCCCGTTAGGATTTTCGGGTTGAAGCCCGAACCGACGCCGCCTCCGGCCCGCTGTCAGCCGAGTGTGACGATGGCTTTGATGACCCCGGATTCGGGCGTGAGCCACCCCGGGAACGTTTCCGGGACATCTTCAAAGGTGGCGTGATGTGTTATCCACGGTTGGGTGTCGATCCTTCCCTTTTCTATGAGGCCAATGATCCGGGTAAAATCCCCTGGCAGCGCGTTCCGGCTCGCCAATACCGTGAGTTCGCGCCGATGCATCACCGGCGCGTGAGGGAACTCCAGGTTCAGTTGGGTGATTCCAACATAAACGACCCGTCCGCCGAAGGCGGCGAATTCAAGGGCCCGGGCCATTGATTTATTGCTGCCAGTCGCATCGATGACCACATCGGCAAGTTGCCCGGCCGTGAATTCTTGAAGTTCGCGCAAATCCGATTCGCCGCCCGTGCTCAAGAGCGTGTCGGGGACTCTCAAGGTCTTCCGAACAAACTCCAGCCGCTTTTCGGAGATGTCCATCACGATCGCGCGCGAGCCTGACAAGCGGACGAACTCGAGTGCGGAAAGGCCGATAGGTCCGGCGCCGATGATGAGCGTGTTCTGACCCGCGCCTGGCTGGCCGCGGTTCACGGCGTGACATCCGATGGCCAGTGTTTCGACGAGCGCTCGTTGGTCGGGACTGAGCTGGTTGGCGCGGTGGAGTTTGGAGGCAGGGAGGACAATCCGTTCAGTCATCCCTCCGTCACACATGACGCCCAGCGTTTTGTTTTGCTCGCAGCAGTTGGTTAATCCGCGCCTGCACGAGTAGCACGTTCCGCAATTCAGGTAAGGTTCCACCGAACACAAATCACCGGGGCGCACATTCTCAACGCCTTCGCCAATAGCTAACACCTCAACGCTGAGTTCATGACCCGGGATACGGGGGTAAGAAAAGAAAGGCATCTTGCCGAGATAACCGCTGATGTCGGTGCCGCAAACGCCAATCCGCTGGACGCTGAGCAGCGCTTCGCCGGGTTTTGGATTCGGGGGTGCCGCGACATCGATCCGCCGCCAGTGATAAGGTTTTTCGAGCTGAAGTGCTTTCATAGGTGCGCAACAGGTTAGTTGTTCTGAGGGAGCCCTTCGGCATGGCCTATGTTTTTGACCGGCCGGAAAATCTCAAGCACCTCGCCTAACAATTGCTGGTCGATCGGTTCCGCGGCCCATTTTGCCCATTTGCGAATGTTTTCCGGATTGGCGCTTCCGCTGACCGTGGTTGCGATATCCGGATTTGCGATGCTGAATTGCAACGCCAACTGGGCGATGTCCACGCCCTTTTTTGCGCAATGCTCCGCCGCCTGTCGCGCCGCCGTTTTCACGGTCTCCGGTTCCTTTAGCCAGGCGGGCAGGGCGGCGCGTGTAAGCAGGCGCGCGCTGAACGGCCCCGCGTTCATGACGCCAATTCCTTTTTGACGCAGGTACGGGATTGTCTCGTCTGCGTAGCGGGTGTTTTGGAGCGTGTACTGATTGTAATTGAGGACGCAATCCACGGGCGCCTGGTCGCAAACCGCTCGAAAGATCTTTTGCGGGTAGCCGCTGAACCCGATAAAGCGCACTTTGCCCGTTTGTTGAACTTTACGCAGTGCCGGCAATGTCTCCTCGATAATTTGGTTGAGTGACACAAACTCGATGTCGTGGCAGAGGACGACATCAAGATGGTCCGTGCGTAAACGGTGCAGGCTGACATCAACGCTTTCCACGACCCTCTTTGCGCTGAAATCGAAGTGTGCCAGGTCGTACCGGCCCAGCTTGGTGCACAAGGTATACCTGTCTCTTGGAACGTCCTGAAGCGCGATCCCCAGCAGCACCTCGCTCATGCCGCGTCCATAAAAGGGCGAGGTATCGATGAAATTCAAACCAAGTTCGAGCGCCACTCGGACGCTTGAAAGCGCGTCGTCCAGTTTTACGCTGCGGAATTCTCCTCCGAGCGAGGAGGCGCCGAAACTCAGGACAGGCAGCCGCAAGCCGGTGTTGCCGAGAAGCCTTGTGGGAATAGCCGAATTCATAAATCGTAGAATTTTTGCGCGTTCAAACCGAAGATATTGGCGGCAGCATCGGGAGCCGCGCCGGATACGTATTCAGAGATTAACGAATAGACCTGGCGGTAGGATGCGGCGAGCAGCGCCACCGGCCAATCGGATCCGAACATCAGCCGGTCCGGTCCAAAGTCCTCAAAGACCGCATCGAGGTATGGCTTGAAATCGTCGGGCTCCCATCCGTTCCAGCGAGCTTCAGTCACAAGACCCGACACCTTGCCCATGACATTCGGGTACTGGGCCAGTTTGCGAATCTGCTCACGCCAGCGCGCTAAAACACCGTCCCGAATCATCGGCTTTGCGAGGTGGTCCAGGACAAAGCGCTGTTGCGGGAATCTTTTAACCAGCTCGACCGCGGCGGGCAAATGGCGGCTGTAAATGAGAATGTCATACGCTAAACCGTGGCCCTCGAGTTGAGCGATCCCATCTTGAAAATCTTTGCGCAACATGAAATTGTCGTCCGGCTCATCCTGCACAACGTGGCGCACACCAACGAATTTAGGATTTGGGCAGAGTTCCGCCAATTGGTCCGAAAGGGATGGCGAGCGCAAATCAACCCAGCCGACAACTCCTTTAATGAACGGCGCGCGATCCGCCAGGTCCAGCAGCCATTTTGATTCCGCTAAGCTCTGACGCGCCTGGACCGCCACGCATCCGTCGATGCTACAGTCACGCAGCTCCGGTTCGAGATCCTCGGGCAAATAGTTTCGGCGGATGGGCCAATCGCCCTGGATCCAGGGATACTGGTCGTTTGAATAGCGCCAGAAATGCTGGTGGGAATCGATGCGCATTCTGGTTATCAGGTCCGGCAGCCAATGGTGACCAGAACATTGGCCCAGAGCGCCTGGTCGGCTGTTTGAATAGTCAGAACGTGGTCCGGCGATTCCACGGCTTTGTAGAAATCCCACTTCGAAATTGGCATCACCGCTCCCAGGCCGGCCTGTTTCGCAAGGTCCCGGTATTCGGCCCAGGCCGGGGGCTCTCCGAATTTCGCGTAGGGATCATCGGAAGGAATGCCCATGGTATTGAGCAAGTCGACGGGGACTGTGGACAAAATTGCGCGAAGGACTTGAACCACGGTTGGCACTCCGGGAACCAATTGAAGGCAAACCAACTCCGATTGGGGGCCACGCTTTGTCGACGCTGGATAGTTCCCGTCGGCGATCAGGATTTTGGAATGGTGACCGGAGCGGGCACAAACCCGCAGAATGTCAGGGTGTAAGAGGTCTGTCTTGAGCATGAGTCAGGTTGCGAACTTTCGAAAGCTCTCGATCGTTTGTCGAGCTGCTTTCTCGCTGTCCGGCAGCGGGAGGATTTCGGCTGAGAGGCAGCCATTGTACCCAATATCTCGAAGCGCCTGGAATATCGGGACCATGTCCGTATGTCCGAATCCGACGGCCCGGCGGTTTGTATCAGCGAAATGGACATGGCCAATGTATTTGGCGCATGCGCGCAAAGCATCGGGGATCGAGCGTTCCTCGATGTTCATGTGAAAAAGATCGGCCAGGAGCTTTACCCGACGGTTGCCCGCCGATTCGAGGACTTCGGCCCCTTGTTCGAGCCGGTTGAGCAGATTCGTTTCATAACGGTTTAGCGGTTCGCAAAGCAGCCGTGCCTCTGAAGGACCGGCATCGCACAACTGATTAAGAGATTCGGTTAACCAGTTCAATGCCTGGGAGCGTGTGACCTCCCCCTCGATGCGCCCCTGGATGGATCCGATAATCGCAGGTGCTCCGAACCTGGCTGCGACGCCCATTATTTCGCGAACAAACGCGCGCGCTTTGGCGCGCACCTCGGTGTCCCAGTGGGTCAGCGACCATTTGTGCAACAACCAACCGGCTCCCGTGCCCACGGCCGCTAATTTCAGGTTGTGAACTCGAAGCAATTTCTCAAGCAGGCCCACGTCGATGGCTGCCGCGGATGCGGGAAAAATCTCGATCGCATCGAAGCCGAGCAGCGCCGCTCGGCGGCATCCATCGGCCAGGCCTTCCCAGAAAACGAATGGCCCGCCGACTGCCTCCGGCACGAGCGAAATCGTGACAGCGCTCTTCATGCGCCTGCGAATAAGGGCCGCAAGTGACGCCGGTAGAGATTCTCCGTCACCTGCTTGCCAACTATGGACTCGTTAGCCCTTAGCAAGTCCAGGTAGCGGTTCCCTTGCTTGGCGGCGAGTTTGAAAGAAACATGCAGCAATTGGCGCATGTGCGAATTGAACTCCGGATGGCCGGGAACGTGCCGCAACGCATTTGCGAATTGAGTTCCGGTCCAACCGTCGACCTTCCGTGCATCCGGGATTTTTCGGCGATCGATGGCGATGACGCTCGCGTAAGGCGCGCACAACTCGTCAATATGATCCGCTGCGGAACGGAATATCTCTTTCGCCAAGGCCAGCCCGTCACCCCCCGATTCCGCGAGGCCGATGAGTTCCTCCAGCCAGGTGGTCCCCGCTGTTTTTACATGCACTCCAGCGCCCGTGCGTTTCAAAGCGCGATGGATGATCGGGTAAAGGCTGAACTTATCGCTGCCGCTGTGGACGCTGAGCTTGAGGTTTGAAGGCAGTCCATACCTTGCGGCGGCGTGCGCCAGGACAGCCACGTCTTCATTGAACTCGCGTTCAAACGCGGACACATCGCCGACGTAATCGACCCCCTTATTAAAGCGGCCCGTGAATTTCGGGGCGATGGTCTGCACTGGAACCTCTTGCTCAGCCAGCAGAACCAGGATGACCAGCAATTGTGGCGGGGTCTGCGGCATCTCTGTTTCATCCATGGAGACTTCCGCAATCATGTTGTCGGCACCCTTCTTTGCCGCGATATGCCTGTAAATCTGACCTGCTTCGCGCGCCGCCAACGCATAGTGCTTAGCCGCCTGTTCCACTTCAGCCCGGCTTGTTTGTAGAGCCGTCTTGAGCCCTTCGATTTTCAGGCTCCCAACCAGTTCGGGGTGTCGTTTGAGAAATTGAGCGACCTCCTCTTCCGGAACCGGCTTGCCAATCGAGTCCGCCACATCAATCGTGAAAAAATCTGAGCTCGGGATAAACCGATCAACGGTTTCCAACCTGATATGGTCGGCGTCAACGTGCCAATTTCCTGTCCACCCCAAAGCACGGACGGCAGATTGCGCCGCATCAAAGACGCTTTGAGGCTCAGATCCAATAAAGCCATGTTCCCGGTTGGACTTGTTCCAAACGGGAGTCACCTCGACACCATCACGCGCCAGGGAGCGAAAGGCTTGTAGTTGTGCTTTGGCCTGGTGAGCAAATCGGTCACCCACACCAAATGAGAATTTGTCCAACCTGAGCATGCCAGAGCGTGGCTGGCAGCATGGGTTTTGGCAATCTTGAGAGTAGGATGTGTCCAAAATCGGGAGGCAGGATTTGCCGCATAGGGATATTAGTGCGGTGAAACGGCGCGCGCGGCGGTTCCTGAGACTCGATAACCGGCTCTTTCATAGGTGGTTATAGTTCCGGCACAGATAATTGCTTCGGCTCTTCTGAAACCTGGCTATTGGTCTGCTTCCTGCTCTTCAACAAACAAGTTGAAATGCAAGGTCTTGGACCGAAACGCAGCCGGCCTGTACACGTCCCGGGGGGCAGAGGGGACGTTGTGGCAGCCGGGGAACCTTGAGTTGCAGAGTCATGACTGAAGCCGACCTGAACACGAAAGCCGCGCAAACCGACGCGCCACGCGCTGAGCAAGGAACCGCTGAGCATAAACGTATCCTCCTTGTGGAAGGCGACGGGTTTACTCGGTTGGTGCTCCTGTTACGGTTGCGACTGGCAGGCTTCGGAGTGGACTTCACCTCAAATGGGATTCTTGGCCTTGGGAAACTGCGCAGTTGCCAGCCGGATATCTTATTGGTGGAACTGAAGCTTGGTGGAATGTCCGGGCTGGAGCTGATGAAGGCTGCCCGGTCAGAACCGACTTTCGGGAAACGGCCGATCTTTGTCTTTACACACGCTTCGAAAATGAGTCGAGCGACCCGCAAGGAAGTGGGGTCATTGGCCACCGAGGTGTTTGATAAAGCCTCGATCACGCGCGAAGACCTGGTCCAGATCTTTGCTTCAAAATTCAGCAACAAGGAAGCCGAGGCCAAGGGAGCCGAGGCCGGTGCCGGCGGCAAACCCGCGGGGACGCAATTGAACGAGGCGGTCTTAAGCGGCGCCATCGAACAACTCATCGCGGGAGTGCGAGAGCAATTTGAACTGTTTGCAAAAGACCCGGAGCCTCGTGTGTCCAGCGGAGGTGAGCTCCTGAGCAGGCTTTCGTCACTGGCCAGTTGCGCCAAAGCTGCCCGTGTCTTTGACCTGGCCAGGCAAGCCGCCGCTTTGGAGAAGTTCTTAAGCCAGTTAAGTCGCAGCGAACAGGGCTATACGGATGCGGCAATGGCAACACTGGGCCGCGGTGTCGAGGTCATGAGCGGCATTTCCCTGGTTTCCTCGAACGAACCGGGACCGACTCGTTACAACGTCGTTTTCATCGATGAAGCCCCGTACTCGAACCAGGCCATGGAGGAGGCGCTGCTGAATGCGGAACTCGACACGGCTTGCTTTGAGGATCCATCAAGGGCCCGTGAATACCTCGCTTCCAATCGAACCGACCTCGTGTTGGCCAACGTGGTTCTCCCAGAAGGTCACGGGCTCTCTGCCGCCGATATTCAGCGCCTTCCGTTCCAGGCACGCACTCCGGTTCTTTTCGGGCCTGAATCACAGTTGAGCGTCCCCACCAAAGACGAATTGCCCGTCAGCGCGCCCCGGCTCGACAAGGCTCCGGTCATGCTCGCCGAAATGGTGCTGAGGGTTTTAAACGAAGTTCAAGGCAAGTCCGTGCCTCGAGACGCGGCTGACCCGGCGAGAAAACCCCTTGAAAATGCGGGCAACGCGGCTGCGCTCCAGGCGCTTCCTGCCGAAGATGGCTTTGACCTGTTTGCTGTAGCTCCTTCTCGATCGAATGCCACACCAGGATTGCCCCCGTCCCAATCGGCCCAAATCCAGGCGGGCGCGGTGAACCGCCCAAAAGCATTTAATCATCTTTTTGCAGCCGCAGGCATCCCGATGGAACCCATCTTGAGAGCCGATCCCAATGGCGACTCGCAAAGGGAAAACCAGGCCCGCATGGAGGCCCTGACCCCGGAGTCCACGCAAATTGACGAACCGGTCATAGAAGCTTTCGCTCCCGCCAATTCCAACGTGGAAACGCCTCAAACGATCCAGCCCGAGACATTGACCGAGGACCAGGCCGCGGCAGCGGAATGGATCGCTCCGGAAGCGGTTGACGATGGACAGACGGTTGCTCCGACCAACGTTGCTCCAGATTTGGATCAAAGCCAGCCCGCTGTTATGCCGGTTACGGGCGAACCTACAGAAAACGAAGGGCCAGTTATGAACGATACAGTCCGAATAGCGCCGGAAGACTACATCCCTCAACGGGACGGGATTCAACAAACCGATTTGCCGGCGCAGGTGGCCGGCGGCCGTGAAGACCTCGCTGCGCGGGTATGCGCGGCAGAAATGTCTCTTTACCACGCCCAGGCCCAACTCGAGCAGAAGAATAAGGAACTGGAGACTCTGCAGGCGCAACTGGCCGCCGCTGGAAACGGCCATCTCGCGGCCGAACCAGGCTCGGCGGAACAGAAAGCCCAGGCTCGTTGCGCTGAACTGGAGCAGGAAGTATCCGCTTTGCGGCAGGCTTTTGAAGGCATGAACGGACCCTTGCCCGACCCGCAAGCGGCCTCGGGAGAAACGGCGCGGAAACTCGAGGAGTTGCAGCGGAATTCGGAAGCGGCTGCGGCGGCGCTCAAGCAAGCCGAGACAGCGCTCCAGGAGTCTGTACAAAAGAACTCCCAGTTGGAGCGGGAACTGAGCGAGGCTCGCAAAGCGGTTGAGGAACTCTCGGCCAAATCTGGCAAGCAGGCGAACTCCAACGGCCAGCCTGGGGAACAATCGAATGGGGCGTCCGGATCACCGGCCGATCTCGAAGAGCAGGTCCGGCAGGGAATTGCCATGTTGGCTCGTGCCACCGCGGAGTTGGCGCACGAACGAGGCGAACGTCAGCGAAGCCAACAATTGGCGGCGGATTTGAACAACCGTCTCCAGGCATTGCACCTGGACCTGAACCGAACTCTGCAGGCCCAGGGGGATCACCTCTCACGCATCCTTGCTCTTGAACAGCAGCAACGCCAGGCCAAGGAAGCATTGGAGCGGTCAATGGCCGACCTGGAACAGCAACAGGCCGAACGAGGGGCTCTCGAAACGCAGCTTCAAAAGGCGCGCGAGGCCAATGCCCAGCTCCGAAACGATCTTTCCTTTTTTGACGCCGCCAACAGAAAGTTCGATGGCTCAAGGCAGGAACTTCATTCCAAGCTGGAAGCGACGCTCAACGCCGCACGGGATCACGAAACACGCCTCCAACAGGAAAAGGACGAGCGCCAGAAATTGGCTCAGAACCTCGACGACGTTCGCCGCGAGTTGCAGGACCAAAACCGCAAGCGCGAGCTTCTCGAACAACAGCTCCGCGCCGCCGAAGAGGCTTTGAAGGAACGCGAGGAACAACTTCAAAAGGAGGCCGCCGAAAGACAACGCCTCACCGAAGCCCTCGATTCGGCTCACCACGCCTCGCCTGCTACTGGTTCCGAACGGGAACTGGAATTTTCCAAGCTCCAAACCGCGTTGCAGCTCGAACAGATCGAGCGCAAACGGCAGGAGTCGCAGCTCGCTCGAACTCGCCAAAGCGCTTTGGATGCTGCGCTCGCCGCGCGATCGTTGCGCACGACCTTGCGCCGCCAGATTCGCGAGCCGGTCGAGAACCTGGCCCATTCCGCTCACCACTTGCTGGAACTGGAAATGGGCGAGGCCCAAAAGAAGCTTGCCCAGGCCGTGCTGCAGGACGTCTTGCTTATCCAGACCCGTTTGCGCGAGCCGGTGTCGGCCCATGGCGAGTCGACGGAGCCCAATCCATCTCCTAACCAACCCACCCCATGAGCCAGGCCAACGCCACCCTCGATCCGCCGCGCAAAAACGGCGCCGAGACCAACGGAGCCGCCCAAAACGCGGTCCCGACCGCCAACACCACGACTTTCGTTTCGCGTTTTCCGGGACTCGAGGACGAGTACCTGAAAGCCGAATTGCACAACGGCATTGTCGTCTTCGCGGACATTCGTGAATTCACTTCTTACATGGATGCCAACAGCGACTACGCCATCAGCTTGCTGGCGTGCTTCCGCCGTGTCCTGTCGCAATGCTTTTCCGGAAAAACTCTCAAGGCCAACGAAAACGACCGATACACGACATTCGCCAAGGAATTGGGAGACGGCGTCATGTTGGTGTGGATCGCCGAGCAAGGCTCGATCACCGACATCTCAGTGGATGAAATTACCGGCCTGGCCTTCGCGTCGCAGGAGATCGTGAAGCGTTTCTTCGAGCAGTCCGCCGATTTTGCTCCGGATAAATATCACGTTGGCATTGGGATCGCCGTGGGTTCTTTTCAACGGCTGCTTTACAGGGACAAAGCCAACCCGACCCTGTTTCGGTATCGCGACTACACGGGCGGCACAATCAATTTGGCTGCCCGATTGGAAGGTCTCTCCCGGCCCAACGGCGTCACGCTCTGTTTCAGCGCTTTGCCTTTGAACAAGAAAAAGGAAATCACTGCCGCCATCTCAGCGCAGGATTTCAAGGAAGCGACTCACGACATCCGCGGCATCGGCAAAACGAAGGTTTTCCAGTGGAAGCTGAACCTCGATGAGGCACCGGCGGAGCTTGCGCAACCAGCCAAGGCCAAGGAGCCCGTTTAAACATCGCCCGAGCGCGCCGGGGCTATTCCAAGCGGCACCGTTGGAATTTGCATGTCGTTCACGCGGGCAAGCCACTCCTTGACCCGCCCGCCTGGCTAACGGAGACTGTCCCAGTTATGCGCGCACGTTTATCCATGGTTTTCATCTCAAGCCTTCTCCTCACTGCTTGTAACAAGCAACAGCCGGATACTACGCCTGGCAACGCCCCTTCGGCTGCGGCTCCCGCGGCTACGAACAGCCCGCCGGCTCAGCAGGCAGGCGAGGTCAACACCACGCCCAGCGGCCTCAAGTACCAGGTCCTGAAGCATGGAAACGGCACCGTTTCTCCCAAAGCCACCGACACCGTAAAGGTCCACTACCATGGAACGCTGCTCGACGGCACCGTGTTTGACAGTTCAGTGGAACGCGGCCAACCGATTAGTTTCCCTCTTAATGCGGTGATCCCAGGCTGGACCGAAGGACTTCAACTTATGAAGGTAGGGGACAAGTTCAAGTTCACGATTCCGCCAAATCTTGCGTATGGGCCGAACAGTCCGAGCCCAAAAATCCCTCCGAACAGCACGTTGGTGTTCGAGGTGGAACTGCTCGGAATTGAATAAAGCCCTAAACCGGCCCGGGGTGGACCCGGCTCACCCCGGGGTATCACACCGCAATTTTCGATCTTTGTGATTGTGTTCCAGCCTCAAATACCGCACTAAAGGGGCATGCCTAACACTGCAAAAAAAACTAAGAGAACTCCAAACCCGGCTTTTATGAAACCGGTTCAACCGGACGACAAGCTCGCTAAGGTCGTCGGTGAAAAACCTCTTCCCCGTACCGAGCTCACAAAGAAGCTCTGGGCTTACATCCGCAAGAATGGTCTTCAGGACTCCAAAAAGAAGACCCAGATCAACGCGGACGAGTCCCTCAAAGCTGTCTTCAACGGCAAAAAGCAGGTCAGCATGTTCGAGATGACGAAGCTCGTCTCCGGACACCTGAAGTAAACCTGCGAGGGTGGACACTCTGAAGGGCCGCTTTCGTTGCGGCCCTTCTTTTCAATCCCCATTCCAGTTCACGCGTTTCCCCGCCGGCACTTTCGAGGTGCCGCTTCCAATCCCCTGTAGTTCCATCGAGGGATGGAAAAGCGCAAAGCGCCCCAGGGCATAGCCCGCGGGAAAATAGCGTCTGCGCTGTAATGGCCGGATGGGGATTCCACCTCCCCATACCTCCGCGGCTTCTCAAAGTTCTCGCACCGCAAAGCCTCTGGTAGCCAATTGCTGCTGGAGCGAGTCGGTTTCAATACAAAGCAGCGGATCGCACAGCTCCCGAGTCTTTAAGAATATTGGGGGTCCGAGTTCTTCAATCAGACTCTGGGGCACAATTCCAAGCGATTGGCCTCGGGGCAAAAGCAAAAAGGTATTCCTCTTGGGTGTTCTGTAGATGTCGGCGCACATGCAAGCATTGTATGCAGCCCAGGGAAAAGAATCTCTGGGGTGAATTTCCAGTTCTGCGTTTAAGGGCTCCTAACGCCGAATTATCCCGTGAGGTCGCATCCCCGATCACAGCTACTCCGTTGCGCAGGGAACCATAATCGATTGGAACCTGGCCAGTCTGTGCCAGGCCTTTAGCATTTCGACCAGGTCGGAATATTTGCTCGGCTTGACGAGGTATCCGCTGACGCCAAGGCTGATGGCCTGGGCAATATCGGCTTCGCGGCTCGAGGCGGAGAGAACGTAGACCGTAAGCAGTTTGAGTTTCTCCTGCTGCCGGACCCAGGCCAGTACCTCGAGGCCGTCCTTTTTGGGCATTTTTAAATCCAGGAAGATGGCTCCTGGCAATGGGTAAACGTGCCGACCGGCGTAATCGCCGCTGCCGCTCAGATAGGCAACCGCTGCCTCCCCGTCACTGACAACCTGGATTGGGTTTAGAACTCCGGCCATCTCGAACGCATTGCGCATGATCAACACGTCGTCTGCCGAGTCTTCGGCCAGAAGCAACGTTTGCTCGTCAAACGAACGCCCAGTGATGAAATGATAAAGCTCCGCCACGCTTACCTCCCCTCGTCAGTCCAAAATCGAGCGAATCGAGTGCCTACTCAACACCTCCTTACCAAAGGAGTAAGCATCGGGTTAGGCGGGTTTTTACCCCAAAAGAAGCCGCATGTCCGCCGACTCCCATTCGTCAAGAGGCTGATTGCCGGGTTTGGCCCGAGGTCGCACGGCGGCATGCGGGCTTGAACTTGTACGAGCCGCTGTGCAAATTGCGCGCGATGCGTTCTCTCCTCAGCTCGAGTGTTTTGGCGTGGGCGCTGCTGGTCGCACAGGCTTGTTTCTGTATTCCCGCGGCGCGTTCGGCCGAGGAGGTTCGGATCGCCGGCCGGGAATACACGAGGTTATCTGATTGGGCCAGGAGAAATAACTTCTCGGTGCGTTGGACAAAAAAGGACGATTCCCTTGAACTGGCAAATGCCGAGCGCAGAATCGTTTTACAGATTCATTCGCCCGAGGCCGAATTGGACGGTGTGGAAGTACGCCTGCTTTTCCCGCTGGTCCAGCAAGGCGACACCGTTTGGATTTCATCGATGGACGTTAAGTCCACCTTCGATCCGTTGTTATTTCCTCCGCGCCTCAGGAACGGCGCCCAGCTCCGAACTATTTGCCTGGATCCCGGCCACGGTGGCAAAGACCCCGGCAACCAGGTCGGCGGAACCCAGGAAAAAACGTTAGCCCTGCTACTCTCACAGGAACTCCAATCACAGCTTAAACGCGCCGGCTGGAAAGTCAGCCTGACCCGAACACGGGACACTTTTGTGGAATTGCCCGAACGACCGGACATCGCGCGAAGGCGCAAAGCGGATTTGTTCGTCAGCATCCACTTCAATTCGACTGCGTCGGCCGGGGGCTCGGTCAAGGGCGCTGAGGTTTATTGCCTCACGCCGGCTGGCGCTCCTTCGACCAACGCCGGCGGAGAAGGGGGCGGGGCGGGGTGGTTTCCCGGAAACCGGTTTAACGACGAAAACATCTTGCTGGCGTACCAGGTGCAGAAAAATCTGACTCGCAAGGCCCAGATCGACGATCGTGGCGTGCACCGCGCCCGTTTTTGGGTGTTGCGAGATGCCGTCACGCCCGCGGTTCTCATTGAGGCCGGCTTTCTATCCAACCCTGCGGAATGCCGCAAAATCCTTTCTCCGGTCTACCGCCGCCAGCTGGCCAGCGCTATTGTGCAGGGGCTTTGCGCCTACAAAGCGACCATGGAACGCCGGCTTTGATCCCTATGTTAAACCACTTGAATTGTTCTGTCCGGCGCGACCTCCGGGTCCCGCAATGAGCATCGTCACCAAAACCGGGGACCAGGGATTCACGTCGTTGATGTACAAACGACGAGTGTCTAAGTGTCATCCCCGCGTCGAGGCGTACGGAGCGGTCGACGAACTCAATGCCGCGATTGGACTTGCCCGCGCTTCAGCGCCGCAGATCTTCGTCAAAAACCTGCTGGAGCCGATTCAGAAAGACCTCGTCGTGCTCATGGGCGAGTTGGCCACCGCAGTTGAGGATCTGCCTCGTTACATTAAAGACGGCTTTTCACTTGTGACTCCGGAGCTGACCGCGAAGCTCGATGCCTCGGTCAAAACGATCGAATCGCAGAACGTCAGTTTCAAAGGCTGGGCCACCCCCGGCGCCAATCCCGCTTCAGCCGCGCTTGACCTCGCGCGAACCGTTTGCCGCAGGGCCGAGCGACGCGTTTGTGGATTGCAGGAATCCGCCCAGTTGCACAACCCTGAAATCATCATTTACCTGAATCGGCTGTCCGACTTGCTATGGCTGGCGGCGCGGTGGGCCGAAACCAACCCGAGCCAGGCTGGAACCCCCTCGGTCGACCCTTGAGGTGATTTTTCAGGAGCCCGCAGGTCCCGAACCTTGCAGGTTCGTAGATTGGGTCAGGCGCCGTATCGCCTCACGAATTCGGAATTATCAAAACTTGAATTTGAAGTTGAACTTTAAGAAACGCTGAGCGCCTTTCCCGTGGCCTTTTTTACCCTGTAGACCAGGAAAAGCTCATCACCAAATCGGCCCGCTTTCTTCAGGCTAAGCTCCGCGGCGTCCGCTAAATGCGGTCTGCCCCGTCCGTCCGCCAGCGTCGGGGCGCGTCGATCTCCGAAAATGACAGGGCAGATTGTCAGGTGTACCTCATCGACCAATCCTGCCTCAAACAGGGCGTCGTTCAGTTGACCACCTCCTTCGCAGAGCAATCGCTTAACTTTCCATTTCTCACGCAACCATACCAGGGCGCGGCGGAAGTCGATTTCACTCTCGCCGCAGACATGAACGTCCTGCGCGCATCGCCGCAGGTTAGCCAGGCGTTTGGGGCCGGCCCGTTCCGTTGTCAGCACGATGATGGGTGAAAACTTTTTGCTGAACAAACGCGCCTTTGGATTCACCGTTCCCGCTCCGCTCACCACGATCCGGAGATTGTATTCAGCCAACCCGTGGCGCTTGCGACGGTCACGATATGTTTTGCCCCCGGGACCCATAGTCACCGGATTCATGTCGACGGTTCTTGCCCCGGCCATGACTGCATCGGCCTTAACTCGCAGTTCGAACATGTGCCGGCGATCCCGCGCGCTGCTGAATGCTTCCACCTTCCGGTTGGCCGTCGTGATCTTGCCGTCGGCGGTCATGGCGAAATTCACGAATACGAACGGTAGTTTCGCTTTTTGCGGCGGTCGCATCGGCGGGAGTCTATTTGGATCGATCGTGGAATAAAAGCTCACGCCAGGAACATCGCATCCCCGTAGCTATAAAAACGGTAACGCTCTCGGACGGCTTCCGCATAAGCAGCAAAAATTTTTTCCCGGCCCTCCAGCCGCCCTGGCGACGCGAACGCGCTTACCAGCATCAGCAGCGTCGATCGAGGCAAATGAAAATTCGTGAGCAGCCCATCGACAATCCTGAATGTAAATGGCGGATGGATGAAAATCCGTGTCCTGCCCCGCGTCTCCTTAAGAATGCCGACCGTGCCTGCCGCAACGGACTCCAACACTCGCATTGTGGTGGTGCCGACGGCAATGACCCGGCCGCCTTTGGCCTTCGCCTGGTTAATGCTTTCGGCGGTCCCGGCGCTCAGTTCAAACCTCTCCTCATGCATCGTGTGCTGAGCGAGGTCTTCACTTTTGACCGGTGCGAAAGTTCCCACCCCTACGTGCAACGTTAAGTATCGAACCGCTACTCCCATTGCCTCAATTCTTTGCAGAATTTCCCTCGTAAAATGAAGACCCGCCGTGGGAGCGGCTACTGATCCCGGGGGCGCGGCGAACACGGTTTGGTACCGCTCGACGTCCTCCTCAAAACTCGACGTTCCTTCGCGTCGAATGTAAGGGGGCAGGGGGACCTCGCCCAATTCTCCTGTTACTTCCGAAATGTCGGGGGTTCCTTTGAAGTTGACGCGCCGGTGACCCTCCGCATTTTTGCCCACGACAAGCGCCTCAATCCCTGTTCCGACACCGTCGCGGTTTACCAGTTCAATAACGGTACCCTCTTGGGCGCGTTTTCCCGGTTTGACCATCACCCACCAATCGTTGCGGCCCATTTCCTCCATCAACAACAGTTCGAACCGGCCGCCAGTCCGCGCATTGACTCCGCGCAACCGCGCAGGAATCACTTTCGAATCATTCAGTACCAGCACGTCGCCGGGTCTAAAATACTCAACCAGGTCGCGGAACGATCGGTGCTCGAGCTGTCCGGATTCACGGTGCAACACAAGCAGCCGGGATGTTCCACGTTGTGCCGGGGGGTGTTGCGCCACCAATTCCGGTGGAACCTCAAAATCGAAATCGGCCGCGCGCATTTCGAGCAAAGATTGGCTGTTCAAATGGCGCAGACAAGTTTTGAGGGTTGGGGGGTGGGAAAAAGTGGGGTAAATGCTGGAAAAACGGGGGAAATTCAGAGGAAAAAGAGCATTGTGAATAACATGTGAATAAAGACTTAAGAAAATTGTTGACATGAAGTGGTGGATAGTGGGACAAAGTGGGGAGTTATGGGTGAGCGAGTTTTTTTACTCAGTATGTGAATACGTGAATGGATCCAGACCAGAACAACGAGCCGATCTATTACAATTCGTCCTATCGCCACGGCGTGGACGAAAAGCGGCGCGTTCAGATTCCGGCCAAGTGGCGCCCCACCAAGGCCGGCGTCGAATTTACCCTCGTTCTGTGGCCCAAGTCCCCCGCAGGGCCATGTGTGCGTGTGTTGCCTCCGGAGCAAATGGCGGCGTTGATGAAGGACATTAGCGCGATGCCAAACAGCGATCCGAACAAAGGTGTCCTCAAGCGCTTTATTGGCAGTGAGTCGGTCCAGGCACCCTTGGACAAAGCGGGGCGCATTTGTTTGCCGGAGGAAATGGCCAAAGCAGTTGGAATTGAAAATGAGGCGGTGCTGGTAGGGTTACTGGACCGGTTTGAGATCTGGAGTCCTGAGCGTTACGCGAAAGTAAAAGCGGCCGACGCGGTCATGGCGACCGAAGCTTTCAGACTGATGGAATAAACTATGAGCCTTCTACGATTGCTGACTGCCGGAAAAAGCCTGGTGGGTTTGAAGAACAAGGAAGGTCGATACAACCTGTCCGGCGACGGGCGCCTGCCGAGGTTTGGACCAAAGCCCAATCCGTTTCGCGGGACAGTTTTTCCCGACAAAGGGGAAAAGCCTGACCGGGCTTTGGAAACGCCACCGGAACAATCGCCACCAGTGAAATCGGTCACGAGTGAATCCACGGCAACCCAAGCAACCGAAGACCGAGGGAGGGTAGTCAATGAGCCGGCTTGCACCGCGCCGCAGGCGAACTGTGAGCCTGTGCCATCTCGGCGGACTGGATTGAGGGCGCTCCTGTTATGGGGGCGAGCAAAGAAGCCCAAGAACGGGTTGTCCGGTGCCAGGCCGTTGGTGCAGGGTGAGCTTTCCCTGGATACGGTGAAAGTGGTTAGGAACGATTTGAGCGAAAGCGATTTGGAAGTGGTGCAGGCCAGGCCGGCAGGTGATGAAAAAGTCCGCCAGGGCCGCAATGGTGGCCTGGGTGCGACATCCGGTCCTGATGAGAAGTGTTACGCGGCCGCGGGGTTGGCGGTTGCGGGCAAGAGCTGAGCATTGAGATCCATGCGCGGTGCCACAATTCGAACACAAGCCAGTGATGCTGTCGGAGGTGGTGGCTGCGCTGAGCCCGGGCCCCGACCGGCGGTACGTCGACGGGACGCTAGGTGGGGCTGGACACGCGGAAGCCATTTTGGACGCGAGCTCGCCCAGTGGTTGGTTGTCCGGGTGCGATCGAGATGGCGAAGCCGTTGAAGCGGCGCGCGCGCGGCTGCAGAAATTCCAGGGCCGTTTTGAGTTGCGCCAGGCAGATTTTGGGGAACTGGACGTCTGGATTCCGTTAGAAAGCTGCGACGGTGTTTTGCTGGACCTGGGCGTTAGTTCGCCGCAATTGGACCTCGCTGCGCGCGGGTTCAGTTTTCAGCAGGACGGACCGTTGGATATGCGGATGGACCGACGGCAAAGCCTCACGGCTGCTGAAATTATCAACCAGGCTGAGGCTGGCGAGTTGGCGAGGATTTTTTGGGAATGGGGCGGTGAACGGGATGCGCGGCGGTTTGCACGCGCAATCGTTGCCGAGCGCGGGTCGAGACAGTTCGAGACGACCCGGCAGCTGGCGGATCTGATCGAGCGGCTGGCGCCGCGGCGCGGCGCCAGGACACACCCGGCGACCCGCGTGTTTCAGGCGTTGCGGATCGCGGTAAACGACGAGATCGGTTCGTTGAACAAAGGCCTGGCCGCGGCACTAAGAGTGCTGCGGCCGGGCGGCCGGCTGGCGGTAATTACGTTTCACTCGCTCGAGGACAGAATCGTGAAGGATTTCGGACGGACGGCGGCGCGGGACTACACTTTTCCGGGCGATGTGGATGTGCCGGAGTTGCGCCAGGCGCGCGTGCCGCAAATGAAGTGGGTCAGGCGCAAGGCCATCCTGCCCGGTGCGGCGGAACTGGCGGAAAACCCGCGCAGCCGCAGCGCCCAGTTGAGAGTGCTGGAAAAGATTTGAGTTGGGGCTCAGGCGGAGCCCGTTGTTATGTCACGCAATCGCAAAACGCAATCGGCGGGAGTTCGGTTTGGACCGGCTCTGAAGGCGGTGATGTTGTGTTTGCTGATCGGCGGTTCGGGCGTTGGGTATGTGTGGCAAAAAGAACAAATTGATAAACTGGGACACCAGATACAGACGAAAGAGACAGTTCTGAAGAGGCTGGAGAAGATCAATGCCGGGTTGCGGCGGCAACTCGACGCGACGCGTTCGCCGGAGTTTCTGCTGCGCCGGATCAAAGAAGGCGAGCTTGGGCTGGTTCGGCCGCCGCTCGATGCCATGATCCGCCTGCCGGAACCCTCGCCGGTGCCCCCGAAACCCCAGCCGAGCACTGAGACTCAATTTGCCTCGCGCACCGACACGGCCCCGGGCTCCCGATGAGACCTGAGATTTTACGCCGCCGCTCGCGATGCCGTCGGATGAGGAACCGATGGCTGCGGGCGGACGGCGGATTACAACAATTGGAAATGAAAAATAATAACTAACTTTTTCGCCAACGCCCGCGGTGGCCCGGATGAGGAACCGGACGCCGCGGGCGGCTGGTGTTCTTTTTTTATGGCGAAGCGAATACAATATCGCAGGCTGGCGTGGCTCGGATTACTCCTGACAGTCGCTTTCGCCGGACTCGGATACCGCCTGGTCGATTTGCAGGTCCTGCGGCACCAGGAGCTTAGCATCAAAGCTCAGCGCAACACCCAGCGGGAGTACGTCCTGGAGCCGCGCCGCGGCGATATCCTGGACGCCAAGGGAAATGTCCTGGCTACCAGCCTGTTCATGAAGCGTGTGTACGCCGACCCCACCCTGATCGGAACCAATCAGCTTCCGATCGCGAACCTCCTCGCGCCGCTGCTACAAACCAATCCAGCAGTGCTGGTCCAGGAACTCACCCCCACCCTTCATGCCGTCAGCATCCACGGTGTGCCCACCAACGTCTACAACCGCCATGTGTGTCTGGGCCTGCATGTTCCCCTGGATACCTGGGCTAAAATCAGATCCGCAATGACAAACCTCGTGCTTGACCCGGGAGAGAAACGGTTGCCCTCCTCTCAGCGCGAGTTTTACCGCGCATTGAGGCAAAAATCGATTTTTGGCGAAGACGAGCAAATCCGCATTTATCCAAATCAGAAACTTGCCTGCCATGTCATCGGCTTTACCGCCGCAAACGAAAAGAACCTCGGCGACTCGACGGTGCACGAGATTCGCGGCAAAGACGGGATCGAGTTGAACTTCGACAGCAAACTTGCGGGCGTGCCGGGGTGGAGACGCACCGAGACCGATGTCAGCAGGCGGGAAATAGTCACGTTGCGTGAGCAGGACGTAGAGGCGTGCGATGGCAACAGCGTTGTGCTCACGATCGACTCAGTCATCCAACATATTGTTGAGGCGGGCCTTGCTGATGCGATGGAAAAGCACAGCCCGATCAGCGCTTCGGGAATCGTCGTGAGACCAAAAACGGGCGAAGTGCTGGCCATGGCAACCCTGCCGAATTACGACCCCAACACTTACAACCACTGGCCGTACGACTTCATGCGCAACCGCGTGATTGCAGATTTGGCAGAACCGGGCTCGACTTTCAAGATAGTGGTCGTCTCCGGGGCGTTGAATGACGGAAGCGTTGGGTTGAATGACACTTTTTATTGTGAGGATGGGCTTTGGTTGTTCGCCGGGGTCAAGCTCCACGATCATAAGCGATATGGCACCCTTTCGGTGGAACAGATTATCACCAAATCCTCCAACATTGGGGCCGCAAAGATCGGGTTGAAAATGGGAGAAACACGACTGGCCGATTACATTGGTTCGTTCGGTTTTGGCCAGAGCACAGGCATTCCGCTTCCAGGAGAGCTTTCCGGACGGGTGCCGAAGCTGGAGAAATGGACAAAGGTGTCAATCGCTCAGATCCCAATGGGCCAGGGCGTGTCTGTCAGCCGGCTTCAGATGATCATGGCAATGAGTGCGATTGCCAACAAAGGTGTCCTGATGCGTCCGATGCTGGTCGATCGCCTTATCGATAGCGATGGGCGTGATGCCAAATATTCGCCCCAGCGTGTGCACTCGGTTATTTCCGAATCCGCCGCCAAGCTGATGGTCCAGGCGCTCAAAACGGTGGCAACCCGCGACGGCACCGCTCCCGAAGCTGCCCTCGAACATTACACGGTGGCCGGAAAAACCGGAACCGCGCAGAAAGTCGAGAATGGCCATTACGTCGACAAATTCTTTTCGTCTTTTATCGGGTTCTTTCCCGCGGATAATCCGGAACTATGCATTTCGGTGACGTTGGACGAACCTAAAGAGGGACATTACGGCGGGCAGGTTTGCGGCCCGGTATTTAAGCAGATCGCAGAAGCCGCAGCCAACTATTTGAATATTCCTCCGGAGGACGGTGACCCGTTGAGCCGCCCGGACAATACCGCGCCTGTGTCGGATAACCAGGTAATTAAGACCGCTGCTGCCCGTACGCAGTGAAACACCAACAACAACGAAAGGCTAAGATGAGTTCGAGTCCGCTCATTTCGCATCACTTGTTTGTGGCTGCCGTGAAACAAAGACGAACCCTCCGCCGGGTGCGCCGCGGCGTTAGTTCAGGGGTCGCATCAGGCTACCGGGATGTCCGTGTCGAAAGGGTGGACTTCGGCCGACCCATGCCGTTGGAAGCGCCTTCCCGGGTGGTGCTGTTTCTGGGGCGTCAAACCTCCTAATGGATTCACGTCCTCTCCAGTTTATCGTCGAGGCCTGCGCCGGAGAATTGAAGCGCGGCTCTCTTGCCGTGCCCATCCATTCCGTTTGCACCGACTCGCGAAAAGTGCAGCAAGGTGACGTGTTTTTTGCCCTGGCTGGAGAACGCTTTGATGGCCACACCTTTCTTGGCGAAGTGATGAAAAAAGCCGCCGCGGTGGTAGTCGCCCGGGGCCGGGAACCCTCTCACGAAACCTCTTGTGCTGTCATCAGTGTCGAGGAGCCGCGCCGCGCCCTGGGATTGCTGGCCGCCGCGTACCGGCGCCAATTCAAGCTGCCGGTTGTCGCCGTCGGCGGGTCCAACGGCAAGACCACGACCAAAGAACTCATCGCCACGGTGCTGCGCCAACAACTTCCCACACTCTGGAGCGAAGCCAGTTTCAATAACGACGTCGGCGTCCCCCTCACGTTGCTGCGCCTTACCTCGACGCACCGAGCCGCCGTGCTTGAGGCGGGAACCAATCATCCAGGCGAATTGGAACCCCTGATTCGAATGATCCAGCCGGTCTTCGGAGTTGTCACTTCGATTGGCCGCGAGCATCTCGAGTTTTTTGGCGACCTGAGCGGCGTCGCAAGGGAGGAGGCATGGATCGGCGAGTTGCTGCCTTCCGACGGCAAGCTTTTCGTTCACGCCGATGACGAGTGGGTGGGTTACATAAAAACCCGGACGCGGGCTTCTGTTCTGACGGTCGGTTTGGATGAAGGAAACGATTGGAGAGCTCGAGGGCTTCGGCCCGACCGGCACGGACTGAGTTTTGTGGCGGATGGGCCCGCGCGTGAGTTTGCGGGGGAATATCGGGTCAACCTGCTGGGGCGTCACCAGGCAATCAACGCGCTCATCGCGATCGCGCTCGGCGCGGAGTTGGGGTTGAGCCGCGAGCAAATCCAGCAGGGATTGGCTGACTGCAAACCGCCCCGGATGCGGTTGCAGCTGTGGGAAATCAATGGAGTGCGGGTCTTGGATGACGCCTATAACGCAAATGCCGATTCGATGGTGGCCGCCTTGCGGACCTTGCAGGATCTGCCTTGCAAGGGGCGGCGGCTGGCCGTGCTTGGAGACATGGCTGAGCTGGGAATTCACAGCGAAGCGGCACATGAAGAAGTGGGCCGGCGCGCAGCCGAGTTGGGGGTGGGTCAGCTTTTTGCCGTGGGTAAAATGGCGCCGGTGATGGCTCGAGGGGCACGCGGGGCCGGGTTGGCGCGGGTTTTAGAATTTAACGACGTTGAGGCGGCCGCTCTGGCGGTGAAGCAGTTCGTGCGCGATGGTGATATCCTGCTGTTGAAAGCCTCGCGGGCGACTCGTCTGGAACGGGTTGCCGAGCGGCTTCGATCACCGGCCGGTGTCAGGAACTAAATGCTTTATTACTTGAGCCAGCAAGTCATGGACATGGCGGCGGGAACGCCCTGGGCTGAAAGGCTGGGGGCGTTGCGGCTGTTCCGTTACATCACGGTGCGCAGCGCCGGAGCGGCGCTGACCGCACTCGTGTTTAGCCTTGTCCTGGGTCCGCGGGTGATTCGATGGCTCAAGCAGCTCAAATTCGGCCAGGAATACAGTGATAAAGCCGAGTCGGCCGGCGAAATGAAAGCGCGGCTGCTTAGCAAGAAGGGAACGCCCACGATGGGTGGCATTCTGATTTTCTTCGCATTGAGCCTGACGACGCTGCTATGGGCGCAGTGGAACATCTTCATCGAGCTGACATTGCTGTCAGTGGTCGTTTTAACCGGGTTGGGCTTTTACGATGATTATGCAAAAATCTCGCGCCAAAGCGGCGGCGGCGCCGCTTCCCATGTAAAGTTGGCCGTTCAGATAGTCCTGGCGCTGTTTGTGGGCATTTACCTTTGGCAGGTCCCGTCCACCCGCAAGCTCATCACCGATATCATGGTGCCCTTTTACAAGTACCCGCTCTGGTCCGGCGCAGCCGTGGTCGGGTTGATTCTGACGGTGCTCACGATTGTGGGAAGCTCCAATGCGGTTAACCTGACCGATGGCTTGGATGGGTTGGCCATCGGTTGCACGCTCATTGTTTCATTTGTCTTTCTGGTGCTGACCTATCTTGCAGGCAACAGCAAAGCCGCGGACTATCTGCACATCCCGTTTGTGAACGGGGCCGGTGAACTGACGGTATTCTGCGCCGCGATGATCGGGTCCGGCCTTGGGTTTCTGTGGTTCAATTGTCATCCCGCGCAGGTGTTCATGGGCGACACAGGCTCTTTGGCACTGGGCGGCGCCCTCGGGATCATGGCCGTTTTGATTCATCAACCGCTGGTGCTTGTGATCGCCGGAGGCGTTTTTGTAATCGAAGCCGGCTCGGTCATTCTGCAGACAAGCTGGTTTCGTTACACTCGCAAGCGCTATGGCGCCGGCCGCCGGATATTTCTGATGGCACCCCTTCATCACCACTTTGAAAAGATGGGTTGGTACGAGTCTCAAGTGGTCATGCGCTTCTACATTCTAGGCATTCTCTGCGGGGTTGTCGCATTAGCCACTTTGAAGATCCGATGAAACTCGATCACGACCTTCAACGCTTGCGCTGCCTCGGATTGGCGATTGCCGGCACCAATGGCAAGAGCACGACGTCTGCCCTGCTGGGACGCATGCTTCAGCACAACCAGCGGCGTATCGCCGTTTGCGGCCCCGAAACCCAGAGTCCAGCTTCGCTCATCGAGCGCTCCGTCGATCTCGACTACGCCGTGCTCCAGTTGGAAGTGTCTGAGTTGAAATCGGTGCAGTTCTTCCGACCCGCCGTCGCCGTGCTCCTCAACATCGGGCCCGATCCCCTCGCGGCTCATCCAGACGCGGATTCTTTCGCGCGCGCTTTTGCTCCTCTGTTTGCCAACCAACAGTTCTTTGACTGGGCCATCGTCCAAGCTCGGGCGCTGGCTAAACTTCGCGAGTTGGATGTTCCAGTGCCGGCCAAAACGATTACGTTCAGCGCTACCGATCCCGAGGCCGACTTGATCATGGACCGGGGCCTGCTCGTAAGCCGGATTCCCGGTTGGGAGGGGCCTCTCCTGGACTTTGACCACTGTTTGTTGCGAGGCGGACACAATGCCGAGAACCTTCTGGCGGCCGTGGCTGTGGGTCATGTGCTTCGGATACCGCTTGAAGGAATGGCTGACGCGCTCAAGACGTTTTATCCGGGGCCACATCGTTGCGAGCTGGTGGCCGAAATTCACGGAGTCCAGTTCGTGAATGATTCCAAATCATCAAATCTGGACGCCATGGAACACGCCGTCCTGGCGCAGCGCCCCGGCCCCGATGGCCGGCCCAACGTCTGGCTCATTGCCGGAGGTACTGATGAGCCGCAGGATTTCCACGCAGCCGGACCGGTGATTTCCAATCGCGTCAAAGGCGCTGTGCTGATCGGAAAAGCGAGCCAAAAAATTCGTTCCGCCTGGAGCCTTTTTACTCCTTGCGCGACGGCGCCTTCGCTGTTAGAAGCTGTAGCTGAAGCAGCAAGAAATGCAACTTCAGGCGACGTAATATTGCTTTCACCGGCCTGCTCTGGCCTCGACCAGTTTCGAAATCATCAGCATCGAGGCCAGGTCTTTTATGAGGCTGTGAAATCAATAGGTAGGGGTAGGAAAGCGCCGGACCCCTATATGCACGGTTTACCGGCGCCTGCCTGATGTTTGAATCGGGCCTGACAATTGAAATTTTAACTATTTGCCTCAGGTCTTTCTTAACCAAGAAAGCTCCCGAGGCGACAAAATCAACAACGAGCTCAATGCAGTGATGCCATAGCGTGCCGATAACCATGAACAACCAAAGTCCACTGATTCCCCAAGGCTCTTTCCAGGAGCAGCGCAACACAGGCCGTGCCCGACTTAAGATCGCCATTTTTCTTGTCTTAGCCATCCATGGGATTGGCCTGATGGCTTTGCTGATGCAAGGCTGCAAGAAGGAGCCCGATGCGGGCACCAACGCGGCGGCCGCTACCAATGAAACGACCAATACGCCCCCGCCATTCGTTGAACCGACGAACAGTCCTGCGGCCACAACGAATGTTGCGGAGACTCCCACCAACGCAATGCCCACTCCGCAGCCGCCCGTAGTCGAATCGCCCAGTCCGACCCCGCCCACCGCTACGCCCGGCACGGATTATGTCATTGTTAAGGGCGACACGTTTAGCACGATTCATCAAAAATTCCACGTCTCAATCAAGGCATTGCAGGAAGCCAATCCAACGGTGGAGCCAACGAAGCTCAAAATCGGCCAAACGATTCATATTCCTCCCACTACAACCGCGTCACCCACACCCGCCGCTGCGGTGAGTGGCAGCTCCTCTTCGGGCGCCGCGCCGACCGGGCAGGTCTACACAGTCAAATCCGGCGATAGCTTGACGAGGATCGCGGGCCAATTCGGGGTGAGCATCAAAGCGCTTCGTTCGTTCAATTCCCTGAAGACCGACAAGATCGTTGTTGGGCAGAAGCTCAACATTCCGCCCAAGTCCTCGACGACCACGACGGCACCGTCGTCGACGGGCGCCTCGGCTCCCGCCGGGACGACCAGTGGGCAGTAGTTTAATTTGCACCGCGCTTGCATCGATGTGATCCGCAAGGCGGCAGGGGTTGGCGCAGTAGGGCGCGCCGGGTTCCCGGGTTCGGCTGCAGACAGGCGATATGAGACTTAAAATTGCCGTTACTGTTCTGGCCTTTTGCGTGGCGGCCTTGCTGTCGCTGGGATTGGTGATGCTGTACAGCTCGAGCATGACGGATTCCGGGTCCCGCTTCATAAAGGTTCAGTTGATCTGGTCAGTGATTGGGCTGACATGCTGCGTGGCCCTGGCATGCATCGATTATAAGGTCCTCAAGCCCCTTGCCCTGCCTGGGCTGGTGGTTTCGGTGGTTCTCCTGGGCCTCGTCTTTGCCCCGATGGTTGGCGTTCATCGCAACGGGGCCAGCCGCTGGCTGGGGTACCATAAAGTTTCCTTTTTTCAGCCCTCCGAAGTGGCCAAGCTGGCGCTGATCGTCGCCCTGGCATGGTATTGCGACCGTTTCCAGCGGCAGATGCCTACTTTTAAGAAAGGGATTGTGATTCCCGGGATGCTTATTGGCCTGGTTCTGGGATTGATTTTCATCGAGCCGGACCGCGGCACAACTATCTTGTTGGCGGGAGTCAGCGCAACGATGCTTTTGGTCGCGGGAGTTCGTTGGAAATTCCTCATCCCGCAAATCTGCCTGGCCCTGGTGGGCCTGGTGATTTCATTCATGCGAGATCCCATGCGTTTGGGCCGTATCCGGAGTTGGTGGCATCTTGAGGAACATAAAACCGGGGTGGGGCGCCAGGCCTACGAGGCGATGCTGGCCCTGGGCGCCGGCGGTTGGACCGGGCTGGGTCTTGGAAACAGCCGACAGAAGCTCGGTTTTGTTTCTGAAAAACACACCGACTTCATTCTGTCAATTATCGGAGAGGAGTTGGGCCTGATCGCAACTGCGCTCGTGATCGTTGGGTTCATCTGCATCGTTCTTTGTGGGATTTACATTGCGATGCGAGCGCCGGACACGTTCGGGTTGTTGCTGGGCTCGGGTATTTCGTTTCTGATCGGTTTGCAGGCATTCATTAACATCGGGGTAGTCACCAGCGCGCTGCCGAACAAAGGCCTTCCGCTTCCCTTTATCAGTTACGGCGGTTCCAACCTGGTATTGATGCTCGCGTGCGTGGGCCTGCTGCTGAGCATCGCCAGGCAGGCGCGCGAACTTGAGCCGGTCGAGCAAACTGCCGCAAAAAGAAAGACCCACTCCGATTGGGGAACAGCGCGGAACCCCTTTAAAACCGCCCCGGCAGGCATGGCCCGCCAGGAGCTCTCATGAAATCGTCCTCGAGCGATAAGCCTCATATCGCCATCGCTTGCGGCGGGACCGGCGGCCACCTTTTTCCCGGGATCGCCGTCGCCGGCCAACTTGCCGAGCGGGGTGTGGCCGTGACCTTGATGATCTCACCCAAGGAAATCGACCAGGTCGCAGTGAGGTCTGCGCAGGCCGTGCAAGTCGTCACGCTGCCGGCGGTTGGCCTGACTCGGGGGCGCATGGTAGCGTTCGTCCGCGGTTTTCTTGGATCATATCGAGCCGCTTCGAAATTCTTTCGCGAGTACCCGCCACAAGGGGCTCTCGCTATGGGCGGCTTTACCTGCGCACCCCCTGTTTTAGCGGCGCGGCGGTTTGGAGCCGCAACTTTTCTGCATGAATCCAACAGCATACCCGGGCGTGCTAATCGTTGGCTGTCGTGGCGCGTGGATCGCGCATTTGTCGGATTTCCGTCCGCGGGTAAGCGTTTGCATAAGTGCTCGGTTGCGGTAACCGGCACACCGGTGCGGCCGGCCTTCAGACCCATCGAGCCTGCAAAGTGCCGCGCGGCCCTCGGTTTAGATCCGGAGAAACCGGTCGCCCTGGTGATGGGCGGCAGCCAGGGTGCTCACGGCATCAACGAACTGGTTCTCAAATCGCTGCCTGTGCTGGCCAGCCTGGGGCCGGATTGGCAATGGATCCACCTCTCCGGTCCCGCGGATGCCGATTCCCTAAAAGGCGCTTATCAAACCCTCGGGCTCAGGGCCGTTGTCCACTCGTTCTTCGCTGAAATGGAGATTGCAATGGGCGCCGCCACTGCTTGCATCAGCAGGGCAGGGGCGTCTTCACTCGCGGAATTGGCCGCCATGCGTTTGCCTGCGGTGCTGGTTCCGTTCCCTGCGGCAACTGACAACCACCAGTTTGAAAATGCGCGGGCTTTCGAAAAAACCGGGGCTGCTTTTCTCCTGCAACAAGACCGAACCCGGCCGGAGGATTTGGAGCGGGTGTTCATTCCCCTTATGCGCGACGAGGCAGTTCGCAGCCGCATGCGTGACGCCCTGGACGCCTGGCACAAACCGGATGCGGCATCGGAAATAGCGCAAGCCATCCTCAGCAGCGTCAATATTCTGGCAGGCGGGTTTCTGCGGAGCGCGCCGCAAAGTGGACCGAAGGATCCTGCCAATGACCGGGCCTGCTTATCGGTCCGGGAAGGGAGTGTGGCTTGAGAGACGGCTCTGTCACTTTTGATCCAATTCAGGCGGCAGCCGACCTCACTCGGCAGGTTTCACCGGCAACGTTGGTGCGCAACAACGAGCCTCTGGCAAAAAGAACGACTTTGCGGGTGGGTGGCCCGGCGGATCTGTACGTGGAACCCGCGACCGAAGCGGACCTGGCACTGACTTTGCAGTTCTGCGGCATTCATCAGCTGCCTTTGTTCATCCTGGGGCGCGGCTCCAATTTGCTGGTGCGGGACCGCGGTTTTCGTGGAGTCGTGATTTGTCTTTGCCGCGGTTTCGCCGGAGTCAAAGTGGAAGGGGGAAAATTGCGTTGCGGGGCGGGCGCACGGTTGAAGGCCGTGGCGATGGAAGCCAAGCGTCACGGCTTGGCAGGGCTGGAGTTTTTGGAAGGCATTCCCGGCAGCGTGGGCGGTGGACTGCGGATGAATGCCGGCGCTATGGGGGGGGCGATGTTCGACATTGTTGAGTCGGTGCGGGTGATGGACTTTGCAGGACAGGCGCATGACCGCGGCGCCGGATCGATGCAGGTG
>Ga0070738_10002267_pt1 | contig 30762 bp, 32 predicted proteins | sample Coa_R2_2_FD_66446 | JGI IMG/M metagenome (GOLD analysis project Ga0070738, IMG submission 66446) | Surface soil microbial communities from Centralia Pennsylvania, which are recovering from an underground coalmine fire - Coalmine... | ecosystem: Environmental > Terrestrial > Soil > Unclassified ...
CGAATAAAGCTGCCCCTGAAGGTTGGTAAAACTCGCCGTTCGGTTGAAGGAGATGTCATCGGCCCCGGCGCACCGGAGAGCTGTTGCCGCTAGAATGGCCACAAAAGCCGCCTTCATGAGACTAGAATAGCGCGGCCTTTAAATTTGTAAACGAGGGTCGATTCGGCTAACCAGAGTTCTCCCAGCTTATTTTACGTCGCCGCGCGCGGGTCCCCAGGCCTGCGACGACGAGAATCCCCCCAAAAATGGCCAGCGCGACGTCGGCGCACTCAGGCACGGGCGGCACGCCGTAAGTGTCATAATTGGTAAAGGTAATGGTGGAATAACCCACCGAGCCAATAAGGCCTTCAAAGCTTTCCAGGGTTCGATAACCGGTTGCCTTGATGTAAGTAGATTCGAATTTGAAAAAGTTCGTATTGGCATTGGTCAACCCGATGTCAGCCCATGAAAAATCAAAGCTGAAACTGGGGGCGTTTGGGACGCCCCGGTTTTGAAAATTCAGGCTGGAGCGGACTAATTCAAGATGCGGGCCGGTGCCGTCATTAACCAGCTTGTAAAGGTAGCCGGGATTATCAACTCCCAGCACGATGGCATAGTCCGCAAAAAAGCCCGGAGCAAAGTTGGCCACCGAACGCTTCGTTCCGTAGTAACCCGAAACAGCCGTTTGCACCGATCCGTCACTTTCGTTGAAATACCGTGTCCCATCAAACCCACCGGCGGTGGAGTCGATGAACAGCACCAGAAAATCCATAAAGCTGCCGCCGCCCTTGATGAAGTTGCCACGGACAGTCCCGAGACTGTTCGAGAACTGCAGGGTTCCCTTGCCGACGACGCCGTCACTCACAGTGTTGCCGTGGTAGTCCTGAAAATTGTAGTAGGTAGCCCCAGACAACCGGCTGGCGGCCATGAAACCGATTAAGAGAAAAAGCCATACTGCCGCAGGCCTGGCGTAACGAAGCAGGTAAACGTTCCTCACGAAAAGCTGTTCTACACAAAATACATAGGTTGGCAAGTATTTTTAATCCATTTTCAGCCAGGAACCGAAAGGGTGGCGAACACCTTGACCATGAAGTAATTCCCGGTCCGAAAACCGATCCCCAGCGCGCCGCTTCGTCGTTCCGGCTTAGAAAGGGCAAACCCCGTAACATACCCAATAGCCCATTGTTTTCAAATACTCGGCCCGGATGCGCCGCCGCAAATGGTCGTGGGACCATTCGGATCGCGGAAAGCCGTAGTACGACGGACAGGAGTAAAACGTCAGGTCCGGAGCATAATGCCGAAACGTTTTAAGCGAGCGCCGGGAGTGATACCAGGTCGTGACGATAATCACTCGCCGCGCCCCGCTGCCGCGCAACAATGGAATCGAGAATTGCGCGTTTTCCCGGGTCGTTTTTGAATTGGGCTCGAGGGAAATGGCGCTGGCCGGGACGCCGCGATGCATCAGAAGCAGCCGGTTGCCGTCGGCATCTCCGGCGCCGCTGACCAGGATTTTGGGCACAGCATTCGATCGAAAAAGTTCAGCCGCCCGCAGTGGCCGCTCGCCCGAACCGCCCCCGAGCAGGACAATCGCATCGGCGTTCTGGAACCCGTCATCCACCAGCAGCACCTGTTGGGGGAACCAATACGCCAGCAGCAACGCGGCCAACGAACCGCCAAGCAGTCCGAAAACGATGCGTTTGAAATGCTTCTTGAGCGCCATCGCCGCAAAGTAAAAACATCCAAGGGCGGCTCGTCGAGCGGGATCAAGAGGCCGGGGCGATAGAGACCGGCTCAAACCGCGGAGCAAAGAAATGATTCAGCGCAAAAGCCACCAGGTACATGCAGCCGCAAATCCCAAACAGAATGGCGTAAGCCGAAGTCACGGCTCCGCGATGCTGGAAATGGTCAATCAGCCGCCCCGTGAAAACAGGGAATATGAATCCCCCGGCCGAACCCGCCATTCCGCCGATCCCTATGACCGAGGCTACGGCCGCTTTGGGGAACATGTCTGAAACCGTCGTGTACAGATTGGCCGACCAGGCCTGGTGAGCGGAAGCCGCCAGCCCAATCAGGAGCACCGCGCTCCAGTCCCCAACTTTTGTCGCAGCAATCACCGGCACCACGCAGACGGCGAACAGAAACATCGCCGTCTTGCGGGCACGCGTTACGCTCCAGCCGCGCCCGGCCAAGTAGCCCGTTATCCACCCGCCGAAAATGCTAAGCACAGTAACGATTCCGTAGATGCTCGCGATGTGAACCCAGCTGTGCTGAATGTCCAAATTCCGGGTTTTTTTGAAAAAATCAGGCAGCCAGATCAGAAAGAACCACCACACCGGGTCCGTCAGAAATTTTGCGACAATAAAGGACCAGGTTTGGCGATAGCCCAGCAGCGCTTTCCAGGAAAGCCGCGTTGATGGCTGCTCGAAATCTCCCGGAATCAAGGCAAGCTCGGCTGCGCCCGCCCGGGAACATTCGCCCGGCGAATCATAGAGCGGGATCCAAAAGCAGAGCCAAAGAGCCCCCGCCGCCGCTGCCGCAACAAAGGCCGATCGCCAGCCATAGTGCAATGCCAGCCACGGCACGATCGCGGGCGCAATCAATGCTCCCGCGTTTGTGCCCGCATTAAAAACACTGGTCGCAAACGCCCGCTCCTCTCTCGGAAACCAAAGCGCTACCGATTTAATCGCCGAAGGAAAATTTCCACCTTCGCCCAGGCCCAACGCCGATCGGGCCGCAAGGAACCCTGCGAATCCGCCGACCAGGGCGTGCGCCGCGGCTGCGACGCTCCATGCCGCGATGGAAATCGCGTATCCGATTTTTGCCCCGAATCGATCGACGAACCAACCAAACCCGAGCAAACCAAAACCATATGCAATCTGAAATGCGGAATTGACCAACCCGAATTGTTCATTGGTCCACCCAATCTGTTTGTCCAGGATCTCCTTGAGCAGCGCCAGGATTTGGCGATCGATGTAGTTGATGGTAGTCGCGAAAAACAGCAGCGTGCAGATGACCCAACGATAGTTGCCCGCCTTGGCCGCCCTGCCACGAAGTGGGATGGTGGAAAGTTCTGGGGCCTGAGGCTTGTCCATGCTGTGCGCATTGATGTACTAGCCCGCCAACGCCCGGACAAGACATGAAATGAGCGGCAAGGAGGAATAGCACCGGGACCGCGGCAAACCAATTGACCCCGCCGCGCCTAATCCGACTGCAATTGGGCGCTGTCGGCAACCGCGGGGGCTTGCGCCGGGGCAACGATCACTTCGATCTCACGTTTGCGCAGTTCCGAAACCAGGTCCGCAGGCGCTCCCGCGTCGGTCACGATGGTGTCGATGCAATCTAAATCACAAAGCGGCAGAACGGATCTTCGTCCCAGCTTCGTCGAGTCGAAACAAAATATTACTTTTTGCGCCGCTTGAATCATCGCCCTTTGGATATCAATCAGTAATCCGTGCGAGTTGGTGACGCCATCGACCGAAATTCCGCCGGCGCTCATCACCGCAATATCCGCGTGCATTTTCTTGAACGCCTCCATGGCCAGTGGACCGACCAGAACACCCAGTCGCGGATAAATCACGCCGCCGGACAGAACAATTTCCAGCTTGTTGGCCGACGCAAAGAGATTCGCGACGGGTAGCGAGTTGGTCACGATTTGGGGTGCTTTGCTCTCAAGATGCCGAGCCACGTGAAATATTGTCGTCCCGGCGTCGAGGATGATGCTTTGATTGGCGGGAATCAGTTCAGCACACGCGCGGCCAATGGCCTCTTTCTCTGCCAATTGATGCGTATCCCGAGCAGAAAAGGCGAATTCGTCTGTCCGCGGGACAACCACCCGTGCTCCCCCGTGTGTCCGTCGCACTGTGCCGCCGGCTTCCAACAAGGTCAGGTCCCGGCGAACCGTGGAAACCGAGGCCTCGACGTGCCTGGCGATCTCTTCAAGCGAGGCAAATTCAGCCTTTTGCAGGAATTCGCTAATGCGATGCTGCCGCTCCACGGGATGCATTCGTGAAAGATTTTGAAAGATTTTGAAGGAATATGCAAGTTTTTATTGACAAACGGACGAAAAAAGTCAAAAACAGGCGCGTATGGTTGCGCAGGCCTCAAAAACGCTCCACCGAGCTGTTGTTGAACATATGGTGCGCCAAGCCGTTTATCAGCGGCTGGGCAAACCTCTGCCCCGGCCGGCGTCCTCCCCTAATCCGCTAGTGGTGAATGTCAGTGCCCGTCACTGCCACCTGACTCCCGAAGCGGTCGAGGCCTTATTTGGAAAAGGCCACCAACTGACGGTTCACAAGTGGCTCTACCAGGAAGGGCAATTTGCCGCCAAAGAAACCCTGACGTTGATTGGACCCCGCAGCAGGGTTATCTCGAACCTGAGGATCCTGGGTCCATGCCGGAATCTTAACCAGGTTGAATTGGCTTATACCGACGGCATTGCGCTCGGATTCGAATTGCCGTTGCGAATCTCGGGTGACATCAAAGGAACTCTGGGGTGCATGCTGATGGGCCCGGCGGGATTTTTTGAGATGCAGGAGGGAGTGATTCGCGCGCTTCGGCATGTCCACATGAGCCCGGGTGACGCCGCGTTCTATGGCGTCAAGCCGGGCGAGGAAATGAAGCTCAAGATTGGTGGGCCTTGCGGGTTGTCATTGGACAAAATGCTGGTGCGCGTGGACAAGAGTTTCAAATTGGAGGTTCACATTGACACCGACGAAGGCAACGCGTGCAACCTGCAACCGGAGACGCCGTGCGAACTGAGCAAATAGGATTTGAGGCAAGCTTCAACACCAGAAACAGAAATAAAAAATTATGAGTGATGCATTAGGCATGATCGAAACAAAAGGCTACGTGGGAAGCGTGGAAGCGAGCGATGCAATGGTCAAAGCGGCCAACGTGGGACTCGTGAAAACGATCCCGATCGGGGGAGGACTCATCACGGTGCTCTGCAAAGGGGACGTGGGGAGCGTGAAAGCCGCGGTGGATGCCGGGTCCAAGGCGGCGGCCAAAGTGGGTGAACTGGTCAGCTCCCACATCCTGGCGCGACCGCACGAGGACCTGTTGAAATCATTTCTGGGTGAATCGGCGAACGCCAAGCCAAAGTAACCTCTCAACCCTCAACTCTTAACTGAACTCAACTATGTCCCAACAAGCGATTGGAATGATTGAATGCAAAGGGCTGTGCGCCCTGATGGAGGCGTGCGATGCGGCCTTGAAAGCCGCCAACGTCGTATTGGTCGGCTGGGAAAAGATTGGCAGCGGCTATGTGACCGGATTTTTCCGCGGCGATGTGGCGGCGGTTAAGGCGGCCACGGACGCCGGCGCTGCGGCCGCGGCGCAAGTCGGCCAGGTTATCAGCGTCCAGGTAATCCCGCGCCCGCATGAAGGATTGTCCATCTTAGGCAAATGGCTGCAGTAGGGTGAAGATCCTGGTAGCCAATCTAGGTTCGACATCGCTGAAGTGGAGGCTGTTCAGCTTCTCCGGCGGTCGGGAGCAATTGTTGCACAAAGGCGGCTTTGAACGGGTCGTTGATTACCCGAAAGCCATTTCCGATTGCCTGGGCGAGTTGAAGAAAGCCGGCCACATCGCCGATGAAAACGACCTCGCCGGGGTTGGCTTCAAAACCATCATGGCCCGGGGCGTGAACGGCTGTGTTGAACTGACCGAAAGCGTCCTTCAGGCCATGGAAGCTTTCAACGGTATCGCTCCCGCGCATAATCCTCCCTACATCAACGGCGTTCGGCTTTTTTCGAAGCTCATGCCCAGGGTGCCCCTGATTGGTTTGTTTGAAACGGCCTTTTACCAATGGGCCCCGGAGTGTGCGATGCGCTATGCCGTGCCGCAGGCCTGGCACGACCTGGGGGTTCGACGGTGGGGCTTCCACGGCGCCAGCCATAAATTTATTGCCGAGCGCTCCGCCGAACTTCTGGACCGCGAGGACGTCGCCGAACGGGCTCGCCAGCTTTATGTTCCCGGTTCTTCAAACGCGGTTCGTTCTCCGGACCTGAGGGTGATCTCGTGTCACCTGGGCGGCAGTTCGTCGATCACCGGCATTTTAAACGGCATCGCGATCGGAACCAGCATGGGCATGAGTCCGCAGTCCGGGTTGCCTCAAAACAACCGGGTCGGCGACCTCGACTCCTTCGCCCTGCCCTTCCTGATGCGGACGAAAGGTCTGACGCTGGACGGCGCCGAGAAGGAGCTGTGCAAGGAATCCGGATTGAAAGCGCTGTCGGGCGGCCACAACGATATCCGCGACATCCAATCGCAAGCGAGCAAGGGAAACCCCGCAGCCCGGCTTGCGATCGACGTGTTCGTTCACCATGCGCGTCATTGGATCGGATCCTTTTACCTCGAGCTCAACGGGGCCGATGCGCTGGTGTTCACGGCGGGCATTGGCGAAAACGATGTTTTGATCCGCAAAGCGGTCTGCGAAAAGCTCGATCATCTCGGGATCATCCTGGACCAGGAAAAGAACCAGTCAGTCCGCGCCGTGGAAAGCGTGATCAGTTCCCCGGAATCGCCGGTCAAAATACTTGTAATCCCAGCCAACGAAGAATTGGTGGTAGCGCGCGAAGTCAAGCGATTGCTGGATCGCCGCGAAGTGGAGCGCGCCGCCGCCCGGGCCTCATCTTCACAAGCCAGGCTCGCAACCAGCACATAATCTCAACCACAAACTCTGAACTGTTAACTCAACTCGTTATGCCTCCTCAAGCAATTGGAATGATTGAAACCCGCGGATTAATCGCTCTGGTCGAAGGAACCGACGCGATGCTCAAAGCCGCGAATGTTGAACTGGCGGGACCGATGACCCAGGTGGGCAACGCCCTGGTCACCGCTGTGGTCGTCGGCGACGTGGCGGCGGTCAAAGCGGCAACCGACGCCGGCGCGCAAGCGATCAAAGCCATAAAAGGCGAACTGGTCAGTGTGCATGTGATCGCCCGCCCGCACCCGGATGTCGAGGCGGTGTTGCCCAGGAGAGTGGCGAAATAGTCGAAGAGCCCTGGCCCGCGCTAAGCCGCGCGCACTCACTGCAACGCCCCGGCCCGTCCATAAAGCCTATGTTCCTCGCTCGCGTCGAAGGTTCAGTCGTGGCAACCAAAAAGGACCCCTCCATGAGCGGCCGCAAGCTGCTCCTGGTCCGCCCACAATTGGTCGATGACAAAGACCCGTCCAGGTTCCGCCCAGGCAACAATACGATCGTCGCGGTGGACAGCTTGGGGGCCGGGATTGGGGAACTGGTGTTGTTCTGCCAGGGCAGTTCCGCGCGGCTGGCGCCAAACCTGAAGGACGCCCCGGTCGACGCGGTCATTATCGGGATCGTGGATACGGTCGATGCCCTGGGCCGGCAAATCTACAGCGCAAACAACAAAGCTGATGAGCGTCGTGAATGAAAATTTGGTCCGTGACGTCGTCGCGGAAGTTTTAACTCGGCTCGGGCAAACCTCAACTGGCAACGGTTCGCCGACGCCGCCCCGGCAGGCTTGTGGGTGCGAATCCAAACGCGCGTCGACCGGCGGCTCCATTCGGAGCGGACGTTACGGTGTCTTTCAGGATGCCGACGAAGCCTGCGCCGCAGCTCACGAGGCATTCCTTCAACTCAAACAGAAGGGGATCGCGGCCCGGGCGAAAGTGGTCGAAATTGTCAAAACTTTAGCGGACTCCAATGCCGAGGAATGGGGCCGCATCGAGCTCGAGGAAACAAAAATCGGGCGGCTGGATCATAAAATCGAGAAACTGAAGATACTGAAACTAGTGCCCGGGGTGGAATGGCTGCGCCCGGACGGACGGAGTGGCGATCATGGAATCACGCTTGAGGAATACACGCCCTTCGGAGTTGTCGCGGCGATTACTCCTTCAACTCACTCCGTCCCGACGCTTAGCGGCAACATTGTGAACATTGTCGCCGCTGGAAACGCGGTGGTTTTCAACGCGCATCCATCGGGGGCCAAATGCGCGGCTTTGGCCGTCCAGGCTTATAACCAGGCGATCGAACGCGAGGTGGGCATTTCGAACCTGGTGACGATCATCGAGCAACCCACGCTCGACTCGTTCAAGGCGATTTGCAGTCACGAAGCGGTGCGGCTGCTGTGCGTCACGGGCGGCCCGGCCGTGGTGAAAGCGGCGATGCAAACCGGCAAGCGCGCGATTTGCGCCGGCCCGGGCAACCCACCGGTACTGGTCGACAACACGGCCAACATGAAACGGGCCGCTAGGTCCATCATCCAGGGAGCGGCTTATGACAACAATCTATTGTGCATCGGGGAAAAAGAGGTCTTCGCTTTGGACTCCATTGCCGATGAATTGATGGGGCAACTGGAACAGCAGGGAGCGGTGAGATTGAATGCCGCTCAACTGGAGAGGCTGACGCAGGCGGCGTTCACTTTTAAAGAAGGTCACGGCGGCGGTTGTCCGGAGCCGGTGGTCAACAAGGCGCTGATCGGCAAAGACGCGTCCGTGCTGGCCAAAGCCGCCGGGTTCTCTGTGCCCGAAAAAACCGAATTGTTATTCGCCGAGACCGACAAGGATCACGCGTTCGTCAAAGAAGAACAAATGATGCCTTTCATCCCGGTAGTCCGGGTGCGCAGCGTTGAGGAAGGGATCGAAGCTTCACTGGCGGCAGAACACAACTACAAGCACACTTCGATTATCCATTCGCACCATGTCGAACACATGACCGCTATGGCGCGCGCCCTGGATACCACCCTGTTCGTCAAGAATGGCCCTTCCATGGCGGGGTTGGGTCTTGGAGGCGAAGGCTATTTGAGCTATTCAATTGCCACTCCCACCGGCGAAGGCGTGACCAACCCGCGCACCTTCACGCGCGTGCGCAGGTGCGTTATGGTCGACAACCTCCGGATCTACTGAACACCTTATGTTGCTGGCCCGCGTCGAAGGCAACGTAGTCGCCACCAGGAAGCACCCGAGCTTCGAAGGGTGGCGGCTGGTGATTTGCCAGCCGATTGACAAGGAGGGCGCGGCTGAGGGCGTGCCCCAGGTGGCAATCGACGCTTATGGAGCGGGATTGCATCAACGGGTGGTAATCTCCTCTGACGGCGCCGCGGCGCGCAAAGCCGTGGGGGATGAAAAAAGCCCGGCCCGATGGATGGTCGTGGGGGTCGTGGACGACCCGAACGAATCATGAGACTGGGAACTGTCATTGGCCGAGTCACCTTGAGCGTGGCAGTGGGGTCGCTGCAGGGCGCGCGGTGGCTGATCGTGTCGCCGTTCAACCGCGAGCATTTCCAAAATGGCACGCAAACGCCCGCAGGCATGAGCAACGAGCCCAGCCTGGTCGTTTATGATAACCTGGGTGGGTCGGTCGGCCAAACCATAGGATTTGTTGAAGGCCGCGAAGCCGCTTGCCCGTTCGAATCGCCCACGCCAATCGACGCGATCAACGCCGCCCTCGTAGACGAAATCTTTTACACGCCTTTCAATCCATGAAGCCGATTATCAGTGTTCGGGATCTCGAAGAATTGCTGCGCAACGGCAAGGGACTGAGTTCCCTTCCCCCGGACGCGCTGCTGACGCCCTCAGCGCGCGATTTACTTCGCGAGCGAGAATTCTCGAATTCAAGGCCGGTCCAGGATTCGGTTGCAACCAACTCAAAGCCGGCGGCCAAGGTTTCAGCCTCCAGCCCGAAACCCGAATTGGAGGCGTTTTTCAATTCGCCGGCAATCCAGGAATTGAAGCTTCAGATCTGTGATATCGGACGGCGCCTTTGGCAGCGCGCCTACGTGGATGGCAACGGCGGAAACATCGCTATCCGGGTCGGCGACGACATTGCGCTGTGCACTCCGACGCTTGTTTCCAAGGGATTCATGAAACCGGAGGACATGTGCCTGGTTGACCTGGAAGGCCAGCAGCTTGCCGGGACCAAGAAGCGCACCAGCGAAATCCTGATGCACCTTCAGATTATGAAGAGGCAACCGCGCGCGGTGGCCACCGTTCATTGCCATCCGCCATACGCCACAGGTTTCGCCGTTGCCGGGGTCGAGCCCCCGACTTGCATGATACCGGAGTACGAAGTGTTTTCATCGGTGGCCATCGCTCCGTACCGGACGCCGGGAACGCCGGAAATGGGAAAACTGGTGGCCGACCTGGTGGACAAACACAACACTATCCTGATGGCCAACCACGGCGTGGTCAGCTGGAGCCACAACAATGTCGAGGATGCTTATTTTAAAATGGAGATCCTCGAGGCGTACTGCCGGACGGTCCTGGTCGCATCGCAATTGGGCAAACCCGCGAACACAATGACGGGCGAGCAACTCAAAGACCTTTTAAAGATAAAACAGAGCCTGGGCATTCCCGATCCCAGGCACGGGCTCAAGGAATGTGAATTGTGCGATAACGACGGCTGGCGTCCCGGCGTGACGTGCGCTGTGCCGGATCGCCGTGCATCCGCCGCGAATTCCGCCGATCCGCCCGATGCTCATGCCGAGGCGCTGGTCCAGGCTATCACCAATCAAATCATGAATATGAACCAGGATCGCTAAAGCCGGCACACAGGGGTTCCCTATAAAATGAAAGTAGCCATCATCGGAGGAGGAGGAAGAGTCGGGTCATGCGCCGCATTCGCGTTGCAATGCGGCGGCCTCGTGACGGAAATCCAGATCCTGGACGCGAACAAGGAAATGGCCGAAGGCGAAGCGCTGGACCTGTTGCACGGGAACGCGTTTGCAGGCGATCAGCGCGTCTATGCGGGCGATTACGCCCGGGCCGCAGACAGCGATCTGTTCCTGATCACGGCCGGCTTGCGGCGCAAACCCGATGAATCGCGGCTCGACCTTATTAATCGCAATGTCGCGTTGTTCGTCCAGATTCTCGAGAGCATCAAAGCTGCCGGTTTGCGGAAGGAGAGCCACGTTTTTGTCGTTTCAAACCCGGTCGATATTTTAACTCACCTGGCGACTCAACGGCTCGGCCTGCCCTGGAACCAGGTGTATGGGCTCGGGACTATGCTGGACAGCTCGCGGTTCAGCTCGCTCATTGCCGACGAACTGAAGCTGGCGCCGTCGCAGGTCAAAGCTTTGATCCTGGGAGAACACGGCGATTCCATGGTTCCGATTTGGTCCAGTGCCACCGTGAACGGACTGCCGTTGGCGGGCTTGCCGGACTGCACGCCGGGTTTTCAGAACGCGGTATTTGAACGGACCAAAGGCAGCGGGGCCGAGGTCATCAAACGCAAAGGGGGCGCAGGCTGGGCCGTGGCGCTGGCCATTCGAGAAGTGGTCCACGCGGTCCTGCTCAACAAACAAAGCCTACTGCCTGTCTCCTCGCTGGTTCAACGGGTGTACGGCATTGACGATATCTGCTTGAGCGTTCCGGCGGTCGTCGGACGCAAAGGCGTTGAGAGCCAAAGAGAGATCAAACTCTGGCCGAAAGAGCAGATGGCGCTGCAGCAATCGGCGCGTGCGCTCAAGGAAACCATGGCTAAAGTCAATGCATGACCGCCAAGTCGCTGGACATAAAGCTATCCGAAGTTAAGGCCAATCCCGCGTCGCGCGCATTCACCATTGCCGATGCCAAGGACGCCGATATGGCTTTCGGCGTCCGCGCTCCCGGCCCGCGCGCATACTTGTCAGGCCGAGGTGAACGTCCCGCGCGCTTTTCGCCCGAAATCTGGACTCGATCAGAATACGGCTATCGCAACCTCCCTGAGTTCCTGGACATCATTCGCGAAGTGGTTCACCAGGGGTTGGTGGACATCATGCTGATGTCGGCTTACGTCAACGAGCAACTCACCATTAAAGAGGGACTGTTCAAGAATTCGCACGTGACCCCGGCAGCGCGAGCGAATGACGCAACGGACGTCTGGGCGGTCCGCCACGGCTGTTACACCGCGGAAGCCGCGCAACCGTTTCGAACCGCGACCATTGATCAAATCCAATGCGGCAAGCTCGAGTGCGAGCGGACGACAGGCGAATTTCCCGGCGCGAACCTGGGACTTTATTCCGTCACGTTCGTTAATGACCTCGAACAGGACCGCCACACCCTGCTTGCCTTCAAGGAATTTCGCGAGGAAGCCGAGAAAAAGAGATTCCGCTATTTCCTGGAGGTCTTTGACCCGAACGTGAAGAGTGGGGTACCGGCCGAGAAGCTGGGTGAATTCATCAACGATAACATTATTCGCAGCCTGGCGGGGGTTCCCGAATCCGGGCGTCCGGCTTTTCTGAAAATTGTTTACCACGGCCCCCGCGCCATGGAGGAACTGGCCCAATACGACCCCAACCTGGTAGTTGGAATTCTAGGCGGCAGCGCCGGCACCACTTACGACGCTTTCAAGCTCATTCACGATGCTCAGAAGTACGGCGCGCGCGTGGCCCTGTTCGGGCGCAAAATCAACAACGCCGAGCACCAATTGGCCTTTATCGAAATGCTGCGCCTCATTACACAAGGCGCCATCACCCCGGAAGAAGCCGTTCGCGCTTACCATGGCGTTTTACAGGCCAAGGGGATCAAACCGCGTTTGCCGCTCGAAAAAGATCTCGCGCTGACGGACCAGGCGATGAGCTATGACTCGACCGCCCACAACCGATCGACAGTTGTTGTGAACGGCCAGGCCGCCCGAGACGGCGAAACACCGAAGCCCGCAGCGGCAGCGGCCGCGACCTCCGCGTCGAAGTGGCCCGTGACCGAGACAGGCAGACCGGACTTTGACAAAATGAGCGCTCAGCAACGTCACGCGTACGACGTGCAGAGGCTCACGCAAAAATTCGGATAAATCCCCGCTTCAGTAGACCACTTTGTTCAAAGGGTACTCGATGATCCCTTCGGCGCCGGCGGCTTTCAACGCGGGGATAAGCTCGCGCACGATGTGTTCGTCGATGATCGTTTCGACTGCAACCCACCCTTCCTGGCTGAGATTGGCGATCGTTGGGTTGCGCAACGCCGGCAGCGATTTGAGCAGAGACTCCAGGTTTTGGCGCGCAATGTTCATTTTTAAACCGACCTTGGCCTCGGCTTCGAGCGCGCCCTTAAGCAGCAGCGCAAGGATCTCAATTTTGCGCCGCTTCCAGGTGTCCTTCCAGGAATCGTGATTCGAGATGAGCCGCGGCGTCGACTCGAGCAGGGTGTCGACCACCCGGAGTTTGTTGGCCCTTAAAGACGACCCGGTTTCGGTGATGTCCACGATGGCGTCGACCAATTCGTGCGCTTTCATTTCGGTTGCGCCCCACGAAAATTCAACCTCGGCCTTGACCTTGTTCTTCTTGAGATATTTTCGGGTCATGTTGACCAGTTCAGTGGCAATCCGCTTGCCAGCCAAATGCTTGACGGTTTTGATGGGCGAATCCTCCGGGACCGCCAGGACCCAGCGGGCCGTCTGGCGCGTGGCTTTATTGAACTGAAACACCCCCACTTCATGGACCTTGGAACCGTTTTCCTGGATCCAATCATGCCCGGTGATGCCGCAATCAAGATAGCCGTGCTCCACGTAGCGGCTGATTTCCTGGGCGCGGATGAGGCGGATCTCGAGTTCCGGATCGTCCACGTACGGAATATAAGATCGGCTGCTGACTGAAATATTGAACCCCGCCTTGGCCATCTTTTCGAGAGTGGCTTCCTGCAGGCTGCCTTTGGGCAGCCCAAATCGCAAAGTTTGTCTGTGTTTCATTGTTCGCTTCTGTTTCGCCCGGTGAAATTGGGTGGGCAGCGCCGGCGCAGTGCGCCGGCAGGATTAGCGCGATCTTCTGCCAGCAAATAAAGGCTAACGCCATCTTTTTCTTCGGCAAACAGCGATCGACAAGCTCCAGACTTCAGGATCTTTAAGACTTGCCACGACGGCAATGCCTCTTTTGAATCGGAACACAGCGCCTCAAACCACCCAGGCATTTATGAAAAAAAACACCCCGAGCTTAACCCGTCGACAGTTTCTTCGCACCAGCGGCACGACCCTTGCCGCTTGCCTGATTGTGCCTCGTCACGTCATCGCCGGAAGCGGCCAAACCCCTCCCAGTGAGCAAATCAATGTCGCCGGTATAGGCGTAGGCGGCCAGGGCGAAGCCGATATCAACGAAATCGCCAAAGGCGCCAACATTGTCGCCTTGTGCGACGTCGATTCAAAACGCGCCGCGAACTCATTCAAGAAGTTCCCCGACGCAAAACGGTACCGGGATTTCCGAAAGATGTTCGACGAAATCAACAAGAGCTTCGACGCGGTTCTCGTCGCCACGCCCGACCATTTCCACGCGGTCGCCACGATGGCGGCGATCAACCACGGCAAACATGTTTATTGCGAAAAGCCGCTGGCCCACTCGGTTTATGAAGTTCGCGCGCTCATGAAAGCGGCCAAAGCTCACAAAGTCGTCACGCAACTCGGGAACCAGGGGCACTCGTACGATTCGATTCGCAATTTCTGCGAGTGGGTTTGGGATGGAGCCATCGGAAATGTCCACACGATCCATTGCGGGTGTGATGCAGTCAATTCGGGCCTGGACCATTTGCCCCATCTTTCCGAGCACCACGACGTGCCCGAAACACTCGATTGGGAGCAGTGGCTCGGCCCGGCTCAGGAACGGCCCTATCACCCGGCATTCGCGCCCGGGTCCTGGCGCAGCTGGGTCCCGTTTGGCAACGGGACCGTCGGCGACTGGACCTGCCACGTCGTGGACCCGGTGTTCTGGGCCCTGGACCTCGGAGCACCTTCCACGATTCAAGCCCGCGTCAAAGATTACGATTTCCTTACCCAGGGCCTGTCCTATCCCAAGGGCGAGGTTATTACTTACGAGTTTCCCGCCCGCGGCAATCGGGGACCCATCACCATGAATTGGTACAGCGGAACCGAACACATCCCTCGGCCGGCGGAACTTGAGTCTGATGAAAACCCGATACGGATCGGCGCGGTCGTGATGGGCGATAAAGGAACCATCGTTTACGGGTCTCATGGCGCCGGCCAGGTGCGCTTGATTCCCGAGGCAAAAATGCTGGCTTACAAGAAGCCGACACCCACCATCCCGCGCGCCAAAGAGCATCACCGGGACTGGCTCGACGCAATTCGCAACGGCAAAAAGGCCGGCTCGGATTTCTCCTACGGCGGTCCACTAACGGAGATAGCTTTGCTTGGAATCGTCGCCATGAAGATGAGTGGATTGAAGCTGGAGTGGGACGGGCGCAAAGCGCGGTTCAAAAACTCCAGCGAAGCAAACCGCTACCTGAATCCGCCGTACCGCGCGGGCTGGAAACTTTAAGGCCTATCGGGACCAGGGTTGTGCCCCAGGTCGGCGTCGGCGCAGTGTTTTCTTGAATTGACAACCCTTTGCAATCGTCGGGATTATAATACGTATGAATGAGTCCTCATCCAATTCCCTGAGTTCCCGCCGCGAGTTTATCAAAACGACCGGCCGCATTGCTGCCGTGTCGGCGCTGGCGGGAGTCACCCTCCCTCACGTTCACGCCGCTTCGAGCGACACCATCCAGGTGGCGCTGATTGGCTGCGGCGGACGAGGCACCGGCGCCGCCGAAAACGCTTTGAGCACCAAAGGCGGCACGCTGAAACTCGTCGCTATGGCCGACGTTTTCGAAAACCGTCTCAACGACAGTTACGATGGTTTGAAGAAAAGCGCCCATGCCGACAAGGTTGAAGTCCCCGACGACCACAAATTCATTGGCTTTGATGCTTATAAGAAAGCCATGGACTGCCTCAAGCCGGGCGATATCGCGATCTTCACCACGCCCCTGGCGTTCCGTTGGGTGCACTTCACTTACGCGATCGAAAAGAATTTAAACGTGTTCATGGAGAAGCCACTGACGGCCGATGGCCCGTGTTCCAAGAGGATGCTCAAGCTGGCCGAAGAGGCTTCAGCCAAGAACCTCAAGGTCGGGGTTGGCCTGATGTCACGCCACAGCCGCGCCTTCGAGGAACTGCATCAGCGGATCCAGGATGGCGAGATTGGAGACCTGGTTCTGCTCCGCGGCTACCGCATGCACGGCCCGGTCGGGTCGGCCTTCTCCACCCGTTGGCCCGGAAAACCGAGCGAGCTTCTCTGGCAAATTCGCAACTTCCATAGTTTCCTTTGGGCCAGCGGCGGATGTTTCAACGATTTCTACATCCACCACGTGGACCATTTGTGCTGGATGAAAAACGCGTGGCCGACCAAGGCGCAGGCTCTTGGCGGGCGCCATTACAAAACAAACCCGGAAGGACAGCCTTACGTCGATCAGAATTTCGACACTTACTCGGTGGAATATACCTTCGCCGACGGGTCGAAAATGACCATGGACGGCCGCTGCGTCAACGGGTGCAATGATATCTATTCGAGCTACGCTCACGGAACCAAAGGCATGGCCATCGTTGCCAAGGCCAACGATTGCGGGTTCCCCTCCAGCACCTACAAAGGCCAAAGCCCGCACAAGTCCGATCTCATCTGGCAATCAAAGCCAATCGAAGGCCAGCAGGATCCCTACGAAAATGAATGGAACGACCTGCTTGAGGCCATTCGCAATGACAAGCCTTACAACGAAGTCGAACGCGGCGTCAAAGCCAGCCTGACGTCCAGCATGGGCCGCATGGCCGCGCACACGGGCCAGGAAATCACGTTCGAAGATATGCTCGAATGCGACCATGAATTCGCCCCCGGTGTGGATAAACTCACGATGGAGTCCCCGGCGCCGCTGGTAGCCAACAGCGACGGCCGTTACCCACAACCGATGCCTGGCATCACTCGCAAGCACGAGTACGAGACCGCCACTTGAAATGGGGCCCGGAGTTTCACCCGTGGCACACCCCTAAAGAAAGAGGCGCGCAGAACCCTGCGCGCCTCTTTTCTTGCCGGCGGGTCTGCCGGCCCAAATGGTTCGAACAAAAACCTATTTCAACCTGCCCAGAACTTCTTTGACCTTATCGAAGTTCGGGAGGTCCTTGGGGGTGGGGGTTTGCTCGCTGTATTGAACCACGCCCTGCTTGTCGATGACGAAAGCCGCACGGGCGGCCGTGTCGCCCACACCTGCCAGCATCGGGAAAACGACGTCGTATTTCTTGATCACTTCCTTGTTCAGGTCGCTGGCCAGGGGGATTTTGATTCCTTCTTTCTGAGCCCAGGCCTCCTGCGCGAAAGGCGTGTCGATGCTGATTCCGATGACCTCGGCATTGAGCCCGGAGTAGCCGTTCAATCCGGCGCTGATATCGCACATCTCTTTGGTGCAAACACTGGTGAAGGCTGCCGGGAAAAAGAGCAACACCGTGTTCTTCTTTCCGAAATTGCCGCTCAGTTTGATGTCCAACAGTCCAGAGGCTTGTTTGGATTTAAGAGTAAAATCGGGAGCTTTCGTGCCGACAGGTATTGCCATAGCTTAAGATTGTTTGTTTCGTTGAACGTTTGTTGGTTTTACTGCGGGCTTATTCTTGTCCAGCCATCACGGGCTGTCAATTAGCCGCGAAAACTTACTGTCCTTGCCCCTGGCCTCCCCTACCCTCCACCGGGAGGAGTGGGAGAACTCGCCGGGTGATCACTGAGCTGGCGGGTGCCGTCCCACAGGTAAAGTAATCCTGAAATGGCTGTGCAAATCGCGGCAGCCAAAGCCCAGGCGATCAGCCATTGTTCGTTCCACTTCACCAGCACCCACAACACGACGATCATTTGCAAGACAGTCGCGATTTTGCCCATTACCCGGGGGCGCACACGAACTTTGCCCACGGTAATTTGGATCACAATCAACCCGGCCAGCAACAGAATGTCCCGGCCGATAATGGTCCCGGTAAACCAGAGCGGCACCGTCCTGAGGTAAGGCACGTGATCAAAACTCAAAAGCACAATGCCGGAAACCAGGAGAAGCTTGTCCGCAAGCGGATCCAAAATCGCTCCCAACTCGCTGCGCTGGTTGAAATGCCGAGCCACGTAACCATCCACACCGTCACAGGCGGCCGCGACAAAGAACGAACCAATGCCCAGGTACCGATGCAACTCATGGCCCGCCCTTACGTAGTAGAGGATCTCAACCACGAAAAACGGAATCAGCAGAATCCGAAAGATTGTAATCTTGTTTGCCGTGGTCATGGCACCGCCAGAACCATGTTCGCAGCTCCCGCTCGCCCGTCAACAGTCGTGTTCAAAAAGCGCGCAAGGAAAGAATGACTTTTGAAATTCACACGTGTAAAGTAACCGCCCCTCGACCGGTATGCGGCACAAAACCGCCAAAGCTTCCCGGCACGAGGAACATGGAAATAACCTGGTATCGAACGATTGAATCGTCGTTGAGCAGAGCATGAAAAACAAAGCCTCAAAAAAAGCAACAGTTGGAATCCTGATGGGTAGTGACTCGGACTGGCCCACGATGAAAGAAGCAGCTGACGCTTGCGCCGAGTTCGGCGTCGTCACGGAAGTCAATGTGATCTCGGCGCACCGCGCGCCGGCCGACCTGGCGCGCTATGCCAGCACCGCGCACACTCGCGGCCTGGGTGTAATCATTGCGGGCGCCGGCGGCGCCGCGCATTTGCCCGGCGTCACCGCGGCAATGACGCCTCTGCCGGTCATTGGCGTCCCTATCGCAGGCAAGTTCATCAAGGGCTGGGACGCGCTGTTGTCAATCGTGCAAATGCCAAGCGGAGTGCCCGTGGCCACCGTGGCGATTGGCGGCGCAAAGAATGCGGGACTTCTGGCAGTCCAAATCCTGGGTGTCGGCAATCCCGCACTGCAGAAGAAGTACCTTGAATTTAAGCAGCGGCTCGCTGAGGAGTCTCGGGCCAAAAATCGGAACCTTGCGTTGTAAGCGGGCTGGTCCCGGGGGCCTGCCCTAACATGACCGCGCGGCGGGCTTTAAATTGGTGGTTGCAACCAATTCAAAGCCGTACCGGCTTTTTCATTCATTGCACTCGCCGAGAGGGGAGTGCAATGTCAACGCGGTAATGCAAATTATGCCTATCAAATGACAAGAAATGTGGAGTCTGATGGGCGCCGAGGCTTGAGATTCAGTTCGTATATATGAGCTGGATGACAACCGTTGAGCCCCAACACCGCGAACAAGCCCGTTGCGAACTTTGCCCCCTCAACAGGGTCAAGGCCGGAGTCGCCGTGCGGATCAAACAATTGTGCGCCGCTCCGGAGGTTCAGAACCGGCTGCGCGAGCTGGGGTTTTGCGAGGAACACATCATCCGGCTGCTGACGAGCCAGGCCAATTTCATCTGCCAGGTCTGCGACGCGCGACTGGCCATCAGCGAGCAATTGGCCAAACTCATCCTGGTGGAGCCTCTCCGGCCGGCTTTGGCCAAAGCGTAGCCGGCAGCTCACGCCAATCGACGCGTGGCTTTATCCCTCCTGGGCGGTGACCTGGCGCTTCACGGCGTTTGGAGAGAACTTCGCGACCATTCCGCACAATGTTTCGAGCCATAATGGGTGCTCGTTGAGGCAAGGGATTTGGGCAAACTCCTTCCCGCCGGCGTTTAAAAAGGTCTCACGCCCACGCATTCCAATTTCTTCGAGCGTTTCCAGGCAGTCGGAAACAAAGGCGGGGCATATCACGAGCAACCTCTTTTTGCCTTCCTTGGGAAAGCGTTCCAACTCGAAATCGGTATAGGGCTTGAGCCACGGGTCACGTCCAAGCCGCGATTGGAAGGAGATTGAGTATTTCTCGGGCGGCACGCCGGCCTTCTGCACGAATGCGTTGACGGTTTTGAAGCACTGCGCCCTGTAGCAGGTCGCATGGGCCGGGCTGGGTTCGAGGCAACAATTCTCGGAACACAGGCAATGCCGGCCGGTAGGGTCGGATTTTCGGAGGTGTCTCTCGGGCAGGCCGTGAAAACTGAACAGCAGGTGATCGTATCCTTTCGCGAGATAATCCTGCGCGCTGGCCACCAACGCCGCGATATACTGAAGGTGATCATAGAACGGGGGTTGGACCACAACCCGGGTGCCGGGTGCGCAACGGGCGGCCACTTCCTTGACCCGAACCACAGCTGTTTCATAGCTCGACATCGCGTAGTGCGGAAACAGCGGGATCAAAAGGAACTCGTCGACTCCCTGGTGGGCCAGGCTCTCGACGGCCGGTTGAATGCCTGGGCTTTGATAGCGCATCGCCAACTCGACCGGAATGTTCACCCGCGCCTGCAATTGTGCCCGCACTCTCTGGCTGATGGCCACCAGGGGAGAACCTTCCGGAGTCCAGACTTTCTGGTAGGCATGAGCCGACTCCTTCGGCCGCTTCGGCAGGATCGCAAATTGCACCACGGCAAACCGAACAGGCCAACTCACGTCCAGCACGCGCGGGTCCATCAGGAACTCGCGCAAATACTTCCGCACATCGTGCTCCGACGGAGAATCGGGCGAACCCAAATTTAACAGCAGGATCCCTTTGTTCATATCGCGGCGGGCAGTTCCCGCCCCGCCTTCACAGCCGGGTTACGATAGAATTCACCGACCCGTTCGGCAATGTTGCACCCGGAAACAATCGAATCGCTTAATGAAATCCCGTCACGGTAGTGTCCCGCAAGGAAGAAACCAGGGGCCGTTCTTTCAATGTCATTCATGAGCGCTCGATAGCGGCCGTACCCGACGACGTATTGTGGGATAGCCCGGGGATAAAAGACGCTATGCTGAAACGTGGGCTTTCCTCGGACACCAAGCAGAACCTGCAAATCCCGGCAGGTCAGTTCTTGCAATTGCTGAGGAGGTAACCCGGCCAACTCGGGATAACGTTCGCCGCCTACGTAGCTTGTCAGCGTCAAATGGCCTTCCGGCGCCCGGTTTGGGAACAACGCCGAGGAAAAAATCGTGCCGAGAATCTTGAACCCCTCGACCCGCGGAATGAGCATGCCGAAGCCCTGGCACCGGTGGGCCACGTCCTGGCGGCGAAATCCCAGCACCACGCTTGCTACGGGCGGATATCGGATTTCGGAGAACACCCGGAGATCGATTGGAGTTTTGGTTTCCAACCCCAGTTCGGCCAGTCGGTAAGCAGTCCCGCAAAAGATGACGGCCGAGTGTTCGGCCCGCGCAGGCGCGCCGTTTTCAGACAGTTCGAGAGTCCAGGCCGATTCGGTTTGCGTTACGCGCGCAACTCGAGTGTTCAGGTGAAGCTCTTCCGACAACTCTGCGGCAAGCTTTTCAGGAAGCACCTCCAAACCCTGGTCAAAAGAAAGTTTCCCGGCCCGGTCCTTTGCCACTTCGCCACGTTTCCTGCGTTCGCGAGCGCCCAGGATTTGTCCCTTGATCAGGGAACCGTAACGGTCCTCGAGTTGTTTGAGTTTGGGAAAGGCCTGCGGCACCGAGAGCTTGTAAGGGTCGCCGGCGTAAACACCCGCAACCAGGGCGTCAATGGCGTGGTCCAGGAATTCCTGCCCCAGCCGGCGGACGACGAATTCGGCAATCGATTCTTCCTTGCCATCCCGGCGCGGAGCCACGAAAGGCTCTCGCAAGACTGCCAATTTGGCTTTCGCGCTGAAGAGTTCTGTGGTGAAGAAGCCAAGCGGCGAACCCGGCATTTCAATCGGCCGGCCGTACCTGACGACGTACCGCGCTTCGGCTTTGGGATCCGGATCAACGCGGCGCTGCTCGAGCCCCGCGTCTTTCACCAGTTGCCCGATTTTGGGCGAAGTCTCGAGGATGGTGTTCGGGCCGAATTCAGCAAGATACCCGTCCCGGTGCAACGATTGAATGACGCCTCCAACCCTTCCACTGGATTCATAGACGCTGACCGGGATCCCCTGCCGCTTGAGGTAAAAGGCCGCCGTCAGCCCGGTGATGCCGGCCCCGATGATCGCGACTGAGCTCACTCTAAATTGTGCGCGAATGCTTGCGCTCGCCGACCGGAGCCAGGGTGTTGTCAAAGCTCATCGCGATGTTGCGAATGAACAGGCGACCGGTGTCGGTCACCTCCAGCCCCGTGGGGGACCTGCGGACCAGGCCGTCGGACTCGAACGGCGCCAGCGACTCGATTTCCCGCTCGAAATGGGCTCGAAAATCCACTCCCAGCCGCTGGGACATCGCGGCATAATCGAGCGAGAGATCGCACATGACGCGCATGATGGTATCCCGTCGCAGTTTATCTTCTTCGCTGACGATGTAACCGCGCGCCAGCGGAACGCGGCCGGCGTCCAATGCGCCATAGTACTTCACAAGATCCTTCTCATTCTGCCAGTAGGCATCGGGAATCTGCGAAATCGAGGACATCCCAAACGCGTAGATGTCGGCTCCCGCCCGGGTGCTGTAGCCCTGGAAATTGCGCTGTAATTGCTTTCGGCTTTGCGCCACCGCCAACTCGTCGCCGGGCCGGGCGAAATGATCCATGCCGATATACACGTACCGGTTGTTCTCGGTCAGCCGCTCAATGACGATTTTGAGCAACTCGAGTTTGACCTCGGGTGAGGGCAGAATCTTTTGTTCGAGAATCTTCTGCGCCGGTTTGACCCAGGGCACGTGGGCGTAGCTGAACACGGCCAACCGGTCAGGCTGCAAGGAAAGCACGGCGTCCAAAGTGCGATGGAACGACTCGACTGTTTGATGGGGGAGGCCGTAAATGAGATCAAAGTTGACGGATGAAAATCCCAGTTCGCGAACCCAGCCCAGCACTTCCTCGGTCATCGCGCGCGGCTGGATGCGGTGCACCGCTTCCTGCACGTCAGGATCGAAATCCTGCACTCCGAGCGAGGCGCGGTTGAACCCGGCGTCCCGCAAAGCCGCGATGTGATCGCGCGAGAGACGGCGCGGGTCGATTTCAACGCCGGCCTCGTAACCCTCCGCGAATTTGAAATGCTTGTGAATGATTTCGCCCAGCCGTCGAATCTCATCCGGGCTGAGGAAAGTGGGTGAGCCCCCGCCCCAATGGAGTTGGACCGCTTTTCGGCGCGGATTGAGCAATGTGCTCATTTGGGCGACCTCTTTTTCGAGGTAATCCAGGTATGTTTTGCCCTGGTTATGATTGAGGGTAATGACAGTCGTGCATCCGCAATACCAACAAAGCGTCTCGCAAAACGGAATATGGAAATACAACGACAGGTCCCGCTCCGTCCGGTTGTTTTCCAGGATCCGCTCGGCCAGTTCCGGCCACTTGAGCGACTCGCTAAATTTGGTCGCCGGTGGATACGAAGTGTAGCGGGGCCCCGCCACATTGTATTTCTTTACCAGGTCCAGATCGACCGTCAGTTTGCTCATAAACGAAACTTGCCAACCGTCTCAACCAGGGCCGCGATATTCTCAAGCTTTGCGCCCGGCGGCACCCCATGGCCGAGGTTAAAGATGTGCCCCGCCCTGCCCTTCATCTCGGCCAGGATGCGCCGGGTCTCGGCAGCCACTGCTTCGGGGCGGGTCGTTAGCAAAAACGGGTCCAGGTTGCCCTGCACTGCGATGTTGCCCGGCAACGCCGACCGCACTTCGGCCAGCCGCACGTTCCAATCTACACCCAAAACCTGCGCGCCGGTAGCCACCAAATCGCTCCAGTTGCCATGAACACCTTTTGCAAAAACAATCACCGGCACCTGCCCCCGCAGTTCGGCCACGATCTCCCGAATCCAGCCGGCTGAAGCGGCGCCAAAATCTCCGTCCGAAAGCGTCCCGCCCAGGCTGTCGAAAATCTGCACGACGTCCGCCCCGGCCGCGATTTGCATCTGCAAGAATCCCGCGACGGCGCGCGTCAGCTTTTGCATGAGCCGGTTGAACAAGGGTCGGTCCTCATAAAAGAGCGCCTTGGCCTTCCCGTATTCCTTGACGCCTCCGCCCTCGATCATGAAGTTTGCGAGTGTCCACGGCGACCCCGCGAAACCAATCAGTGCCGTCCGGGTTTCCAAGCCGGCTTTGATCAGCGTCAGCGCCTTCGCGACGTAATCGAGGCGCTCGTTGACCCGCCCCACATCAAGACGATCCACGTCGGCTGCCGAGTTTATCAGGAATTCCATTTCAATTCCGCCACGGTCGCGGAATTGGTAAGCCTGCCCCAAGCCTTCGGCCACAACCAGGATGTCGCTAAAAAGAATTGCGCCATCGAAGCCGAATCGGCGCACCGGTTGGAGGGTTACTTCAGCCGCCAGCTCCGGCGTCTGCACCAACTGCACAAACGTGTGCTTCTCCTTCAACGCCCGGTATTCCGGCAACGCGCGCCCGGCCTGGCGCATCAGCCAAACCGGCGGCCGATCCACTGGCTGGCAGGCGCACGCTCTGAGAAAACGATCCCGGTTGGATAACTGCCCGGAAGCCGAGGTGGGATCGGACGCGCAACGGCGAGAGTCCTCCCCAAGCCGTTTCGCCGATTGGACTGTGCTGCTCATGCTGTTTAGATCAGCGACCTCGAACTTGCCATTTAGGACCGCGTCTGATCGCTTAAGAATTATTAGGTTAACAGCATAAACTGCAAGGGGTCAACGACTGTACCTTTTTTGTCCTTTTAACGCCAATACTTGACCACCCTGCCTGCCATTGTTGGTCTCCCTTCCATGTGCTATCCTGCATCAGGCCACAAATGCAGCAATCCAGCCGACTTTCCAGTTCCAGGTCGATTCTGACACGACGCAGGTTTTTGCTGGCCACCCTCCTCTGCGCGCCTGTCCTCGCAGTGGCGGACGCCAAATGCGTCGAACCGGAATGGATCAAGGTACGACGGCTACGCCTCAACAGTAAAACTCCCACTCATCGAGTAGTGCACTTCACCGATGTGCACCACAAGGGCAACCGGGATTACCTGCTGAAAGTCGTCGATCAAATCAATGCGCTTTCACCAGACTTCGTCTGTTTTACCGGCGATTTAATCGAGGAAGGCAAACACTTGCCGGAAGCCCTCGAACTGCTGGGCCGAATAAAATCCCCTCTCTACGGTGTTCCAGGAAATCATGATTATTGGAGCAAGGTGCCTTTTGCTGGAATTGAAAAGACCTTTTCGGCGAGTGGAGGAGCGTGGCTCTTGGATGAGATCACAGTAACTGCCGACGGGCAGTTTTCGATCACCGGCGCCGCTTTTTTCACCTTCAAAAAGCAGCCGCTCGCAATCGATCCACGCCGCCGCAACATTTTCCTGATGCATTACCCAGCGTGGATCGAAAAGCTTGCCGGCCAAAAGATCGACCTGGTGCTCGCCGGCCATTCTCATGGCGGACAAGTCCGCCTGCCCTTCTACGGCCCGGTGTTCGTTCCGTTCGGCGTCGATCGATACGATCTCGGACTATTCCGCACAGCCGCAGGTCCACTTTACGTCAACCCCGGCATCGGCTGGTTTCCCTTGCCAATCCGGTTCAACTGCCGACCCGAAATAACGGTGTTCGAGATGTAAGTTGGTGCTGCGGTTGACCTTTAGCTGGCTCGCAGCGATTCCTGATCAGCTGGGGTGCGCCAAACGAAGCGTTACCCGCAAGGGGTGAATCGTCGGGAAAATTGATTGGCCTTAGGCCCCGCGCCTACATACCATTCGCACCTGAAAACTCCGTGGACGGATTCCCCGTGGGCCACGGTGTCAGGAACCTGAAAACGACACGGCTCAGCCGTGTGACTATACAAAACCACCATGAAATCAAACTGCTCCGTGTTAACGGGACGGATCGTCCGAAAGGCGGCTCTGTGCCTCACAGCCTGGCTGATGTGCTCCGGCCATGTTTTTGCCGAAGACGCACCCAAGCCTGATGATCCCAAAAAGAAATTGTGGGATAGCGTCGCGTCAGTCGACCTTACACTTACCCGCGGAAATAGCCGCAGCTTCCTGGGAACGGTGAGCGTCAACACAAAACGAAAATGGGAATTCGACGAACTCCTCCTGGGTGGAGCGGCCGGCTATGGCAATTCGAGCGCCAAGAACTCATCGGGCCAGGATGTCACGACTGAAAATCAGGACTATCTGAGAGGCTTCGCCCAGTTCAACCATCTTTTCAGCGAACGGTTCTACAGCGGTTTGCGCGTTGAAGGCCTGCACGATAACGTCGCCGGTATCAATTATCGTCTCACCGTCAGCCCTCTGGCCGGCTATTACTTTATCAAGCAAACCAACACCCTCCTCAGCGCCGAAGCCGGACCGACCCTGGTGGACGAGGAACTGGCCCACAAAACCAGCACTTACCTGGCCTTCCGCGCCGCTGAACGGTTTGAATACAAATTCGATAGCGGCGCAAAAATTTGGGAAACCGTAGAATGGATCTCGCAAGTCGACCGTGTCGAAAACTGGATCCTTAATGCTGAAGTTGGGGTCTCCGCGCCGATCACCAAAGCAATCGATGCTCGCCTGATGGCCCAGGACACATACAACAACCGCCCGGCGTCTGGCCGCCTGAAAAACGACCTGAAACTCCTGGCCGGCATCGGCTACCGTTTCTAGAGGATCGTACCGTTGGCCGCCACGGCGCGTTCCGGCCCGCTGCCTTGGCGGCTGCACGGCGGGCGTGCACCTGCCTTCCCATTGAGTCCGATTGGGCCTCCGCGGCTTACAGCTTAGGCACCCTAATCCAAAACCCTAGGTAAGGATTAGGGTGCCCCCCTGATTGTCATCATTTCGAGTCCCACGTAATTTGCTTTCATGCAGACAACGTATGTTAGGCAGGTTACGGAGGTCAAAAGAACAGTTAATGCTGCCAGCAGGACCGCCCCGCCTGCCCCCGACGTTCCTGCTCGCGCCCGCCCTTCGCTTTTCAAGGCCCGCCCCACCCCGCAAGGCAACGCCGACCGCGGCTTAATCGAGGCGCTAATCGGATCAAAAGTTTTTCAGGAATACGAAAAGGCGTTTACCGAAGCCACCGGAATGCCCGTGGCGCTGCGACCGGTCGAGACCTGGCAATTGCCGCATCACGGGCGGCGCAACGAAGGCCCCTTTTGCGCTCTGATCTCCCAGAAAAGCCGGGCCTGCGCGTCATGTCTGTCGATGCAGGAAACCCTGTCCGAACTCGCCACGGAGGAGGCGCGCACGCTGGGCTGTCCCAACGGCCTGTGCGACACGGCGGTCCCGGTCCGGCTCGGGGATCGGTTGATTGGTTTCCTTCAAACCGGCCAGGTGTTCCGCAAATCGCCGACCGAAAACCAATTCGAAAAGGCGGCCCGGCAAGCTGCCGAATGGGGAGTCGATGCCGACAGGGACACGTTGCGTCGAGCTTATTTTGCAACCCGAATTATTCCCGGCAAACAACATGAAGCCACGGTGAAATTGTTGACGATTTTTGCTCAGCACTTGTCAATGTTGAGCAACCAGGTGGTTGTGCAACAGGAACACGCCGAACCGCCAGTCATCACCCGGGCCAAGGAATTCATCCAGGAACACCAGACCGAAAACCTGCGCCTGGGGCACGTCGCGAAGGCTTGCAACACCAGCACCTTTTATTTCTGTAAAATGTTCAAAAAGGTGACCGGCATTAATTTCACCGACTACTTGTCACGCGTGCGGATTGAGAAATCCAAGAACCTCCTGCTCAATCCAAATCTGCGCGTCAGCGAGATCGCGTTCGAGGTCGGGTTTCAGTCGCTCACGCACTTCAATCGAGTCTTCAAAAAAATCCTGGGCCAATCGCCGACTGAATACAGAATACAGCTCTTGGGAACGCGCTAGGCGGCGGGTTCAACAGGTTTGAAAAGTGAGGTCTAAAGCCGGGCGGAAACCGGCTTCGGGTGCCGTCGGAATGTTCCGTAGTTTCTTCCTCGAGAGGCAAAGCTATTTTAATTGCACCCCGCCGCAGAGGTGCACTTCCAGGCCAAGTTTTGCCAGGGTGGCGGCTTTGATCCGGCAGGCGCGATGCGCTTGCTTCCTGGAGGGAGCATAAACCACCTGGAGATGATTCGACTTGTGACGCGCCATCATTTGGTCGCGGGTGATTCCATCGAGCACCGCATGCATGATCGGCCATTGCGGCGTGGTTTCGCGCCAACGCCGTTCCGTTTCTTTCTCCGGCAAGCTCACGACCTCGGCCACGCCAAGGTCACAATGCAATTTCCCGCCCATAACAAAAACCCGGCTCCAGACAATATGCCCCGGTTTGGAGACACCTTTGATGGTGCCGCCGCCCAGGCGGAAATACATCGGAGGCTGCCGCTCGCTGACGGCTCCTTTGAATTGCCCAACAAGGTGCGCGGGCGGGACCGCGCCCGAAATCAGGAAAACCCAAACGTAATCGTTGATGCCATGACCTCTATAATGCTGGCCCCAGCGCAAATCATGCAGCGTGTTTTCGGGCGGGAAACCCAGTTGATTCCACAATCGATTGGTTACCAACCCATCCAGGCCGGCGCATTCGTCGACTTCATTGAAATGGGGCAGCGCTTCGCCAGCAAACAGGATCCGGTTGGAACCCGCCGCCTTGACCGGCGGCCTGTCCACGTTGTTGAGCAAGCCCTCGACCAGGTCGCTGGCCGGCGCAAGATCCTTGAGCCCTTGCTGGTACTGAATGCCAATGGTTGAGCAGCCGAACTCATCCGCCAACCGCACCGCCGCCACGTACATTTTGCATTGTCCCAAGGTCTGAGCCTCGGTGAGCTCCTGTTCTTCGTCGCTGCCCCATCGGAACGTCATGCCCTTCTTCACCAGCCAATCCAGCACGTCTCGGGCCTCGGCATCGCTAACTTGCTGCATCGCGGCGTAGAGGCTTGATTGGCTCAAACGCTCTTTGAATACGCCCGTGGGATTAAGCAATTCATCGGGGATGATGGCGTTAAACATGCCCATGCAACCTTCGTCAAACACGCCCATGATCGCTTTTTGCGTCTTGAGCCGCAAAGCGGCTTCTTCGGCGATCTCCTCATCTTCCCCCGGTAATTTGAGGAGACTCAGGTCCCGGACGTGGCTCTGGTCATGGGTGATGGTCCCCTGCGCAAGCCATTGTTGAAGCCCGTCCCGGAAGAACCGGTCGCTGAAATCCTCGCTCCAAAGGGTGCTATAGGGAATGGCAGCTTTGGTCATTGAACCGTTGAGGTTGAGCATACCGACCAGGCCGGGCCAGGTGCCGCTCCAGTTGGCAACGGTCAGAATCGGTCCGCGGTGGGTTGTCAGGCCGGGCAGCAAATGATGGCTGTATTGCCAGACTGATTCGGCCACGATCAACGGCGCGTTGGGATCCATCTGCCTGAACACTTCCAGGCCCCTCTTCTGCGAATCGATAAATCCATGGCGCTTTTTCTCGTCATACGCATGCGCGCGGACAACTTTCCAGCCCTCGGCATTGAGCGCGCGCCCCAGGGCAGCTTCCATTTTGGCCTGTTCGGGCCAGCACTTCTGATTGGCCGAGAGCCGGAGGTCGCCGTTGGAAATGAGATAGACGTGTTTGGGTTTAAGTTGAGATTTCGTCTTCATGCCTGCCAAAGTTTGCGGGTTCTGTTTAACACGGCAGGAAGAGCGCGTCACCTAAAGTTTTGGACCTTGAACCGGCGGGCTGGTATGCGCGCGGGTGAGCCGCTTCCATGTTACAGTTCAGCGCCAGCCATTGACTGCCGCAGCTCGTTTTGCAACTGTGTCGGCCACAACTCTAAGGAACCGACCCGTGGAAATTAAAAAAGCCATCATTACCGCCGCCGGCAAATCCCAGCGGACACTTCCCTTGCAGACGCTGGTCGACCGCGATGGCCAGACCAAGACCGCTCTGCGGATCCTGGTGGAGGAAATCCTAGCGGCGGGGATCGAAGAAATTTGTGTCGTGGTCAGTCCGGGCGATCAGTCGGCCTATGCCGCCGCAGCGGCGGGTTCAGGAGGCCGGCTCCAATTCGTCGAGCAGAGTTCGCCTCTTGGCTATGGCCACGCAGTTTTTTGCGCGCGCGATTTCGCCGGCGGCCAACCGTTTCTCTTACTGGTCGGCGACCATTTGTACGTTAGCGGCGCGCCTAAACGTTGCGCGCAGCAATTGGTCGAAATCGCCTCGGGAGAAAATGCCGCCGTGTCAGCTGTCCAATCGACCCATGAAAGTAAGCTGCCGTACTACGGCGCCGTCGGAGGCCACCTGGTCGCCGGCCGAAAGGGAGTTTACGAGATTTCCAAAGTCGTCGAGAAACCCACGCCGACCGAGGCCGAGCAGACGCTGATTGTGCCGGGCCTGCGGGCCGGCCATTATCTCTGTTTTTTTGGAATGCACGTGCTGACATCCGCAGTCATGGAGTTGCTCGAGCAGGATCTGGAACAGGCCCGAGGCGCGTCGGTTCCGTTGAGTTCCGCCCTGGGCAAACTGGCCGGCCGCGGACGCTATCTTGCGTGCGAACTCTCCGGCCGGCGTTACGATATCGGGGTCAAGTACGGGTTGCTGACAGCGCAACTGGCCATCGCCCTGGATGGCAAAGACCGTGAAGAAGTCATGAGCGGCATGCTCGAACTGCTGGTGCGGCGGGAATCCAAATAATTCTGCTCGCGTATGGCCGACCTGATCCGAATCATTACCTCCAGCGATCCCGCGTGGCGCGACCAATCGCTTGAAAGCGCCTGCTCCGGCTTGTCGGTTCAGGAACTCTGCCGTCAATGCGACGCCCTCGAAGCGTTCCGTGTCCGGAATGAAAATCTCTACGAACGAGTTCGCGCGCTCTTCTTTCTTTACGCGATTCACCGCTTCCATTTGCCTCTCAAGCTCGCCTCCAATGCGGACGCGGCGCAAAAGAGCCTGATCCCATTCGCCGGCTACGAACACCTGCTCCAGAGAAGGTTCGAGGAAGCTATCGCCCACTTCCTGGCGGTTGAAAAGGCGGCCGGCCCGAGCGACGCCATTTGCAGCGCCCTGGCGGCAGCTTACCACCGGCTTGCCTTCCAAACCCTGGCGGACCAGGTCCGGCGCAGTGTTCGTTCCGTGCGCGGCAATCAGTGGATGTTTCGAATGGGCCATCCGGCCGACCAACCGTTGCGCGTGCGCCCGGAGTTGCTTCAGCGCAGCCACCTGGATGGTTCTTACCCAATTTTGCGCGAATGCACCCCGGTCCGCATGGACC
>Ga0070738_10002269_pt1 | contig 30750 bp, 30 predicted proteins | sample Coa_R2_2_FD_66446 | JGI IMG/M metagenome (GOLD analysis project Ga0070738, IMG submission 66446) | Surface soil microbial communities from Centralia Pennsylvania, which are recovering from an underground coalmine fire - Coalmine... | ecosystem: Environmental > Terrestrial > Soil > Unclassified ...
AGCACGATAGTAAAGCGCCTCCCCCGCCGATCTGCCAGATAGCCGCCAATGACGGAGGCTGCCATGCCGCCAAATCCATAGGCGCCGGCTGCGATGCCGGCCTGGGCAGCAGAGTACCCCTGAGCAACCAGGTACAGGATCAGAAAGACCCCAACAAAGCTTCCAAAGCGATTAATAAAGATTCCACCAAATAAGACCCAGAGCGAGATGGGGAAGCGTGTTCTTTTCGCCTGTGGAATGGGACTCTCCATCTGAATATATCCTCCTGTTGCCTTTGGTTTCCATGAGCCAGAGCGCTTGATCGCACACCAGGGGCCAACACCTGCATTCGCAGCGGCCTGGAGGACCAGCCCGATGACAATGATGCCCACGCCAACATAAGAAAGCTGCGCCAGGCGCTCGCCGGCCATGAAAAAGGCAAATGCCAAACTCAAGAGCGGTTCCAACACCGCCAGATAAGCGACGGTGATCGCGCTGACGTAGCGCTGCATCAGGGTCTCCAGGACCACCGGGATCAGGATCGTGCCGATACCGGCGTAGGCAAACACGGCCAGATCGGTTGGGACCAGAGCGTGTAGGCTCTGCCAATACCCGAAACATAAAGCGGCCAGCGTCGCGACGGCGGCCATCGCCAGAAATTGCACACCCAGGACCGGCCAGACCAGTTCGAGGTGCCTCCGTTGCCCACCTACCAGCAGATGTTCGACAAGAAAGAGATAGACCGTGACCAATGAACCTCCGACGAAGGCCGTAAGGTCGCTCTGCCAGTCTGTAGCAGCGTTTTTCCACACGAGCATGGCCCCGATCAGGAAGCAGAGGCAGGCCAGCCACCCTACACGGGACACACGCTGTCGAAGCACGAATACAGCGATCAAGGTCGCAATACAGCCGTTCAGGCAGGTAAACACGGTTGTCTGCGTAATCCCGCCTCCTCTGAGCGCGAGGGCAATACAGAGAAAGCCGGACGAGAGGCAAGCGCCCAAGAGCATGCCCCGTGCTACGACGGCGCGGTCCACAAGGGGACGCTTCCAGAGCACCAGCCAGAGCGCGAACGGGACCAGTAGGAGCATTTGCAGGCAGGTGAAAACAATGGGATCTATGCGACCGAGTACCCCTTGTGCCACAATGGAAAAGGACGCATAGAGTGCATTCACCAGGAAAAGGACCCCAAAGGCAAGGAGCCGCAAGCCCCAGAGCGGCATAGTGATGGAGCGAAGCACAGAAGCCATACAATCCTCCAATGTCTCATCAGATGCATATGCGGCGGAGTCGGTACCGCCGGCGCATTCGACTAGGCGTGGCTCGCGCACCACATCATATGCCGTCGATCACTTCGAGCAAACAGACACCGAGCGTCACAGCGCTCCAGCAGAGGAGGCGCACGGCCAGGAAGATCAGCAGCGTCAGTATAAGCACATGGAAATCACTGGGATCTCCCCAAACAAGCAGCCCAGCGAGCGTCACAACAACAGCCAGCGAGGGAAAGATTCCCAGTTCAGGACACACAAAGCCGAGAAGACGGTTGATCCACGACCGCAAAGAGCTGGCGCCAGTCCACGCGAAAGAATCCTTCCTGCGTAACGACCTGTGCTCTGCCTTGCTTATCATTGCGCTATATTCCATACCTCGAAACTCCTTTTCATCAAACAAGAAGAGAATAAACCGCTCACCTGCCAATCACGTCTGCACGGTCCAGATCACCACGCTGTTTCCAGATGTCGCTGCAAACTGCTTGCCGGAAGGCGACCAGGCACAGCTTTCCACCGGGCCAGCGATCTGAGGCGGGATTTGGAAGAGCGGCTGCTGACTCTGCGAGGGAGACCAGAGAGCAAGCACCCCATCCTCACTGCCACTCAGCAGGTATTGTCCATCAGGCGACCAAGCCAGCGCTCGGATACCTGAAGGCCTGGAGCGCAAACGTTGGGGCACATCACTACACATGATGCCATCGGAGCTTGCCGAGGTCATCTGGCACTGTGCCCCGTTCCAGAGGCGGATCACGCCATCCTCCCCTCCGACCGCGAGCAGCGTCCCAGCGGGAGCGAACGCAATCGCTCTCATGGGCAGGTGCGCATCCCAGTAAAAGGGATGCACCTCCTGTCCCGTCGATGCCAGCCACACGCGCACCGCTCCCCCTTGAGAGGCGGAGGCCACCATCTGCCCATCAGCCGCAAAAGAGACCGCATTGACGGCGGTATCATGCTTGGTAAAGACTGTTTGTGCCTGATAATGCGCCGTTTCCCAGATGATGACCCGCTGGTCGGCAGCGCTGGAAGCTACCTGATTCATCCCATGAGCGGCCCAGGACAGACCTGTCACCGGCGCTGTGTGGCGATGTGTCGAGCGAGCCAGGACAGCGCCGGTAGAAACAGCAAAAAACGTGACCTGGTTGGCCGCCCCGGAGACAAGTCGCTGCGAATCGGGCGACCAGGACAGCGCGGCAACCGGCGCAGGATGAGGCAGGCGTGCGAGCACCGTCCCGTCCGTGGACCATACCAGAAGCTGCGCGTCATCTCCTCCTGACGCCATCCATGTCCCGTCGGGCGACCAGGCAAGAGCACGCACCGTTTGCTGATGAGCGGTGAAGGTGAACTGCACTCGTGCTGAACGGGGAGAAGGCGACCCCTGCGTCTGCCCTGGCTGCGATGTGGGCACAGCCGTCCGGTGTTTACTCAGGTATGACTGGGCAATCCCCGCCGTCAGTCCTGTCCCCAATCCTGCTAGTGCGCACAAGGCCAGCGGCGGAGCAGCGGACAGAAGCGCTCTCCGGCTGATACGCAGGGGAAAAACCGTATTCGTCCCCCGAGGTGGCGCGCCTATCGGGATGGTGGCATACTCTGCCATCTCACACTCCAGCGCCAGAGGCACCCCGGAGGGAAGCCGCACATCCGCGAAGCGGGCAGTATTAGGAAGCGGCGCTCCGCCAGCGAGAGGACGCAATCGGTAAGCTACTGGAGTCCCGGCGCTGTCGGCTTTTGGATACCCCAATCTCGAAACGAGCCAGGAAACGCAGGCACCAATAACCATCTGGTCATCGACGGTAATCCTGGTGCGAGGTCTCGTCCCCAGAACTGGTTCGATAAGAAGCTGCAGCATCGACATACAATACGCCCCCGTATCCGGCTGGTGTTTTTGGGCGAAAAGCCCAGTCTCATTTCCTGAGCGCAGGGTTCCTTGTTGCGCTCTACCTGGAGGAGTATACTCGACGAGGGCGGGAAGCACCTGGGAAGGGGGCGGGAGCGAGGCGGGAAGACGGCGGGAAGGCTATCTCCACGCGGACGGTTTGATGGTGGAAGCACGAGACTCCAGTGTCTTTCTACAGCAGAGCAACAAAAATGCGAGGAACAGGTTTTTCCAACCTGCTCCTCGCATTCGTTTTATGCCATGATCTCCAGCGGTTCCGGTATTTCAAGGATCGCTTTTGCGAGCTTGACGCTCGGCTCTCCGCTGCTCAGAAGGATCTGGGCCAAGCGCTGGTTCGTCCACGACTTACGCACTTCTATCCCGTACTGTTCCCCCAAAGCGAGTAATTCGCCCTTACTTTTTGTCTCTAGTTTGGGCAGAGCCAGTTCAACCGCGTGCTCGCGGCAGTATTCCAGGTACGCTCTCGCATGTTGCTCTTTGATACGTCCTATGCGCGCGTGTTGTTCCTTTACATAGTCGTCGCTCCAACCGAGCAGCGCCTGCGTCTCTTCTTCGCTATGGTGAAGCAGCAATGAGATGAGGCCCTGAGCGGGATGAATCCAATAGCTCCTGTTTTCCCACAAAGAGCGATGCCAGCCATATCTCTCAAAAGGCAGGCACTCTTCTTTCACAATGGCCTGCCGCGCCCATGTAACAAACCAATCCACCAGGTGATACTGCTCTAAAAAGGCTGAGAGGGGGAAGCCGGTTGGCGGGGCCTTATAGCCCTCCATAAAGCCGATATGGGGATTGAGACCCCAGGCAAAGAAGCGGTCGGGAAGTTGTTCAGCCTGAGCGACCAGGTAGAGCTGACCATTGGGAGAGAAGGCCACATGGTACGTTTGACCGGGCTGATAAAGTGCTCGCACGCGCTCTTGTTGCTCCAGCGCGAACGTGTAGGGCGCACCGAACCACAGTCCCCCCTGCTCGTCACGCCAGTGAAGAATGCCATCGTCGAACACCGCTGTAAGGGTGAGGTGGGGAACCACACGGAGGCCCTGGATGGGGCGAGACAACACCGCCTGGATGATTCTGGGATCGGCAGCCGTGGCGATCCGCACCATTTTGCTCTTGTGCATGGGGATATAAGGCAACGAGGGGTATTTCCGCTCAGGCAGGGCAGCCTCGATCCAAGCATAAAACAGTTCCTCCCCTAAGTACGTATCCACATCGAAGATGAGCACATGCTCAAGCCAACCTGCCAGAATGAGCGAGTTTGCAGGAAGACGAGGAAGCACTTCTAAGAAGCGTGCTACATGCTCCTCGTGCTCCTGGTGGTCTAGTTCCTGCAGCGCAAGCCGCGCCTGGTCTTTCGTCATCGCCACCGTATCGAGCACCCGCCATCCCTCGGTTTCAGCGTGCCTGGCGACGATCTGGCGCACTACGCCCAGATAGTTGCGCCTGAAGAGCCAGGCTCCAAGTCTCTGATGCCAATCGCGCCCTGGCTCCGGCACCGCTTCTTTGAAGGAGGCGATAAATGGATGATGTTTATAAGGAATGCGAACCAGATACGCATATCCCGTCCCGATTGCGTCGGTAATGAGAGCTGTCGCCAGCATGGTCTTCCTCCTCATTGTTGATCTTGCAGGTCTTCGCCACTGTGAAGACGCTCAATCATTCGTTCCGCTTCTTTGAACGCCTCTGTTGGCGTGTTTTTCATGGATGTGCGCCTTATGGTGTCCTGATAGTCAAAGGAAACGTAGTATCCTGAAGCCGCCCGGTACGGGGTAAGCCTTATCCCGTCTCTCTCCAGAACGCTCCGGGAGAGATCAGCAAGATCTGGAAAAAAGACCATCTTGACGATGTTGCGAAACTCGGAGAGCGTCGTCAACAGATCATGGCGATCTGCAATGGCCCGCATTTTGTCCAGATCCATACGGTCGGCGGCGCGCTGGTAGACGGCGACGTAATTCGGAATAAAGAGCTGCTTCCAGCTTTCATAATCATTGGTCAGCGGCTCTCGGCTGTGCTGGTGCGCCTGGTCGCAGTGATAGTGCGCCCGTGCCTCGACGTGCTCACGGCCACCAATAAGAGGTTGTTTGACCAGATCAAGGAGTGCCATTGCAGCCGCGCTCACGATCACCTCCTGATCGTCTTGCGGCAGAACGTACTTATACGTGGTCACCGCAGGCTCACTCTGCTCAACGGGATAGAGGCGCAGACGGAACGGGCGCTTCCTCCTCAGCACTTGTTTCTTTGACTTCTTTGGCATGCCTCTTTTCTCCTCAATTGCATGAATGCAGCTATCTTTTCCTCTTCCCACTAGCGAAGCTGCGTCCGAGCAGCAGGCTGCTTCTTCAGCAATAGCTCAAGGACGAAGATAGCTCCGGCCTTATCGAGTGGGCGGTTCTGATTTCCGCACTTGGGACTGAAAATACACTTATAGCACCCACCGGTACAGGGACATGCCTTGAGGGCTTCGAGCGTCGCCTGCGCTAGAGCGTCGAACTGCCGAAAGGCCTCGTCGGCATACCCCATTCCACCTGGGTAGCCATCATAAATAAAGATGGTGGCGGATTGTGTTTGGGGATGGTGCGGAACCACAGAGACGCCACCGACATCCCTGCGATCACCGAGGACATATAAAGGAAGGAGAGCAATCATGGCGTGCTCCACCGCATGAAGCGCTCCAGCTCCGTCAAGACCATTCTCTGCCAGAGCGCTCAGAACGTCTTCCGCAACCATCATCCAGAGCGCCCTCGTTTCCAGGGGCAGGGAAAGCGGAGAGGGAAGGTCTTCTTTGTCCAGGACGCTCCGATACGTATGGTGACGTTTCACATACCCATGCACGGTGCGGGTGACAACGACCGTCCCGGTACACAGATCGAGGAGGGGGCGCTGTGATTTCTGATGGGAACTCAAAATTTCGACATCGGTCTCGACCAGCGGCTCCGTATAGTAAGCCACCTCGCGCGGTATCACCTCCACCACGCCTTCTTCCAGTTTGAGCTGCTGGACCTGGTAGGAGGCTCCCTGGCTGAAGTAGATCGCGTGGGGGTGGCATTCGAGCATGGCATGATGGACATCCGTATCCTCCAGCTTTGATCCCCCGCTCATAATGACGAACCGCTCTCCAGCCTGGCGCAGCGAAATGCCAAAAGCCGCGCTCTTGGACCGATCATGAGGATAATAGCGACCACGCACACACACCAACCGCTGCTGCTCGACGAGTTCATCCACCGTTCGCGCCGTCGCCTCTCCGAACAAGGCAAAATCAGCTTGAGACAGCGGGTGCTCATACGCAGCACAGAGCAGATGGCCTGGCAAGATATAGGGATTGGCGGTATTCACCAACGCCTTTTCCGGCGTACTGTCCAGTAACATCGCCGGGTGACTCGAAAAGTATTGGTCCAGCGCGTCCTCGCGCAGCACGAGGATCGAAAGGGCGCTCCGATTTCTCCGCCCGGCGCGCCCTGCTTGTTGGAAATAGGAACTGATGCTGCCGGGGAAGCCAGCAATGATGGAGACATCCAGATCTCCGACATCAATCCCGATCTCTAGCGCGCTTGTTGAAAGCACGCCCAGGATATCGCCCCGCGCAATGCGGCTCTCCAGATCGCGACGCTGCTCTTTCGTGTATCCTGCACGGTAGGCCTGGATTTTGTGTGAAAGCGATGAAGGCAAGAGCGCACGCGCCTGGCGGAGCATTTTTTCGACTGACTGGCGTGCTTGACCGAAGAGAATCGTTCGTGTCCCCTGGCTGACGAAGAAGGCAAACAGGCCAGCAGCCTCCTCTGTATAGGTGCGCTCGTCCGGCGGCTGCCACAGGAGCGTCAGCCTTCCCCCAGAGGGCGCTCCGCTTTCGGTAATCGCCTCGACATCGAGGCCGATGAGTTGAGCTGCATGCTCCGCAGGATTTCCGATGGTCGCCGATCCGAGCAGGAATGTGGGGTCGGCCCCATAGAGCGCCACCACTCTCCTGAGACGCCGAGTGATGAGTGCGAAGTGTGTCCCGAATACTCCGCTATACATGTGGGCCTCGTCAATAATGACATCTTGCAGCCCAGCGAAGAAGCGTGCCCACCCCCTGTGATAGGGAAGTAGGGCAACGTGGAGCATATCCGGGGTCGTCACGACGACTTGCGCCGTTTTCCGAATTTCAGGGCGCGCACTCTGCGGCGTATCTCCCGTGTAGGACGCCACTACCACATTGTTGTCCCAGGCAGAGAGCCGCTCGACCCATTGCTCAATCAACGCGCGGGTTGGTGCAATACAGAGCAGCGTAGCGCCTTGCTTGAGATGGCGCCTCACACGCGAGGCCAGAGCCATTGCATACGTTTTGCCTGATGCGGTCGTGGTCGCAACGGTCACCGCCTTCCCCTCCAGGGCCAGGAGGCATGCTCGCTGCTGGTGCGTATAGAGCTGGGTGATCCCTGGCGGGAGGAAGGGTTCCAGATCCTCCATCGCACAAGCATATTGAGCAGAGCGAGCAGGGCTGCGATGATGCGCTTTGAGATGGACTGAGCAATCTGTCCACTCCTTCAAGCGCGCAAAAAGCTGGTCGGCGTAGCGATGGGACGATGATTCATGCATCCCTGTGTGCTCCTTTCTCACTATTACTGAGCAGCTTTCATCAACTTCTGCTTGATGACTGCTGTACTTGCAACAGATGAGAAGTACTTCCGGGCATAGTCTGCAAACGTTGCCTGGTACCAAAATTTGTTCTTGCCACTTCGCGTAATAAAAGGAATCCGCATCAACCTGGCCGTTTGCCGCGTCCAGGTGGCACTCACATCGATGCATACTGCATCAGCGAGGTCCTGCGACGAAACAGCGCGCCCATCATGCTCGACGAGCCAGGTGAAGAGCAGCTTCTCAGATGCAGTGAGAGCGTCAACTTGGGCGAGCAGCTTTTTGAGTGTCTTCGCTTCGCTATAGAGCAGTTCCGATGAGGCAGCATGCTGTGTTTCGGCGGGACGAAGCGCAGGACCAGGCTTTCCGGGCGATACCTGCTCCTCTTCCGGCGAGGCTTCCGGTACGCCCGTTGCTCGCTCGATCACAATCGTCGCCTGCGCAACCTGCGTATGCAGATGATCGAGTTGGAGGGCCGCCGGCAACTCGGTGACAGGCACCGTCGTTCCCTCCACAGAGATCTTGATCATCTTCAGAAGATCGAGCTGCTCTTGCAGCCGTTGGATGTGGGTATCTTTCTCGGAAAGGAGTGCCAGCACCTGCGGGTCTTGCAGTGCTGGCGGACTCGCGGGTGCCCCCGGTTGGGCAGGACGTGACGCGCCTCTCGCTCGCTTTCCGCGTCCCCCTGTGCTCGCGACTTCGCTGGCTGGCTTCTGCCCATCGGCATTCGCTTCGTCTTGTACCGGAGTGTCTTGTACCGGCAGGTTGGCAAGCAAGGCAAGGACATCATGCAGGCTCTCTGGAGGTGGCGGACTGCTCACCTGGCGACGCGATCCGGCCTTTGGATGCGTGGTGAACACCGGGCCGATCTGCATCTTGCGCACATCCGGGACAGAAAAGGCTGGACCGAACACATAAAACTCGCCGGGGGAGAGCCTTTTGAGGGCTTGCGATTTCGCGGGAAACTCCAGTTCGGTATTGCTGCGCAGCATATCGCGGTCCAGTGAGGCTCTGCCGATCAGCTTGTTATTGCACTCCGCCAGGGCATCTTTTCCAAGCTTACTGATGCGCTGTGTCGCAAGCACCGCGCAAAAACCGCGGGCGCGGCCACGCGAACACAGGGCTTCGACAGCCGCTTTGGATTCAGGATTGCCCTGTTCTGGGCAGAAGATATGCGCCTCATCCAATATGACCAGGCAATCATGCCAGAGGGATTTGGGCGCATTGATCATCGCTTCCAGGAACAGGCGAACAATGCGGCTGCGCATACTGGGGAGAAATTCATACAGATCGAGGACGACGGAAGTTCGCACCTCCAGGAAGGTCAAAGCGAGCTGCGCAGCATTCTCCGGCGTGAGCGGGTAATCGACCTCATCCGTCTCGCTTCCCACCAGCACGTATTCGTAGTGCTCGCGCAGTGTGCGGAAGCTCCCCTCTACATCAATCACGATGTGCTGGACCCTCCCATGCGATTGTTCCAACAGGCGGCGGATGGCCCACGATTTGCCACCACCGCTGTTTGCCTGAATAACCGCACGTGTCTCAATGAGCGCTGGGAGGTCCAACATGACATCCTCACTCAGAGAGACACGCTGATTAAGGTCAGGTATGGTGCTGCGCATGCTCATCTTTTTCTCTCCTCTAGTCTCTCTTGTGGGTGAGCAGGAGCCGAACGCCATGTCCTCTCTATTGAACGCAACGGCCCCTCTCCATTGCATGTCTACTGAAGCAGCTCAAAAGCACGGTGCGCCTCTCCCCCTGGCCCAAACAGGTAAATGCCTGTTGGTTCGGTCGCTTGATCGACGCTCACCCAATAGGCATCCCAGTCAAGGTCCATGTTGCGGGATGTGGCGATGAGGCCCCTCGCTTGCGCAACAGGCATCCAATCATGCCTGCCAAGTAGCAGGTAGAGCGCTTCTGTCGGACGGATCTGCGCTGAGGATGGGAGTCGGCGCAAAATCCTTCCCAGGGTCGTAACTTCTTGCTTGGACATCGCTGATCCTCCTTCTTTTCACTTTCGCGGCTCCTGGGCGTCCTGCGCATCGACGACAACGGTGACATTGCCCGCCCTGCCACTCTTGATCCAGGCCGGCATCTCGTCGTCTCCCAGCGCAAGATGCGTTGCGCGATAGAGGGGATATCGCCTCTGGTAGAGCCATTCGAGCAGTTCAAATTGCGCTTTCGGTGACAGCTTCACAGCACCGCTTTCCTCATCCAGATGATCTGGATCTTGAAGCAAGTAGAGGATGCCCATGATGGAACTGGCATTGATATCACCATCCAGGTCCAACCTCTCGTCTTGCAGCCTGGTCATTTCTCTCGTCATAGAGTTGCTCCTTCACGCAATGAAGATGAGATCATTAAAACTTTTCGACATAGCCCGCAGCGATCTCCTCGGTGGGCGTCGTATACACCCGAATGTAGGCCTCCGACTGGTGGCCCAGCCGCCGCTGTAATTCAAATTTATCCTTGCCGGTCTCCTCAGCCAGGCGGAAACCAAAGGTATGGCGCAACATATGCGGATGCAGGCCATTGATCCTCCGTTCGCCTTCCTGCTCGGCGTCGTGCAGCTCACCGATCTTCTTCACCAGTTTATTCACTGCGCGCACCGTCAGCCGACCGTTCGCATCGCCTTCCTGAGTACGTGCCTCCCCGTCTTGCTTCGCATACTTGATGCTGCCAGCACGTAAGAAGAGCGCTCGTGGGTCTGCTAGGCCCTCAGCATCTTTGCCACGTTCAAACTCCAAATAGTCTGCCAGGGCCGCGCGGGCATCAGCAGAAAGAAAGAGGTTGCGCAGCGTTTGATTTTTGCCGTAGACATTCACTAGTTGCACCTTGCGCGCCTTACGTAAGGCTGCCGGCGTCACCGATGTACGTTCCCCTCTCTCAGGGACTGCCGCGCCGATCACCACCTGATCCAGATCCAGATTGACCAGCTCCTCACGCCGGACGCCACAGGCCAGGAAGAGTTCAATGATCGCTCGATCCCTGTAAGGGCGACTGTGCTGATGCAGCAATGGCTCGGCCTGCAGCTTGCGCTGCCGTTGTCCATGCCGCCGTCCTTTGCGGCGCATGAGGGCTGGCAACCGTTCCAGGACCGACTTGAGGGAAATAACCTGGGCTTCGGAGAGGGTATGAGGGATCAGCGCGGGCAAGGGCAGTTCTTTGACGCCTGCACACGGATTCCCTAACACAAACAGGTCTGGACGCTGCGCAACTACCCAGGAGCAAAACCCGGAGAAGCTCGCCAGGTGATTGTTCACCGTCGCCGGAGCCAGCGTCGCAGGTTCTCCTGCCTCGGTCTCCTCCGCACGCAACGCCTTCATCCATTCCAGCACATCTCGCTTTAACACCGTCGAGAGCCGCAGATGTCCATAGCGCCGGAGGTAGAAATCCGCGAAGCGGTCCAGGTGCAGTTCGATTTTGTCGGCGATAGCCTGGCTTCTCACTCCCTCCACTGCCAGATCCAGGTAGGCTTGCATCCAGACAGGAAGATCATCCTCTAAGGAAGCGAGCAAGGTGTGGATCGCCAGTTTTTCCTTTCGGGAACCGAACTGGTCGAGATGTATGATCTGCGCGTGAGCGTGCTCCGTCACGTTGTACTCCTTACTTCTACAGAATTGGTACCCAGAAGGGACGTTCTAGGAACCAAAGTGGTTCTCTGCCATAGAGTATACCAGAGAAAAGTAATTCTGTCTACCGTATGAGCGCTCATCCTTCTCAGTAGTTCTACAAAAAGCGGGGAGGTCGCCGCAACTCGCCGATGCTGCATTTCAACCCGTGAGATGGAACGCTTGAAGGGAGCACTAGCATGAAAAAAGGCTCTAACTCACAACGTATACAACTTCTGCTCTTGATGGGTCGATTACTCGCCATTATTCATGAGGCCGAACCTTTACCAGAGGTAGCTTGGGGCAACTGGTTTGCGGAGAGAATCCAGGCGCTCTCTCATCAAAAGACTGCTCATCAGACACGAGAAATTACATTATCAGTTCAGCGCGCATTGAGAATCTCTTCGTATCAGGAGATAGATGAGATGCTCTGGAAAGCAATTCATGGAATGCAGGTCCTCGTAGGAGAGAGCGAAACAGGTATTCGCATCGACGATCCATATTGGGTAGGAAAGCAAGTGGTCTCTCGCATTCAGGAGGGACAAACTATTACCTATGGCAGAATAGAATCTTCTCTCGTCTTCCCCGACTCCACAACTCCGTATGATTCCTGGGTGGTAAAGGTCCAGCCTGGCTTTCACCTCAACGCAGAGTCACATGCCTTTGTGCGCTATGATGGCCCAACCTATCAACCAGGGGAGCAGGTCTTCTACCTGAACAATGGACACGCTCTTGCTGCAACGATTCTTGGACCTGGCTTTGGAATGCGAGGATGCTTTGGATTCAATATCTCGTTTCACGACATCAAGGGAAAACAGGATTACAGATATGCAGTGCCCTCTCAGGATCTTTCTTCCCATGTCTAAGCACGTCTTCTTCTGGCGTTCTGTGGTATGGAAAACCTGGCAGGCCGCACTCCACTCGTAAGCAAGCTCATCGTCCTCCCAGGTGAGAAACCACTTCCGCCGGTCCCGGAGGCCCACTTGGTCATGGCTTGCCCGGCGACGTATCGCCTTCCCATACTCGCCGCCAGTATACAGAGTTCCCGTCGCTGTGTCCAGCGGTCTTCTTCTATGTATGATGATGGACGGGTAGGGAACCTGAGCTGCGCAACAATCGCCCGTACCGAGAGTCCTGTGACTTTGCAATAGTCGTCGTCTTTAGCGGCACTCATGAGCCTGAAGCTCATTTGCTCAATCTATGGTTTATAATACGATGGGATCGGCAGAAAGACGGCTGCAATCGCTACCGGCCCCAATCGAGTTTGACCCGCATCTTAAAACTGTCCAGGTTCCCCGACCCAGGGGGAAAAGTATCGTCCTTTCGCCTTTCTGCTGAAAGGGTGGCGCACAAACGCGGCAAGCCGGGTAAACTGAGAGAGATGCAGAAGGATCTACCGAAAAAGAAGGGGCTGAACATGAAACAACAGACGCCATCAAAGAGTCATCACCCTGTCGAGGATCTCGAACCAGAGGACATACAGTGCCTGGGGGAATGTGTTCGTGATCTCGTGGCGTGCTTGGGATATGGTGGTCCTGCCGCTGATCCAGTGGAGGCAAGCCTGTTTCGTGAGGCTGTTGACATCGCCGTGTATCAGCTCACTCTGCGCCAAGGGAGCCGTGCGCGATGGAGAGCATCCGGCGAGCAAGAACCACAGGAAGACGACCCATCTGACTCACTCCCGATCACGATGCGGGATCTGGCCCAGGTGCTCATTGCGCAAACGGGTGAGACCAGGCACTCCATGCAGGAATTGAAAGCCCGTGCCCACTTTGCGCTCAAGCTTGATAGCCGTTGCGTTGAGGCGTGTTTGCTTGAAGGCTACGTTCAGGAACGCCAGAAGCACTACCAGCAAGCCGAAGCTACCTATCAACAGGCACTACGCCTGTCCTTGGAGCAGCTCGGCCCGGATGCGTTTGAGCGGGCGGCAAGAAAAGAGATCCACTTCTGGTATAGCGACCGCGCCAGGCCCTACATGCAAGCACGAGCAGCAATTGCCTACCTATTCTGGCAAAAGTTCGGGAAGGTACGAGAGGCAATAGATCACTTTCGGGCCATGTTGGAACTCAATCCAGGGGATAACCAGGGCAACCGCTACGCGATCATCTGCTGTCTGCTGGAGGCGGGCGACGATGAGGCGCTGGGAGAGGCGCTGCAACGCTACTTCCTCTATACTGATGAGTATGGAGAGAAGATGGATTTGCGGGAAACCTGCTGGCACTATACCAATGCCTGCTGGAAGTTCCGGCATACATCTTCAGGGCAAGAACGATCTTCCCGCCAGACTGCCTCAAAAGCACTCCGCACCGCCTTTACCTACAATCAGCATGTTCCCTATTTTCTGCTGCACCCCGATGCGCTGGCCGACTTCGGCGAGCCCGATTCTTACGCTCATGGTGATGAGAGAGAAGCAGCCTGGTACGCGGGTTTTGTCCTCAAGGCGTGGCGACAGACGCCTGGCGCCCTGGATTGGCTCGAAGCAAGCGCCGAACGAGCCGGCCTACCAGTGTAAGGGAAAGGTTGTATTGCTGTGGAAGGTGTGCTATAATTCGAGCGCAAGTGCTCTAATTAAAAGAAAAAAGCCAAAGGCACAGCGCGGAGATGTTGTGCCGTCCGGAATAACTTTAGAAAAATCAAAAATTCCGCAATAATTTTAGAAAAAAGCCTCGTTTGGGATGGAGGTGAGAAACCTTCTCGGCCAAAAGAGAGCCGGTTTGTAGCTAGCCTTTTTTCAAAAAATATTGCGGATTCTGGTACTTTTTCTAAAGGTAGTGCGGATTTTTCTAAGCGAAATTGGTTGAAATGGAAGAGTTTCAAGCTCATTCTAATTCTAAAGATATGCCGGACGGCACACGGAGAAAAAACGATGTCTTCCCATGATCCTCTTACTCTTTACATGACTGTTGAAGAGGCTGCGAGCGAACTGGAATTGGCGCCGAGTAGCGTTCGGCGCATGATTGCGGAAGAACGCCTTCCCGCTCGGCAAGCTTCGCCTGATGAGTGCGCAGCGCTCCTTGCGGCAGGTCGCCTTCATGGCGTGCCAGGCACCGGCATTCGGCTCATCCACCAGAACGCGGTCGCGCAAGCAAAGCAGCGCCCCAAGCGCGGGAGACCGCACTATAAGGGAATGTAGCCTGCCACTTATGTCCTTGCATATCCAGCGCGCAGAAGCTCTTCGAGAACCTGAGACATGATGATACTCGCAGGCTGTAAAGGGAAAACTGTCACCTGGATCGAAAGCGGCTGCCCGACCAGGCGAAACAGCACCTCTTGAATGAGCGGGTCGTCTATCGCCCGTTGGTACTGCCAGCCTGCCGCCATCAGGGCTATCTCCGACTTCGGCCATCCCCACCAAGCTAGATGGCTACCTCCGACCAGCTTGAGGAGGGGCAGAAGGCGCGGGGAATATCCATGAATGCACAACCCAGATCGATAGACAGGGAACATGGCTGCGGGTGGAAGGGAGATTTTTTCATCAAGAGCTGCCCTCGATAGCACGAGTGCTGTTCCTTCACCTTCGTGCTCGATATCCAACCAGGGATCAAGTTTCGAGGCACCTCTAATCGCTTCCCGCTCATCGGGAGTAAAAACAGTGACAGGAAGTTCTTCACACCAGATTGTCATGGTTCGTCCCTCACGGCTTCATGCCAGGCAAAAGCACCATATTTGTCAAGCAACACCGAGTAACACACGGGCGAGATCTCCTTCCTCTGACGCCTTCCTTTTATATATAGCATAGGAAAGCAGCCCTGAATACAGCCTGAAGTTGTCAGTTCATATCTCATGTGTAGCGCGATACAGGGACCTGCGCCCTTCAGGCATGAGAAGGAAGCGCCGCTCCGAACGCATAGCGACAGCTATCGCTAGCTTGCACTCGCCTATCATAAGTATGCTGTCCAGAACCGGAAAAGAAAAGTGCTTTTCTTAACAATTTTGTTATCACATTGATCATTATTTGCATGGCATACAATTCCCTCAAGAGCAGGTTCAAGAGCCTGAGCAGGAATGAATCAAGATGAAAAAATACGCCGGCCAGAAGGCTGCTATCGAGCTTACGCAGCGCAAAAAGGGTAGTGTTGACCCTTGCCCTTCCCTCGACTGCCGCCGGCGATCATGCTTCGTAAGCCTTTGGGCGGAGCATCGGGAAGGGCAGGGGCAGCTCCATGATTGTTCTGCCTATTCGTTTCTCTGCGGTGAACCTGCGGTCTCGTTATCCGTCATGTCATCTCTGGCTGCTTGCCGACAGAGATGACTTAAAAATGCTGCTACTTCGCGCTCTTGATCTGGAAGACACTCTCCCGCCAGGCGCAGTTCGGCTTCCGTGACCTTCAGCAGTTCCTTAAAAAGAGCAATCTGCACTGCCGGGGCGTCTTTCACGAATCTGTCACAAGTGCAGGGAGGACATTCGACGCGAAGCAGGTTCGCTGCGATGGCGTGCCAGTCTACCTGTCCCAGGCTTCTAAACAGCAGCTCGCGCACGAAAAACGGGGCTTTCTGATACGCCTTCACCATGTTCGGGTAGGCAGAAAGGAGCGGCCTGGGCAGTCTGAAGCTAGAACTGCCCAGGCCGGCACCCAGGTTCAATAGAAGTGCCTGGCTCCGGCCAGGCGGGGATTATCCGCGTAATGCGGAGATTGCTGGCGAGTTGCGTAGTTTCTGGAGCGCGCGTTCCTCTATCTGTCGAGCGCGCTCGCGCGTGACTCCCAGTTCACGACCTGCCTGGGCCAGGGTCTGCTCCTCATCCATTCCCATGCCAAACCGCAGCTCGATCACGCGCAGTTCACGTGGAGAGAGTACCTGCGCCAGAGCGCGCTGGACCTCTTCGGCAAAGACCGTCTCGACGATCACCTCTTCCGGCGAGGGAAATGAAAGATCTGCAACGAGGTCGCCAAGACAACCCCCTTCCTCCTCATCAGGGAGGAGCTGCTGCTCCAACGAGACCGTCGCCGGCAGATGCTTGAGAAGCGCAAGCTGTTTGGCAGAAACCTGCGCGCAATTCTCTATCTGGTCCTGGGTAGGGTCTTGCTCCAGTTCCACCGTTAAACGCTCACGCGCTCGTCGCACTCTGTAGAGCAGTTGATTGACATGGGAGGGCAGTCGAATCGTTCTGCTCTTCTCCTCGCAGGCCCGCCTGATCGCCTGCTTAATCCACCAGGTCGCATGGGTGGTGAAACGACCTTTATCCGGGTTAAAGGTGGAGGTGGCCCGGAGCAACCCGATATTGCCCTCCTGAACGAGATCTTCCAGGGAAAGAGAAAAGGGACTTGCATGCACGTATTTGCGAGCGATGCTCCATACTAGACCCTGGTTGGACGTGACTAGGCGTTCACGCGCCTTTTGTGCAACTTCTCCACCGCGAGCAATCAGCGCTGCCAGCCTTCGCTCTTCATCTGCTGAAAGAAGCGCCGCACGGCGACCAGAGGAGCGCCTTCCAGGCTGATCAGCTCCACCTTCAACTGAAGAGGGTGGCGAGCGACTCCCCGCGCATTGCTCTTCCTCGGCGTCTTGATCATCCGTGGCCGCCTCCTGCGCCTTTGCGCCGTCTTGCTCACGCGCGGGGACTTCTACAGGAAGTTGAGCGGTGCGCCGGCGCCGCCGTACCGGTTGGCGACAGCCAAGTTGCGTCGCCCATTGCAGGGCAATTTTGGGAGGAACGCCCAGTTGCTCGGCTAACTTTCTCGTCGCTCCCCATTTCCCAAGAGGCGTTTCCTCAACGAAACGCCGTATCTGCCCTGCGGCCTCGTCCGTCAAGGTATAGCTGGACGGCACAGATCGCGGTTGTCTCGCAGGCACTTCTGTCTCTGCCAGGTACGTAAGATCTCTACCCGACTCAGTTCCGCTGGCCGGATCGGTGCTGCCGTTGTCTTCGGTAAGTCGGCAGTTCGTCACCAGCCCTGACCATCCATTGAGTAGCGTCCTTTGAACCTTTGCACATGCCTCATAGAATGCTGTTCTTCGTTGGAGATCCTGGCCGCCGAGGACATCCTGCGCTACGTACAGTCCTACCAGGACGGCATCGAGCGTTTCCAGGGGAGCTATGGGCGCGTTCCGCTCCAGAACCGCTTCAATGTAGTGTGCCTTGATCACGCGCATCTGATGGGTCAGACTCTCGATCTGCTCACCGTCAAGCCGACTCCAGTCGCCAAGCACTATCGTCGTAAAGGGGGCTTTTAACGGAGCTTCTCCTCCAGGTTGAGGAACTGTCGTCATGGTCGTTTCTCCCGCGCAAGAAAGGGCTGGTTCCTGAATGGAGCCAGCCTTGAGGACCGGAACCGCTTCATAGCCCGCGCTCCTCTCAGTAGCGATTTGCCTGTCATCCACGCCCTCCCCGCCTGGCTCCGCCACGTACCTTCCGATCAAACATCTGGCCTGGACTGTCAGAATAGTCTCGATACGTATCCGCGCAGAGTGAGTAAGCATTGCTCGCTATCTGCTCTGCCGGGACGACAAATGCCCGTTCGGTCGTTGCCTCTGTCACCCGAAGGCCCGTCACCTGTTCAAATGGGGCAACAGGGGTGCCCTTGAAGGGATGTGCGGCGGCCACTGTGACTTCGGGCGCTACGTACTTCGTCGCGGGATCATCGCCGTTCAGGTTGTACTGTTCCCAGACCTCTTCTACGGAGACGCCTCTTGCCAGAAACGGCGGAGTCTCGCCGAACCTCGCGGCATAGTGCATGCGCAGGTCGAACAGGTCTGTTATTGTGGCGGTCGGGCGGCGCTTCGCATCGAGTGTATAGCCATCAGCCGTGCAGCGGTAGAACCAGACCTCCGAAGTTGGCTCCCCTTTCGTAAAAAGGACGATGGAGGTTTTGACGCCGGAATGGGGAAGGAACACCCCGGAGGGGAGGGAAATGACCGCCCGCACCTGTGCCTCGGTCATCAGCCGCTTTCGCAGCGCAACGGCGGCCTTCAACGTGTTGCGCAGGACTCCCTCCGGCAGCAGCAATGCAGCGCGCCCGCCCTCCCGGAGCATTTGTCTGCACAATTCGACAAACAGCAACTCTGTGCTCCTGGTGCCGAGCCAGCGTAATGATTCGCTCAGATCGTTTGCATCCAGGACACCGCTATAGGGCGGATTACAGAGCACAACATCCACGTTCCCCCAGATCTCGGAGGCGCTCCTTTGAGGAAATCGGTTCGAGAGAGTATCCGCCTCACGCACTCCGGGTCGGTCAAGGCAAGAGAGCAGCAGGGAAGCATAGGCAGGCGCGATCATGAACAGGTCGATGTCGTACCCCAGCAGATCCCCTGTGATTGCCCGGTACTCCTGCGGATCGATCAGAGCGCACCCGTCTGCCAACCGAACGCTCGCATACGCATTTTGCACCTGCATATACTGGCAGGCCGCTGCGAGCAGGTTTCCCGTCCCGCAACTTGGGTCCACGATCAATTCGCCAGGCTGGGGGCGCAGCAGATCCGCCATGAGTTGTGCAACGTGCGGGGGTGTGAGGATCTGTCCCGCGCGCGGGGAGTACGCGCCAAGCGTGCCGGCATATGCGATGATCGCATCGAATACCGAGCCAACTGACAGACTTTCCTCGCAGAGCCTATCGATGGCGTCGATAAGGCGATAGATGACGTGGGGCAAGAGCTGGCAGAATGCAGCGTCTGCATCGCGCAGGCACGAATCAGGGTCGAGCGCACGTAACCATCGGCTCACGTTGCTGCGCAGATGCGCCAGCGTCTGCTCTCCGTTCTCCTGGGCCATGTGTTTGAGAACGCTCCAGTGGCATGCCTCGGCCTCCTGGCTTTCAAAAGTTGGGTCCTGCGAGCCACGGACAAAAGAGCGTTCCTCCAGGCCCTTGAGAATGAATAAGTAGCTGAGCACGTGCAGCCCTTTTTGGGTGTTCCCAATGCCGGACGTGGAGAGGTGCCCAAAGAGAGGTTCAATACGTCGTAAATCGAGCATAAAAATGTGATTTCCTCCTGTGAACAGCAAAAGGCGCCTGCCAGCGATGGGTGCCGGCAGGCGCTTTGCCAAATTGTGCGTTTTCGTTGGTCAGTTCGCGTATACGGTGCCGTCGTCTTCCAGGGTGCGGATCTGGCTGTGCGCGTGATAGCACTGGTCGGCGAGCGTCAGACAGCACTCCTGGAGTTGCTGGGAGAATTCAGGCTCCTGGCTGAAGTCGCCAAAGGTGGTATAGGCCTGCCAGACCAGCTCTTTCAGCGTGGCGAGCAGCACGGCCTTTTCTTGAATATCCTCCGGGGAAACGGAGCCTGCAACATAGGGCACGCCGAGCAGGGTTGCGGCGATCTCGCCCCAGTCTACCCGCTGCAAACCGAACAAGAGCAGTTCCAGCAGCAGAAACGAGGTGGAGGTGGAGCGAACCAGGAGCGGCGTGTGCAGCCGGAAGTAGGTCCACAGCATCTGTGCTCCCACCTGCACGTTGTTCTGAAACTGTCGGCTCATCCTTTTCAGTCTCCCTAGAAGGCGCTCATTGGAGGTAATTGCCTCCCAGAGAACGGAGGTTTCCGACCTGGCCGCTTCTTCCTCTCTCGTTTTGTCAGGGCTTGAGTACCGGTGACCTTCCTTAAAGCAGATCCCGTGGTCTCCCCGGATCGCCCAGGTGAGGATATCAAGATCGACGCGGGCAATCTGATGGGAGAGCAACCGCTGATAGACAGGGCCACAGAGCGAATCCCACTCGATTTGCCCCAGTTCTTCATCGAGTAATCGGGTGATCACCTTCGGTCCGTCAATGCGAGTCCTTCGGGCTTCCTCCGGGTCCTTCTGGATGATGGCCTCATAGAGCTGGGGCGAGCTGGTGAGCCAGGCTGCGACCAGCAATGTTTCTGTGTTGGCTGAGAAATTCGTCATAGGTGTTGGTGGTCCTTTCGTGAATAGCAAAAAGCGCCTGCTGGCGATGCGAATCTGCCAGCAAGTGCTTTGCCTGTAAGGAGTGTTGTTGACTGTGTGTATGCCGCGTCGTCGTCTTCCCGTAGTTCTATGGGGGAATGATGAGCATATGAAGCTCCTCTGTGGGAAGTGATCAAAACAAGGGCCTGCTCAGCAGGTTTTGGTTGAGCAGGTATCCAGAGGTGTTTCTTCTGGAGGCGTTCGGCTTCCTTTACGGATGCGAGATCGTCACCAGGCTATACTGCTCCCTTGTTCTCGCATCGAGTGGTTCCTTTGAAACGACATAGGTATAAATTTCGTAGCCCTCGTACTTCGCTCCATTCCCATTCAAGAACACGGTTCCCTCTATCTTGATCCCCGTCATGGGACGAAGCACTGAAGCGTAGACATGCCACCCGCTCAGGTCCTCCCCTGTCCAGTTCTGTTTGAGCATCGCGAGCATTTCAGGCGAATGAGTTCTTCGGCGCTCCAACTCCTCCTGAAACTTTGCCTCTGATAATCGCTCTGCGCTCTCTCCATGCGCTTCTTCGACCTTCTTTACTGTCAAGGAAGGTGATGAGAGACCTTTGAGAAACGCCGGTTCCTGATTGGTTGGCACCAGGATCGCTGCTTCCCAGGAGCGATCCCTGTTTTGATAGACTTTGTAGACCGTGTGGTCTAACCATGTTCTCTGTTGGTTCATTGGTCACTCCTTTCTCGAAGAGGCGGCAGTCAAGCATACGCTCGCGCCACCTGTTACAAGCAGTTGATGAGGCTTTAAGGGAGCCGTGGCAGGTGAGAGGGGTCCGACTCAGGTTAGGCGTTGGCGGGAGCATTTGCGGTTTGGGGAGTTTCGCGTGCTTCCGGTTTCGGGCGGTACACATCCCTAATCAGGTTGAAGGGGCGCCGCTCGCGGTAGCCGCTCTCTGTCTCTATGGTGAGCGATTTCTGATTACACCTCACGACCTTCACCAGCCCGAAGGCGCTGTCGATGACGTAATCGCCTGGGCGGGCTGCACGAAGTCGCGTCTCCGCCTCCCTGCGCCTCTGGGCACGCCTCGCCTCGGCCTCCCGCTGCTGTCTTCTCTTCCCACTCGTGATCGCCGAAATCAAGCCGCGGAGTCGGGCGCGCTCGCGATAGAGCGGCTCTAATTTCTTGGCTGTTTCGATGTGTTTATCCAGCGCGCGTTCCTTACGGGCATTGAGGCGGGCTGTGCGGCGGCCACTTCCTCCAACCATGCCCAGGTGGAAGGTTCCGGCCACTGCGTCCAGGTAGGGATCGCGCTGTTTGCCTTCTAGGCGCGCGATCTGGTGTTCGATGGGCTGTAATTGTCGCCTGAGTCTTTCGAGGTCCTGTTGGTCTTGCTCATCGAGGCCCAGTTCTCGCACGGTGAGAACGAGGGCTGGCCCGACGAGAGAATCGCTTGGCCGCACATGCTCACCCGCGAACGCCGTCGCCTCCTGGTTGGGCGCAAGCTGCTTCATTGGCCCTTCTTTGTCCACCAGCATCACCATGCCGTCTGGCAAAACGATTGGCTCCAGATGGTCGGCGATCAAAGCGTGGAGTTCTTCTGGCGTAAATGCGTCTCCTTGCCCTGGGGCAATCTCTTTCTGCCCGGTACCGGTAAAAAGATGCGCCATGCTATTATGTGTTCTCCTTTCCCCTACGACTTTTTGCCGGCCAGCGGGGCCAGCGTACACATGTAATTGCCGGGGTCGTCGCCGGTGCGGAGGACCACCGGCTTTTCCGGCCCGTCACCGAATTCGAGGATCATCTGGGGGGTGTGAACCGCTTGGAGAGCGTTCTTGATATACCGGCAGTTCAGCCTCACGCTGATTGCTGGCCCCACAATCAGCGCAGGCACATCGTACTGAGCCGGGGCAGCAGCTTCGTGATGCGTGGCCTCTATCCTGGTATGCGATTCGCCCACATGAACCCAGATCACTTCGTTGTTCTCCTGGGCGACGAGTGTTGCCGCGTTGACAGCGCTCAGCAGGTCAGCCGTGGCACATTCTACCCGCGTTATACGCTCTTGGGATGGGGTTGAGCGGGCCTTGAGGGGAGATGCATGCATCAGGGAGAGCGTGACGCTCAGGCGTTCGGTGCAGAGCCGGATGATTTCTGGCCGGAAGATGGGGGGTGCCTCCAGAGCTTCGTGCTCCTCGCTTTGAACGCACTGGTGGAATGCCCCTGTCGCCTCCAGCATGATGTCACACCGCTTCGGAAACAGCCTCATAGCGCTTTTCAGTTGTTGGGCGGGAATGAGCACCCCTCGCTCCCAATCTGAAGCTCCCTCCTGAAGAGGATGGTTGCGCACCACTAAACAGTGAGTATCTCCGGCGACGAGAGAGAGGACACCATCCCGCAGCCAGGCGCTGATCCCTGTCAGCGCCTCCTTCGGATAGGGATTTTCGGAAGCTGCCCAGGCCACCTGGCGAAGCTTCGAGGGAAAGTCTTCCTTTTCAGAGCAGTGGGCGCGCAGGGTAAGGACTCTCAGGACCTGGAAGGTGTCTGTCAGCGTTTTGGCGTGCCACTGCTGGCAGGTCGCGCACTGGACCCGTATCGTCCGCTCCCTGGTATAGGTTGTGCCTTCCGTATCACCAGCTTGAGGCAGGGCGGGGAATTCCGAAGCCTCGCCGATTGCAACGGGGGTCTGGCGCGTATGCTGGCCCCGGCAGGAAACGATGATCGCCCGGTCCTCCTGACGGATATCGAGGGTCTGTCCCCATCCCCCTCCCAGTCCCTTGATGGCGTTGACCAGTTCCTGGAAATGCACCACGGACTCCCCATCTTCCTGGAGGGCGAGCGTCTCTGTGAGCGAGGTCGAGGCATTGAGCGTGGATATGGGCGTCCAGTGTGATGTGGCGGTAGCGGTGAGCAGCGTCAGTTTCCCTTCGCCCGCTCGCACAAGGAGGTAGGGGTACATATTTCTGCGAATGTTCACGCGCTGAAGCGCCTGCAAGAGCGCACGCGCGTTGCAGGTGAACTGCATAGACTTTTCTCCTTATCTCAACGGAACGGGCTAGCCGATGATCTGGCTAGCCCGGTAGATTGGTGTTTGCTTTTCATTGTTGCGGCCTGGCCGGCTCCCGCTCTTCAGTCCAACGGGAACAAGGGGAGCTGCCCGGCAGAGAGCGCTGCTTGTATGGAGCGCTGATGGCGGTCCGGTTCGTCGTCGCGCGCGGTCTCTGCCTGTCGGCATTGATCGAGGGGCACAGACCGATACCCGAAGATTTCGGGGAACAGGACAAGTTGCCTCAGTTCTGTGACCTAGGTGTGAGTCATGCGCATTACATCTGTTGTCATAGTTGGCAATCCTTTCTGATGGGTTGATTGATACGGGAGCGCCATGCGCTCACCGTGGCGTGACAGAGAGCGACGGCTGCGGCATCAGCAGCGTCGTCGGGGCGAGGAATGGCCGGGAGCGTGAGGAGAGCCCGGACCATCTCTCCAACCTGTTGCTTGTTGGCGCCGCCATAACCGGTCACCGCCAGTTTCACCTGGGAGGGCGAGTAGTGCGCGACGGAGATCCCCTGCTGCGCCAGGGCCAATAGCAGGACCCCGCGCGCCTGACCGACCTCCATCGCTGTCTTTCTATTTCTCCCGAAGAAGAGAGCTTCTATAGCCGCCTCTGTGGGAGCAAAGGCGTGAAGCAGGCCGTGTATCTGGTCGTAAATGGACTGCAAGCGCTTTTCCAACGGAAGCCGAGCGCTCGTGCGGATCACATCGCAGGCGAGGAGCGTGAGGCTCCCGCGCTCTTCACGTAGAGCCGCATAGCCAACAATCGCTACACCTGGGTCGATACCCAGAATGATGCGCGACGGCGGAGAGCGTTTCGCATGCTCCCTCGGTTTCTTTGTCATGCAACCTTTCCCTCATAAAAATCCTCACTGGAACGTGAGGGACGTGTTGGACCATTTCGGATTGGGCCTGACTCATCGGAAGGCGTGCTCCTGCTCATTCCGGTTCCTCCGCTGGGGCGATCAAGCTTCCATCGCCAGTGACCGAGAAAAAGACGGTATCTCCGTCGTGCCCGGCCACCCTGAACGTAATGTCCATAAGCAGTTCCGAACCGGTCAGCAGGCGTGACAATTCGTCGAGGAGCCATTCGTGGTCTCCGTCAATGATGTCGCCGATGGGAACCGGCACCACGCCTGAAACATACTCTTTCTGCGCGACAAAGGCTCGTATCTCTTCCAGAGGCAAGGGCTGCGTTCTGACCTGGACGGACCTCTTTTCCATGTACTCTTGCAGTGCATCCTGAATGACAAAAAGGTGGTCGTCACCCAGTTCCCGCGCCAGCCATTCTCGCTCTACATGGGCGAGCGCGTCGTATGCCCGTTCGATCTCCTCCTCCGGCGAGAGCCTTTCCTCATCACTACAGAGTTCCTCCAGCTCGGCAGGTAGCTCTTGCGGAGCAAATTCCTTGATCATTCCCTCGGCCTGCTTTTGCTGAAGTCGCCTCAGAAATGTGGCGCATTGGCCGCAATCCTCAGCGGTTTCTATGTCCAGAGCGAATATCAGGGTTTTGTCCTCCGGGTTGTCGGTCGAGAGCACATCATCGACCTGCCAGCCGAAGACGGTTTTTACGTCCAGTTCAAAAGGCAACATCTGCGAGGCAGCCAGGCGGACCGTGATTTTAAGCGTTTCCATGCTTCACTTCCTTTAGAGATCTGGAAAATCCTGCTCAACCTGGTTTTCTGGACACACGGCGATCTTGTAGACCTGGAGGCTATCCTCGTGTTTAATCACCCACCAGGTGGACAGGTCAGGCTCCTTTGGAAGAAGGGTGGGATCGATGGGATGGAAGAATATATAATGGTTATCGGGGCAGATCCAACACGCCGATCCACCCAGATGGATGTCGTGATTGCAGTCGTCGGAACTGGCGATCCACAGATTGATCTGTTTCCCGACATCCTGGTAAGGATCATCAATAGTGCCGACGGCTTCGTGATAGGTAAAGGACTCGTACCCATAGACATCGGCGATTTCCTGGAGCCTCGCAGCAACGAGGGCAGGAAGTGATGCCAGGTTGGCATCATCGAGTAATAGTGTTGTAGAGGTCACTCTTTCTCTTCTCCTTTGTGGATTTGTCAAACGATGGATAATGGGGTCGTGTTATGAGGCCGCGAGCTTCCGCTGACTGCCTGGTTCATCTGGGGGAAGCAGGTGCTCGAACTGGAGGAGGGGCAGCGTCTCGGTGGTGAGGACGTGGGCACCGATGAGGTCGGTGAGCAGCTCCAGGCGCTGGTGCGGCAACCACTCCCCACTCACCCAGGAACATTGCAGACCTGCTCTGTGTCGGTGTTCCTGGAGTCGCTCACCCAGCTTTCCCTGGCCGAGCAGAATCAGCGGTTCGCATCCGGGGGCGCGCAAGCGATAGAGGCCCTCCTGCCCTACAGGGCGCAGGCGGGAAAGCTCGACCCAGGGGGTCCACACATGACAACACCAGTATCGTGAATGTGCGCCGCCCATGAGCGGACCAACCGGGGGTATTCCGGGTCGGTGGTTCTCCTGGATCTCTGCCGTCGGACCGCCACGAAACCTCTTCCCTCTGGTAACGAGTCTACCGTCATTACCAGAGGAGGCTCGATACCCGGCAGGCATGCGACCAAAGTTGGCGAGCGGCGATTGCCCCGTTTGCTGGCGGTGAAGGGCTATCGCCAGACATTCAAGGCCAAGCCTCATCACCCTGGGAACCGTCGGGAAGGGTGCCACGGATACCTCAAAATGCGATTCGGGAAGGAGTTGGCGCCATGCCCACAGCGCCGGCGCTGCCGTATGCGGGGCACGGTACGGCATGAACTGCCTGTAGATGGCTCTCAACGCTCCGATCCGCTCTTTGAGGTTCCCGGATTGGCCGATGTATGCCACGCGGCTCTGCCCCGCCTCGACCAAGCGGATGCGGTACAGCCCTGCGCAAGCGGGGAGCGCCTGACCAAGCCAGCTTCCTTCCAGAGCGCGGAAGTTCTCCCAGGCAGTTTCAGTACAAAGTGCAAGAATACTGTACATGATGCTCCTTTTCAGCAATGCTGTGTTCAAAGGGGTGGAAACAGAAGAGGGCAATCGCTCAGTCGCTGATCAAGCGAGGTCTTCGATAAGCCGTTGTTGGGTGTATAGTGAAGATCTCCCTATCCAGTAGTGGCGCTGTTCGCGGCGACGAAAATCGCGGAGCCAGCGTCTGACGAGGTAGACATGCAGGCGCCGGTGACGGCCAAGTTGGCTGCCTACCGGGCGACGGTATTTGTAGGTTGGATCGGTCCAACTCGCGTATCCCCACTTCCCGAGGACCGGGCGTAGCGAAGGACCAACCGAATCGACGGACAGGCGGATACCGTGCTGGTCGCAGAGGGCGAGGAGTTCTCCCAGCGCCGGGGCATAGAGGCAGCCCCACAGGTGAATCTCCTTCACCCCTTCCTGGCCCACGAAAGGAATGACGCGGCGCATCGTTTCGCGGAACACCGGGAGCATCTGCCAGGGGCGTTTTCCAATAATGCACCACCCTCCCAGGCCTAGTTTGTCCCCGTACTCCAGGTACGGAAGCAGCGCGGCAACGCATTTGAGGTACTGTGCCGGTGTGACGCCCTGAGCAGAGAGAATGCAGCGGAGGCCGTGTCGATGGCGGGACAGGTAGCGGGCCGCCTGGATTGTAGCGATGCAAGCATCCCATGCCTCCACCTCGGACCAGCGGCACGTATAACGCCTGCCCTCACTTCCCCACTTCTCATCGATGAGCACGTCGTAACTGCCCCGGTGCGTGACCCGAGCGGCATAGCCGAAGCGATCCGCGTGGACGATCTGACGCTCCAGAGCCTGCTCGACCGAGAGACGGTACCCTGGCCCGTCGCAGAATGCGCCGCTATCCTGGATGACAAACGGCGTGTTCTCCGAGAGCTTCACATAGTTGACGCTGCGCGTGGTGATGGAGCGGCCATACACCGGAGAAATGCAGACAAATGGCCCGGCCTCGACGGGCTCGCCGTTCCAGTCGTCCTCGCAGACGCCACAGTAGAGTCGAATCACTTCATGCTGCGGCAAATCCTTCGGGGCAAACATCGTTGTGCTCCCCCTCCTTCACTCGCCGTCGGCATCTGCGAGGACCGCTTCGGCAACGACATCATAAGCAGGATGGAATGGCGGCCACTTTCCGCGCAAGCCATACCGCTTGATCAGCTCTACCCGTTCAGTGGCCCGTAACAGGTAGGTTTCTTCCTGCGACTCCACGCGCCCGATGACCCCTGCCTGCATGAGTTCGAGGAACGCCTGACGCACACGCTCCTGATCCCAGGGCAACGCCTGGCCCCACGACTGTTGCGCGTACAGGATGCTCTCGTATCTGTGCCAGGAATACCCCTCTATGACATAGACCTTTCGCATGATGCCATATACGTCTCGTGCTGGCTCCCCTAGCACCATCCGCATGCGTTGGAGGCGAGCCAGTTCCGTTTTCGCGTAGTCCATCGCCAGCTCAACTACATTGGCGTGGAGTACTCGGTAGGGCGTCAGGGGAAGAATGTCGTAGTCAAAGCGGATGTCCTGCACGCTTTCTGGCTCACGGGTCATTAAGGCGGGCAAGTCGGCGGCCAGTTCCATGATCTGCCTGGTGCCCTCGGTCGTTATCACTGGAAAGATGGGCGGAGCCACTGCCCAGGCAAGCTCTGAGATGTCATCAGGTGCAAGCGTTCCTCCAGCGCATAGCTTTTGCAGCCGCCTGGAGGAGAAGCGTTTGTAGAAGGCCCTGCGCACCTGGAGTTCCAGGTCTATCGCTTTCATCGTGTGTATTGATCCTTTCCTTGCAAAAGCCTCGCCAGCACGTTGGCTTGCTGGTGAGTTTTCGTCTCTTTGTGTGCTTATCCCCCTGCCTGGCCGGGATACATGGCAAGCGTTTTGCGGCGCTTTCTCCGCTCCAACCAGTCCTGACGCTCTGGGAGGCTGGCGAGCGCAGCACGCTGCTCGTCAGTGAGCAGTTCCGGGCACACGTCGGCCAACCAGCGCGACGGCTGAAAGGGAAAGCCAGAGGTGATTTCTAGCCAGACGAGGGCGCGGTAATAATCGGGCTGGTGGTACGCACCTGCTCGTAGCGTTTGCAGGTCGGCCAGGATACAGAGTGAGCAGGAGAGTCGGTTCGCGCCGTACACGTAGGCGGGGTGCGCAGGCCAGCCAGCAAGGGATCTTTCGCGTAGTGCCGCATCCTGCTGGTCAACCCCTCGCCGGTAGAGAAGGCGCCGCTCCTCCAGCTCCTCCAGGCTCGCACCACAGACAGCCCACACCTCCTCGATCTCCCAGTCAAACAGGGGGTAGCAGGTGAGGGCAAGACGCGGAAGTTGCGCCGCCGTCACATCGGTCATTTCGTCGAAGAGGGAGTACTGGCGTGGTCGCGAGGCCTCGCGCTCACCGTCGCACAGATAGGCCGAGATGGCCTGGTCGGGAGACAGGTGTTTGTAGCGCGTCCCGGTAATGGTCCGGCGGACGGTCAGCGGCTCCTTTTCCGCACGCTCATCGCTTTCGCTGGCGCGGATACCTTCCAGGCTGACGGCTAGCCGGGACAGGCGAAACCGCTTATCACAGACCGTCCGCTTGAGGTCGCTTGTGCAGTAGCGTTGTCCCTGCGTCGGCCAGAACGGCACCCCTGTCCCGGACAATTTCTGCATACGCTCTTCAAAGCGGTCAAGCAAATCGCCTCGCTCGCGTTGAACGATGATCAAGGGGAGGTCGAGGCGAGCGCAGAGCCCGGAGACAAAGGCCCTTGTCTCTCTCCACTCCGAGCGCCCCAGATCCGCCCAGATTGCGCACAGGTCCCCGGCATAGCGTTGACTTCGGAACCACCGGCTGAATGCCGTGGCGAGCGCCTGGCTGTCTTTGCCGCCGCTTACGCACAGGTAGCAATCAGCGCCCGCGTCGAGGAGAGCTTTCAGGAGTTCTGGGAGGAACAGGGAGGGATAGCTCTCAGTCATAGTTGCCAGACCTCGCCACGAGTTGCCCCTGGGTGAAAGCGCGTCCAGTAGGTCTCGACGGCCTCGATTACCTCCGGTGGAAAGAGCAGGTATCGAGAAATGCGGCGGTGATACACGAGATAGGCAATGGACAGCGCCTGATTAGCCTGCCTCGCGCTGGCGAAGGGGGAGGGCAGGTGCGCACCAAACGTCTTGCCCTCCTCGATCCAGAATACCTCGCTGCCCTCGCGCTCGTAGAAGCCGTCAAAGGTGCAGGCGTACTCGAAGAGGTGGGGGCGCTCTTTGAAGTACAGGTGCCAGAGCGAGGTATAGTAGGCGTGGCGCAGCTCATTCGTGCAGGGATGCAGGCTCCCGGTCAGCAGCAGGTAAGTGGGCCGTTTTCCTTTCGGATGCGTGTATTGGCGTCCCTGCTCGTCGCGTTTGGACCACTGGTAGAGCTGCTCGATAGTCCAGCGCTCCCCTCTTCCTGCATAGAGGGTCGCGAAACGAGCGCTGAAGCGGGTGTCCCCTGTGGAATAGCAGGAGAGCAACGTTGGCATTGCTTTGTCTCCTTCCAGAGGGCACTCACCGCCACGGGCTGCGCAGGTGCCAGGGAGAGCGTGCAAGCTGCTTGCGATAGCGAAGCCGACGCCGGTACCTGGCACGGACCGCTGGGTGCTTCCAGAGATAGCGCACGTTCCTATACCGGCAGTAGCAGGCGTCTCCCCTATCGAGCAGCGTCCATGCGACCTGAAACAGGGTGATTTGCGCCTGGCGAAGTGAGCGCCGCGGCCACGCGAGTGATCTTGCGCGAATGCGGGAACGGCGCAGGTAGCGCCGGTACAGATCGGGGCAGTCCACCAGGTCGCGCAGGATGCGATAGTGTTCTCGGATCTGACGCACCCGACGAGCGATGCACCTGGCGAGCGCGCGAGGCCAGGAGTAGGCCCGCCACAACTCCTCCATGATCACGTCCCCGTCGATGAACGTGCTGAAGTCCTCTGTCAGCCGTTCTCGCTCCCGCATCGCTTCAAAAAAGGACGGGTGATTCAGGTCATACTGGCTGGAGCGTTCGTAGAAGAACCAGCAGAACCGGACGGTCAAGTAGAGCCAGAACAGCGACCAGGTGCTCACGATCTCAATCGAAAGCGAGCACATGATGGCGAGTGGCAAAGCCACTTCCACGGGCAATCCCATTGCGTTTTCCTCCTTCGTCTAAGCCGCGCCCATACAAAGAGGCCCCTCAACTCAAACCTGGGCGAGGAGCCTGATGTATGGGACTGGCAGAAGAGACAAACAGTGGTTAGTAGAGACCGGCAATGGCCTCACGCGCCCTTTCGAGCGCCTCGCGCTTCACGTAGTAGTAGGCCCACAATCCCTTTTTGTGGCAGTCCACCAGCCCGGCATCACGGAGAATGCGCAAGTGGTGGGAGATGGTCGGCTGCTCAAGGGTGAAGGCCTCCACAAGCTCGAACACGCAGACCTCTCCCTCGTGCCGGCTGAGCAGGCTCAGAATACGCATCCGATGCGGGTCGGCCAGCGCCTTGAGCAGGCGCGCCTGCGCATTCGCATCCTCCTCGGACAGCGGCGAAACGAAACGGGCACTCTTCG
>Ga0070738_10002270_pt1 | contig 30734 bp, 25 predicted proteins | sample Coa_R2_2_FD_66446 | JGI IMG/M metagenome (GOLD analysis project Ga0070738, IMG submission 66446) | Surface soil microbial communities from Centralia Pennsylvania, which are recovering from an underground coalmine fire - Coalmine... | ecosystem: Environmental > Terrestrial > Soil > Unclassified ...
CGGCGATGCGGAGGCCGGCGCCCAGCGCCTCGCCGGCGCCGCTGGCATCGGCGCACACCTTTGGGCGCCCGAACGTGTCTCATCAGGTGTGACGCACATTCTCATCGTCGAGGACAACGCGGACCTCGCCTCGAGCCTCGCGCACAACCTGCGCCTCGAGGGCTACGACACCCGCATTGCGGACGAGGGACATGCCGCGATTGCCATTGCGCGCGAGTGGCCGGCGGATCTCGTCATTCTCGATTTGATGCTCCCCGGGATCGACGGCTTCGACGTCCTCCATGCACTTCGAAGCAACGGCAGCCGTATGCCGGTGCTGATCCTGAGCGCACGGAGCGAGGAGGGCGACAAGATCCGTGGCTTTCGGCTCGATGCCGATCAATACGTCACCAAGCCCTTTGGCGTGCTCGAGCTGATCGAGCGCGTGCGGGCGCTTCTGCGGCGGGCGGGCGCGCGGAACGGCCAGGGGGTGATCCGGTTCGGGAGCGTGATCGTCGATCCCGTGACACACACGGTGACTCGAGAGGGCGAGTCGTGCGCTCTCACGCCCAAAGCATTCGCCCTCCTGCTGGCCCTCGTCCACCGGCAAGGGGCGGTGGCGTCGCGGGCCGAGTTGCTGCGGGAAGTGTGGGGCTATGGCGCGTTCGTGCTGACGCGGACCGTCGACTCGCATGTGGCGGAGCTCCGGCGCAAGCTGGAGGACGATCCGGCGCGTCCTCGGCACATCGTCACCGTGTGGACGATCGGCTACCGGTTCGTGGCCTGAGCGGTGTCGTCTCGCGGAGGCGCTCGTGAAGGTCCACCTCGTTGGCTGGCGGGAGGCGGCGCTGGTGTCCATCTTATCGGGGCTCGGCATGCTCGACCATGCCGGTCCGGCGGTGCGGTCGTGCGGTCGACACGTGCCGTGGATCGCCGGTGCAATCGCGCCTCTCGTGCGTAGGAGCACCGATGTCTCGCCATACGATCCCGCTGTCCACCGCCGTGTTCGCCGAGGCTCGGCGGCGGGTGTCCGCCCACGCGTACCATACCCCGCTGCTGACCTCGCGGCTGCTCAGCCAGGACACGGGGTTCGACGTCCGGCTCAAAGCCGAAGTCTTTCAGCGGACCGGGTCATACAAGATCCGCGGGCCGCTCAACAAGTTCGCGGAGCTGACCCCCGACGAGCGCGCGCGCGGCGTCATCTGCTCATCGGCCGGCAATCACGCCCAGGGGGTGGCGCTCGCGGCGGCGATCTACGGTATCAAGGCGGTCGTGTGCATGGCCGAGAACGCGACGCCGTCCAAGATCGAGGCGACCCGCGCGTACGGTGCCGAAGTCGTCCTGCACGGCACCATCTGGGATGAGGCCAACGAGCGCGCGAAGTCGCTCGTGGCCGAGCGCGGGCTGACGTACATCCACCCCTTCGACGATCTCGATCTCATCGCCGGGCAGGGGACCGTCGGACTCGAGATCCTCGAGGACTTCCCGGACGTGGATGTCGTCGTCGTCCCGATCGGTGGGGGCGGGTTGATCTCGGGTGTCTCGATGGCGCTCAAGACGCACAAGCCAAACGTGCGCGTGATCGGCGTCGAGTCGTCGGGGGCGCCCGGCATGCTCGAGAGCGTGCGGGCGGGCCATCTCGTGACCCTGCCGACGGTCGACTGCATCATCGACGGCTTGCGCGTCAAGCGCGTGGGCGAGACCACCCTCGCCGTCGTGCGGCGCTACGTCGACGAGATCGTGACCCTGCCAGACGAGGAGATCTTCGAGGGGCTGCGCTGGGTGATGGGCCACTGCAAGCTCGTCGTCGAGGGGGCGGCGGCGGCACCGGTCGCGGCGCTCCGCCGCGGCCTGATCAAGGCAGCGCCGGGGGCGAAGGTCGTCTGCGTACTGAGCGGCGGCAATGTGAATCTGGATCAGCTCAAGGGACTGCGCTGGAACTGAGGGTCCGCACTCGACTCCGGCCATGGCGCGAGACATCGAGGGCCGGCTCCAATGGTTCGGAGCCGGCCCTCGATTCTCGTCCCGCGAAGCGGCTCGCGCCAGCGTGTCACGCGTCCCGATTCAGGCAGCCGTGGAAGTTGGGGTTGTTCTGCTCGTCGGCCGAGACCGGAAAGGTGACGTCGGAGCCGTAGGGCTGCCCCTTGATGTCGATTCCCACGGGGAAGACCGTGCTCTGGTCGCGGCCATACTGTCGCACGAGGCGCCGCAGGTCGCCGAGCCGGTGGGCGGTCAAGTAGAGCCAGAACGCCCGCTCGTGGAAGTGGAGGCTGATCCGCACGGCCTGTGTTCCGGGATCGCTCAGCGGTGCGAGCCCCGGGATGGTCGCCCGGAGGGCATTGAGCGTCGCGAGCCACGCGCCGGAGTTCCCGGTCCGCAGCTCGTGCTCGGCGACGACGAGCTGCGCTTCGGTCCCGGTCGCGAGCGGAATCGGTGACACTTGCGTCGGGTAGAGTTGCTGCTGGAGGAACGGATTCGTGCCGCTGCTGAACCCGGGGCCTCCCGTGTTCACGGCCGGGACGCGCGGGTCGTGGGCACTGAAAAACGGCAGTCCGTTCGTCCCCTCGCTATCCGACACGCTGAAGTCCAGGTTGTTGAACGTGTAGTTCCAGATGCCGTTGTTCTCGACGGCGGTGTTCGTGGACGCCCCGATCGTGAAGCTGAAGCTGCCCGGCACCTTGGCGGCTGCGGCTGCGGCGTCGGCATCGTCTCCGCTGTCGAGCAGGGCGCGCGCGAGACCGACGTCGGCGAGGTTCACGTCCAGCGTGTCTGACGCGGCCTGGGCGATCGCGAGCGCCGAGTCGAAGTGTTGGACCGCGCGGGCGATCATCTGCTGGCGGGTGAGCGGTTGCCCGTACGTGATGGAGGCATCGTCGTTCAGGGTGCTGAAGGGCACGCCCTCGCAGTAGTTCTCGGCGAACAGGGTGTACGCGAAGCCACCGAGGTTGAGGACGAGCGCGTGGCCCGGCTCCGCCGGACTGAAGCGCGTGTATTTCGCATCGGCCCGGTCGGCCATGGCCCGGGCCTGCTGGAGGTCGAGAAAGAGCCCGTTGAGCGTGCTGTTGCCCGGTGTCGCGCTCCGGCCGTCCAACTCGATGCGACTCGTGAAGGTCTCCTCATCCTGGAGCTCGTCCGTGAAGAGGCCCGTCCCGAGAATCTGGCCTTCGTGTCCGTTGTTGGCCTCGTCCGCGCCGCCGCTGTATGCGATCTGGAAGGCGCTCAGCGCTGCCGCCCGCAACGTCGGCAGTGCGGCCTTGGCGTCGAGATTGCCGGGTTGCACGTTGTCCGGCTGGGGCACGTTCAGGGCGTTGCTCGGGTTGCAGGCGAGGAGAGCGGGCAGGACGGCGACGCCGAGGAGGCCACGCATGGCGAGCGTCGTGCGTGGGCTGTATGCGATCCGGCTCCGCCCATTGGTCCGAATGATCGAAGACATTGGCGTCGGCTCAGAACGTGAGGTCGATGCGGCCGGTCCAGTAGCGGACGATCGGCTGCGTGAAGAAGTCCGTCGTGGTGAAGTTGCTCTGCCCGGCGAATGTGGCTTCCGGGTCCGGCCCCTGGTACTTCGTCCAGGTGTGGAGGTTGCGGCCCGCGAGCGTGACGCTCAGCACCGAGAACGGCGTCCGCGCGAGCCAGCGCTGTGGAGCGGTGGCCGTGAAGGACAGCTCCCGCCATTTCCAGAACGACGCGTCCTGGATGAAACCGGCGTCCGAGCCGACCGCGTCAGCGGCCACGATCGCCTGCTGCTTGAGGGACGTGCGCGGGTCGTACGCCTGCTGACAGTTCGTGAACGGGTTGACGACCGAGCAGCGGAACTGCTGCGTCGCGTTGAAGGTGTAGACCACGGAGCGGTTGTCGAACAGGGTCGCGATCCTGAAGTAGCGGAGGAACGAGAGCGTCGGGCCGAGGCTCAACGACTGGGATGGGTACGGAGCGCCGCGGAAGTGCTCGTCGGGCGACAGCGTGATCTCGTTCGGCTCGATGATCCCATCGTGATTGAGATCGGCGTACGTGTACGTCTGCTGCCAGAATCCGCCGAGCGGATAGCCGGATTCCTGGCGCTGAATGAACTCTCCCGTGATGCTGCTGAGCCCGAAGCGGATCGGGGCGATCCCGGGGCCGAGGGTCACCAGCTTGTTGTTGTTGAGCGACTGTGTGACCGTGAAATCGAGGCGGGCATTGCGGGTGGCGACGAGGTTCGCCGAGAGGAGGATCTCGAGCCCACGGTTGGTCACCGTCCCGAGGTTTCGGAACTGCGTGATCGTCTCGGCGATCGTCGTGCCCTGATTGACCGTGAAGCCGCCGGCCGACGGCACGAGATTGACCGCGACGAGCGCGTCGGTGGTCGTCTTCGCGTAGCCGGTGACCTGGAGGTTGATGCGGTCGTGCCAGAAGCCCGCGTCGAACCCGCCCTCGATCTCGCGGGACAGCTCCGGCTTGAGATTGGGGTTGCCGACGCTGGCAAGCACCACTCCGGGCACCTCCCCGCCGGCGGACCGATACGTCACCGAATTGAAGAACGTCTGTGCCTGCTGGAACCCGGGGTGCTGGCCGTTGACCCCGAACGCCGCACGGAGCCGGAGCGAGCTGACGGCGGACGATCTCGGGAACCATGGCTCCTCGCCGATGACCCACGACGCGCTCACCGACGGGTAGTATGCCGGCGTGTAGACCTGCCCGAAGGCGCTGTTGTCGTCGAGGCGCAGCGCGCCGGTGAGGAAGACCTTGTCGCGCCAGGCCAGCTGCTGTTGGGCGTAGTAGCCGAGCGTCACCACCTGCCGGTTGCCGACCTCGGTGACCGCGAAGTTGCTCGTCGAGCCGGCGACCGACCCGGTACCGGCGACCAACCCGAACCCTGAGGCCTCCGTCCCGCGCGTGATCTCGTTGGTATACTGCGTGCCGATCGCCGACGTCCCCCGGATCGACGCGCTCAGCGGGTAGTCCGCCGTGGCGTTGAGCTGCGTCGTGTAGGTCCAGTACTCGAAGGGATTGGAGACCGCCTCACCGGTGGACTGGAGCACTCCGGCCGGCGGCGGGATCACGCCCGGGGCGATGAAGAACCGGTCCGTCTGGTTGGTGTAGTCGACCCCGCCGATCCCCGTGATCGTCAGCCAGGACAGCGGGCGCCAGTTGCCGGTCGCTCCGCCCGTGACGCGCTCGACATTCTGTCCCGTGATGACGTTGTTCGTCTGTTCGGGGAGGAGAAAGCCGTAGCCGTGCGTCGTCGGATCATTGAACGGCTGGCCGAGATAAGCGCTGGCCAGGGGGCTGTACGTGTTGTTGTCGTTCTGCGGAAGCTGGAGGCGGTTCTGGAAGTACCCGGCGTTGACGGCGAAATCGACCTTGGGCGAGGCGTTCGTGTGGAGATTGGCGCGGGCGCTATTGCGCTGCTGGAAATTATTGGCGTAGAGCCCGTGCGTGTTGTCGAAGTCACCGCTCACATAGTAGCTCGTGGCTTCGTTGCCGCCGGCGACACTCCCACCGGCGAGCGTCCGGCTCGCGTTCTTCACGAACGGCGAGAACTGGGACGACATGAGGGGGTTCCACTCGAGCAGCGAATCGGCCGTCCGGGTGCACTGCCCCAGGCCTTGCAGGATCAGGCTGCAATTCGTGACCCGCTGCGGTCCGCTCGCGGTCTGGGCCGTCCCGACCTGTCCGAAGTTCGCTGGAAAGCTCGACGCGTTGCGCACCGGCCCCCAATCGGCGTGGAGACTCCAGCGGGCGCGCCCCGGTACGCCTTTCCTGGTCGTGATGAGCAGCACGCCGTTCGACGCCGCCGTTCCGTAGAGCGCCGACGCGGCCGGCCCCTTGAGCACCTCGACGGTCTCGATGTCGTCGGGGTTGAGGTCGTCGATCCGTGAAGGTGTCTGGCCGCCCGCCAGCGTGAAGCCGTCCGACACGGCGGCGGCCTGATTGGTGACGCGGATGCCGTCGACGACGATCAGGGGGTCGTTCGGGAGCGAGACGCTGTTGGAGCCTCGGATGCGGATGCGCGAGCCAGAGCCGACCTCGCCCGTGCTCTGCTGGACATTGACCCCGGGCGCCTTCGCGGCGATGAGGTCGGAGAAGGTACTGATCGCCGCCTTGGCGACCGAGTCGGCCGCGATCGTGGCGATCGTCATGCCGGCCTCGCGCTCGCGCTGGGTGCCCCCGGTCGCCTGCACCACCACCTGGTCGAGCGTGACCTGCGTCTGCGCGAGCGAGAGATCGACGGTCGCGACATCGTTGGTGGGGACAGTGACGGTGCGGGTCTCGGCGGCGTAGCCGATCCGCGTCACCCGAAGCTGCACCGGGCCGCTGGGTACCGCGGTGATGCGGAACTTCCCGTCGCTCCCCGTGAGCGCGCCGCGGGTCGTGCCGACGATCTGCACCTGCGCTGCCGGCACGGGTGTGCTATTCGTGCGATCGCTGATGGTGCCGCTGATCGTCCCCGTCGGCGCCTGCGCGACTGCTCCGGGGGCAGCCGCGGCCGCCGCGAAGGTCACCATGGCCGCCGCGCACCCAACTCGCCACGCGCGCGACCGAGTGGGCCAGCTTCTCGGACATGTCATTGGGGCATTCCTCTCCTCCCGAAGGGTGAGTGACCACAGGGGTCCACCTCGTGTGGGCGCCCTGTCCCGTCCGCTCTGCCTAGGTTAGGCCCCGGCCATGGTGAGAGCGCTAGCGATCGGTGAGGGATCTGTACGAGATCTGTCGAGGGGGCGCCGTGTCGCCGCCCGATGCACCGGACGCGGCACACACACCCGAACCCGCGCGAAGGTGTCCTCGAGGCGCAGACCGTGCCCATGAAGCACGACGGCCAACGGAGCGCTCCGTTGGCCGTCGATGTCAGACGGTGGTGAGACCGCGGGTGGTCCCGGTCACCACCGCGTGACGGAAGCGTCCCGCATCAGCGATCGAACGCCAGCGCTTGGCGGAGCTGTTGGAGGGCGGCGTCGATCGCCGCGATCGCCTCGACGCGGTGTCCCCCAAAGTCGTGGGCGGCATGCTCCAGGTGGTTCTTGGCCCGCTCGAGGGAGCGGATCGCCGCCATGATCTCCGGGTGTGGCTCGACCGCGCTGGCGACGATCACCGGTGAGGCCGGTGCCGAGACCGTGACGGCGGGCAGGCGATGTGCGCCCGAAGACGCGAGAGTCGTCGCCGGCCCGGTCGCCAACGGGGTAGCCGACGGCGTAGCAGACGGGATAGCCGGTGCGGCGAACGCCGTCGGTGCCAGGAACAGGGTCCCGGCGAGTCCCACGACAGCCAACCCCATCTTGCCGACCATGCCTCGGTGTCCAGATCGCATCCGTTCCTCCTCGTGGCGCGCCGCAGGGCGCCGGTGCTGGGTGATGTGTCTCGGTGGCGGCGTGTGCGGCCGCCCTCCTTGAGACGAATGCGGAGGGCGGCCGTTAACACGAGGGGCATCGGCGACGGGCGGTCGCGCGCGCGGTGTCGCGCGCGCGGGCTACTGCACGGTTACCACGCCGGTCATCGTCGGGTGGATGGTGCAGAAGTACTTGTAGATGCCCGGCGAGGTGAAGGTGTAGGAATAGTGCTGGTCGGTGTCCATCGTCGGGCCGAGCGGGAACTTCTGGTCCGCGCTGCCAATGCGATGCGGGACATCGTCGCGATTGGTCCAGGTCACCGTCGTCCCGACGGGGACCGACCGGTTCGGCGGAGTGAAGCTGAAGTTGTCGATGCCAATTTCGTCGTTGCCCAGGGGCCTGGCCTGACGCGCCTTGGCCTTCGGGTTCTCGGCGCCGGCACCGGCGACCGCGACAGGTGTGCCCGCGAGCGACGCGTCGACGACCGCGAGCATGCCCGGATGGCCGGCGTACCGCACGCTGCTGATGCCGAGGAAGCTCCGCAGCCGCTCGGCACCGACATCGACCGGACCAGGGCCCGCGGCCGTGCCCGGCGCGGGCTGCGGGAACGCGGTCGAGAGGGCCGTGTGGAACGTCATGTTGCCCTCGATCTTCTGGATGGCCTGGTGGATGTGGCCATTCAGCACCGTGACCGACCCGAACCGCTTGAGATACGACAGCGCTTGCGCGCCGTCGTCCGTCCCCCAGCCCCACTGTGGATAGACGGCCCACAGCGGGACGTGTGCGAAGACGACGATCGGAGTGCTCGAGGGGAGGCGCTTGACGTCGCGCTCGAGCCACTCGAGTTGGTCCGCGCCGAGGTTGCCCAGACCGCCGGGCTTGAGGTCGAGGACGTTGACGAGGCCGATGAAGTGCACCCCGCTATGGTCGAAGCTGTACCACCCGTGCCCGGTCGACCCCTTGCCGTAGCGCTGGAGATACTGGGCGCCGTTGTCGTTCAGGACATCGTGCTCGCCCGGCACGTAGAACACCCGGCCGGTCTTGGTCCTGGCGTCGCGAACCATCTGGTCGACCGCGTCGAACTCCGCGGCCTGCGACAGGTGGCTGATGTCGCCCGTGTGCAGCAGGAACTCCGGCTGGGTGGGCAGGGCATTGAGGCGGCGGACGGCCTCCTGGAACGTCGCGGCGACATCGCTGTTCGCGGCCTTGTTGAATCCCATGTGGCTGTCGCTGATCTGCGCGAAGAAGAGCCCACCCGCGCGACTGTCGGCCCCGCCGCCGCGTCCGTCGAGCCGCAGGAGTTCCCGGGCCTGGCCCAAGCCCACAGCGCGTGGCACGCCGCCGGCCACGGTCCACAGCACAGCGGTCCCCGCCCAGGCCATGCACGTCAGGAACCCACGGCGGTCGACGCCGTCCCCCGTGATGTCGTCGGTGATGTATCGAGCCTCGGGGTGTCCCTCGGGGTCCCGCTCGCGGTCGGTCACGATTCCTCCTTTGCCCCAGTCGGGCTGGAATTGGTCACGCGCCCATGACCAGCGACGCTCGCGCGTTATTCCCCAGGGCTCCCGACCGCGGGGATCGCACGGAGCGCCGGGTCGCGGGACCCGTCCACCCCGGGGCGAGCGCGGCCGGCCCGGCCGGGAATAGATTCCGACGGAGCCGGGTCGTGAGGATCGGGTGCGTCGGCCGCACCCGGTGGAATGGAGCGGATCGAGAGGGAGGGACCGGAGTGCCGACAGCGTTCGAGGCGGCGGTCCTACCGCATCTGGATGCGGCGTACACGCTCGCGCGCTATCTCCTGCGCGACGACGAGGACGCACGCGACGCGGTGCAGGACGCGTACCTCCGAGCCCTCAGGTACTTCCCGGGATTTCGCGGCGGAGACGCGCGCGCGTGGCTGCTCACGATCGTGCGCAACACCTGCCGGACGCGCCGCCGCCGGGAGCGCGTGACCGCCCGCACCGCACCGTTCGATGATGACCTGCACAGCCCCATCGAGTCCGACGCCGCTCCGCTGCCGCCAGCCTACGACCACATCGGCGATGTCTCCGTCCGCGACGCCGTCGAACGGCTACCGGAGGAATTCCGGGAAGTCGTGCTCCTGCGCGAGGTGCACGGGTACTCGTATCGGGAGATCGGCGAGATCGTCCGCGTCCCGGTTGGCACCGTCATGTCGCGCCTGTCACGTGCCCGCCAGCGGCTCCGCGATGCGCTGGCGCCCAGCGTGACGCCCACCGCGTCACGGGACCCGGACGGTGCGGCCGTATGACCTCCGACGCGATTGCTGCCATGACCTGTGACCAGCTCGCACCCATGCTCGACCCGTTCCTGGACGGGGAGCTCGACGCGGCTACGCGGCGACAGCTCGCGGAGCACCTGGAGCGGTGCCCCCGCTGCGCCGACCGCCTCGCGCGGTCCCGCGCGCTCGGAGTGGCGATCCGTGAGCAATGCCCAGCCCTCTCGGCACCCGACGACCTCCGGCGCCGGGTGCAGGCGGCCATCCGACAGGACCCATCGACGGCCCCATCCCTCTCACCATCGGTCGCACTGCCGGCGGCGCCATCGTCGACGCCGCGGGCCGCGCTCGACGACCCACCGACGCTCCCGCACCCGCGGAGCCGCCAGCGGTCGGCCAGTACGCCCTGGGCGAGGCGGGCGGTCCCCTGGCTCGCGGCGGCGACGGTGCTCCTCGCCGTTGGCGGTGGCGGCTGGACGCTGGGGACCGCCCACGAGCGCGCGCTGGCGAGCGGCGCCGCGCGGGGCATCGGCGCGGACGCCGTTCGCGACGCCGTGGTCGCGAGCCACCTGCGGTCACTCGAGGCGACCAATCACCTCGTCGACGTCGTGTCGTCGGACCGGCACACCGTCAAGCCGTGGTTCGACGGCAAGCTGGATTTTTCGCCGACGGTCGTGGACCTCGCGGGCGACGGGTTTCCGCTGATCGGCGGGCGGCTCGACTACCTCGCGGGGCGGCCGGTGGCCGCCCTCGTCTACGGGCGCGGCCGGCACGTAATCAACCTGTTTGTCTGGCCGATCGATCCCGGATCCGCCGATGGCGGGGCGCACGCGGCGGTCACAGGAACCGCGATGCGAGGCTACAACGTGCGGCAGTGGGACGCGGGCGGCATGACGCACTGGGCGGTGTCGGACGTCGCCGCGCCGGATCTCGATGCCTTCGTGCGGCTGGTGCGGCAGCCGCCGGTCTCGCCAGCCACGAGCGCGCCGGAGCCGCGGTAGCGATCGACGCGGCTACGGCCGCCAATCGGCCAGGAAGACGTTCAGTTCTCCGAGCGGGGCGTGTCGCCCCGACTCCCACACCAGGTGCGTGCCGTCCGGGCTGAACTGCGGGAAGCCGTCAAACTCCGGGTCGGTCGTCACCTGCTCGAGGTGCGAGCCGTCGAGATCGACGAGGTAAAGGTCGAAGTTCCGCGCACCGGGGCCGCGCGGGTGGCGGTAATTGGACGAGAAGATGATCCGCCGCCCATCCGGCGTGAACGAGGGCGCGAAGTTCGCCCCGCCGAGATGCGTGATCTGATGCTGGTCCGAGCCATCGGCGTTCATGACCCAGATCTCCATCCTGCTCGGCCGCACGATGTGCTGCGCCAGGAGTGTCCGATAGTCGGCCAGCTCGCTCGGGTCGGCCGGATGGTAGGCGCGATAGACGATCTTCCGCCCGTCGGGGGAGAAGACGGGGCCGCCGTCGTACCCCGGGGTGAATGTGAGTCGCCGGAGATGAGAGCCGTCGACGCGCATCGTGTAGATCTCGAGATCGCCGTCCTTGAGCGACGTGAAGACGATTGTCCGGCCGTCCGGGGAGAGTGTGCCCTCGGCGGTGTAGACACCGAAGTGCGTCAGTTGCCGGAGATGGCTGCCATCCCGATCGGCCGTGTAGATGTCATAGGGGTCGAGCCCCCAGACGTATCCCTTCGACGGATCGGGCCGGGGTGGACACGCGGTGTCGGCGCCGTGCGTGGACGCGAAGAAGATGCGGCGGTCGTGGTCGAAGAAGTATCCGCACGTCGTCTTGCCGGTACCGGTGGAGACGCGATGCACGTCCGATCCGTCGACGCGCATGGTGTACTCCTGATCACACGCACGTCCGCCCCGTGTGGACTGGAAGATGAGCCACTGGCCATCGGCGCTGAAGTACGCTTCGGCGTTGGTACCGCCGGACGTGAGTTGCCGCACATTCGCCAGGTGCGGCTCATCGCCTGGCCGGCCGCCCACAATCGCGCATGCCAGGGCGAGCAGGCCGAGGTGCCGACCCAAGCGGCTGCCGCCGCGCATATGGATCAGGTCCCGATGAAGAGCGCCGTCAGCCATCGCCGGCCCCAGGGCGCGCGCGCGAGGGTCGAGCACACGGTCAGAATCGCCTCGCGCGCCCAGCGCCGGCTGCTCGCGAGGACGAGTGCGCTGTGCAACTGCTTGACGCGGAGCCAGGCGCGCATGCCGGGACTCGGCCGGCCCGGCTCGACGATCGCGCGGGCGACTTCAGCGCCGCTGACCAGTGCCGGGTAGATGCCTTCCCCGGTGAGGGGGGACGGGAGGCCCGCGGCGTCGCCCACGAGGTGCACGTTATTGGGGAAATGGCACCCGTAGTGCGCGACTTCGAGCGTCGCGCCCTCGAACGCGATCCCCTCGAGCGACAGGCCACACGCCACGGCGTGCCGCTCGATCTCCTCCTTCACCCGGGCAGGCGCGACCAGATGCTTCGGCGCGCCGGCGCCGAGCGACGTGTACGTCGCGTGCGGAAAGAGCCACCAGTATCCGTTGGCGAGGTGCGGCGCGTCGGCCGCGACATGCAGCGGAGCGGCGACATATCCCGGCACGTTGAACTCACCGGCGAAGAACGCGCGCGGCGACGGCAGGCCGAGTGCACGGCGGACGCGCGACGTGGACCCGTCGGCGCCGATGAGATGGCGGTATCGGATCGTGTGCCCGTCGACGCGGAGCGTGCGAGCGGGGAGCTCGAAATGCGAGGCGAGCGATCCTGTCCGGACGTCGGCGCCCGCCCGGACCGCCCGTGCGAGTTGCCACTGCCCGAGATCCGCGCGCGCGATCGTATGCACGCGCGCGCTCCCACCGTCGAGCGGCACCACGGGCTCACCGCGAAAGGAGATGTGCGTGACCTCGGCGCGGATCGGCCCCGGACCGGGCATGCCCAACGACGCCAGCATCCGGATCGCCCGGGGTGTCAGCCCGCCAGCGCACGTCTTGGGACCGACACAGGCGTTGCGCTCGAGCACGACGACGTCCCGCCCCGCGTCGCGCAGGACCTCTGCGGCGCGCAGCCCGGCGGGGCCGGCCCCGACGACAACGCAATCGACGGATTCCGTCATGTCCCTTCAATTTGCGTGTTGGCCCTCGTCCCGGATACACTCCCCCAATGGCCATGCGCACCCCTATCAGCGGTATCCTCGCCCCGATCGTGACGACCTTCGATCCGTCCGGCGAGGCGCTCGACCTGGTCGCCTTCGCGGCCAACATCCACGCCCATCTGGCGGTGGGGTTGGCGGGGATCGTCGTCGCCGGATCCACCGGTGAGGCGCCGCTGCTCGGCGAGGCGGAGCGGGTAGCCCTCGTCGAAGCCGCTCGGGAGGCCGTCCCGCTGGACCGCTGGCTGCTGGTGGGCGTGGGCGCCGAATCGACGCGGCTCACGGTCGAGCGTGCCCGTGCGGCCGCCGCTCGCGGGGCGGACGCCGTGCTGGTCGTCGCGCCGCACTACTACGCCGAGAGCAGTCGACCGGAAGTGCTCCTCGCCCACTACACGCGTGTCGCGGACGAGAGCCCCATCCCCGTGCTGCTCTACAACATCGCCAAGTACATGCACTTCGCCCTGCCGCCCGCCGTCGTCCACCGGCTGGCGGAACATCCCAACGTCGTCGGGATGAAGGACAGCGATGGCAATCTGGCCGCGTTCGGTCGATATCTCGAGGCGCAATCGCCCGGGTTTTCGGTGCTGACGGGAAGCGCGTCGACCCTCAAGGACAGCTTGGCCGCCGGCGCACGCGGTGGGATCCTCGCCGTCGCGCTCTTTGCGCCGTCCGTTGTCCGGGGGCTGGTCGATGCGCTCGCGGCCGGCCGCGCGGCCGAGGCGGCGGCGGCCCAGGCCCGGCTCCTCCCGCTCGGCCGCGAGATCGTGTCTACCCTGGGTGTCCCCGGTGTCAAAGCCGCCATGGACGCGGTGGGCCTCACGGGCGGGCGGGTCCGATCACCGCTCCTACCGGTCGACGCGGCCACGGCGGATCGGATCGCGGCGCTCGTCGCCGACCTCCGCCCGTCCCGTGTGCAGGGCGCGGCGGCCGCCGGCCTCAGCGGGTGACCGCCACGAGGAGCCAGACGGCCATGATGCAGGCGATCCCGACTCTGACGGCGGCCGCGACCGCGCGGCCGATCAGCGCGCCCGTGGCCACGCGGACGGCGTCCGTCGCCGGCGTGCCGCGCGACGCCTCGGCGATCAGGGCGCCCAGGAATGCGCCGGCGAACGCCCCGACCACGGAGCCGACGATCGGGACCGGCACACCGATGATCGCGCCGGCCATGCCGCCGAGCACGGCCCCCCAGGCGGCCCGCCGCGACCCGCCGTAGCGCTGGGCGTAGCGGCCGGCGAGCACCATGTCGAGCACCTCGGCGCCGGCCGCCAGCGCGAGCATGGCGACGAGCGTCGTGACTCCGACCGCGACCGTTCCGCTCACCCAATCCCAGAGCGCCGCGAGCCCGACGATGACCCAGGTCCCCGGGAAGCCGACCGGGATCGACAGGATCGCCAGCACGAGCAGGAGGACGAGGGCGATCAGCAACGTCGACATTCCATGCTCGGTACTACACGGCGGCGCTCGCGTCGTTGCGCCTGCCTCGGCGCCTCGCGTCGCTAGCCCTGCGGCTTGATGAGCAGCACGTTCCCGGCGCGAATCCGGTCGGTCGTCAGGTGGTTGATGCGCCGGAGTGAGTCCACGGTGGCCGCGTACGCGAGTGCGACGCTCGTCAGCGTCTCGCCGCGGCGGACGCGGTGATAGACCGGGGCGCGCGCGATCTCAGCGGCTTCTTCCCGGACGACGCGGTCATGCTCGGCGGCGAGGCGCTGCGCCTCCTGCCAGCGGCTGAGCGCGGCCACCATGGCGTCGGCGACGGAGCGATCCGCGCCCGCGACGTCGAATCGCTGGCGGTGCGCCCCGCCGGTGAGGAGCAGCGTCCGCCGGCCCGTGAGGAGGGAGTGGCCTTCGCGGATGCTGACGGAGTCGAACGCGACGCTCCACTGCTCGGTCGCGGGCGGCTCGCCCGCAGTTCGCGGCGGCGGCAGCAGCGTCGGGACCACACCCACGTACATCACGCGGCGGCCGGCGGTGGCGGCGAGGGCGCCGGCCACGGGCACGGGCGTCCACCAGGGCCGCCAGGTGACCGGAACGACGCTCGTAGCGGAGTCGCGGGCCGCCTGGAGCTCGTCGCCGAGCTGCTGCGCGACGAAGGACGGAATGGGTCCGGGCGTCGACGACGCTGCGACTCGCCGCCACAGCGCGCCGAGCACGGCCGTGGCTCCGTATCCGGCGAGCAGCCAGAGGGCGAGTTGCCGAATGCCGCGGGCGCGCCACCGCGGTGCGGCGGCCGGCGCCGAAGTGCCCGGCGACGTGGGTCGCCCGCCGAGCGGCGACGCCGGATCGATGATCCGCCCGGCCACGAGAGTTCCCTTCCGAATCAGACCAACCGCTCCCACCGACCTTCCTCCGTCCCGCGACCCTACATGTGGGATAGCGCACTCGGCCGTTAGAAGCAAGGGGCCGGCGGTGGCCGGTCGGCCGGCGCGCCGGGGATGGGGGGGGGTTGGGGGGGGCAGGGGGGGCAGGGGGGGCAGGGGGGGGGGGCCGGAGCGGGCCGGGCAGCTGACGGGCAGCAGAGCGGGCCAGCCGCACACGCCGGCTGGCCCGCTCCCCGTCTGCCGTCCGCGGCCTTGCGGGCCGTCTACGGGCGCCTCACGGGTTGCTTCCGGGGGTCGAGTCGCGGCCCTTGCGGAGCGTGTCCCCCTTGGCGGTCACCGGCTCGCCCGCCGTGGGACTTGTCTTCGTGACTCCGGTGCCGAGTGTCGACGACCCCTGCTTGTTGGTCACGCCGGACTGCGTCTGATTGGCCGTGTCGGGCGTGTTCGCGTTCACCTCGCCCCCACTCGTGTGGTGGTGCTTCTTGTGGTGCTTCCGCTTTCCCGCCGCCGCGCCGGTGTCGGCCATGCTGTTGTTCGGGCTCACCTGGCCGTTGGACGTCGAGCGTGTGGCCGTCGTGTCGGTGCCGTTCATCATGCCGTTGTCATTGGTCGTCGCCGGCGTGCCGGCGGCGCCAGCGCCCCCCGTCGTCGCGCCCTGGGCCCCCGTTCCGGAGTTCGTGCCGGAGCTCGTCGTGCCTCCTGTTCCACCCGCGCCGCCAGCCCCGCCAGCACCGCCGCCTGCCCCACCCTGCGCCAGCGCTACACCCGGCAGTGCCATGACCAGGGATGCTGCGAATGCCCATTTGAACCGCATAGCTCGCCCCGTGGTGATCGTATGATTGTGGTTCGTCCGCTCCATCGGCCTCGACCGCACACCGCCCGGCGGGCCTCTGCCCTGCCCCTACGCACGCCTCGTGCGAGCGCGGGCGAACGCGCGCCATTCGCGGCCCGCGAGGCGTGGGCGTCAGAGGTCGAGCCCGATTGGACGCTCGCACGGGCCACCGGGTGATCCGGCTGCGTTGCGACTCGACCGACCGGCTGCGAGCTTGGCCCCGGTGCCATCCCGTCGTGCGTTCCTGCTCGAACTCGGCAGCGGAGTCGGTGCCGGGCTTGCCGCCGTCGCCGCCCGCTCACTCGCGCCACGGTTTGCGCCGCAGGCCCTGCGTCGTGCGCACGAGGCCGGGGTGTACGCGGCGAGTCGCTCGCCCGCTGCGCTCACGGCCGACGAGACCTACTGGGGCGCGATCCGCGCTGCGTTCGAGCGCCCGCCGGGCGTCATCTATCTCAACAGCGCCGGGTGTAGCCCCGCGCCACGCCACGTCCTCGACACCATGGTGCGCGACCTCCGGTACGGGAACCTGGCGCCGGTCGAGTACATGTGGCACGACCAGGAGCCGCGCATCGAAGCCGTTCGGCGGGGGCTCGCCGCGGAATTTGGATGCGCGCCGGAGGAGCTGGCGATCACGAGGAACGCGTCCGAGGCGAACGAGATCGCGATCCTCGGTCTCGACCTCCATGCGGGCGACGAGGTCGTCGTGACGACCCACAACTACGACCGGATGCTCGCCGCCTGGGACCAGCGCGCGGCGCGGGACGGGATCCGGGTCGTGCGCGTGCCGTTGGATCTGCCGCCGGCGAGCGATGGTGACGTCGTCGACCGGATCACGAGCGCGATCACGCCACGCACGCGGGCCATCGAGCTGCCGCAGCTCACTAACTGGACGGGTCAACCGCTTCCGATCCCGGCGATCGCCGCGCAGGCACGGGCGCGCGGGATCCCGCTCCTGGTCGACGGGGCACAGGGGTTCGCGCACATCCCGACCAGTCGGGACGCACTCGGCTGCGACTACTACGGGGCGAGCCTCCACAAGTGGCTGCTCGCTCCGGTCGGCACGGGATTTCTCTACGTGCGCCGGGACCGGATCGCGCAGCTCTGGCCCCTCATGCCCGCACCGGCGGCGATGCGCGACGACGTCCGCAAGTTCGAGGAGATCGGCACCCATCCAGCGGCCAACCACAACGCCATCGCGGGCGCCCTCGCATTTCATCGAAGCATTGGCATCGAGCGGAAGCTGGCAAGGCTCCGCGCGCTGCGCGACCGGTGGGCGCGGCCCCTCGCCGCCGAGAGTGACCGGGTGCACGTGCGCACCGCGCTCGACGACCCACGGAGCGGGGCGCTCGCGCTCGTCAGCATCGACGGCATCGACCCGCTGCGACTCCACGACTGGCTCTGGTCCCGCTACCGGATCATCACGAGCCCCACGGCCTTTGCAGGAGTCAGCGGGATTCGCGTCACTCCCAACGTCTTCACGTCGCCCGACGAGATCGACACGTTCAGCGACGCCGTTCGGCGTGCGCTGCGCCGCGGGCTGTCGGCAGCCTGAGGCGCATGAGCCGCGCGGCGCGGCGCGGGAGGAAGTGGGTGTTCCTGGTCGGGCCCTCTACTCCGTCCGCGCCCATCAGCTCGCTGTACGCTCAAGGCCAGAGGCCCGGGCCATCGCTTCGACCCGGTTCATGATCTGGTCGGCGAGCGGCCGGTTCCCCAGCTGGCCCACCGCGTTGGCGAGGTAGTACCCGACGAGCACGTAGTGGTACACGATGCTGACCGAGGCGCGGTCCACCCACTGTCCCTCATGCACGAGCTCGGCCGGTCCGCGATACACCTGGGTCCAGAGCGTCGTGCTGCGCGGAAGGTCCATGAGGCCGATCGGCGTGCTCACCGTGTCGCGCGACGGCTGTGGGGTGCGCATCACGAGCTCCTGCGCGAGTCCCTGGGCGAGGAGGTGTGGTCCAAGCCCCAGTGCGTCGGGCGTGTTTCGCGAGGAAAAGTAGATCGGCCGTTCCGGGAACGAATCCTTGATGAACTGGAGGATGACGAGCTGGCCGCGCGTCAGGATGCCGGCGCGGATGGTGGCGACGATGCTGTCCTTGGTGAAGACGCGCGGTTGCTGGAGCTCGATGTAGGACGGGATGGCGTCGGCCGCGGCCATGGTCAACCTGAGCGGTGGTCCGGACGGCTTGGGCCACTGGTGGTTGCGGTAGACGGCCGGACCTTTGGCGGCGTCGTACGGATAGATCGGCCGGCGAATCATGTCGCGAACGTTCCAGTCCGTCTCGAGCAGGCAGGAGCAGGCGACGAGCACATCCTTGCGGACGCCCTCCACCTCCTGGGCGTACCAGAGGGGGAAGGTGTCGTTGTCGCCATCCGTGATGAGGATCCCGTATGGCTCGACCGTGTTGAGGAGGTCGACGGCCCAGTCGCGTGTGAACCGCTGCCCGGCGCGAGACGCCGAGTGGAAGTTGGCGACGAAGGGGACAAGGGCGAGGAGCAGGATCGGGGACGTCAGTAGCCACGCGCGCGTGGACGGGCGGGAGGGGGTCCGGGGGGAGGGCAACGGGGTGGCGGTGCGACGGGACTCGGTGGCGGTCGCGGGGGAGGGCATCGGGGGGAGGAGTCGGTGGTCGGCGCGCGAGAGTGCTGGGGTGTGATACCCTCGCGGTACCCGCTCGCGCAAGGCATCGCGGGTCGAGGCACCGGCAGCGCGGCCGGTGCGGCGCGGCGATGCGAGACGGGCGTCCGTCGCTCAGGCTGGTCCGTCCTATGCGTACGTACGGCCACACCCATGCCGGAGGTGTGCCCGTGGAACTCGACTCGCTCCAGTCGATGTACGTCGACCAACTCAAGGATCTCTACAGCGCTGAGAATCAGATCCTGAAGGCGCTCCCGCGAATGATCAAGGCGGCCTCACACAAGGAGCTCAAGAAGGCGTTCACCACGCACGAGCGCCAGACCCGCGGTCACGTGGCCCGGCTCGATCGGGTCTTCAAGGAGCTGGGCGCGACGCCGCGCGGGAAGAAGTGCGAGGGGATCGAAGGGATCATCCGCGAGGGGGCGGAGCTCATCCGCGAGAAGCCGGAGCCCGACGTGCTCGACGCCGGCCTCCTCTCGGCGGCCCAACACGTGGAGCACTACGAGATGGCCGGGTACGGCACCGTGCGCACGTGGGCCCAGAAGATGGGGTTCGATCGGCAGGCGGAGCTGCTTCAGCAGACGCTCGACGAGGAGAAGCAGACGGATCAGCTGTTGACCCAGATCGCCGAGCAGTCGATCAACATCGATGCGATGAGCGGCGATCAGGAGATGGCATCGCCAGCCGATCGCGCGCGACCGGTCCGGGTCCACCGTGAGCCATCGGGACGGCGACCGGCGGGTCGGTCGGAGATGGGGATGGAGTCGCGGTCCGAGGGCTCGGCGGGAACGGGTTCGTAGCGGGGCGGCCGTTAGGCCGCCCCGCGCGTAGGGGCGGCATTCATGCCGCCCGCCGTTCGCATTCCACACGGATGCCTGGCGGCATTCATGCCGCCCGCCGTTCGCATTCCACACGGATGCCTGGCCCGGCGTGTCACGCGGGCCGCGTCCCGCGGCCACCAAAGGAAGGGGTCGTTGAATGGTGTCAGGGGCAATCGCTTCGCGATTGCCCCTGACACCGGGGAGCCGCAACGGCGGGGGGTGGGATGATGGCGCCGCCGCGGACATACGGTCACCGGCAACGCGGACGACGTGTGCGGGTCGGCGCGGGCTGCGGGCGCGTGGGCACCGGAAGGGCAACGACGGGCGGGATGACGGCGCCGTGGCGGGGCGCCCGGGTGTGTGGGCGCCCCAACCACCACCGACCGGAGGCATCGTGATGCCTCCGTAGGGGCGGCATTCATGCCGCCCGCTACTCCCATTTCGCACCAACGTCTGGCCCCGCATTTCGCGCCGTTCGCCGTTCCCGTTCGGTGTCCATGCCATCGGCGCGGGCGCGGAATGCCACATCCGGGGCGGCGTCGCAGGCCGGCCGGCATCCGGGTTGGATGCGATCAGCGGGCGGCATGAATGCCGCCCCTACGGCCGGCACGGGATGGCGTCCCGCGGCGGCATCCGCGCGGACGCCGGGGCGGCGGGAAACGCCGGACGTGGTCTTAACGGACCCCGGTTACTTGCAGCCCGAGGAGCGAACGGCGCTCAGGACGTCGATGCGGCCGAAATTGTAGTTGACGTCGGGGCGGTGGCCGGTGACCTCGGTGGCCGTGTTGAGCAGGCACTTCTCGAGCGCGGGGCCCGAGATGGCGCCGCCGGCGTTCGCCTTGACGACCGCCGCCTCACCCGCGGCGTGCGGCGAGGCGAAGCTCGTGCCCACGCCGACGAGGTACTGGTTTTCCTGGCCCGAGCAGAAGCTCGTCGACGAGCTACACGCCCCCAGGATGCGGTCCTGGAGACCCTTGGCCGTAGTGTCCGAGGCATTGTTGCCGCCCGGGGCGAAGACGCCGACGCCGGCCTGGCCGTAGTTGGAGTACGACGCGATCTGGTCGAAGTTCGTCTGCCCGATCGGGCCCGTGGCGCCGACACTCAGCACGTGCGCCAGTCCCGCCGGCGTATTGAGACTATCGACAAAGCTGCCGGTCGGCGCGGTGGCGGTATTGGTGTTGACGCTCTCGTTCCCGGCGGCCGCGATCAGCACCGTGCCACGCTGGGTGGCATAGTCGACGACCCGCTGGTAGATGTCGGCAAAGGAGAGGAAGCTGCCGGAGTTCCGCGGGATGTACCCCCCGAGGCTCATGTTGATGATGTCGGCGCCGTTGTCCGTCGCGTAGAGGATACCGTTGAGCAGCGCGGACGAGGAGCCATTCCCACTATCGTTGAGCACGCGGACCATGACGATGCGTGCCTGCGGAGCGACGGCAGCGACATTCACGCCGTTCGACGCGACGATCGAGGAGACGAAGGTGCCGTGGCCGACGACATCGTGCGAGAAGGGCAGTGGGTTCTTCTGGAGCGTGTCGGTATCCGCAAACGCGAACGACGTGCTGCGCGCGACGTCGATCAGGCCCTTGAGATCGACGTGGGCGGTGTCGACACCGGTGTCGAGGATGTAGACTGTCGCCCCCGCCCCCTGCGAGGTGATCTGCCAGGCGCTGTCGGCCTGGATCTGTCGCATGTTCCACTGCGCGGAAAAGAACGCAGCCGTGCGGGGGTTGGCGGCCCGAACGGCCACCGCCGAGCGGACATGGTGTGCGGGCGTCGGCGCCGTCCACCGCGCCAGGGCGGGATCATGCTCGAGACGGAGCGGGACATCGGGCGCGATCATCGCCACGTCCGATTGCCGGCGCAGCGCGGTCGCCGCCGTCGCCGACAGGCCGCCGACGACGACGATCCCGCTCGCGCGGTGTGCGCTGAGGATCCGGCCGCCGGCGGTGCGGATCGCGGCTACCAGCGGTTGCGGGACCGGCCCCGGCGCCGCGAGCGCCAGGATGTACCGGGGCGCGGCGGGCAGCGGCCCGCTCGCCGCCTGCGCCCGTGTGCGGGCGATCGGCCCCTGATCGGTGCACGCGCCGATCGCGAGCGCGACGAGCATCGTGAGGCAGAGGCGCGGTGCGAGGTGCGGTGCGAGGTGCGGTGCGAAGCGCCCGCGACCAGCCGGCGCACGAGGGCGTCCGGACCGCGGGTCCGAGATCGGGTCCGAGATCATGCAGGCGAAGCTGGGTACCGTACGTCCGGACGTCAAGTTGGGGTCGATGCCGCACGGCTCACATGGCTGGGATCGCTCGTGTACCTGCTCGCATCTGCTTATGTATCTGCCGGTGGACCGTGCGGTGTTGCGATACGGCGAATGCAGCCACATCGTGCGACTCGCGGGGGCCATCACCCCCCCGCGCGCGCTGCGGAGCCGGCCGGTGACATCCTCGCGCGGCGGAGGTCCATCGCGCATCTTCCCGCGCATCCTGGTGGTCGCCTCGCCGGCGCTCGGCGGGCTGCCGCCGTGGTGCCGTGTTCCGTATCCCGCTCTCGAGATCTGCACATGCGCATTCGGTGCGTTCACATCGCGATAGTCGCAGCAGGCGTTGCCCTGGTCGGTTGTGGCGGGTCGACGGCACCGACAGTGACCGCATCCTTCCGGCAGGCGGCGCACCTGGACACACTGGCGGTGAACGCGGCCGCTGCCGGCCAGTTCGACCGCTATCGGCTGCTGACCTATCCCATTGCAGCGTTGGCGGAGAATGTCACGCCGGCGACCGTGTCGGTGACGGTGGACGGGGCAGCGCAGAACTATCAGGGCCTTGCGCTCGAGCTGGTCGGCCAGAGCGCGGGCGCGAACCCGGCGCCCGGTGACTCGACCTTCGTGTTGGTGACATGGACGGGCACCAACGTCGACGAGCTCGTGTACACGCAGCTGGTGTTGCCGGACACCCTCGCGGACGTGGCGGATCTCACGGACACGGTGTCCAACCCGAACTTCCAGAAGGCGACCGTCCTGTCGGCGACGGTCGGCACCTTCAAGGGAAAGTGCCGGACGTACAGTCTACCCCTCGCGAACGCGGCGGCGTCGGATCTGTTGCAGGGCGTCAAGTGCAGCACCGGGACGATCACCGGCGCATTCAACGTCACGTTCACTCCCGGCCCCGGGAACCCGCACGGCACGTTCGCGCTCGCGAGCACCGCGTTGCCTGCGGTGCGGCTCCTCCTCCCCCCGACGAACGGCGGACAGGCGCGGGTGCGGGGACTCCTCCGGCACGGGGCGGGCAGGAGAGAGTAGCGCAACCCCGGAAATATCCCCCGGGGCGCGGGACCGTCAGGACCGCTCGGGCAGGAGAAAGGGAGGGCGAGGCGGCTGGCTGAAGTCGAAGTCGGCGCGCAGGTCGCCGAGTGCGGGGGCTGCCTCTCTGACCGTGGGGCGGAGGTCAGGGCGGCCGTCGGTCCGGGGGTCCAGCCGCTGCCCGCCGAGGAAGACATCCTCGATGAATTTCGCGTACGCGTCGAAGCTCAGCGTCTGGTGGTCGATGTAGCCGCGCCGCGCGTACGGGCTGATCACCAGACCGGGCACACGAAAGCCGTAGCCGTTGCCATCGAGCTTGGGCGGGACGACATGGTCGTAGAAGCCGCCCCAATCATCCCACGCCAGGAAGATGGCGGTCGAGGACCAGGCGGAGCTGCGCATGATGGAGTTGATCAGGCCCGTGACATACGCCTGGCCCTCTTCGATACTGGCCGGCGGATGTTCGCTCACGCGGCCGTTCGGAACGATCCAGGCAATGGCCGGCAGGCGGCCGCGGCGGAGGTCGACGTAGAAGCTGTCCACGGGCTGGACGTTACCGAGCTCTCCGTCCTGTCGAACCGTCGAGAAGCCGGGCAGCGGATTCCAGATGCTCGGCGTCCCAGCAGTCTGCGGCTTGTCCGTGCACCGCATCCCGTCGTCGTCGCAGTCCGGCTCGCTCCCTTCCGCCACATAGTACTTCCAGGACACGCCGGCCTTGTGCAGCAAGTAGGTCAGATCGGTCCAGGCGTAGGCGCCGGAAGAGGGCACGAGAAAGTCGCTCTTCAGCGGGTCGTCGAGCGCGTTGGCGCAACTCATCGGGTCGTCCAGCGTGGTGCAGCGGGCCGACCAGGCAGACACCATGAAGAGGTGCGCCGGCAGGCTCCATGACGCGTTCGGCTCGAAAAGACGGTCCTGAAGGACGAACGTCCGCGCGTACGCCCAGTAGTTCGGGATCTCCCGTGCGTCGTGATACCCCATCACGTCGGTCACGCGCGTCCCTCGACAGCTGGGGTCATCCAGGTTCTGGCACCCGCTCACGGCGCGCTCGGCCTGTCCCACGAAACCATCCATGCGGCCGCCGTTCAGATCGGCCAGTGCATCACCCGACCAATGTGGGCCGCCGCCGTTCACGTCGGACGTGTCGTGATACGGCGCGATGCAGGTGTGGGCGGCAGGATCCGGAACGCACACCGCCGGCACGCCGGGCGAGCGCATGGGGATCCCATCGGCACCGGGGAACGTGCCGAAATAGTGATCGAACGAGCGATTCTCCTGCATGATGATCACGATATGGTGCAACGCGCGGAGATCGTGCGGCTGGGGCGCCGCTGGCACCTGTGCGCACGCAGCGGTGAGCACGACAGCACTCATCGCGAGTGCGATGCGGCGCTGCCGGCGCGAGAGGGCAGCAATGCGAGCGACCCGGCGGTCGCCCGCGATCTGGCGCGGGGGCATCTCGGCGCATCGACTGGTGCCTCCCGCATCGCGTCACCGCGATCAGCGACGCGGTTCGTGAGAGGCGGCTAATCATGGCGCGCGCGCGGAGGTGCACGCCGAGGTGCACGCCGAGGTGCACGCCGAGGTGCACGCGGACGTGCGCGCGGCGCCGCTATCCGGGTTATCTTAGCCCACTCCGCTCCGATTGCCGGCGGCATTGGCGGCCCGGGGCTCAACCACTCCAGAGAGGACTGCCCGGGGGGCACCAGGCGGACGCGATGGCGACCATCGACGATTTTCGGAAGCTCGACCTTCGCGTCGGGACGGTCCTCGACGCCACACCGTTCCCCGAGGCACGCAAGCCGTCCATCAGGCTCGTGATCGATTTTGGCCCGACGCTCGGCACTCGGCAGTCGAGTGCGCAGCTCACCCGACGGTACACGCCGGACGCGCTCGTGGGACGGCAGGTGGTCGCCGTGGTGAACTTTCCGCCCCGTCGGATCGCCGGCTTCCTCAGTGAAGTGCTCGTGCTGGGCGCCATGCCCGATGAGAGCGACGTCATCCTGCTCGCGCCGGACCACGCTGCCGCCAACGGCAGTCCGATCGGATGACCAGGTACTCCAGACACGCTACGGGATGCGGCCGCGTTGAACGCGCGTGAGCCCGCGGCCCGGGTGCGGCCGGGCGGCGGGAGGCGCGGCCACGCTCCGGAGTGCCCACGGCGCGGCGGATGCCGCGCCGTGGGGTTATGGTCGAGAGTCGGACAGCTGCTCGCGACGGTGGCGTGCATCGCCGGCATCGGAACGGCGTGCGCATCCGGCAACGTCCGGGGCAACGCGCTCGAGGTCCGCCGCGACACCGCGGGGGCCAGGCCGACCGTCATCCGCGGTGTCGGCCCGCTCACGGTCGGCGAGTTCCAGTACCGCGGCCGGAACACCGGACTGCGGTCGCGGTGGCCGCCGATGATCGTACGGGTCATCGTCACGGTCGCCAACGTCAGCTCCCATGCGGCGGCGCTCGATGTCCTCGGTGGGAACTGCCTGGTCCGACTCCGTGTGTACAGGGCGCGGCGGGACGATCGTGAGCAGGACTCGGCGGCCACCCCGCTGTTCGACGCGGCGGCCCCCGGATTCGAGTGCTACGTGCCGGTCCAACACTACTCGCTGGCCCCGGGCCAAACGGTCGAGCTTCAGTCGGCGGGTAACGGTCCGGGCATCGCGGTCGACCCGGGCCGGTACGAGATCGCCGGGGTGGTGACCGTCATCCCGTCGGCCGACTCGCTGCACCGGTACGGGCCGGTGCGGGTAGAGGTGCAGGCGGGCTCGGTGCGCGTTCCGCCGCCCTATCAATGATCCGTGGGCGATCCGTCGGCGCGAGGCCGGATCGGCGGACGGGGAAGGGGCGGGCGGGCGCGGCCCGCCGAGCGGCGGCGAGCCGGACCGTTTACCGCAGTCGGTGAAGCCGCCCGAGGGGTATCTTTCGTGCGGGGCTCAAGCGGTCGATGGACCGCGGAGGGGCCCAATCACTCACCGACGTGCGCTCGTGACTGCTGATGGCTGCGCGATTCCGTGACCGGCGCGATGCGGGGCGTCAGCTCGCGAGTTGGCTCGCGGGCTATGCGCACCGCCCGGATGTGCTCGTGCTCGGGCTGCCGCGCGGCGGCGTGCCGGTCGCGTACGAGGTCGCGCGCGAGCTGGATGTGCCGCTCGATGTGTTGTTGGTGCGCAAGCTCGGTGTGCCGGGCCACGAGGAACTGGCGATGGGGGCTGTCGCGAGCGGCGGTGTGCGCGTGCTGGACCCGGACGTCATCGCCGGTGCGGGCGTGTCCCCGGAGGCTGTGCAGGCGGTCACGGCAGCCGAGCGCCTGGAGCTGGAGCGGCGGCAGCACCGGTATCGCGACGACCGGCCGTTCCCGGACCTCGAAGGGCTGACCGTGATCCTGGTCGACGATGGGCTGGCCACCGGCGCGACGATGCGCGCGGCGATCGCCGCGCTCCGGCAGGAGCATCCCGCGCGCCTGATCGTCGCCGCCCCGGTCGCTCCCGAGCAGACGTGCGACGAGTTCCGACACCTCGCGGACGACGTCGTGTGCGCGGCCACGCCGGAGCCGTTCTACGCGGTGGGCCTGTGGTACGAGGACTTCGCTCAGACGAGCGATGAGGAAGTCCGGGATCTGCTGACCCGCGCGGAGCGGGGCCGCGCCGTCATGAGTCGGCCCGTCGCGCCCTAGCGAGCGGCGCTTCACAGCCCCGCCTGCCGCGTGAGGATCCCGCGGACAGTGGCAAGCGCCGTGCAGACATCACTCCCGTGCCGACGTCGGGCGAGCTGGGCGGTTCTCCCGCCGTCGCTCGCGTCGGCGCCGAGGCGCGCAGTTCGGCTCGCCTCCGTTTGCTCCCGCCTGGCGGTGCGCCAGGGCAGGACCGAGGAATGCATGAGAATCGCGCTCATCTCTACGCCGTTCGTGGCGACCCCGCCTCGTGGATATGGTGGAACCGAGCTGGTGGTCGCGGACCTCGCCGACGGGCTCGTCGCTCGAGGTCACCAGGTGACGGTCTTCGGAACCGGAGACTCACATACAACCGCCCGTCACGAGTGGCTCTACGAGCGAGCACAGTGGCCGCCTCAGCCCGCGGCCGAGCTCCAGCACAGCGCATGGGCTCTGCACCAGATCGCCCGGGCGGCGCGGCGGGGCCGACCGTACGATGTCGTCCACGCCCATACGGCCCCCGTGCTCGCGTGCGCGCGGCTGCTGCGCCCCCGTCCCGTGCTCGTCTATACCATCCACCACGAGCGCGACGAGACGCTCTCCGCGTTCTATAGAGCCTTTCCCAGGGTGCACTACGTGGCGATCTCCGCCGACCAGGCCGCGCGGGAAGAGCCGCTCCCCCGCCTGTCGGTCGTGCACCATGGGCTGTCGGCCGCGCGCTACGCATGCCGGCCGACCCCGCAGTCGTTCGCCTGCTTCGTCGGGCGGTTCGCGCCGGCCAAGGCGCCCCATCTCGCGATCGATGCCGCCGCCGCGGCCGGGCTTCGCATCCGGATTGCCGGGAGTGTGCACCCCACCGACCGGGAGTACGGCGCGACCGTCGTCGCGCCCCGGCTGCGGCTCCCGCATGTCGAGTACCTGGGCGGCATCGGGATCGAGCAGAAAGCGCCGCTGCTCCGCGATGCCCGCGTGACGCTCGTTCCGCTCCAGTGGGAGGAGCCGTTCGGGCTCGTCATGATCGAGGCCATGCTCAGCGGGTGCCCGGTCGTCGCCTTTCCGCGCGGGAGCGCACCGGAGCTGATCGAGCCCGGCGTCACCGGGTTCCTCGTGCGCGATGTCCAGGAGATGGCAGAGCTGATCCGGATCGGCGGTCCGCTCGACCGGTTCGACCGCGTACGGTGCCGGGCACGGGCGATCGAACGTTTCAGCCGCACGCAGATGGTCGACGGGTACGAGCGGGTGTACGCCCGTGCGTGCGCTCGGGCCGCGCTGGACGCGCGGCGGACGACGCGGAGCGCGGGCCGAACTCGGCGGGCGCCGGCGGTCGGTTCGGCGGCGTGAGGTGAGCGAGACGGCGTCGCCCCCGCTCGTCGCTGATGCGGTGGCACTCGTGCCGGTCAGCATGCAGGACGCGGTGGGGTACGCCTCGATCGACGCGCACCCCTCGTCGACGGTCGTCGACAACCTCGTTCTCAAGCACGAGCGGACCTTCGCGCTGCTGAACGAGCGGGGCGACATCGCGCCCGGCGACGCGGGACTCGGCGTATATCGCGACGACACCCGGATCCTGAGTCAGTACGAGCTCCACGTTGCCGGCGGCCCGGGTAAGGTGCTGTCCTCCGAGGCTCCGCACATGTACGCCGCACAGATCGATCTCGCCGTGTCGGACGCCGCCTTCGGTGGTGCGCTGTGGACGGCCACCAACCGAGTGCATATCCGCCGCGAGCTGCTCACCGACGAGGGGCTAACGGAGCGCCTCACGGTGACCAGCTACCTGCACGAGCCGGTCGACTACTGGATCGACCTGACCAGCGGGTGCGACTTCGCCGACATCTTCGAAGTCCGCGGCTGGCCGCGCGAGCAGCGCGGCACCTTTTACGCCCCGCAGTGGACGGCCGATGAGCTGCGCTTCCGCTACCGCGGACGCGACGGCGCGCTGATCGGCAGTCGCATTCGATTCATGACTCCGCCCCACTCCGTCAGCGGACGCACGGCGCACTGGCGCTTCACGCTCATGCCGGGTCAGGGCGTGGTCCTCGAGTGGCAGGTACTCGCGGACGCCCTCGGCGCACCAGATACCGTCCCCGGGACCGAGCACCTCGCCGGGACGCTCGAAGGTCGCCGAGCGGCGCTCGCCGGCTGGTACGACCGGTGGCGGCGACACTGCACCCAGTGGCGGACCAATGTCGCCGAGTTCGACGGTGCGATCGCGCAGGCGGTGGACGATCTGCGCGCGCTCTACATCGAGGTCGACGGTGAGCATGTCATCACGGCCGGCATTCCCTGGTACGTCACCCCGTTCGGCCGTGACTCCATCATCACGTCTCTGCAGACGCTGGGGCTGCATCCGGGCATCGCGGTCGATACGCTGCGGTACCTGGCCCGCCATCAGGGGACGCGCGAGGACCCGTGGACGGAGGAGCAGCCCGGCAAGATCATGCACGAGATCCGGCGGGGAGAGCTGGCGCGAGCCGGGGAGATCCCGCACGTGCCCTACTATGGCACTGTCGACGCGACGCCGTTGTGGCTCGTCCTGTTGCACGAAGTGTGGCGGTGGACGGGCGACGAGGCGCTCGTCCGGTCCATGTTGCCGCATGCGGAGCGCGCGCTGACGTGGATCGATCGGTACGGCGATGTCGACGGGGACGGGTTCGTGGAGTACCGGGGCCATACGGGGCGTGGCGGCGGGTTGACCAATCAGGGATGGAAAGACTCGGTCGACGGCGTGCCCTGGCCCGACGGCCGGCTGCCGGAGCCACCGATCGCCCTCGTCGAGGTCCAGGGATACGTCTACGATGCCAAGGCGCGGATGGCGACACTGTACGAGGCGCTGGGCGACACGGCGCGAGCGGCGCAGCTCGCGCGCGACGCGACGGCGCTCCGCACCGCCATCAACGCGCGCTTCTGGCTCGAGGAGCTGGGTACCTATGCGCTTGCCCTCGACGGTGCGAAGCGACCGATCCCCACCGTCACCAGCAACGCCGGGCATCTGCTCTGGAGTCGAGTGCCGGACGCGACGCGGGCGCGCCGCGTCGGTGAGACCCTCCTGGCTCCGGACATGGTATCGGGCTGGGGGATCCGCACCCTGAGCGCGCGGCATCCGGTGTACAACCCGATGAGCTACCACAATGGGTCGGTGTGGCCCCACGACAACGCCATCATGTCGCTCGGGCTCGCGCTCTATCGGCACACGGCCGGCGCGGTCGCGACGTGCAGCGCCCTCCACGACGTCGCGGCCGGCATGCCGTACCATCGCCTCCCCGAGCTGTATTGCGGGCTCGAGCGAGGCCAGGGTACGCGTCCCGTGCTCTACCCCGTGAGCTGCTCGCCGCAGGCGTGGGCCGCCGGCGCGGTCTTCATGCTGCTCCAGGCCGTGACCGGCATCCTGCCCGACGCGCCGGGGCGGATGCTCACCGTCCGGGAGCCGCTGCTCCCGCCCTTCATGCACCGCCTGGTCGTCCGCGGGCTACGGCTCGGCCGCTCGCGGATCACGTGTAGCTTCACCCGCCACGGCAGCCGGACGCTTGCGACCGTGACCGACATCGCGGGCGACGATCTGCGGGTGCGGATCGAGGTCTGATCGTACGGGCGGTATTCACGCCGCCCGCCTCTCCCATTTCGCACTGGCGCGCGGGTGCGCGGGTGCGCGGGTGCCCCGACCGCCAACGACGGGGGGGCATCGTGATGTCCCGTAGGGGCGGCATTCATGCCGCCCGCTGATCGCATCCCACACGGATCCCTGGGCGGCCGGGGATGCCGCCCCGGGTGTGGCATTCCGCGCCCGCGCCGGGCGCCATGTATTGCCGCACGGCAACGGCGAACGGCGTGAAATGCCGCGCCGGCATTGGTGCGGGATGCGGGTCGCGGGCGGCATGAATGCCGCGCCGGCATTGGTGCCTGATGCGGGTCGCGGGCGGCATGAATGCCGCCCCGGCATCGGTGCGGGATGCGAATCGCGGGCGGCATGAATGCCGCCCCTACCACGCGGGGCCGCGGGATGCGGGACGCGGTGGTCCCGGCATCGGTGCGGGATGCAAATCGCGGGCGGCATGAATGCCGCCCCTACCTGTCATTTCGCACCAATGCCTGGCCGGGCATTCATGTGGCCGGGCGCAGAGGCGCCGTCACATGGCGGTGCGCTTCCGTCACAACGCGCGATCGGCCCGGTCGCACTCTGCAACGATGTCGGCAGAGTGCCGACGCCCGGACCGATCACCCGGCACGGCCCAAAGTCGTAAATCTCCAACTGTCAATGAGTTCGAGCGCGGCCGCGGCGCGGCTACGCCTTTGCATTGGTTCCGCGGCAACCGGTCTCGGAGCTGGGGCCGGGTCCGAGCAGAGAACGGAACGGCGCTCAGAGCGAGCCCGGTCCAGCAGGTTCACTACCCAGCCGCCGGAGCTTCCCGTATGACGCAGAATCGCAAGGGTTTCACGCTGATCGAGCTGCTGATCGTGGTCGTCATCATCGGCATCCTGGCCGCGATCGCGATCCCGAAGTTCGCCAACACCAAGCAGAAGGCCTATGTGGCCACCGTGAA
>Ga0070738_10002271_pt1 | contig 30726 bp, 25 predicted proteins | sample Coa_R2_2_FD_66446 | JGI IMG/M metagenome (GOLD analysis project Ga0070738, IMG submission 66446) | Surface soil microbial communities from Centralia Pennsylvania, which are recovering from an underground coalmine fire - Coalmine... | ecosystem: Environmental > Terrestrial > Soil > Unclassified ...
GCAGGGGACCGGCTGGCGTTGGAGGTCGTAGTGGAAGCCGGGGCGGCCGCGCAAATTACAACGACCGGGGCCACGCGGCTCTACCGGCACCGGGCCGGCGCATGCGATTCCGAACAGACGGCTACGTTCTGGATCGGCGAAAAGGCGCGGCTTGAATACTTGCCCGATCCGCTGATTCCCTATGCGCAATCGCGACACGCACAACGTACGGCGATTCACCTGGCGACCGGGGCCTCGTTGTTCTGGTGGGAGACGCTGGCGCCGGGACGAAAGGCCGCGGGCGAAGTCTTTGCGTTCGAGCGCTTGCACATCAGCAGCGAAATCCGCGTTCGCGATCAGCCGGTGTTGCTTGAGAATTTCCTCTTAGAACCTTGGACGCGGCGCCTGGATGTAACGGCCCGAATGCGCGAGTATACTTATCTCGCAAGCTTATACGTCTGCCAGCAAGGAAAGCCGGGCGCATTCTGGCGTCGGCTGGAAGATCAAATGGCGGAGGCGGCTCGCGCCCGAACGCGTCCAGGAGAAGCGATCTGGGCGGCGAGCGCGCTTGCTTCGGACGGAGTAATCGTGCGCGGGCTGAGCTCGTCCAACCGCCTTATCCCGGCAGCCTTCCTTGACTTTTGGCGCCTGGCGCGGCTGTCGATGACAGGCGAGGAGCCGGCGTTTCCCCGAAAAATCTACTAGGAGAAACGATGCATCTTACCCTTCGCGAGCAAGAACGCTTGATGATCCATGTAGCCGCCGATGTTGCGCGCCGCCGACGCGAGCGCGGCCTGAAGCTGAATTATCCCGAAGCGATCGCGATTCTGACCGCGGAGATTCTGGAGTGGGCCCGGGACGGCAAGACCGTGGCCGAAATTATGACGCTGGGAGCCAAAGTGCTGGGCTCAGACGACGTCATGGAAGGCGTGCCGGAGATGATTCACGAAGTTCAGGTAGAAGCGACGTTTCCAGACGGAACCAAGCTGGTTACCGTGCACGATCCCATTCAGTGAGACAATTTCCATGAAACCAGGCGAATATTTTCTCGAAAACGAACCTATCGAAGCCAACGCAGGACGCAAGACGACGAAGACGGTGGTGAGAAATACGGGCGACCGGCCGGTTCAGGTGGGAAGCCATTTCCATTTTTTTGAAGTGAACGACGCTCTGCACTTTTCCAGAGAGTCCGCACGAGGTATGCGCTTGAACATTCCCGCCGGAACTTCCGTGCGATTCGAGCCGGGCGATGAAAAAGAAGTAACGCTGGTGGAATTCGCGGGAGAGAAAGTCATCCTCGGGCACAGAGGGAGGGGTACGAAGTGAGTCTCTCCATCCCCAGGCGCACCTATGCGGATTTGTACGGGCCCACAACCGGCGATCGCGTCCGTCTGGCGGACACCGATTTGGTGATCGAAGTGGAGAAGGATTTCGCAGTTTATGGCGACGAAATCACGTTCGGCGGAGGCAAAGTGATTCGCGATGGCATGGGGCAAAGCGCCCGCGCCACGCGGGACGCCGGAGCGCTCGACCTGGTGATCACCAATGCGCTGATTCTCGATCACTGGGGAATCGTGAAGGGCGATATCGGCATCCGCGACGGACGAATCGTCAAAGTTGGGAAAGCCGGAAATCCGGATACGATGCGCGGCGTGGACCCGGAACTGGTGGTGGGCGCCTCCACCGAAGTGATCGCCGGCGAGAACCTGATCGCCACGGCGGGCGCGATCGATAGCCATATTCATTTCATTTCGCCGCAGCAGATCTACGAAGCGCTTTCGGGCGGCATCACGACGATGATCGGCGGGGGCACGGGACCGGCTACGGGGACGGCCGCGACCACATGCACGCCGGGCGCGTGGAATATCGCGCGGATGCTCGAAGCGGCCGACGCCTGGCCCATGAACTTCGGCTTTTTGGGCAAGGGCAACGCGGGAACCAAGGAGCCTTCGGCCGAGCAAGTGCGAGCGGGGGTATGCGGACTGAAGCTGCATGAGGATTGGGGCTCGACGCCCGCGGCCATCGACGCTTGTCTGCAGGTCGCGGACGATTTCGACGTTCAGGTGGCCATTCATACCGACACGATCAATGAGGCGGGATTTGTGGAAGACACCATCAACGCCATTGCCGGACGCGCCATTCACACGTATCACACCGAAGGCGCCGGCGGCGGCCATGCTCCGGATATTATCCGCATCGCGGCGTTATCTCACGTTCTGCCGTCGTCAACGAATCCCACCCGTCCCTACACCGTCAACACCCTTGCCGAACATCTCGACATGCTGATGGTGTGCCACCATCTGAACCCGATGGTTCCAGAGGATGTCGCGTTCGCTGAAAGCAGAATTCGGCCGGAGACGATCGCGGCGGAAGACATTTTGCATGATCTGGGCGTGTTCAGCATGATCTCGAGCGACTCGCAAGCGATGGGGCGCGTCGGCGAAGTGGTTACGCGCTGCTGGCAGACCGCCCACAAGATGAAGACGCAGCGCGGCGCGCTTGCCGAGGACTCCGCGCGCAACGACAACTTCCGCGCCAAGCGCTATGTGGCCAAATATACGATCAACCCGGCAATCACCCACGGGATCGCGGGGGAGGTGGGATCGATCGAGCCGGGCAAGCTGGCCGATATCGTACTATGGAAACCATCCATGTTCGGCGTGAAGCCGGAGATGACGATCAAAGGCGGATTTATCGCGTGGAGCATCATGGGCGACGCGAACGCGTCTATTCCCACTCCGCAGCCGGCGCTTTACCGGCCAATGTTCGGATCGTTTGGCGGCGCGACAGCATCCACTTCGCTGACCTTCGTTTCGGCCATATCGCTGGAGTGCGGCGTTGACAAGCTGTTCCGCAAAAAGGCGGTTGGCGTGCGGAATTGCCGCGCTATCGGAAAGCGCGACATGATTCACAATTCGTCAACGCCTAAAATCGAAGTGGACCCAGAGACGTATGAAGTCCGGGCCAATGGCGAGCTTCTGACGTGCGAGCCAGCGGCGGCGCTACCGCTGGCGCAACGATACTTTTTGTTTTGAGAGGCGGATATGAGAGCGTTTCGCGTAGGCATTGCGGGGCCCGTAGGCAGCGGCAAGACCGCGCTTGTAGACCGGTTGAGTAGAAAATTATGGCCGCAGATGAATCTGGCCGTCATTACCAACGACATTTATACGAAGGAAGACGCGGAGTTTCTGATTCGCCAAGGCGTGCTTCCCGTCGATCGCGTGACCGGGGTGGAGACCGGAGGCTGCCCGCATGCGGCGATCCGCGAAGACGCCTCGATGAATCTGGAAGCGATCGCGGAGATGGAAACCGCGCATCCCGGCCTCGAATTGATCTTCGTCGAAAGCGGCGGCGATAACCTTGCAGCTGCATTCAGCCCGGATCTGGTGGACGCCTTTATCTACGTGATCGACGTCGCGGGCGGGGACAAGATTCCGCGCAAGGGCGGGCCCGGAATTAAGCGCAGCGATTTGCTGGTGATCAACAAGATCGATCTCGCTCCTCATGTGGGGGCGTCGCTCGATGTGATGGATCGCGACGCCCGCGCGGCGCGTGGCGACGCTCCTTTTGTGTTCACCAACCTGATGGACGGCACAGGTCTGGATACAGTGATGGCGTGGCTGCTGGATCGGAAATCGGGCGGGCTAACGGCTTCCGGAAAACCGCCGCAGGGGCATCACCATCATCACCATCATCACCCCGCGTGAGCGCCGGAGATTCAGCCGATCATCACTTTTCGCGGGAATTGCGAGTTGTCCTGAAGGAAGGTTTTTTTGCGCTTCAATTCGGCGGCGGTGGGCTGCACCGCGCCTTCGGCGTCGGTGGCTCGCGAAACCAAAGTATGCTCGCCCGGCGTTGCGCCCTCCCACCGGTAGGTGAACAGCTTCCAGGAAAATTGCGTATTGCCGGCGTCCATGGTGGCCGGGCGCCAGGGTCCGTTATCAATCTGGATTTCCACGGACTTCAGCGGGGTGCCGTCATTCAGGACAAAGCCCAGAACCTCGTGCGCTCCGCCCTTCTTCCGCACGCGGGCGATTACGGATTTCAGATGCATGCGGGTGATTTCCGTTTCCACCCATTGCGTGGCGGGATCGTTGTCTTCGCCCGTGCCGCCTACGCCCACAACCGAGCGGTACCAGCGCGCCTGATAGTTGCCCAGATACCGGTCTTCTTGAAGATGCACTTCCGTTAGCCACTTCACGTTGGCTACGCCATACCAGCCGGGCATCAGCAGGCGAACGGGAAACCCTTGCTCCCGCGTGAGCGGTTCGGCGTTTAGCGCGTAGGCCAACAGGGGTTCCGGCTTCATCGCGTTCTCCAAGGTGATGCTGCGGCCGAACTGCTGCTCAAGCTTGAACGTCTGTTGGCGGAACGCTACGTCGAAGGGTCCGTGGTCCGCGCCAAAGAAAACGACTTCGCGGGCCTTCGGATGCACGCCAACGCGGTTGAGCACGTCCCGAAGGCGTACGCCCGTAAAACGGCCGCACGACGACATGCCCTGAATGGCCCGAGGGCTGTTGCCGGAGCATTCATAACCCGCGGCGATCTCAGTGGCGGGCATGGCGCGCAGATCGGCGAGCGTAAGCTCCGCCGGATTGCCGACTAGGCCCGTAAGCTTAAGCCGGTAAGAAGCCGGATCGATCTCCGGCTTGGTCATGTGCTGCATGGCGAAGAATTGCTCCTTCGGAGTAAACATGCCTTCAATCTTGCGGATATCGAGCATCCGCACCGCCGCGTTCGGATTGGCGGGATTGAAGTTTGCCGGAATATCCGTGAAGGGCACATCGGTTTCCTCCTGACCCAGAACCGGCAGAGCGAACTGGGACAAGAAAGCGAACGCGCCCGCTCCTGCGAATCCTGTCAACGTTTGTCTCCGGCTCAGAGTTTCTCCTGGCGTTGCTTGTTCCGGCATGATGCCTCCTATGAAAGTCTGTGCTTTAGTGTAGTACATGCGTCTGGCGACATTTCAAAGCGGCGATGGGCCGCCGGAAGCTGGGATTGTCTCGGGCAACCGTGTGTGGGCGTTGGGAATGGATATGGCCATGGCGTGCGGCGCAAGCGAACTTTTCTCCGGGACGGGGCGAAGCTATGCATTGCACGACGTCAAGCTGCTCGCGCCCGTTCCCCGCCCTCCCAAATTCATCTGCGTGGGTTTGAATTATCGCGACCATGCAGCCGAAGCGGGAATGGAGATTCCCCAAGTCCCCACGATCTTCAGCAAGTTTTCCAACGTCGTGATCGGGCCGGGCGAGCCGATCGTGCTTCCGAGCGTCTCATCCAAACCAGATTACGAAGCCGAATTCGCATTCGTAGTTGGACGGGGCGGCCGCAAGATTTCCGCATCCCGCGCCATGGAGCATGTGTTCGGCTACACAATCGTAAACGACGTGAGCGCGCGAGATTATCAAATGGCCACTTCGCAATGGCTCATGGGCAAGACGTTCGACACGTTCGCGCCCATGGGACCGTGGATTGTGACGCACGACGAGATTGCGAACCCGCACGCGCTGGACATTTCACTCGAGATCGGCGGCGAGACACTGCAGAAATCGAACACGCGCGAGCTGATTTTCAAGATTCCTGAGTTGATCGAATACATTTCGCACGTGGTCACGCTGGAGTCAGGCGATGTTGTCGCTACCGGCACCCCCGCGGGCGTGGGCTTCGCCCGGAAACCTCCGCGGTGGCTGAAAGCCGGCGACGAGGTAGTGGTCGCGATCGAAGGGATCGGAGAGCTACGGAATCCCGTGGTCGCCGAGATGAGCGCGAGGTTCTGAAGATCGGCTTGGAGAAGCGCATTCAAGCGTTCTAGAGCAAGACCAGGCGTAAAATTGAATCCATATGACAAACCGCCTATGCTGTTTTTCTGCTCTGGCGGTTACGTTTGCCATCGCATTCTCTTTTGCTCAACCCGCCGCGCGTATCACCACGCCGAAAGAGGCGCTCGGGTTCAATATCGGCGACGATTACATGGTCGCTGGATATGAGCAGTTGGAAGGGTACTGGAAAAAGCTTGCCTCCGAGTCGGACCGCATGAAGTTGGTCGATATCGGGCCAACGTCAGAAGGGCGGCGGCAGTACATGGCCATTCTGACCTCGCCCGAAAACCTCAAGAAGCTCGACCACTATCGCGATATATCCCGCAGGCTGGCTGTCGCCGAAGGACTTACGGATGAGCAAGCGCGCGCGCTAGCGCGTGAGGGTAAAGCGGTGATTTGGATCGACGGCGGGTTGCACGCTTCGGAAACGGTGGGATCTCAGCAACTGATCGAGACCGTATACCAGCTGGCGAGCCGCAACGACCCCGAAACGCTGCGCTTCCTGGCGGATTCAATCGTTCTCTGCGTCATTGCCAATCCGGATGGACAGGAGATGGTCGCGAAATGGTACATGCGCGAAGCGGATCCGGCGAAGCGCAGCCTCGGCAATTTACCTTCGCTCTATCAAAAATACGCGGGCCACGATGACAATCGCGATTTTTATGCGTCCAATTTGCCGGAAACCACAAATATGAACCGCGTGATGTTTCTCGAGTGGTTTCCGCAGATCATCTACGATCATCACCAGACTGGGCCGGCCGGCAGCGTGGTTTTCGTTCCTCCTTTCCGCGATCCGTTCAATTACAACCTCGATCCGCTGATCCCTTTAGGGGTGGAGATGGTGGGGACGATGATGCATACGCGGCTGGTGGAGCAGGGCAAAGGCGGATCGGCTATGCGCAGCGCGGCCAACTATTCCACTTGGTGGAACGGCGGTCTCCGAACGATCGCGTATTTCCATAACATGATCGGGATCCTTACCGAAATCGTGGGAAACCCCTCGCCGATCGATATTCCGCTCGTGGCGGATAAGCAATTGCCCTCGGGGGATTGGCCCCTTCCGGTCCGGCCTGGAAGGTGGCATTACCGGCAATCGATCGATTACGACGTCGAGCTGAACCGTGCGGTTCTGGATCTGGCGTCTCGCTATCGCGAGAATCTGTTGTACGACAGCTACACGATGGGAAGAAACTCGATCGAAAACGGCAGCCATGATCATTGGACCATCACGCCGAAACGCATCGAGGCTCTGCGCACGGCCACGCAGTCCGGCGATTCGCGAAATGCCTCCCTCTACGACAGCATTCTGCACGATCCTAAATTTCGCGACCCGCGCGGATACATCCTACCCGCGGATCAGGCGGATTTTCCAACCGCGACGAAATTCGTGAACTCGCTGCTGAAGAACGGCGTGACCGTGTTACGCGCCACCCAGGCGTTCGATGTGGCGGGAAAGCATTATCCGGTGGGATCTTACGTTGTCAAAACCGCCCAAGCCTTTCGCCCGCAGATCCTCGACATGTTTGAGCCGCAGGATCATCCCAACGATTTTGCTTATCCGGGCGGCCCTCCCAAGCCGCCCTACGACATCGCCGGGTGGACGCTAGCCATGCAGATGGGAGTTCAATATGATCGCGTTCTGGACGGCTTTGACGGGCCGTTCCAGAAGATCGACGGACTGCTGAGCATGCCGCCGGCGAAAGTCACAGGCGCGTCGAATCCAGTTGGGTTTGAGATCCCTCATAGCGTCAATAATTCGTTTATCGAGATCAATCGTCTGCTCAAGGCGGGATGCGACGTTTATTGGCTAAAACAAGAGGCGGGCGGTGGACAAGCAGGCGACATTTGGGTTCCCGCAACGCCGATGGCGTCTGCGACGCTAGCGAGGGGCTCGTCGGAATTAGGCGTTGCCGTGCGAGCGTTACCCGAGAGGCCCCACGGAGATTCGCTGAAGCTGACGTCCGTGCGCATTGGCCTTTTCGATCAGTACGGCGGACTTGCGTCTTCCGGCTGGATCCGTTGGGTGTTCGATCAGTTCGAATTTCCGTACCAAGTCGTATATCCGCGAACTTTGGATGCCGGCGACTTGAAACGCGACTTCGACGTTCTGGTGTTTCCGGACGGCGCAATTCGGATGCGAGAGGGCGGAGGCGGTCAGCCCAATCCCGATCGGATTCCCGAGCAGTATCGCAACCGGCTGGGAACGATCACGGAGGCCAAAACGATTCCCCAACTCCGCAAGTTCGTCAACGCTGGAGGCACAGTGGTGACGATTGGGAGTTCCTCTGCGCTGGGAGAAATGCTTGGACTACCCGCGAAGGACTATCTGGTTGAAAAGACCTCCAACGGAAAGGACCGCCGGTTGCCCCGCGAGAAGTTCTACGTCCCAGGATCCCTGCTCAAGGCGCGGATCGACAACTCCGATCCACTGGCCTATGGAATGCCTTCGCAGGTGGATGTATTCTTCGAGAATCATCCTGTATTCCGGCTGGAGCCCAACGCCGCCCTTGAGCACGTGTCTGCCGTGGCCTGGTTTTCAGGAACCCAGGTGTTGGATAGCGGCTGGGCATGGGGACAGCAATATCTGGACGGCGGGGCCGCCGTCGTGGAAGCGTCCTTGGGAGCCGGCAAAGTGTTTCTATTGGGTCCGGACGTGACCTTCCGCGGGCAACCCCACGCCACGTTCAAGCTCTTGTTCAACGGCGTATATTATGGTGGGGCAAAGCTGGTGACTCTGCCCTAAAGCGCGATTCATACTTCATCGTCTCCCACCACACCGAGTGGGACGGGAATCAGGACAATCGGGGCGCAGCGGGCATCTCGCGGCCGGCTCGGTTCAGAATAAGACTCGTGGCTCGGCCGTCGGGGCCCGTTTCAAAGGTGATCTGGTGGTCAGCCACCCTGGCGAAGAAGTTTTTCTCGCCTTCGGCAAACAGTTCAAACTTGGGCAGGCCGATCAGATCGCCGGGCCGGTTTTGAGGAAGTTGTGCGAAGCCCTGTGCGAAGAGGCGGTCGCCGTCGCGGGTGATTTCGAAAATAAGGTCCGGCGTCACTTGATAGCGCCCGGTGTAGTTACTGAGGAGCTTAGCATCAATATGAATCTCGGTGTGCTGCTTCGGAGGTTCGGGACTGGCAAGCGGCAATTTCGGATTCAGGAGATGAAAACCGATGTCATCGATACCGGAGGGGGTAAAAGCATTGGACAGCACAACGACCCCGATACGCTCTTTAGGATTGTATCCGACGAATGAGCGGAAGCCTCCGGTGCCCCCGTTGTGCCAGACGGTCTCCCGGCCGCCAGTTGAGGAAATCAACCATCCTAAACCGATCTTTGCCTCACCCGCAGTACGGCGGACTTCGAACATGGCTTTTATGGCAGGCGCAAGGAGCGTTTCCTTAAACCCGAGGAATGCCTCCAGGAACGTCAGCATGTCGTTGGCGGAGGAGCGTAGTGCGCCGGCGCCGGCAAGCGTGGGGAGGTCCCAGTTGGCGGTGGGCGCGAGCATCGCGGTGTGACCAGTAGCCATGCGCTGCTTCTGGACGGAAGAAAGCGTAATACCCGTGTCTGGCATGCCGAGCGGTCGTGTGACGCGGCTTCGGATCAGGCTCTCATAATCTGTTCCGGCGCGGGACGCGAGGACGTGGCCGAGCAGCCCTCCGCCCAAATTTGAATACTCAAATGCGGAACCGGGATCGCGCGGCAGCTCCGAGCCGGAAAGGAACTGGTACAAATCGTCCACGCTGTAGTCAGCGTAAGGATTGCGCAGGTCCTTCGGCCTCATGTTGGTGGGAAGCCGTGGGAGCCCGGAGGTGTGCGTGGAGAGATCGAGCAGCGTAATGGATTTGCCGCTCCGCTCAGGCATCTTGACATGTTCGGGAAGATATTTGGCCGCTGGATCGTCGAGGGCGACCTGGTTGCGGCTCACCATCTCCGCCAATAGCAGCGAAGTGAAGACTTTGGAGATGGATCCAATTTCGAAGATCGTATCTCCATCGAGTGCGCGTGAATCGCCGTTGGCGAGTTTGCCATGAGCGACGACCCGGCGGCTGGTAGGTTCGATGACACCTACGACAATGCCGACCGCTTGTTTCTGTTGGTCAATACGTTTTACGAGGATCTCGCGGATTCCCTCGTCGTCGAGAACGGAAAGTGGTTGAATATTCGGATTCATAAATTTGCACACGGGCCCGCTAAGGACCCTAAAGTCCTTTGAAGAGACACACTCCGGCTGTCATGCCGAAACGTCGTTTAGGAGAATTGGCCTAGCGAGGACGGGCGGAAAGCAGGCAATCCTGAAGCGCGCCGATCATCGCTTTATTGAGCTGATCGAATTGGTGTCGCATAACGGACATACCTCCTTTCCGTGGGCTCAGTTGAGGACTCATGAATAGTATCATGAGTGCGCGGAAACCAGCAACGGCTTTCGCCCGCCCTCTGCATTGCGTACACGCCTTCCACTTTCAAGTACAAAGTACTTGACAGAGATCCGAAAACACGCGTATTATGAACCATGGCCTCTGTCGAGCCGTTGCGAAAACGCGCCCAGCCGATTCCCCTTCACGACCACGCGCTGGACCACCTGCGATACATTCGCGAAACCATGGAGCGGGCGGGCTCCTTCACGGCCGTTCCAGGCTGGGGCGGCGTGGCAATGGGCGCTACCGCTCTGGCCGCGGCCGGAATCGCTTCGCATGCCGCCTCAAAGGCTCTCTGGCTGCTAAGCTGGCTGGCTGAAGGCGCTGTCGCCATCGTGATCGGTTTCCTTTCGATGGAACGAAAGGCTCGCGCCGCGGGATTGCCGCTGTGGTCGGCGCCGGTGCGCAAATTCCTATACAGCTTTTTGCCGCCGCTGATCGCGGGCGCCGCCCTCACTGTCACGCTCTGGCGCGCCGGACTTTTCGGCCCGATTCCCGGCCTGTGGCTCATGCTCTACGGAGCGGGGATCACGGCCGGCGGCGCGTTTTCCGTGCGAGTGATTCCGGTGATGGGCATGTGCTTTCTGGCTTTGGGGGTGATCGCGCTATTGGCTCCGGTAGCGTGGCCGGACGCATGGCTCGGGACCGGCTTCGGAGGACTTCATATTATTTTCGGAGCAATGATTGCGAGGAAGTATGGCGGGTAGAAGTACTGCACTCAAGAAATCCGAGTTGCCGCTGGGATCGGCGAATCCGGCGGCAGAATCCGGCGCTTTGGATCCGCTTGGTATCCCGAGTCTCGACCGGCTGATTCATGAGCGCATTCGCCTGGGAATCGTCAGCGCCTTGGCGGCAAACGCTTCGCTGACCTTCAATGAACTCAAGAAATTGCTGCGCACTACTGATGGAAATCTCAGCGTGCACGCGCGTAAGCTGGAGGAGGCCGGTTACCTCGCCTGCACGAAAAGCTTTCAAGGACGAATGCCCAAGACCGAGTACGCGCTGACGGAGACGGGCCGTAAGGCGTTCGAGCGTTACCTGAACCATATGGAAGCTTTGATTCAAGCGATGAAGCGCTGATCGGGTTCCCCTCCCCTTTTTTATCGAGTAGCCGCACAGACGCGCTGTAAGGATTTGTCATGCCGGATTTTCATGTAGCGATCATTATGGACGGTAACGGCCGTTGGGCCGCTCGCAGGGGCTTGCCACGCGTGGCGGGCCATCGGGCGGGAGCGCGCGCGGTTCGCCGGACGGTTGAGGCCGCCGCCGATCTGGGCATCTCCGTTCTGACGCTCTACGCCTTCTCGGAGGACAACTGGAGACGTCCGGCGACGGAAGTCTCGGCCCTGATGAGTCTGCTGGGCCGCTACCTGGCTCAGGAAACTCGGCGTTGCATCGACAATGGCGTCCGACTGGAAGCGATCGGCCGGCGGGACCGGCTGCCCGCTCCTCTAGTGAGCATGCTGGAGGAGGCCGAGCACCGTACGGCGCCTGGCGGGCGCTTGCTTCTTCGGCTGGCGATCGACTATTCCTCAAGGCAGGCGATTTTGAATGCAGCCGGCCAGATCTCCCCCGGAGACTGCTCGCCGAAGCAAAGGCTCAGCGCGCTTCTCGGGCCCGACGTGGATTTGCTCATCCGGACCAGCGGCGAGCAGCGTTTGAGCGATTTCCTGCTGTGGGAGTGCGCTTACGCCGAAATGGTCTTCACGCCGCGGCTGTGGCCGGAGTTCGGCCGCGAAGACCTCGCCCAGGCCGTCGCGGAATTTCAGCGCCGCGAGCGCCGTTTCGGCGCGGTAGCCGCCGAACCGAGGACGGCGTAACTTTCTAGTAGGCACTCTTCTAAAGCTCTGGCAGAGTGTCTCCCGGAATGCCGGACACGTGCGGGCCCGATCTCATTAGAGTGGGGCGTTTCGGAAGACAAGCGCCGCACCCGGTTGGCGGTGGAGACTTCGAAAGTCGCAACGTTACCGGGCGCGAAGTTTCCGGTCGCGGAGCACTTCCGGGATTAGCACCGAGGCTTGCGCTTCGCGAATCAGCGGCGCGAGCCTCGGAATCACTCGCATTATGGGGGCGGCAATCTCATAAATCTCCGAGCCCGATTCCACATCGAGGGGATACCTTGCGCGCTCTAGCGCTCTCAGTCCCGATCGAAATCCGTCGTCCGGGAAAAGCGTACAGGAGAGCCTCAAGAGCGCGCTCAAGTCGGCGGCGTCCGCCACAGGCAGCCCCGTCTGGGTATTTCTAGATTCGCCTCGAACGGCGCATACAGCGATCTCCGTAAAAAAGTAGACCAACAACGCCATGTGCGGCGCCGACAGGTTGTGAGAGGTTTCGACGGCGCGAAGGGGAGCCAACCCATCCACCTCAAATAACGCTTGGGAAAACAGCGGAATGGGCGCGAATGCCGCGTGCGCCGATTCGTGCCCGATATCGGAGTCGAAGTCCCAATCTCCGCCAGGCTTTCTAGCGGTGGCCAGCCACACATCAAACGATTCCGCGCCGCGTCTCCAGGCCACGCCGTGATTTTGCATGGTCGAGCATGGAATCACTCCGCGCTCTGCGTCCAAATCGCTGCGAGCGTCAGAGGAGATTCCCAAGCCGCCGTCCTTCGAATAATAAATAGCCCAAGGCTGCGCTTGCGTTCGCTCAGTAAAAAACGCTTCCAGCTCGTCATCACGGAACAGCCTCATCTCGACAATTCGCTTCCCGCGCCGCTCCCGGCGGATCAATTCGTCTAAGAGAAAATCGGCCGCAATCTGAAGAAAATCGATGACAGCGCGATCTTCGATCTCGGGATCGGCATACAGCGAAATAGAAGCCGGCAAAAAGCGGGATCTTTTTGGCCCAAGACAAGCCGCAAAAAACGCGTACGCCTCCGAGGCGGCCCGCACGGGAGCTGCCGCCCAAGGAAGAACGGCGGGAATCAGCGCAATCTTAGGTCGGGAATTGACGCAGGATTTCGTCATACAAAGTCATTAAATCCGGATGCCGCAAATGCTCGCGCGTGCGCGGCTTGGGAACCGGACAAACAAATTCCTTGAGAAGGCGGGCCGGACGGGCGCTAAGCAATAGGATGCGGTCGCCCAACAGGATAGCTTCCTCGATGTCATGCGTGACGAAGAGCGCCGTACAGTCCGTCTCCCTTACGATGTTCAGCAAGAGTTCCTGCATGCTAGCCCGCGTCCGTTCGTCCAGCGCGCCGAACGGCTCATCCAATAGAAGCAGTTTTGGCTCGACAATCAGCGTGCGCGCCAGCGCAAGGCGCTGGAGCATTCCGCCCGAAAGAGCTTTGGGATATGATTCTGAGAACTCGCCAAGTCCCATGGCATCGAGCCACCTCGCTACGCGGGCTTCACGATGATTCCGCGCGAGCGAGTTCAGCCCGAAAGCGACATTTTCCCGCACCGTGAGCCAGGGAAAGGCATTGTAGGCCTGGAAGACCAGCCCTCGTTCCGGATCTGGCGCTGAAATAGGCTCTCCACGGTACAGCACAACTCCGCTTGTCGGGCTGGCCAATCCAGCGGCAAGCCGCAACACGGTGGACTTTCCGCTTCCCGAAGGACCAATGATGCACACCAGTTCCCGATGCCGAACCGAGAACGTCACCTCGCTGAGGGCCTGCACTTCGCGCGCGCCACGATCCAGAAAGGATTTGGCTACGCCACGGAACTCGAGAAGAGGCGAGATTACCTCCATTTAAATAGTTTCGCGCCCGCGGCGCGGAACAAAGCGTCCGTAAGCACGCCCAAAAGTCCCACGAATAAAATACCGGCAAAGACGCGGTCGGTTTCGAGATACCGTTGCGATTGCACGATGAAATATCCGATGCCCCGGTTGCCGGCCACTAATTCCGAAAGCACCAGATACGACCAAGCCCAGCCCGCGGCGATACGGAGGTGATCCCAAATTGCCGGCATGGACCATGGAAGCACGATGCGTCGCAAGATGGCGAAGCGTCCCAACCCAAACGTGCGTCCGGCTTCGATCAACTCGTTGGGCACGGCGGCGGTATCGGCCGCGAACAGCAGGATCAACTGAAATACGACTCCCAGAGCAATGACCGCGATCTTTTGACCATCATCGATGCCAAACCACAAAATGCAAAGGGGCACCAAAGCCGCCACTGGAATATAGCGAGTAAATCCGCACAGGGGGTGAATCATTCGCGCCACTAAAGGAATCTGGCCACTCAAGACTCCAAGCGGAAAGGCGATGGCGACGGACAAGAGGAATCCGCCGCCCACGCGGATCAGGCTCGGAGCCAAGTGGTTGAACAAAAAATCTCTGCAGACGAGATGGAAAAAACTCCCCAACGCGCGCGCGGGAGGAGGCAGAAACACTGGGTCGACGGCGCCAGTCCGGGCGAGGGCGTACCAAATGCCGAGAATGGCTGGAACAGGGACGACGGCGAATAGCCGGTACCGCGCGGAGCCGCCTTTGAATAGGGAACGCAGAGCAGCCTCTAAGGGGCCTGAGCCGCTGCCGGTTGCTTGCGCGCTTCCAACACGCCGAAGGCAGCCTGCCGGGCCAAATCCCGGAGATCGATTTTCCCGGGACCCGTCTCACCGTCGGGAAAAGCTTGTTCAATCTGATCTAGCAATTCCGCCTTGAATTCCGCCTCCGCGTCTATATTGAAGTCGGCAGTCGAATGAAAGATGCATCCGCGCCGAGAAGTTGGCGGAACGGCGCAAGAACCAGTCAAATCCTCCGCCACCGCGACTGCGTCCGCGCCGCAATGCCATGTAACAAAGCCATCGCCCGGATAACGGAGGTAGCACTTGGCATATTTGCCGGAATTCGCATTATGGACGCAAAACTGGAGCGGCGGCTTGCGCTGGAAATGGATGCTGACCCTCTTCCTCATATTCTCCAGATTCTTGACGACCTGTTCCGGACTCTGAAGCATGAGCTCGATCCAGCCATTCTCATCCAGGTCGGTTGGCTCGGTGCGCACCTTAGCCAGAGCAAGGGAGCGGATCAGACTCACGACAAACGGTATATTCCTTGCGTGGCCCTCAAAGAAATACTCGTAGTCCACGCCGTAGGCTAAATTGGTCAGGACGGTTGCGGCGCCTTTGGGATCGGTCTCAACCGGCTCGGAGGCATTCACTACAACGTTGCTTCGCAAATCGCCGCCCTTTGCAGCAAGCTGTTCCCTTTCAAAAAGTTCTTGTTCGCTAACAACGGGGATTTTGGGGCGGAGATAACAACGCGGCTCCGTACTCTCGACGCGAGCCCTGATTTTTTTCACGGCTTCTCCGATCCCGCCTTTCAGATCCACGCGCGTGATGCCGCGTAAGTCGCTCGGCAGGACCATATCGTCAAGCGAACTCAAAAGAAAACAACGATTTAGGTTGAAGCCCAGCGCGCCGAAGAACAAGCCAGCCTCGAAGATACAGTTATCGCGAGGAGCGCGAAATTCGTCGCCCTCCTTCACGACGACATCGTCTTCGGTAAAGAAGCCGGCGAAAAAGTCGCACTCTTCGGCGTATCTTCGGAGAATTCCAATGGTGACCTCGCCTTGCAACGGAAAAACATCCGACCACAGATAGACATCCGAGAAGAGACTTGTCGCCTTGAGTTGGTCTCTCAAATCGATCGCCCCTCCCTTCGCCTTGCCGCTGGAGGCAATGAAAATCCTGGGTTTTCTCATTACTCATGCCCCTCCGTCACGAACTTAGTCGAGATGATGGAATTTGGATCCACGGGCCGGGAAATTGCTCCGGCCTCCATCCAAAGCTGTGATGCCCGCCAAGCGACTGAGAATATCGGGCCCGGTGCGGCAGCCGTGCCGAAATATTGGCGGTTGCGCTCCAGTCCCGTAAACTTGACGCCGGTGAGAATATCGGCGTATTTCGCTGCGTCGACCTGAAAATGAGGCGCCATGATCTGGTTTGCGTCTGCGGGTTGCTGCCCCCAATAATGAATCGCCCTGGACACTGTGTCCACGATGGACTGCACGTCCCGAGGCGAGCGCCTGACCACATCGTTGTTAAAAGCAACGCAGTCCACAATCAGATTTGGAAACTCCTTGGAAGAGGCGAGAATCCATCCGTTGCCATCCTGCCGTGCCTTCGTGAGCCAGGGATCCCAAATGACCGCGGCATCGACCTTGCCTGAGATAAATGCCGCCGCGCCTTGCGCGGTTTCCATGTCCACGGCGTCTAGGTCGGTCCATTTCATGCCCGATTGCTGAAGCAAGGCCCGGAGAAAAAATTCGCTGGGCAGCCCGCGCTGCACGGCCACGCGCTTTCGGCGAAGATCCTGAATGGTCTTGATGGAGGGCTTTGCAACGATTCCATCGGCGCCGTCGGATTCGTCGATGGACATGACGATGGTGGTCGGCAGATTATTGCCTGCGGACAGGACGAAATAATCGACTGGCGCGGCGAGCGCGTCGATTTTTCCCGCCTTCAGCGCGCTGTTTCGCTCCGCCAGTCCGGTAAGAACGATCAGCTCGACGTTCAAGCCGGCTTGTTGGAAATAGCCCTTTTCCTGAGCCAGATAAAGCGGTCCGAATCCCACGAACGGACCTAGGCCGATGCGGTAGGACCGGGCCCCGCGATTTGTGCATCCGGAGATGCACGCAGAGAAAATGCCGATGATAAGAAAAACTGTTAGCGCGAGCCGACCAGGACGGGCCCCTCCGACGGAACTGCTTTTCATAATTAGGTCTTAATCTTACAACATTCACGCCACTGTCACTAAGCCGCATGCGAACATGGGAGGTTGCATGCCTTCTTGCTTCCGCAACGTCGCCATCATCGCCCACGTAGATCATGGAAAGACGACCCTGGTCGACGCCATGCTGCGCCAAAGCGGCATCTTTCGCGCCAATGAAGAGGTAGCCGAGCGCGTCATGGACTCCAATGAATTGGAACGGGAGCGCGGAATCACGATCCTGGCCAAGGCCACCGGAGTACGGTACGGCGGCCTGAAGATCAACATCGTCGATACGCCTGGCCATAGCGATTTCGGCGGCGAAGTAGAGCGCGCACTGAAGCTGGTGGATGGCGTCATGCTCCTGGTGGATGCGAGCGAGGGCCCGCTGCCGCAAACGCGCTACGTCCTGATGAAGGCTCTCGAGGCCGGGCTTCCACCGATTGTGGTGATCAACAAGATCGACCGGCCCGACGCGCGAGTTCAGGAAGTGCTCAACGAGATCTACGACCTATTTATCGACTTGGACGCCGCCGAAGACCAGCTCAATTTTCCCGTGATCTATACCAACGCCAAAGCCGGGATTGCGAAAAAGGAATTGGCCGATTCCAGCTCCAATCTGAGGCCGCTATTTGAAGCCATTGTCAGCCACATTCCGGAGCCGACAGGAGATCCCGAAGGGATTCTTCAACTTTTGGTGGCAAATCTCGATTACAACGACTATCTCGGCCGCCTGGCGATTGGCCGCGTTTTCAACGGCACGCTCCGGCACGGAGACGAGGTCGCCATCGCCAAACTCGATGGCAGCTTTCAGAAAAGCAGGATCACCAAACTTTATTCCTTCGAAGGTCTGCGTCGCGTGGATGAAACCATGGGCCGCCCGGGCGACGTGCTGGTGATCGCCGGCGTAGAAGGCATCACCATAGGCGAAACCGTCACCAGCGTGGAGCATCCGCAGCCGCTCCCGCCCATCCAGATCGACGAGCCCACCATCGCAATGACGTTCACCATCAATACGTCGCCATTCGCGGGCCGGGAGGGCCAATTCGTGACTTCGCGCAACTTGCGCGACCGGCTGGAAAAGGAACTGCTCACCAACGTTTCGCTGCGGGTGGAAGAATCCGGCGGCCCGGATTCGTTTAAAGTGATGGGGCGCGGCGAGTTGCAGCTCGCCATTCTCATCGAGATGATGCGGAGGGAAGGTTACGAACTCGCTGTCGGGAAGCCGGAAATCCTCACCAAAACCGTTGGCGGCAAGCTCTCCGAGCCGCAAGAGCTTCTGGTGATCGATTGCCCGGAGGAATACATCGGCGTGGCCATCGAAAAGCTCGGCCGCCGCAAGGGCAAGATGGAGAGGATGATCAATCACGGCTCCGGGCGGGTGCGCCTGGAGTTCACCGTGCGGTCTCGCGGATTGATCGGTCTGCGCAGCGAGATGCTCACGGACACGAAGGGCACCGCCATTTTGAACTCGCTTTTCCACGGCTATATCGAGTGGCAAGGCGAAATTCCCACCCGCCCTACAGGTTCGTTGATCGCGGACCGGCCGGGCGTGGCCACCGGTTACGCCATCTTTAACTTGCAGGAGCGCGGAGAGATGTTCGTGTCGCCCGGAACGGAGGTTTACGAGGGCATGATTGTGGGCGAAAACGCCCGGGATTCGGACCTGAACGTTAACATCGTAAAAGAAAAGAAGCTGACCAACATGCGAGCCTCAACGGCGGACGAAGCCATCCGTCTGGTTCCGCCGCGGCTGATAAATTTGGAGCAGGCCATCGAGTTCGTCCGGGACGATGAACTGGTAGAAGTGACGCCGCAATCGATCCGCCTGCGAAAGAAGATCCTCAAGGCGAATCAGCGTTAGCGTTTTGTATTAGCCGACAAAGCCATTATTTTTAATGCCTTAGGCGCAGAATCGGCAATTTTTTGACTTTTCAAATGCGCACTCGCCGTGCGATACTGATGCTCATTACGGCACAATGACTCTGGTTGGCGAGGCGATCGCCCGTTATCACAAAACCATTGAAAGCGAACCGTTCATCGACCTGGGATGGGCTCAGGAGCTTCAGGAGCGGAAGAGGGCCCTCAAGCTGGATAGTGGACCGCTGTCTCCCGTTCTTCGACCGCATTTTCTGGCCAGTCGCGACTACGCGACCTTAGCCAAGGCGGCTGAGACGTTGCTCTCGGCAATTCAGCGGGTTCAGGAACTGGCGCTTTCGACGCCGTCGCTTTTGCAACGGATTCCCCTGTTGCCGGCGGAGCGCATGCTGGCGGCGGCCGAGCCTGGATACTCCTCCTTTGACGTGCTGGGCGCGCTGCACGCCAACATGAACAACGGAACCATGCGGTTTGGAAGTTACACCGCCCAGGTTCCGGCCGGGGTAGTCTATGGAGAGGCTTTGGCGGACTTATATTACGAAGCGCCGCCGATGAAGGAACTGCGCAAGAAATTCAAGCTCAAGAAATTGGGCGGCGCCAAGCCGCTTTTGACCGCGATTCTGAAAACCTACAAAGAATTTGGCGGCAAACAGAAGCGCCCCAATATCGCGATTGTGGAACTACGCCAGCCACATGCTTCCGCATCGATGGAAAACGTGCTCCTGTCGCAGATCTTTTCAAGCCAGGGGTGCCCCACCGAGATCGCTCCGCCGGACCAACTGGAGTATCGCAATGGCGTGTTGCGCCGGGGCGAGTTCAATATCGATATCGTATACCGCAACGTGAGGCTCCAGGAATTCTTGATGCGCTTCGATTTGAACCACGCTCTGGTTCGAGCGTACCGCGAAAGGGCCATCTGTATGATCAATAGCTTCCGGGCCGAAGTGGGTTCGAAGAAAGCTTTGTTCGACCTCCTGACCGATGACGCGGTGACTGGCGACTTTCCCAAGCCGGAACGGAAAGCCATCAAGGACTTTGTGCCGTGGACTCGCGTGGTGCAAGCCGCCAAGACAACGCATAAAGGCCACGTAGTGGACCTTCCCGAATTTGTGATGAAGCATCGGGCCAAGCTGATTTTGCGGCCCAATGACGACTCGGCAGAGGCGCAGCCGGTTCGCGGGATCGATGTGGACGACGCCGGCTGGGAGAAGGCTCTGCGCCAGGCGATGCGGATTCCGTTCGTCGTACAGGAGGCCGCCGAGCCGGCTCGCGCGGTATTTCCAATGCTCCAATACGGGAGCCTAATGATGAAAGAGATGCTGGTGGATGTGCAACCGCACGCGTTCCTGAGCGCAGTGCACGGCTGCTCGAGCTGGCTGGATGTGGCCAGTCCGACGGCTTTTTCTACGCTTACAGGCTTGGCTCCAACGTTTTTGTTGGAAGGAAAATAGGCTACCCGGAACGCTCGGCTGTTACTGTCGCACGCAGGTTCGCCACACCCGCCGTGTAGCGATCGTCGATGACGGCGATTGCGACTGCGTCGTCAAGCCAATCGTGAGCCGTGCCGTCGGCGTCGTGCGAGGCGAGCGTCAAAGTATACGGCCGCGGGCACAAGTCGCAACGGAACGAGAACGCGACATTCCAGACTTCGCCAGGCGAGCAAGGCCCGAGGCGCACGCCTTCCAGCTCCGTGTTTGTTCCGTAGACTTCCAATCCGACTTGGGTGCGGATCATGAGACCGATCACAGGCTGGCTTACAGGTTGGTGAAACCGGATAGCGGCGCGCACGCTGACGTTTTCTCCGCTCTTCCAAACCATGGATGGCAGGCCATCGGAACCCAGCGTTTCCACCGAGATGAGCTCCGCGCGGCCATCGCCGCGACGGAACGCCGGAGCTAACTCCGGCGCCGCGCCCGCACCCCAACTTCGTACTTTCTCGGCGACGTGCCGACGGTATTTGGCGATGGTTTCCTTCGGATCTCCCTTATGCACGAGGGCTCCGGCGCTGAGCCACCAGACTTCATCGCAGACAGACTCCAGCAGCGCGAGCTCATGCGAGGCGAGCAGGATGGTCGCGCCCTGGCGCCGCCGCGCGTTCAACTCGATGAGCGTCCGGACGCGGGCGACCGCGTCTTGCGCCGCCAGCGTATGATCAAGCGCAATCACGTCCGGCTGGCCCGCGGCAAGCTTCAACAGTTCCGGTATGCCCGATCCTTGTTCGCCGATCAGACCGATGATGCCGCCGCCGGGCACGGGATGAACATCAACGGGCATGTTTCAATTTCACCGCGGGGAATCCCAGCATTGGTTCCGCTCAATTCTATTTGCACCCAGAGCAACGCCCGGACCGGCCTGAATGCACCGCCGGGCCATCCCACGGCCCGAAATGCGATTATCGCGGATCACATTCCCGCGGGTTTCTTCAAGCCTCGCTACGCCGCGTCCTAAGTAAATGCCGGATTCCAGCATTTCCGGCTCGTCGACCTTATAAATGCAGCCAAAACGCTTCGCGCTGGCATTACAGCCGGCGGCGTTCAAATTCAGAAACTGGTTGTTCACGATGCGATGGCCGCCGCCCATCAAAAAAAGTCCTCCGAATTTCGCGCCGTCAATGATGTTGCCCGAGATCTCAATATTTTGAGAGCGGACGCTGGGATCGGTATTGTTCATCACAATGCCGAAATGGCCGAAAGGATAGTCTTCAGCGCGTTTGCGGTTGACGCACCGATTTTCAAGAAGCTGACCATCGTGAAAACCGTCGAGATCGAAACATTTCCCATCCACTTCTTCAAAACGATTCCGCGCATAAACGCTGAAATCCACATTGCCCGCAGTGTCGATGGCCACCGGGCTGCCGCCATTTTCCACGTCGACAAGCTCCACCGGATAACCGATGTTCGAGCCCCGATTGTCCTCTACGCGAATTTTCGAAGCATGCCCCACTTGAATGGCGTCCCGGCCAATTGTATCGAACTCATTGTTTGCGAACACTCCGTTTCGCAAACGAGGCGAAGTGAAAAGAGAATGCGTCCACAAGGCGTTTCCGGCGATTCGCCGGAAAGCGCTGTCGCGGACCTCGAACCGTGAAGAACCCTCTTCAATCAATACGCCGCCGCTCAAATTGTTACGGCCGAGCCGATTGCGCGACCCGGAATCCTCCACCCGGATGTGGGAGATCGCGATATCGGAAGAACGGCTCGCCAGAATTGGGAAGTTCACCACGTTGGCGAAATGGATGCGAGAAATCTCCAGGCCTTGCACACGATCGAACAGAAAGCCGTTAGTCGGGTACCAGACACGGAAGGCGTTTTCGGGCGGCGCCATTGCGAAGGGCTGAGCCAACGCCGCGCGGTTGCCGTCGACGCCGAAATCGTGAAGGCGAATCCGGTGAGCGCCTTCCGCGGAGAGAATAGCGCGGCCGCGAAACCGATCGCTTGCTTTGAGCACGGTTCGCGGGCCGGTAATCTCCAGATCATGAGCTTGCGGAGCCGTCCTGAGTTCAGAGGAAATTTCGATGACGCCCGCGGGCAGACGGATCACTCCAGTGGCCTGGTTGGCCAGAGCGCGGCGAAGGCGGGCTTCGGGCGAGGAGCAAGCGGCGAGCGCGAGCGTCAAGAAAAGAAGGCCTACTTGTTGACCCACTGGCCGATCCAGTCGAGCACTTGCCGGTGCCATAGAAGGCTATTTTGCGGCTTGAGAACCCAATGGCCTTCGTCGGGAAAAATCAGCAATTTTGACGGCACTTTCTGCATCTGGAGCGCCGTGTACAACTGCAAGCCTTGGTCCAAAGGCACGCGGTAATCTTCTTCGCCGTGAATGACGAGCGTGGGCGTCTTAAACTCCTTGACGTAATTGCTGGGCGACCAGCGTTCATACATTTCGGGGTTATCCCAGGGCATGCCCTTGAATTCCCAAATCGGGAACCACAGCTCTTCGGTGGAACCAGCCATGCTGCGCAGATCGAAAACGCCGTCGTGAGAAACCATGGCCTTAAAACGCGAAGTGTGGCCGAGCAGCCAGTCGATCATGTATCCGCCGTAAGAGGCGCCGGCGGCGGCCATGCGGTTCGAATCGACATATTTCAGCGCGGAAACGTAATCGACCACCGCCATGATGTCGTCGAAAGGCTTGCCGCCCCAATCTCCGTTAATATCGTCGATGAATTGCTGTCCGTAGCCAGTCGAGCCGCGGGGATTCGGCATCACGACCACATAACCGGCGCCGGCGAATACCTGCGGGTTCCAGCGATAACTCCATGATTCGCCCCAGGCGCCCTGCGGCCCGCCATGGATCAGAAACACAGCCGGATAGGTTTTCGAATCGGTGAATCCGGGCGGCTTCACTATAAAGGCGTGAATGCGGGTCTTATCCGAGCTTTCCACCCAGGTTTCCTCGAGCGGGGTCAGGGTGTATCGGGAAAGCAGGGCGTCGTTTAAGTGCGTTAGCGCGACGCCAGTGCCGCCGGTGGAGGTGGCGCGAAAAATTTCCGCGGGGCGCGAGCCGCTTTGCTCGGTATAGATCACGGTGCGGCCGTCGGAAGTAAATTGCACGTCGCCGAGACTCGACGGACCGGTGATGATGTTGCGCGTTCCACCTCCGGTAACCGGGATCATTTGGAGGCTCTCGCGGCCACGATCTTCCATGGTGAAGAAGATGCGGCGCGAGTCCGGCGACCAGGCGATGCTGTTCACCCAGCGGTCCAGACCTTCGGTGAGGTTCGTTGTCCGGTTCGTGGCGCGGTCCAGAACCATCAACCTCCAACGATCGCTTTCGTAGCCGGCGCGCGCCTGCGACCGGTACGCGAGATACTTCCCATCCGGCGAATACAGCGGCGTGGCGTCCGCTCCCAAACTTGTAGTGACTTTTTTCGGCTGTCCGCCGTCGAGAGATACCGTGTAGATATCGAGATTGGTCCCGGTGGCAGGTTCGGGATCGGAACTGATCGTATAGGCCAACTCGGTGGAGTCGGGAGAAAGGGCATAGGCATCCTGACCGCCGAGGGAAAACGGAGGCGCGTCACGGGCTCCAGGCGTAAGGTCTTTCGCGCCCGTTCCATCCGCGTCTACGATCAGAATATGCTGGCGGCGCGGGCTCTGCCATTCTGTCCAGTGCCGGAATAACAGGCTGGTGTAGATGCGGGCTTTGCTTTTGCTTTGCGCTTGTTCATCGAGCTTGCGTTTGTTGCAAACGTCGTCGGCGCCGCATTCCGGGAATACGCGAGAGAGGAATACCAGCCGCTTGCCATCGGAGGTGACCAGCAAGCCGCCGGCTTCCGTGGATAAATGCGTAATTTGGCTCGCGTGCGAGCCGTCTGCATCCATAACCCAGATCTGCGACGATCCGCCGCGGTTGGAAATGAAATAGATCCGCCGGGAATCGGGGGACCAACGAGGGCGCTCATTCTGGCTGCCGTCTTGCGTAATCTGGCGCGGCGTTCCGCCGTCGACCGGAACCACGTAAATTTGCACCGGCTTGGTGTTTTTGTCGAGATCGGGGATTTGGACGGTAAAAGCGATTTGGCGGCCGTTAGGGGCAAGAACCGGATCGGAAATGCGCGCGATCCGCATCATGGCCGCGGCGTCAAAAGGCTGCTTTTGGGCGAGCAAACTGGGCAGCGCGCAAGCGCAGGCGGCTAGGAGGGAGAAGCAGCGCATGAAATTCCATTCTAAACAAGCCCGGCGAGCGGTCCGCCGCGGCATGGTCAAAGCTTCGGCTTGCCCGCTTGGGCCGCGCGTCCGGGCGTCAATTCGTTTAGCAAATCGGCGTCCGGCGCCCTAGAATATCCCTTTGCGCAATCTACACAAGCCACTTCTCGCCGGGTTGTGCCTGGGTTTTGCGGCCTCGGCGCAGCCACCCACGCCTCCTGAGCGGACCGATACCGTAATCGTCACGGGAGTTTACGAACCCGCGCCGCTCGACGACGCCGATCGCGCTATCCGCTCTATCGAGCTCGACGACGCCGCCAAGATTCTTTCTAATACTTTCTTCGATTATTTGCGGCTGGATCCATCGCTGGACGTGCAAGCGCGGGCGCCGAACGGCCTTCAGACCGATCTCTCGATCCGCGGCGGCGATTTCGGCCAGACTCTCGTGTTGCTGGATGGAATTCGGATGAACGATTCGCAGACGGGGCATTTCAATTTCGACCTTCCTGTGCCTCCCGATTCGCTGTCGCGCGTGGAGATTCTCAAAGGCGCGGGTTCGGCGATCTACGGAGCCGATGCTCTAGGCGGCGTGGTCAATGTCTTGACTCAAGCGCCAGAGTCGAGCGAGCTGCGCTTGCGAGCTTCGGCCGGGAATTTCGGCGTCAACCAGCAAAGCGTCTCGCTGGCCACCGTTTGGAAGAAGATTACCGAAGAGCTATCTTTTTCACGCGATTTCTCGAGCGGCTTCGAATTCGATCGCGATTACCGCAACCTTTCGTTTTCTTCGGCGACCCACCTGCTCTCCGGGCTTGGGACGACAGATCTCCTTCTTGCGTGGAATGACCGGCCGTATGGCGCGAATCAGTTTTACGGGGATTTTCCTTCTTGGGAGCGCACCAAGGAATGGTTCGCCGCGATGCGCCAAAGCATCGGAAAAAAGACCGAGGCTTCATTTGCCTACCGCCGCCACACCGACCTGTTCGTCCTGTTTCGCGATCAGCCGGAGATCTATACCAACCACCACTACACCGAAAATTACGAAGCAGCGCTGCGCCGGCACGACTCGCTGGCCTCAAACGTCACTTTGAGCTATGGCGGCGAGGCCTATCGCGACGAAATCGACAGCAACAATCTTGGCCATCACCAGCGTAATCGGGGCTCCGCGTACGTCGCTCTGGAAGCCCGCGCTTTGCGAAGATATTCGTTCACGCTGGGGGCCCGGGAGGAGATCTTTCACGGCGGAGCGCGCCAGTTCAATCCGACGGCCAGCGCCGGAATGTGGCTTTCCAGCCGCTGGAAGCTGCGGGCCTCCGCCAGCCGGGCCTTCCGTCTGCCCAGCTACACGGACTTATATTACGCCGACCCGGCTAACGTGGGATCGCCATATTTGAAGCCGGAGACGGCTTGGAGCTATGACGGGGCGGTGGAATGGAACGCTGGCGGCCGGGTGCGATTGGAAGTTGGGGCTTTTGAGCGACGGCTCCGGAATGGCATCGATTATGTTCGCTCCTCGCCCGCGGGCATCTGGCAGGCGGCGAATATCGACCGGCTCAACTTTACGGGAGTGGAAACCACGGTGGCGATTCGCGCAGCCAAGACGCAATTGATCCAGGTAGGCTATACGGGCCTAACCGGCCAGCAGGACTCCCTTAGCGGCTTAGAAACGAAATACACGTTCAACTACCCCTCGAATAACGCAACGGTATCCTGGCAGGCGACGCTTCCCCATGGATTTCTTGCCCGTTCGCGCCTAGGGATGCTCCAGCGAGTGGGCCGTGATCCCTACGGCCTCTTCGATCTATATTTGGCGGATCACCGCGGGCGCTGGACGCCGTTCGCGCAACTTACGAATCTTACCAACACTAGTTACCAGGAGATTGTCGGAGTAGATATGCCGGGCCGCGCGGCGGTGGTGGGAGTGGAATGGCGGACGCATTGGTAAGGGATTCATGAGCACAAGCAAAACGTTAGAATCGGAGAGTGTGGGGCGCAGGAGTCTTATTTCTATTGCTTTCGCGCGCGCTTGACGCTTGGGGGCAGTACCCCACGCAGCGCGTCCAGGAAAAGCTGAGCGAATCGGAGCTTGAGTCACTGCACGCGCAGCGCATTGAATGGATGAAGCGGCGCGCCAAGCTTCCGGCGTATGGCGTGTATCGCGATTTTCGCGCTGTGTTGACCCATTCGCCGGCGCCACGGGCGAATCTCATGAAGGCGGCCGAAGAGGCGGGCGCTCAAATCGTTTTCGCCGGGGAAAGCAATGACTCATTTGGCGGCTCGAGCGGGCCGATGCTCGTGGCGCTGCCCTCGGCTGGGTTTTTGGCGATGGAGATTTCGCGGCCTCCCGCGGCGACGCAAGAGGAATGGCGCAAGCTCCGCGGCCGCTTTCGCCGGTATCCTGGCGAGGCGCTGGGCGCGGCGATCGATGCGGATGCGGGCCTGATGGAAAAGTGGGATGGGACGATCGGGACGGATGACACGGCAGGGATCGCCTACAGCGATGCTCCAGAGGATAAGGTGAACGTTCTCGCCGCCGCGTTTCGGGCCACCAGCGTCCACATTCTGGCCCGCGAGCTAACAGAGAAAGAAGCTCGTGCTTCGCTCTTTGCCGGGCGCGCGTATATAGCCCACGACTGGCTCTGCGATCCCACCGGGTTCACCTTCGCCGCGGTGAACAACCTCGGGGTTTTCGACATGGGCGATACGGTCCCAACGGGATTTTTGGCGGGCCAAACGCAACTCCAGGCATTCCTCCCCATCCCGGCCAAAATCAAGCTATTCCGAAACGGCAAGGCCGTGGCGGAAGCCGAGGATTCGAAGATTACTTACGCAGTGAAAGAGGAGGGAGCTTACCGGCTGGAGGCTTGGCTTACCACGGGCGGCGCAAAGAAGCGAAGCGGCGGCGGAGCGAACAGAGATCTGCCCTGGATCATTTCCAATCCAATTTATGTGCGTGGGGCCTTGAATCTTCGCCTGCCGTCCGCGGACACTCCGCCAAATGTCGACGTGCGGCGGGGCATCGCCTACATTGAGGACGGCGAGGAAAAACACAAGTTGGATCTGTACGTGCCTGAAGGCCGGACCCATGTTCCCATTCTATTGTTCGTTCACGGCGGGTCGTGGCGCACAGGCGACCGGTCGCTCTATGGGGCGCTGGGCAACCGCTTTGCGCGAGAGGGGATCGCCGTGGCGATTCCCAGCTACAGGCTCATGCCCGACCACCCGCATCCAGCCCAGATGGAAGATGTCGCGGCGGCGTTCGCCTGGATTCACCGCAACGCCGCGCAAATTGGTGGCGACGCCAGCCGCATTTATGTAGCGGGCCATTCGGCGGGGGGACATCTAGCGTCGCTGTTGGCGTTGGATGGCCGCTACTTGGAGCGGCATGGAATCTCTTCCAGCATAATCCGGGGCGTGATCAGCATGAGCGGAGTTTACGACGTGACTGATACTCCCGCCTTTCTGTTTGAGGGGGACAAACGTCAGGCGTCGCCGCTTAATTTCGTGCATTCATCCGCGCCGCCGTTTCTCATCGTCTACTGCCAATGGGACTATTGGGGTCTGCCTAAGCAGGCTCGCGATTTTGAAGCGGATTTGAAAAAACATTTCGATTCGGCGCAGCTCCTGTATCTTCCAGGCGAAACTCACATTAGCGAGATCGTCAGCGCGGCCATGGACGGCTCACCGCTTGGGCGCGCCATTTTGAGCGTCGTTCGGTGAATTCGGCCGCCCGGTTTGACGTGGTAGGCGTGGGCCTAAACGCTACGGACACGCTTTTGGCGGTGCCTCACTTTCCGCCTTACGGAGGCAAAGTGGCGCTCAAGCATGAAGTGGCGAGTCCCGGCGGGCAAGTGGCAACCGCCATGGCCGTTTGCTCACGGCTTGGGCTTCGCGCGAAGTATATCGGCGCGGTTGGAGACGACGAGGCGGGGCGGATTCAGATGGCGAGCCTGCGCGCCGAAAATATGGACATAGAAGACGTCGAGATCCGCGCGAATTGCGCCAACCAGCGAGCCTACATCATCATCGATCAATCCAGTGGCGAGCGAACGATCTTATGGCGGCGGCACGACTGCCTGCGGATCGACCCCGAACACATTAGCCCCGAAAAGATCGCCTGCGCGCGTCTGCTGCATGTGGACGGTCACGATACGCCCGCCGTGGCGCGAGCCGCGAAAATCGCGCGGGATCACGGCATTCCTGTTTCGGTCGACGTGGACACGATTTACCCCGGCTTCGGCGAGGTGCTGGCTTTGACGGATTTTTTGGTTTCGAGCACCGAGTTCCCGGAAAAATGGACGGGCGAGTCCGACCCCTTCCGCGCTTTGGAAAAAATTCAACGAGAATACCGAATGCGCGTCGCGGCAATGACCTTGGGCTCGGATGGCGCCTTAGCGCGCTCGAATGGACGCTTCTTCTATTCCCCCGGATTTGTAGTTCAGTGCGCGGACACCACCGGCGCGGGCGACGTGTTTCACGGCGCATTTTGTTATGCTGTGCTAGCGGGCATGGAGTTGCGCGAGACCCTGGAGTTCTCCAACGCCATGGCCGCGCTCAACTGCACGCGCCTTGGCGCGCGAGGCGGCATCGCTTCGGAGCGGGAAGCTCGAGCACTCATGACACCTAGCGTCAAACGACGTTCCAATCCCGATTTCGCGGCGGCAGGCCGCGGCGCATGATTCCGCTCAGATCCACAGAGCCAACGTATTCGCCGGCCAAGGTCACCATTTCGCTGATCGCCGTCAACTTCCTCGTATTCTTCTACCAACTTTCTCTGCCATCGTATGAGTTGAATCAATTCGCGGAGCAGTGGGGCATCGTTCCAGACCGCTTGCATTTGGAATCGCTGATCACCTCCATGTTTCTTCACGGAGGCTGGCTGCACGTTCTCGGGAACATGCTTTTTCTATGGGTGTTCGGGCGGAACGTCGAGGATCTCATCGGGGGCGGCCGCTTTCTTGTCTTCTACTTGCTCTGCGGACTGGCCGCGGCTCTGGTTCAAGTGATCACAAACTTCTATTCGCCTGTACCGACAATTGGAGCGAGCGGCGCTATCGCGGGCGTGATGGGCGCCTACCTGGTAAAGTTCCCGCGGGCCCGCGTTGTTACGCTGCTTCCGATTTTCTTTTTCTTTACAACGATAGAAATCCCAGCGGCGCTGTTGTTGCTGTTCTGGTTCGGAATGCAGTTCTTAAACAGCATCGGGTCGCTGGCTCAAACGGATTACAGCGGCGGCGGAGTGGCTTGGTTCGCGCACGTAGGCGGATTCATTACTGGAATGCTTTTGATCCGCGCCTTTCCCCAGCGGCGGCGCTGGCGGACATGGAGAGGCTGGGATGAGGAATAACGGGCAAGCCGGCCGCGCTTGCCTGGCGATAGCTAAAATTTGCCCCAGACCACTCGGCCGCCCACCATGGTTGCTAGGGGCTTAATGTCCTTAATCTGATCCGCAGGGATCGTGAGATAGTCGCGGTCGAGAACGACCAGGTCGGCGAGCTTTCCAGGCTGAATCGAGCCCAGGTTGTCTTCCTGAAAGACGAAGAAAGCGTTGTTGCGGGTGTGAGCGATGAGAGCGTCTTCGCGGCTGATCGTCTGCCTGAGCACTTTGAGGCCTCCAGCCATTTTTCCGGTTACGGCGAAATACAGAGTAGTGAAGGGGAGATACTGATTCGCCGCCGTTCCATCGGTTCCCAAGCCCCACATGACGCCGCTGTTTTGAAGCGTGGCCAGCGGAGGCATGTCGTATGCGCCGTCTTCGAATCCTTCGCGCATAATCGCGCCGTTGATCACGGCCCACGGATGCACGGCGGCATACATCCCCAATCTCTTCATGCGCTCGATTTGCGGCGCATTTATCTGATTAATGTGGGCGAACGTCCAGCGCAAATTCCTGATGGGATGCTCCTTGTTGATCTCCTCAACCTGATCCAGGAACGCGTCGATGGTGTCGCGCAGCTCCGCGTGCACATGCAAAGGCAGGCCGGCATTGGCGATGGCGAGGCCGATGCGCTTCCATTGCGCCAGTTGCTCCGGTTTAGGGTCGGATTTCACCGCGAACATCGGGTCGTGCAGCGGAGAGTAGACGCTCTCGCCGAAGTAAACGTCGTCAATGTAGCTGTCGCCTTGGAAAAGTTTTATTTGCGCGATCTGCTGGATCGCGCGGTCCACTTGCTCGGGAGTGGCAGCGGCGGTCCCGATCATACAGAAAACACGGCCCGGGAAACTGTTGCGCGCCTTCCATTTGGAGAGAATCGCGAGGCTGTCGCCGTCGCATCCCGGCACGCCGAACGAGGTGAGTCCCGCCCGATTCATGTCCTTGAAGAGGGCCAGAG
>Ga0070738_10002273_pt1 | contig 30655 bp, 25 predicted proteins | sample Coa_R2_2_FD_66446 | JGI IMG/M metagenome (GOLD analysis project Ga0070738, IMG submission 66446) | Surface soil microbial communities from Centralia Pennsylvania, which are recovering from an underground coalmine fire - Coalmine... | ecosystem: Environmental > Terrestrial > Soil > Unclassified ...
CGTTGGGCGAGCGCGCGGATTCCGGCCTCATTCGCCATGGCGCGGACCAAGCTTCCGTCACGGCGGAGTTCGAGCTCGCAGACGGCCACCCTGCGCAAGCGATGCTGGCGGATCAGGGCATTGCGCCCGAGGCGCGGCTGGTGGTCCGTCGCACGCTCGGCGCCGACGGCCGCAGCCGGAGCTTCGTCAATGATCAGCCGGTCTCGGCCGGCCTGCTCCGCCGGCTCGCCGAGACGCTGGTCGAGATCCACGGCCAGTTCGAGATGCATGGGCTGTTCGATCCACGGACCCACAGGATCATCCTCGACGCGCATGGCGGGCTCGGCCGGCAGGCGGAAGCGGCCGGCGTCGCGTGGCGGGCCTGGTCCGCGGCGGACGCCGAGGTGAAGCGGCTCGCGGCCGAAGCCCAATCGGTGCGCGCGGAAGAGGCGCATCTGCGGGATTGCCTGTCCGAGCTCGACCGGCTCGATCCGAAGCCGGAGGAAGAGAGCCGACTCTCCGAGAGCCGCCAGCGCTTGCAGCATCGCGAGAAGCTGATCGAGGCGCTGAGCACAGGGCAGCGGGAGTTGGCGGGTGATCGCGGCGCCGAGCTGTCGCTCTCCGCCGCGCGGCGGGCGCTGGAGCGGGTCGCCGACCGCGCCGGCGGGGCCTTTGATCCGATCATCGCCGCGCTGGACCGCGCCGCGATCGAGGTCGTCGAGGCGCTGGGCGCGCTCGAGGCGGCGGCCGCCGGGATCGAGACCGACTCGCAGAGCTTGGATTCGGTTGACGACCGGCTGTTCGAATTGCGTCGGGTCGCGCGCCGCCATGGCGTCGCTGTCGACGATCTTCCGGCGCTCCGCGCCGAACTGGCCGAACGCCTAGCCGGCCTCGACGATCAGGAGGGTCGGCTCGCCGCCGCGGCGCGCGAGTCGCGAGAGAAGTACCAAGCCTATGGCAAGGCGGCCGAGGCGCTGTCGGCGGCGCGGCGCAAAGCGGCCGAGAAGCTCGATGCCGCCGTGGCGCGGGAGCTCGCGCCGCTCAAGCTGGAGCGCGCGCGCTTCAAGACCGAGATCGAGGCCTTGCCGGAATCGCAATGGGGCGAGAGCGGAGTCGACGGCATCGCGTTTCTAGTGTCGACCAATCCCGGGCAGCCTGCGGGCCCGCTCGCCAAGATCGCGTCCGGCGGCGAGCTCGCGCGATTCATGCTGGCGCTCAAAGTGGTGCTGTCGCGCGCGTCCTCGGTCCCGGTCCTCGTCTTCGACGAGGTCGATAGCGGCATCGGCGGCGCGACCGCGGACGCGGTCGGCGAGCGGCTGGCGCGGCTCGCGCGCTCGGTCCAGGTGCTGGTGGTGACTCACAGCCCGCAGGTCGCTGCGCGGGGCGATCATCATTGGCAGGTCAGCAAGGTGCTGAAGGGAGGGGTGATGCAGACGATCGTCTCGCCGCTCGACGAGGAAGGGCGGCGGGAGGAGATCGCGCGCATGCTGTCGGGCGCCGAGGTTACGGCCGAGGCGCGCGCGCAGGCCCAGCGGCTGATCGGTCGCCCTCCGGTCGGAGCGTTGCAGTGACGCCGCGCGACGCGGCGCGCAAGGAGGCCGCCGAGCTCAGCCTCAAGGAGGCTGAAGCGGAGGCGGCGCGTTTGACGGCGCGCATCGCCGAAGCCGATTCGGCCTATTATCAGCAAGACGCTCCGGTCATGAGCGATGCCGAGTACGACTCGCTGAGGCTTCGGCTCGAAGCGATCGTCGCGCGCTTTCCCGAGCTCGAGGCGGATGACAGCCCGACGAAGAAGGTGGGCGCGTCGCCGGCGCAAGGCTTCCGCAAGGTTCGGCACAAAGTGCCGATGCTCTCGTTGGGCAATGCATTCAGCGAAGAGGACGTCACCGACTTCGTCGATCGCATCCGCCGCTTTCTGGGACTTGCCGCCGATGCGCCGGTCGATTTCCTGGCCGAGCCCAAGATCGACGGGCTTTCCTGCGCGCTGGTCTATGAAAAAGGCAAGCTCGTGCTTGCAGCGACGCGCGGCGATGGCGAGGAAGGCGAGGATGTGACGGCCAATGCCCGTCAGGTCGATGACATTCCGAACGTTCTCGAGGGCGGCGGCTGGCCGGAAATCGTCGAGATTCGCGGCGAGGTCTATATGGAGCGCAAGGCGTTCGACGCGATGAATGCGCGACGCGCGGCGGAGAATGTCGCGCGCGAGAAGGCCGGTAAGGCGCTTCTGGCGATCTACGCCAATCCGCGCAACGCAGCGGCCGGAAGCCTGCGGCAGATCGATCCCGCCGTGACCGCCGAGCGCCCGATTCGGTTCTTCGGCTATGCTTGGGGGCAGGTCTCCGCGCCGCTCGGAAAGACGCAGAGCGAAATTCGTGGGAAGCTCGCGCGCTGGGGGTTCAAGCTGAACGAGCCCAGCATCCATGTCGGCGACGCCGCGGGCCTGATGGCTTACTACGAAAAGATCCAGGCGATGCGGCCTGATCTGCCCTTCGACATCGACGGCGTGGTCTACAAGGTCGATCGGCTGGATCTGCAGGAACGGCTGGGGTTCGTCAGCCGCGCGCCGCGCTGGGCGATCGCGCACAAATTCCCGGCCGAGCAGGCGCGCACGGTGCTGGAGAAGATCGAAATCCAGGTCGGGCGCACGGGCGCGCTGACGCCGGTCGCGCGGCTGACTCCGGTCACCGTCGGCGGCGTGGTCGTTTCGAATGCGACGCTCCACAATGAGGACGAGATCAAACGCAAGGACATCCGCGTCGGCGACACGGTGGTCGTGCAACGCGCCGGCGACGTGATCCCCCAGATCGTGTCAGTGGTCCCGGAGCGACGCCCCAAGGGTGCCAAGGAATACGTTTTTCCGGATCATTGTCCCGAATGCGGCAGCCTCGCTGTCCGCGAGGAGGGCGAGGCGGTGCGGCGCTGTACCGGCGGACTCATCTGCCCTGCCCAGGCGATCGAGCGCATCCGCCATTTCACCAGCCGCGACGCTTTGGACATCGAAGGCCTCGGCGACAAGACGATTCGCGAATTCTGGGATGCGGGCCTGGTGCGCCAGCCGGCGGACATATTTCGGCTGGCCGCGAAGGATCGCGAGAGCGACAAGCCGCTCGCGACCTGGGAAGGCTGGGGCAACACCTCGGCTGCCAAACTGTTCGAGGCGATCGAAAGGCGGCGCGCCATCCCGCTCGATCGATTCATCTATGCGCTGGGAATCCGGCAGGTCGGGCAGGCGACGGCGAAGCTGCTCGCCCGCCATTATGGCTCGATTGCGCATTGGCGCGAGGCGATGGCTGCGGCCCAGCCGCGCGAGGGCGACGCCTATGAGGAGCTGACGGCCATCGAAGGGATCGGGCCGTCCGTCGCGGCCGACATCCTCGATTTCTTTATCGAGCAGCACAATCGGGAGGTATTGGACGATCTTTGCGCCCAGTTGGACGTGACCGATATAGCCGCGCCGACCGGCACCGGATCGCCGGTGGCTGGCAAGACAGTGGTCTTCACCGGCACGCTCGAGACTTTGACCCGCCCCGAAGCCAAGGCGCGCGCCGAATCCTTGGGCGCTAAGGTGGCCGGGTCGGTATCAAGGAAGACCGACTATGTCGTCGCCGGTGCCGACGCCGGCTCGAAACTCAAGAATGCGCGGGAGCTTGGCGTGACCGTGCTGACCGAGGCCGAGTGGCTGGAGCTGATCGGAAAGGCGCCTTAACCCTCCTTGAACCGATGGTAGAATACCATATCTACTATGGTAGATGGAGTTTCCGATGAGTTTGAATATCAAGAATGACGAGACTCACCGTCTGGCGCGCGAGCTGGCGGCCTTGACCGGGGAAAATATGACAGTCGCCATAAGGGAAGCCTTGCGTGAGCGCCTCGATCGCGTGCGTCGCTCGCGAAAGAGCCGCATGTCCGATCGCTTGCTTGCAATTGGCAAGGATTGCGCTGCCCGATTAAAAGAGCCGTTCCGATCCGCGGATCATGGAGATCTGCTCTATGGTGAGGATGGGCTTCCCAGGTGATCGTCGATACATCGGCGCTTATTGCCATACTTCGCGACGAGGCCGATGCTCGGTCCTTCGCGCTCGCGATCGAGGAGGCCCAATCCTGTCGCATTTCCGCTGCGAATTACTTGGAAGCCGCAATCGTGATCGACGGAAGCAAAGATCCGGTGGCGAGCCGCAAATTTGATCAATTGATCCAAGAGGCCGGGATCGGAATCGAGCCGGTCACCGAACCCCAAGCACGAATCGCCAGGGAAGCATATCGAGATTTCGGAAAGGGCAGCGGCCACGCCGCAGGTCTGAATTTTGGGGATTGCTTCGCCTACGCTCTCGCAAAGAGCGCGAACGAGCCTCTACTCTATAAGGGCGAAGACTTTAGCAGTACCGACATAACGCCAGCCTTACTGCGACGGCGACGATGAACGACCAGCCGACGATCCCTCGCTCATGGCGGGCCGCTCGCGACCCTGGCGGACGTGGCGCTGGGCAAGGCCGCGGCGTGGCGGAGCGAGCCCAGGGTGGCTGCTGACCGCCATCGCCTATGATTTCATCGGCATCGCCAAGCTTGGCGAATGCTGTGCCGGCAAAGTTATCGGCCGGGCAAATGGTCAGTATCGGGTGGCGCCCGAGCGCTGATCGGCCTCGGGACCGATTAGCTCCGTGCGTTGTTCCCTGCTAGAGTGCGGTAATTTCCATCAGTTCCCGACCCTGGGGGGCCCGTCGGATTGGGCGAGATGAGCACCGAGGAATTCCTGCGCATAGGCGACGCCGCGAGGCTTCTGGCCTTCCATTTGGGCCAACGCTTCGGATCCAATGGTCACGCCCATCTCGCGACGGCGCAAGGCCGATTGCTCGAGGCCGCGCGCACCGGCGAGTTTCCGATCGTCGCCGGCACCGAATCCTGGTCGGTCGCGGCTTCCTTTCCCCTGCCCATGGAATGCGTCCATGGGCTCCATCCCGGCAATATCGATTGGGACGACAGCGTCTTCGATGCGTCGGCCGAGGTTCCGGTCGAGGCGACCGCCGCCGTGCAGCAGCTCCATACCGGCCCGGCAGTGCTCTGGGTCCCCTTCGCCGATTTCGGCAAGGCTTTCGGCATCGACGCCGACGCGCTCGGTCGCTGGAAGCGGCGCTAAAATCTCGCAGCCAGCCAAGAGCGGACATAGGCGTTTGTCTTGACCGCGGCGCGTGTCGGCATGTGATTGAAGCCGTGTGGCGCTTCCGGGACGGTGATCAGCTCTGAATTGCCCGACTGAGCCATCCATTTGGCATGCATGCGCTCCGAATCTTCCTGCAGCGGGTCCTTGTCGCCGACGATGAACAGCGCGGGCGGCAGGCCGGATAGGTCCGCCAATAGCGGCGAGACTCTGGGGTCGCGGCGGGCGGCGGCGTCCAGGCCCGTCGCTTTGTCGGCGAGCTTGGCCAAGCTGGGGCCGTGAAGCACGAGGGTTTCCGGGCCGGGGCGCCTGCGGCCGGGAGAATCGCCCAGGTCGTAACAGCCATAGATCAGCGCGGCGCCGGCCATATGGTCGAAGCGGTCGCCCGTCTCGCGAAGGCCGAGCAGCGTTACCGCTGCCAGATGCGCGCCGGCGGATTCGCCGCCGATCGTCGCCCGCGTCACGCCGAGCTCGCCCAGATAGGAGTCGAGAACCCACCGTCCGGCGGTCTCGCAATCCTCGATGATCGCCCCGAATGGCGCCGTCGGAATCAGCCGGTAATCGACCGACACGATGGCTAGGCCGGCCTCCGCCGCAAGCGCGGCGTTGAGCTCGTCATTCATCCGTGCGTCGCCCGTTGTCCAGCCACCGCCATGGATGTGGATATGGACTCCGCGTACCGCCTTGCCGGCGGGTTTGAGCACACGGACCCGTACGGCGCGGTTGCTGGCAACCACGGTGCGGTTCTCGGCGGTGACCCCGTAGCGACGGAGCTGAACGCCGCTTAATGTGCCGCCGAGCTTCGTCAGGCCCTGGACGAGATTCCGGTGAATCGGATCATGGAGCCTCAGCCGCGGCATGCGGGCGAGCACGCTGTTCACCCGCCTCGTCTCGCCGAGGTCGCGATCATCGAAATCGATCGGCATGCGCCTCTCTCCTGGCCTCCACCGCGGGATAACACACGGGCCGACCTTATCGGGCACTGATGGCACGATTGTGTCGCACGGCGCGCCCCTCCAGAGGATGACGACTCGTCGTCTTGAAGAGAATCCCGACCGCCTCGCCGCTCGTCAATTATTTGCGGTCGTCCGACTCGCCATGGGCCGTTGCCATGGGCGCGGCTTCATGCTTCCCTGACCTTTGTGTCCAGTCTCGTTGAACCCGGTGTCTTCGTCCGCCACGGCCCCACGGCCGAACCGGTGCCGGTGATCTTCGACTCGCCCCATAGCGGGGCTGAGTACCCTGCCGACTTCGGCTATGCCTGTCCCCTGCGCCTGCTCCGCCATGCCGAGGACGCCTATGTGGACGCGCTGTTCGACTCCGCGCCGGCGGTCGGCGCGACACTGATCGCTGCCCTCTTTCCACGGAGCTATATCGACGTCAATCGCGCCGCCGAGGACATCGACCAGCAGCTTCTCGACCAGCCCTGGCCCGGCCCAATAGCGGCCAGCGACAAGGCCAGGGTCGGCATGGGCCTCGTCAGGCGAGTCTGCAAGCCGGGTCTTTCGATGTATGAGCGCCGCCTGACGGTGGCCGAGGTCAAGCACCGGCTAGAGCGCTACTACCAGCCCTATCATCGGGCAGTCGAAACCGCGCTCATGGATGCGCACGCCAAGTTCGGGACGGTCTGGCACGTCAATTGCCACTCGATGCCGTCCTCTGGCGGCGGGCGTGGCCCGGCCAATAGCTGGGAGCGCGCCGACTTCGTGCTGGGCGATCGCGACGGGACCACCTGCGCGATCGGCTTCCGACGGATGATCCAGGGCACGCTGGAGCGCATGGGCTACGACGTCCGCATCAACGACCCGTACAAGGGCGTGGAACTCGTGCGGCGCTTCGGCCATCCGCGGAAGGGCTGGCATTCGATCCAGATCGAAATCAACCGGCGCCTCTACATGAACGAGGAAACGCTTGAGCGGAATTCCGGCTACGCCAAGCTGAAGCGCAATCTCGGCCAGCTGATCAACGCCGTTGCAGCGTTCGCCGGAGATCAACTCACCGCCGCCGCGGCCGACTGAGGCGTCCCTTCACCCGGCGGTGGCGCCGGCGTCGACCGGAATGGTGCAGCCGGTCATCAGCATCGCAAGATCGCTGGCGGCGAAAAGGACGACGCGCGCGATGTCGTCGGGCACGCCGACGCGGCCGAGCGCCAGGCCTTCGGCGACACGCTTGTTGAGATTGGCGATGCGCTCGGCTTCTGCGCCGACAGCCGCCGCCGCGCGCTCGGCAACCCCGGGCGTGGCAACCGCGGAGGGCGCAATCCCGATCACCCGGATGTCGTCGCCGCCGAATTCGAGCGCCATGCTCTTGGTGAGGCCCACGACCCCATGCTTCGACGCGGTGTAGGCTGCGAGGCTGCGCCGGCCGATCAGGCCTGCAACCGAAGCGATGTTGACGATCACGCCGCCCTTCGGATCCTGCCGCACCATCCGCCGGGCCGCCTCGCGTGCGCCGAGAAAGGCGCCCTTCAGATTGACGTCCATGACGTCGTCGAAGGTCTCCGCCTGATATTCGACGGTAGGTCCGCCCGGGAAGATGCCCGCATTGTTGATCCAGATGTCGAGCCTACCTGTTCGCCGCGACGCCGCGTCGGCGAGCGCCGCCATCGACACCTCGTCGGTGACGTTCGCTTCCATGCCTTCTGCCGCACCGACGCCGAGCGCGGTTTCAATTTCCGCGGCGGCCGCCGCGGCGCCGGCGCCGTCGAGGTCGGCCAGCACCACATGAGCGCCGGCCTCGGCCAGGCGCTTTGCCACCGCGGCGCCGATGCCGCGCGCGGCGCCGGTGACAACCGCGCTTCGTCCGTCGAGCGAAATCAGCTGCGGCAGGCTCTTGTTCGAGACGTCCTTGATCGGCATGGTCTTCCCCTTTCTCCCGCGCTTTATATCGCGAGTTCCGAGCCGGCTGGCAAACCGGTAGGATCGGCCTGCGGTCGAGACTATTCTTCGCAATTATGCAAAGACTTCTTCTTGCAGCGGCCTTGGCCGTGCTCCTCGCTGTACCGCCGCGCGCCCCCGCAGCCGACGCGACCTCGGATTCCGGCATCGATCATTCGATGTTCGACCAGTCTGTCGATCCCTGCGCCGACTTCTTCCATTTCGCTTGCGGCGGCTGGATCGCTGCCCATCCAATTCCGCCGGATGAGTCCAGCTGGCGCGTCGACCAGCTGCTCGAAGACCGCAACCGCGACTTGCTGCGCGGCATTCTCGAGAAGGCGGCGGCCGCTCCGACGCCCGACACCAAGAAGATCGGCGATTTCTGGGCGGCCTGCATGGACGAGGCTGCGATCGAGGCCAAAGGCCTGGCGCCGTTGCGTCCCGAGCTCGACCGCATCGGCGCGCTCAATTCGCGGGCGGCATTGCCCGAGCTCATTGGACATCTGCACCGCATCGGCGTGGGGGCGCTGTTCGGCTTCGGCTCCGGCCAGGACGCGCGCAACGCGGAGTCGGAGATTGCGATCGCCGACGAAGGCGGTCTCGGACTTCCCGACCGCGATTACTACTTCAAGCAGGATGCGGAAGGCAGGGCGCTCCGTGCCGACTATGTTCGCCATATCGCGCGTATGATCAGACTGCTGGGCGAGGAGGAAGGCCAAGCAGCGGCGGACGCGGCGACGGTGCTGAAGCTTGAGACCGCGCTCGCGCGGGGCGCGCTCGATCGCGTGTCGCGGCGGGATCCGCAGAAGACCTACCATCTCATGTCCCGTGCCGAGCTCGATCAGCTGACGCCGGACTTCAACTGGACGCGATATCTCGAGTCGGTGGGCTCTCCGCCGGTCAGTTCGGTCGATATCTCCGAGCCGGTCTTCCTCGCGGGCGAGGATCGCGCGTTGGCGAAATTCCCGCTCGCAGCCATCCGAACCTATCTGCGCTGGCAGCTGGTCGACACGGCGGCGCCGTGGCTGCCGAAGGCTTTCGTCGACGAGAATTTCGCTTTCTACGGAAAGCGGCTGACCGGCGCCAAGGAAATCAGGCCGCGGTGGAAGCGCTGCGTCGAGGCGGCCGACGAGTCGCTGGGCGAGGATTTGGGGCGAGCCTATGTGGCGGTTGCCTTTCCGCCAGAGGCCAAGGCGCGGACCGAAGCGATGGTCCTGCAGATCGCCGAGGCCTTCGAGACCGATCTCAAATCGGTCGATTGGATGGGATCGGAGACACGGGCGAAGGCGCTCGTCAAACTCGGTCAGATGCGGAAGAAAATCGGCTATCCCGAGCATTGGCGGGATTATTCCAGCCTCGAGATCGACCGCGGCGATGCGCTCGGCAATGCGTTCCGTTCAGCCGGGTTCGAGCTCAGGCGCGAACTCGCCAAGATCGGTAAGCCGGTCGATCGCGGCGAGTGGGAAATCACCCCGCCCACCGTCAACGCCTATTACGACCCGCAGATGAACGACATCAATCTGGCGGCCGGGATCCTGCAGCCGCCCTTCTTCTCACCCAACTTCGACGATGCGGTGAATTTTGGAGCCACGGGCGGCGGCACGGTCGGGCACGAGATGACACACGGCTTCGACGATGAGGGCCGGCAATATGACGGCCACGGTAATCTGACCGACTGGTGGACCAAGGCCGATGCCGACCGGTTTGCCGAGCGAGCCCAATGCGTCGTCGACCAGTATTCGTCCTATGTCGCGGTGGACGATCTGCACGTGAACGGCAAGCTGACGCTGGGCGAGAACGTGGCCGATCTCGGAGGCGTGCGCCTCGGCTATGCGGCGCTGATGAGAAGTCTGGGGGGCAAGGAGCCGGTGAAGATCGGAGGATTCACGCCGGCGCAGCGCTATTTCATTGCCTATGCCCAATCCTGGTGCGGCTCCAGCCGGCCGGAATCGACGCGGCTCAGGACAATGACCGACCCTCACTCGCCACCCGAATTCCGGGTGAACGGCGTCGTCTCCGATATGCCCGAGTTCGGGGCTGCCTTCGCCTGCAGGCCGGGCGCGCCGATGGTTCGCGCCAAGACCTGCCGGGTGTGGTGAGCGAGGCTTCCGGAGCGGAGGGGGGCCGCCGGATCGAGCTTGTGCTCGGCACCGAGGCCGCCGGCCAAAGGCTCGACCGGGCCTTGGCGGCCGCCGTGCCAGAGCTGTCCAGGGCGCGGATTCAGGCGCTGCTGGCCGCAGGGCGCGTGGCGCGTGACGGGATCGCCATCACCGACGCATCCGCCAGCGCGAAACCGGGTCAAAGACTCGCCATCGATATTCCGCCGCCCGAGGCGGCGCGGCCCGCCCCGCAGGAAATCCCCCTCGCCATCGTATTCGAAGACGAGGACATGTTGGTGATCGACAAGCCTCCCGGCCTCGTGGTTCACCCCGGCGCGGGCAATCCCGACAAGACGCTGGTCAATGCGTTGCTCGCCCATTGCGCGGGGCAGCTCTCGGGCATCGGCGGCGTCCGCCGGCCGGGTATCGTCCATCGGCTCGACAAGGATACGAGCGGATTGCTGGTCGCGGCCAAGACCGACCGGGCGCATGCGGCGCTCGCCAACCAGCTCCAGGCCCGGACCTTGAAGCGCACCTACAACGCCGTGGTCTGGGGTCATCCGGCGCCGGCCGCAGGCCGGATCGAGGGCAATATCGGGCGATCGCCCAATGACCGGAAGCGGATGGCGCTGCTCGCTCGGGGCGGCAAGCCAGCGGTGACTTACTACCGCACAATACGCGCGCTTAACCAATTTGCCTTAGTGGAATGTAAATTAGAGACCGGTAGGACTCATCAGATCCGTGTTCATATGGCTTCGATCGGCCATCCGTTGGTCGGCGATCCGCTATACGGAGCGCGGCGGGTGCCGAGGACCGCGCCGGAGGCGGCTCGCCGTTTCGGGAGGCAGGCGTTGCATGCAACCCAGATCAGCTTCGTCCATCCGGTCAGCGGCCATGAGATGTGCTATGTTTCGCCACTCGCTCCCGACATTCGGGCCCTTGTCGCGGATCTCGAATAAGCGCTCAAGGGACGAGAACATAACGGTGTCCACCGCATTCCTTTGGGATGGACACGCTCACAGGAGCCCGAGCGATAGGGCTCTCAGGCAGTAAGGACCATGGCAGTTTCACCGACCGTTCCGGTCATAGGCTCAGAAAGCAACCTCGCGCGGTATCTGCAGGAAATCCGGCAGTTTCCGATGCTGTCGCCTGAAGAGGAATATATGCTGGGCAAGCGCTGGCGCCAGCATGGCGACATCGAGGCCGCGCACAAGCTGGTCACGAGCCATCTCAGGCTCGTCGCCAAGATCGCGATGGGCTATCGCGGCTATGGCCTGCCGCTTTCCGAGCTTATCTCGGAGGGCAATGTCGGCATGATGCAGGCGGTGAAGCGATTCGAGCCCGACCGCGGGTTTCGGCTCGCGACCTACGCCATGTGGTGGATCCGGGCCGCAATCCAGGAATACATCCTGCATTCCTGGTCGCTTGTGAAGATGGGCACCACCGCCGCGCAGAAGAAGCTGTTCTTCAACCTGCGCAAGCTCAAGGGCCAGATGCGGGCCATGGAAGAGGGGGATCTGTCGCCCGAGCAGGTGCACAAGATCGCGACCACGCTCGATGTGCCGGAAGCCGACGTGATCAGCATGAACCGCCGGCTCTCCAGCCCCGATCATTCGCTGAACGCGCCGCTACGCCAGGACGGCGACGGCGAATGGCAGGATTGGCTGGTCGACGAGACCGAGAATCAGGAGATCGGACTGGCCGAGCGCGAGGAGCTTGGCAAGCGCCAAGGGCTGCTCAAGGACGCCATGAAGACCCTGAACGACCGCGAGCGGCGCATCCTGACGGCGCGCCGCCTCGAGGATGAGCCTATCACGCTCGAGGATCTGAGCCAGGAATACGGAATCAGTCGTGAGCGCGTGCGGCAGATCGAGGTTCGCGCCTTCGAGAAGCTCCAGAAAGCAATCCGGAACGCCGCGCAGCAGCAGCGCCTCGACGCCTGAGCCTCTTCAGGCGGCCTTAGCAGACTTCCCTGAGGCGGCGGGCGCCTTGGAGACCTCGTCGCCCCAGGCCTCGCGAAGCTGCGCCTGCTTGCGCTCGAGCTCGGCGACGCGTGCCGCCGATTGCAGGGCGATGAATCCCCCGACGACCGGCGGCACCGCATAGTAGATTACCGAGCCGATCACCGCAGCGCCGTACATGACCGCCCAGGTCTCGACATGGCGCAGCATTTGGCCGACCTGCGCCATCGTATTGGCGCCCTCCCAGAGCTGGATTTCGAACGGTATCACGCCGCAGATATTGACCGTTCCCACCGAGATGGCGGACGTTTTCCGGCGGTCCGAATCCGTCAGGAAGGCAATGAAGGTCGGGAGCATTCCCGCCATCAGCAGCGTGCTCGAAGGCAGCAGCATGAGACCCAGGATCAGCAGCAGAAAGCCTAAGATCTTGTAGCCGAAGCCGGCGCCCTTCTTGGCGGGCTTGCTGGCCTTGGCCTGATTCCCCGCCTTCTTGACGTCTTTTTTCGCCTTGGCCATGGCCTTACTTCGCGAGCGTCATCAGGACGATGCCGGCGGCGAGCAGGAGCGCTATGCCGGTGGACACGACCGCCGCCGTCTCGCGGCCGACGGTCGCCTCGAGCTGGGCCCGGTCGAGCGCGAATTTCGTGACCTCGCCGATTTCATACGCCAGCCGGGCATACTGGTTTTGCGCATTCCGGAAGGCGGCGAGATCCTTCTCGATCGTCTCCGGATCGTCGACCAGCTGCTGCAGCATCAGAAGGTCGCCCTTCTGCGCGGTCGCCGTTACCGCGAGCTGGACCCGCTCGCGCGCCTTGCGGCTATGGAGTCGCTCGATGATCGGTTTCATGAGTCCCACAATCCACCCGGTCAGCTGCGGCAGCGACGGGGGACCGAAACGGCGCTGGATTCCGGCCAGGATGTTCAGCATGGCCAGATGCTTCTGGCCGTCGTTGGCCGCGGTGGTGAGGGCGGCGAACATCTTGTCGCCGCCCGCCCGGTCGCGCGCGATCAGAAATCCGGCAACATGGCGATCGATCGGAGTCTCCGGACGCTTGCCCTGATTGCCGCCGGCACTCTCCAGCGCCTGAAGCAGGGCAGAGGGCGTGGTGACATATTGCCGTTTCACCATATCGCTGGCGCAAGGCATCCAGGAGACCAGCTCGTAAAGCGCGCCCTCGAGCCCGTGGCCATAACCCGGACGCTCCAGGATCGCGCGCGTCTGGTCGAAGCTTTTCAGCGAGGACATCGCGTCGAGCGGCTCCTCGGGCTGCTGGCCATACCAGAAGAGTGGGAGTTGCGAGGAGATGATCTCCGCAAGCGGCTGGGTCGGTCCGCCCCTTGCCACGGCATCGGCCAAGGCGCCACCCACGCCCATGGGCATCACGGAGCGGCCGCGGTAGCGGATCGGACCGGCCGGATCGAGCGCCATGCAGACTCGCGCCACCAGCCGCTCCTCGGAAGTGCCGCCGACTCGTCCGGAGGCGGAATTCATCGAGATGACGGCGTCCACTCTGACGGCGCAGGCCGAATCCCCAAGGCTGCGGCGCAGCCATCGGTCGATTTCGCCGCTTTGGATCAGCCGGATCGCCATCGGGATGCTGCGGCTCATCGCAGCGGCCAGCGAGCGCGGATTCCAGACTTCCGTGCCGCCGAAATCGATGGCGCGCTGGGCGCGCCGCGCGCTCGGAACTTGGCGCGCATTCTGGCGGCGGCCGCCGAGCCATTTGCCAAGGTCGTCCAGAGTCCAGCGCTGGCGCGGATCGTCGGACAGGAGGCCACGCAGAGGTTCGGTAAGTCCGCCCGGCAAGCGGCCGCTGCCGAGCAGCGCGGCATAGGTCCCGCGTTCGATCTTGAGCTCGAGCATCGCCTCGATCGGGATCGACTTCAACGGATCCTGCCCCAGCGCCATGATTGCGGCGGTGACGCCGAGCGAATAGAGGTCGTCGGCGACCGTCCCGGGTCCACGGCCGATCGGCTCCGCCTGCGCACGCTCTATCGTCTCGCAGACGGCAGGTTGAAGAAACGAAGGAGGCGAGGAGACGCATTCGCCAAGCACGGCCGCGCCGCGGCCGCTCGGGTCATAATAGAAATTGGTCGGCCTAATCGCTCCGTGAAAGACATTGGCGGCCGTCAGCTCCGACAGCGCCGCATGGGCGGGGATGAACAGAGTCCGTACGATCTGCTCCTCGCCCATAGGCTGGCGTACCTCGTCCATGCTCTTCATGAGCTGCGGCCCGGGCGGCTGATCGAAGACCAGCGCGAGGCGACGTTCGTCGGCCCCCCAGGGCACGATCGCCCAATCGAGTAAGGCCAGCAGCATCGGCTGATCGAGCGCCTTTACGCGGGTTAAGATATCGGCGCGCGCGAGGGGTGACATGCCGCTCGCGATCGCCCAAAGCTCGGTTTGAGGCTGATCGGCGCGTCGCGCCCGGAAAACATCCGCGGAGGGCCGGTCGCAGGCTTCGAAACGCTGCCGGCTCAGGATCTCGTAGCGATCGGATATGCGGATGACGGGCTCATTCGCCATCGCGCTCATCGCCGCTCCGGCCGAGGCGCTGGCGCCCGTATCCTGGGATTGCGAATCGAGTTTCATCTGTCGGCGCGTTCTGCGTGCGTGCTCGGGTTCGTCGAGCATTCCGACGCTAGCCGCCAGACGGCAAAGAAAGGATTAATTACCGGGTAAGAAACCTGCGCCCGCAGGCTGCGGGCGTATCGATCAGCGCGCCTCGAACGGATCGCTCATCAGCACGGTGTCCTCGCGTTCGGGGCTCGTGGAGAGCAGGGTTACGGGGCGTTCTACGAGCTCCTCGATACGGCGGACATATTTGACCGCGGTGGCGGGAAGCTGGGCCCAGGAGCGGGCGCCGCGGGTGCTCTCGCTCCAACCTTGGTGGGTTTCGTAGATCGGCTTGACCGAGGCCTGCGCCTCCTCGCCCGCGGGCAAATAATCGAGGCGCTTCCCGCCCAGCTCGTAGCCGACGCAGACCTGGATCGATTCGAGCCCGTCCAGCACATCGAGCTTGGTCAGCGCGATACCGTCGACCCCGCCCACCTTGAGGGCTTGGCGCACCATCACGGCGTCGAACCAGCCGCAGCGCCGCTTACGGCCGGTTACGGTGCCGAACTCCTTGCCGCGCTCACCGAGATATTGCCCGACTTCGTTCAGCTGCTCGGTCGGGAAGGGACCGGCGCCGACGCGGGTCGTATAGGCTTTGGTGATGCCGAGCACATAGCCCAGCGCGCCGATCCCAAAGCCGCTGCCGGTCGCGGCATTGGCGGCCACCGTGTTGGACGAGGTGACGAACGGATAGGTCCCGTGATCGACGTCGAGCATCGCGCCCTGCGCGCCCTCGAACAGGATCCGCTTGCCGGCCCGCCGCTCGGCGTCGAGCCGCGCCCACGCGACGCCTGCATAGGGGAGAATTCCCTCGGCGATCTCGAGCAGCGACGTCATCAGCTCGGCGGTGTCGAACTCCGGCGCGCCGTAGCCGCGGAGCAGCGCGTTGTGATGAAACAGCAGCGCATCGATCTTGCGCGCCAGCACCTTGGGCTCTGTCAGATCGCAGACCCGGACGGCCCGCCGCGCGACCTTATCCTCATAGGCCGGCCCGATGCCGCGGCCGGTGGTGCCGATCTTGTCCAGGCCGCGCGCCTCCTCGCGCGCCCGGTCGAGCGCGGCATGAACCGGCAGAATGAGAGTCGCGTTCTCGGCCACCAGCAGACTGCCGGGCTGAACATCCACGCCCTTCTTCCGAATGGCGTCGATCTCCTTGAGAAGAGCCCAAGGATCGACCACGACGCCGCTGCCGATGATAGAGAGCTTGCCGGGCCTGACGACGCCCGACGGCAAAAGGCTCAGCTTGTACTCGACATCGCCGATGACCAGCGTGTGCCCGGCATTGTGTCCACCCTGGAAGCGCACGACAACATCGGCACGGCTCGACAGCCAGTCGACGATCTTGCCCTTGCCCTCATCGCCCCACTGGACGCCAACCACCACGACGTTCGACATCGCTGCTCTTCCCGCTTCGAATCAATTAGTCCAACGGCTGGGGTTCTTCAGGGCCCGGCCGGAGCAGATATCCGCAGCCGAGGCGCCTGGCCTCCGCCGCCTCATCCGCGACCGCAACCAGCCCCACGACGGTCACCCACCCTGTTTCGCGCAATCGCCTGGCATCCTGGACTGAACGCCCGGCCGGAATATAGACCCGCGGCGCAGGCGAAGCCTGGGGCGCTGCGGCGACGATCGAATCGGCGAGCAAACTGAATCCGACGGCCGGTTCGCCGGGGCCGGAGTCGCCGGCGCCGATCCGGTATCGGCCGCCGCGACCGAGCTCGCGTCTGACGCCTTTGGCGAATATCGTAAAGCTCAAGCCGGTCTGGTACTCGAAGCCCTGGCGCTCGACAGGGTCGACTGTCAGGACCAGCGCCGGCTCGGCCTCCCGGATGCGGCGGACTGTTTCGATCAGCCGCGCGCGGTCGGGCTCCGCCGAAGCGGGCAAGTCCAGCGTCGACAGTTTCTCGATCGCGCGAGCCGCCGGGCCAGCCACCTCGAGCAGGCTCGCGAGTAGCTTGCCGAGACCCGGCTCTGTAGCCACAGCGGCCGCATCGCGCCGGGCTAGCGAAGCCGCCAGACGCGTCTCGGTTTCTCCTGAAACGCCATGGGCGGCGAAGATGGCTGGCACCATCGTGGGCAAATTCAGATCGATCGACAGCCCCTGCACCCCGAGCGCATCCAGCGCATGGCTTGCCAGCAGCACGATCTCGGCGTCCGCCGCAGCATCGAGGCTGCCGATGAGCTCGCAGCCGATCTGGCGCAGCTGGCGAGACGAGCTGAGCTTGCCGCCGCCCACCCTGAGCACCTCGCCGGCATAGCAGAGGCGCAGGGGGCGCGGGGCGTTGGCCAGCCGCGAAGAGGCGATCCGCGCGACCTGAAGGGTCATATCGGCGCGTACACCCATCATGCGCTTGGATTCGGGATCGAGCAGCCGGAAGGTTTGGCGAGCCCAGGGCTGCCCCATGCCCAGCACCAGACTCTCCTCGAACTCGATCAGCGGCGGCTTGACCCGCTCGTACCCGTGCGCCCCGAAAGCGCCCATGGCGCGCTCGACCAGGGCGGCCTCCCGTTCGGCCTCGGGCGGCAGCAGATCATGTAGCCCCACCGGCAGCAGGGCGCGTTCGCGAAGCGACGAATCCATGAACCCGACTTTAGCGCAGGCGCACGGATTGTGCGCCCCCCGTCACGATCAGAAGCTCAGGACACGGGTGCTGACCACATTCGGCAACGTTCCGATCTTGCGCAGCACCGCGTCGTCGACCCGCTGGTCTACAGCAACCAGGCAGAAGGCGCGCCCGCCGGCGGCCGTACGGCCGTTGTTGAAGCCCGCGATGTTGATTTGGGCGTCGCCCAAGGTTCGACCCAGGCTGCCGATAAATCCCGGCTTGTCGAGGTTCTCGATCAGCAGCATGTGCGGCGTCAGCTCGGCTTCGGTCGGAACGCCATCGATCGTCACGATGCGCGGTTTGTCGCCGAACAGCGTGCCGGTGACAGAGCGATGCCCGCAAGCGCCGTCGACCGTCACGCGGATCGCGGTCTGGTACTCGCTCGACTGGTCGCTGCGGCTTTCGACGACCTTGATGTCCCGCTCGCGCGCGATGATCGGGGCATTGACCATATTGACGGTCTCGATTTGGGTCGAAAGCAGGCCTTTCAGCACAACCGCCGTCAGCGGCCGCAGGTTGAGGGCGGCCACATGGCCCTCATACTCGATCTTGATCTGCGTCAGCCCGCCTTCGGTGATCTGCCCAGCGAAGCTGCCGAGCTGCTCGGCGAGCCTGAGATAGGGGCGGAGCTTGGGCGCATCCTCGGCCGACAGTGACGGCATGTTGACCGCGTTGATGACCGCGCCATGCAGCAGGAAGTCCGCCATCTGCTCCGCGACTTGCAGCGCCACATTCTCCTGCGCCTCGGTGGTGGAGGCGCCCAGATGCGGCGTGCAGATCACCTGCTCGAGCGAGAACAGAGGGCTCTCCTTCGCGGGCTCGACGCTGAAGACATCGAGGCCGGCCCCGGCGACATGGCCGCCTTGGAGCGCGGCCAGCAAGGCGGCCTCGTCGACGAGGCCGCCGCGTGCGCAGTTGATGATCCTGACACCCTTCTTCGTCTTGGCGAGCGCCTTGGCGTCGATGATGTTCTTGGTCTGCTCGGTCAGCGGCGTGTGCAGCGTAATGAAATCCGCACGCGCCAGAAGATCATCGAGCTCGACCTTCTCGACTCCGAGATCGGTGGCGCGCTCGGGCGATAGGAACGGGTCATAGGCGATCACCCGCATCTTCAGGCCCAGCGCACGATCGGCGACGATGCTGCCGATATTGCCGCAGCCGATCACGCCCAGCACCTTGCCGGTCAACTCGACACCCATGAAACGGGACTTCTCCCACTTGCCCGCGTGGGTCGAGGTATTGGCCTGCGGAATGTCGCGGGCCAACGCGAACAGCATCGCTATGGCGTGCTCAGCCGTGGTGATCGAGTTGCCGAACGGTGTGTTCATGACCACGACGCCGCGCGCCGAAGCGGACGGTATGTCGACATTGTCGACGCCGATGCCGGCGCGGCCGACAACTTTCAGCGCGTGCGCCGATTCTAGAATGTCCTTTGTGACTTTGGTCGCGGAGCGGATGGCAAGGCCGTCATAGTCGCCGATGATCGCCTTGAGTTGATCCGGCTTCAGGCCGGTCTTCATGTCGACGTCGATGCCGCGATCGCGGAAAATGTCGACCGCGCGCGGGCTCAGCTCGTCGGAGATGAGAACTTTGGGCATAGCTTCCTCACAATTCTTGGATCGTCATTCCGGCAAAGCCGGAATCCATGTGACCGCATGCGGAGGCATATGAATGGGTCGCGGCTTTCGCCGAGACGACGAAGGGTTGCTGGATCAGGCGGCTTGCGCGCCGGCCTGCTGCTTCAGTTGCGCATAGGCCCAGTCGAGCCAAGGCAGCAGCGCCTCGATATCGGCATTCTCGACCGTTGCGCCGCCCCAGATTCGAAGGCCCGGCGGAGCGGAGCGATACGCCGCGATGTCGAACGCCACCTTCTCGCTTTCGAGCAGGCTCGCCAGCTTCTTGGCGGTCTCGGCTTGCGCTTCGTCCGACAGGCCGGCGAACCAGGGATCGACGATCTTGAGGCAGATCGACGTGCAGGAGCGGGTTTTTGGGTCCTCGGCGAGGAAATCGACCCATTGCGTCTGGCCGACCCAGCGCGCGATTGCCGAGAGATTGGCCTCCGACCGCTTGATCAGCCCTTCGAGACCGCCGACCGACTCGGCCCATTTGAGGCCGTCGATCGCATCCTCGACGCAGAGCATCGATGGCGTGTTGATCGTGTCGCCCTTGAAGACCGCCTCGTCCAGCTTTCCGCCCTTCACCAAGCGGAAGATCTTGGGCAGCGGCCATTTGGGTGTCGTGCTTTCGAGACGCGCGACGGCGCGCGGCGACAGAACCAGCATGCCGTGGGCCGCTTCGCCGCCCAGCACCTTCTGCCAGGACCAGGTGACGACATCGAGCTTGTCCCAAGGCAGCTTCATCGCGAACACGGCCGACGTCGCGTCGCAGATCGTGAGGCCTTCGCGATCGGCGGGGATCCAGCCGCCATCGCCGACGCGCACTCCGGAAGTCGTGCCGTTCCAGAGGAAGACGACATCCTTCTTGAAATCGACCTCGGCGAGGTTCGGCAGTTTGCCGTAATCCGCAGTGAGCGTCCGCGCATCGACCTTAAGCTGCTTGACGATATCGGTGACCCAGTCCTGGCCGAAGCTCTCCCAGGCGAGCACATCGACCGGACGCGATCCGAGCAGCGACCAGAGCGCCATCTCGACCGCGCCCGTGTCGGAGGCGGCGACGATACCGATCCGGTAGTCGGCGGGAATGCCGAGAAGCTTGCGGCTGCGATCCAGAACTTCGCCGAGCTTGGCTTTGCCGAGCTTGGAGCGATGCGAGCGGCCGAGCGCGGCATCCTTGAGCTGATCGAGGGACCAGCCGGGGCGCTTTGCGCAGGGACCAGAGGAAAAATTGGGGGAAGACGGCCGTAGCGACGGCCTTGCAGCGGTAGTCATAGCTATTCCTTCCAGAATAGATGCGACCCGGTGGGGGGTCGTGGCCCGCCTCGGGTGATACGCCCCGATTGGTTTCCGGTCAATTACCGCTGCTGCGATGCAGCCATGCGGTTCGAAAAGCGCTCTTCGGGAATGACGCTTTAGGTTGGCGGCAATTCGCCGCGCGTCTTGGCCGTGAGTTGAAAGCGCCTCAACGCCTCCGCCGCCTCGTCAACTCGGGCTTGCGCCTCAGCTTCGGGCGAGCGGCCATTCCGCTCGGCGGCTTGCCTGAGTTCCTCGATCACTTGCTGAGCGCTGATTTTGGTGCATGAAACCCGCCGCATGATGGTCTCCGGGTTGTTGGGTCTAAGCAGCAGTCGAAAAAACCGCAGCAGCGAATCGACTAACCAGTCTTGGCCACTTTTGCCGCTCCATGTCCCAGCGGTCCTTGCCCCCGACCCAATCCCGGAGCGGCGCGGATGGCGGCTTCGAGATAGGCCTCGGCCTGCTCGATCGCCTTGGGCAGCGGACGCCCCAGCGCGATGCCGGTGGCGATCGCCGAGGCGAGCGTGCAGCCCGTACCGTGGGTGTGCTGCGTGTCGATCCGGGGGTGGCGATATTCGTGATGGCCGAACTCACCCACCAGCACATCGATGATGCCGTTGCCGGGCAGATGGCCGCCGGTCAGGAAGACGTTCTGCGAGCCCAAGGACAGCAGCATCTCGGCGACGTGCTCGCGGTCCTCGGGATCGCGCACGGGCGCGCCGGTCAGCGCTTCGGCCTCGGGGAGATTGGGCGTTAGCAGGAAGGCAAGGAGGGCGAGCCGCCGCTTCATCGCATCGAAGCCGGCATGGTCCAGGAGCGGGGTTCCATCCTTGGCCAGCATAACGGGGTCGACGACGACAGGGATGTCGCGCGCCAGGGGCGATTCCAGAATGTCGGAGACCGCTTCGATGATGTCGGCGTTCGCCATCATGCCGATCTTGATGACATCGGCGCCGATATCCTCGAGCACGACACGCATCTGATGGGCGACGAAATCAGCCGACACCACATGAGTGGCGAAAACGCCGCGCGTATTTTGCGCCGTGAGCGCCGTAATCGCCGTCGTGGCATAGCCGCCCAGCGCCATCACGGTCTTGATGTCCGCCTGGATTCCTGCGCCGCCACCGGAATCCGAGGCCGCGACGATCAGCACGCGGCCCCTCATTCCGCAGCCGCCTCTTGACGCTCGAAGCCCTCGATCGCGTCGCAGATCGTGTCGACGATCTCGCGGATCAGCGCTTCGTCGTCGGCTTCCGCCATGACGCGGATCACCGGCTCGGTTCCGGATTTGCGCACCGACAGGCGGCCGCGCCCGACCAGCCGTGCCTCGGCATCGGCGATGCTCGCCCGCACCGTTTCGTCCTCGAGCGAAAGGCCGCCATTGATGCGGATGCTCTTAAGAAGCTGCGGATAGGGCTCGAATAGCGAGAGCGTTTCGCTCGCCGGCCGGTCCTTTTGCCGGATGCAGGCCAGCACCTGCAGCGCAGCGATCAACCCGTCGCCCGTCGTCGAATAGTCGCTGAGGACAATGTGGCCCGATTGCTCGCCGCCGACATTGAAGCCGTGCGTGCGCATGTGATCGACCACGTAGCGGTCGCCGACGGGCGTGCGCACGAGCTGTAGGCCCATTGAGCCGAGGAAACGCTCCAGGCCCAGATTGGACATGAGCGTGGCGACCAGGCCGCCTCCTTTGAGTCTGCCATTGTCGGCCGCGTCGCGCGTGACGAGCGCCATGATCTGGTCGCCGTCGATCCGACGTCCCCGTTCGTCGGCCAGGATGAGCCGGTCAGCATCGCCATCGAGCGCCACGCCGATATCGGCGCCGTGCAGCACGACCGCATCCTGCATCGCGTCGGGCGCTACCGCGCCGCAGCCGGCATTGATGTTCTTGCCGTCGGGAGCATCGCCGATCGTCACCACCTCGGCGCCGAGTTCAGCGAAAACGCGAGGACCGACCTTGTAGGCGGCGCCGTTGGCGCAATCGACGACGATCTTCAGGCCTTCGAGGGTCAGTCCTTTGGGAAAGGTGTTTTTGACGTACTCGATGTAGCGACCGGTCGCGTCCTCCATATGAGCGGCGCGGCCCAGCAGCGACGATGCGGCAAGCCTGCCGGCGAGGTCCGTATCGGCCAGCGATTCGATAACGCCCTCGACCGCGTCGGACAGCTTGTAGCCATCGGGACCGAAGAGCTTGATCCCATTGTCCTCATACATGTTGTGCGAGGCGGAGATCATGACGCCCAGATCGGCTCGCAGGGACCTCGTCAACATCGCCGCGGCCGGCGTCGGCAGCGGGCCGGTCGTGATGACGTCGAGACCCATGGAAATGAAGCCGGCGGTCAGAGCGGGCTCCAGCATGTAACCGGAAAGGCGCGTATCCTTGCTGATCACGACCCGATGGCGATGATCGCCGCGGCGAAACTGCAATGCAGCCGCCATCGCGACCTTGAGCGCCGTCTCAGCCGTCATCGGCTCGACATTGGTCCGGCCCCGAATTCCGTCGGTTCCGAAGAGCTTACGCGGCATTCCTGACGCCCCTGGACCTATTCTCGTACACGAAATCGGCGGCTCCCGCCGCCGATTAACGCATGTTCAGCCGTTTCGTCCATACGACAAACGAAGTTGATTGGCGGTAAATCCGTCAAATTCAGCTTTTTGCCGTATATGTCGCTCAAGCCTGGGGCTCGGGCTCCAATCCTGGTGCAGGCCTGCCCGCGACCGGCACCGAAGGCCGGCGGCCTGCCGCCGGGCGCGATGGCATGGGGGGCGGAGCGGGCGTCGTATCCGTAGGCTCCTTGCGGACGATTGATTCGCCCCTGAGCAGCGCATGGACTTCTTCGCCCGACAAAGTCTCGTATTCGAGCAATGCCTGGGCGATCCGATGCAGGTCGTCGATATGCTCGGTCAGAATGTCCCGAGCCTTGGTCTCGGCTTCCTCGATCAGCCGCCGGACCTCGCTGTCGATGAGCTGGGCGGTCGCTTCGGAAACGCCGCGCGTCTGGGTCACGGAATGGCCCAGGAACAGCTCCTGCTCATTGTCGTTGTAGCGGACCCGGCCGAGCTTCTCGCTCATGCCGAACTCCGTCACCATCCGTCGCGCCATGGCGGTCGCCTGCTGGATGTCGCTGGCGGCGCCGGTGGTCACATTCTCGGGCCCGAAGATGATCTCCTCGGCCAAGCGCCCGCCGAACATGGACGCCAGCTTCGATTCCATCTCGCGCTTGGAATAGCCGAAACGGTCGCGCTCCGGCAGGCTCATGGTGACGCCCAACGCCCGCCCGCGCGGGATGATGGTCACCTTGTGCAGCGGATCGTGGTCGGGAACGTTGACGCCAACCAGCGCGTGCCCGGCCTCATGATAGGCCGTCAGCTCCTTCTCTTTCTCCGTCATGACGAGGGAGCGGCGCTCGGCACCCATCATAACCTTGTCTTTGGCGGCCTCGAACTCGGTCATACCGACGACGCGGCGGCCGGCGCGCGCGGCGAGCAGCGCCGCTTCGTTGACGAGGTTCGCCAGATCGGCGCCGGAGAAGCCGGGGGTGCCGCGCGCGATCACCCGCGCATCGACGTCGCTGCCAATCGGCACCTTGCGCATGTGGACCTTGAGGATCTTCTCGCGGCCGAGAATGTCGGGGTTCGGAACCACGACCTGCCGGTCGAAGCGGCCGGGCCGCAACAAGGCGGGGTCGAGAACGTCGGGCCGGTTGGTGGCGGCGATCAGGATCACGCCGTCATTGGCCTCGAACCCGTCCATTTCGACCAGCAGCTGGTTCAGCGTCTGCTCGCGCTCATCATTGCCGTTGCCGAGGCCGGCGCCGCGGTGCCGGCCAACGGCGTCGATCTCGTCGATGAAGATGATGCAAGGCGCGTGCTTCTTGCCTTGCTCGAACATGTCGCGGACACGGCTGGCGCCCACGCCGACGAACATCTCGACGAAGTCTGAGCCGGAGATGGTGAAGAAAGGCACATTGGCCTCGCCGGCGACGGCGCGCGCGATCAAGGTCTTACCGGTGCCGGGCGGACCGACCAGCAAAACGCCTTTCGGAATTTTACCGCCCAGACGCTGGAATTTTTGCGGGTCCTTCAGGAACTCGACAACTTCCTCGAGCTCCTGCTTCGCCTCGTCGATGCCCGCCACATCCTCGAAGGTGACGCGCCCGGCCTTCTCGGTCAGCAACCGCGCGCGCGACTTGCCGAAGCCCATCGCTTTGCCGCCGCCCGACTGCATCTGACGCAGGAAGAAGATATAGACGCCGACCAGCAGCAGGGCCGGGAACCAGTTGAAGAATACGCTGAGGATCGAGGGGCTGTTGGAATCATCCGGCGCGGCCCGGACGGTCACACCCTTGTCGACCAACTTGCTCGCCACGTCCGAATGCGGCGGCGCATAGGTCATGAAGGAGCTTCCGTTGGCGCGCTTCCCGATGATCTGATCGCCCTTGATCGTGACGTCTTTAACCTGTCCGGAGGCAGCATCGGCCAACAGATCGCTATAGGCGACCTCGGTCATCTGGCCGCGCCCGCCCTGGCTTTGAAACAAGTTGAAGAGAACGAAAATCAGAACGCCGATGATCAGCCACAGGGTGATGTTTTTGCCGATATTGTTCACGTAACACTGCCCTTGTCAGAAGCCTGGGCGGGGTTTTGCCCCCCGGTCAGGATAGGCGATCGACCGCCGGACGCGCATCCTCTGTATGACAGATAATGCGTGCATCAGTGTAAACAACGGTAAATCTTTCAGGTGCCAAGGGCCAGAGGGTCGCCGTGTATTGGTCGATCCTGGGCGCTTCCCGATCGGCCCAGCCGAGGCTCGGTACGGCCATCAGCCGGCCGTCCATCGAAATGGCGGGCAGGGTCTGTGCAATCAAAGCGGGCTTGGTCGACCTGGTGCGACGGCGCAGCTCCGAATATCGAGCGGCACCGAGGGCACTGACTTCAAACCTACCCTGGGCCGACGGCTCGATGCGCAGGGCAAACCGATTATCCCAACGGGTCCAGCGGCCGGGCGAGAGCTCCAGCGGGGGCGCGACGCGGCCGGGCTCGCGGGCGACGAGCAGAGCTCCGCGAAAGCGCCGCACGAGGCAACCGGCAAGACTGGCGCCGCGGAAGCCCGTAGCTTCGGATTTTCGAATGAGCGCGGTGACCGCGTCCCGATCGGGCGAGTATGCGACGCCTCCAACCATGCGCAGGGCGGCGGAGAGGACATCCGGCCGCGCGCCGGGGTCGGCTGCGGCCAGATCGACGATGGCTGCTCCGTCCGGCCGCGGCTCGGCGATGCGGGCTAGGCTCTCCGCCAGGCCGACCTCGGCCGCCATGCGGTCGAGCCCGGCGCGGTGACCGGTTGCAAGCAATTCCGCATAAAGCTTCGGATCGGCTTCGAGGCGATCGCGGAGAGCCGTTCGGGCGAAGCGCGACGCACGGTTGCTAGGATCCTCGATGAATTCCTGACCTGCGGACCGGCAGGTCGCGACGAGCGCCGGCTTTGGCCAGGCGAGGAGCGGCCGGATGAGACGTGCGGCCCCAAGGGACCGGCTCGCCGACATGCCCGCGAGGCCGCTCGCGCCGCTGCCGCGCTCGACGCGGAAAAGGACGGTCTCCGCCTGATCATCCCGATGATGGGCCGCTGCAAGATGGAGGATGCCTCGCGCCCGGCAAGCCTCGGCAAGGAGCTCATACCGTGCCCCTCGCGCGGCTTCCTGGAGCCCGGTGGCGGGCTTTGGACCTTGCCAAGGGAGAATGATGTGCGGAATGCCCCAGGTCCCAAGCCAACCGCCCACGCGCGCGGCTTCGGCGCCGGATTCCGGCCGGAGTCCGTGATCGACGGTCAGCGCCAGCGCCGATCCGCCGCGCGCTTTGGCCCAGCGGTCGAGCAGCAGGATAAGGGCCATGCTGTCCGGCCCGCCGGAGACGGCGGCGGCGATGCAAGGCTCTGATTCGAAAGGCGCGAAGGAACCCATCGCGGCGGCAAAGGCCGCGTCGTCGATCGGGCCGGCCGCCGGGTCGGGCCGGCTTAGCCGCACTTCAGACGTGTCTTCTCCTGCTGCGCCTGACGCTTGAGGGTGGGCGCGGCCGTCGGATACTTCGCTTCCAGCGTCGCAAAGGCGGCGCAGGCGTCGGGCGTGCGTCCAAGCTTGGCGAGGGACTTGCCGAGATCGAGCAGCATGTCGGGCGCCTTGGCGCCCTTGGGGTATTTCTGCAGCGAGTCCGCAAAGCTGCCGGCGGCGTCCTGATACTTGCCACGGACGAAATAGCTCTCGCCCATCCAGAAAGCGGCATTGCCGGCCAACGGGTCCTTGGGAAATTGGGCGACAAACGCTCTGAAGCCTTTCTCGGCCTGTGGGTAGTTGCCCTGATGGTACAGCTCCAACGCCGCTTCATATTGCTCTTGCGGCGTTGGCGGGGCGGCCGCCTCGGGGGGAGGCTCCGGGGGGGCAGAGCCGGCGGGAATGGTGCCAAGGATGCGCGGGGCGGCGCCCGGCGCGATCGGCGTCGGCGGCCCGGCTTCGCCCTCCGCGGGGGGCGCCGCTCTTGGCGAGGCTTGCGGTGCGGCGGCAGCCGCCGCACCGGCCGGTGCGCCGTTCCCATTGCCTTCCAGGTCGTTGAACCGGAGATCCGTATCGGAGCGCAGCTTTTGCAGCTGGTCGTTGAGAACCTGGATCTGGTGACCTTGGGTCTCGATCTGCCCGGTCAGCTCGCGGATCTGCTCCTCGAGCTGCTGAACCCTGAGCTCCAGCTGCGCCGCCGCGGGCGAGCCCTCCTCAGCCGATGCCGATCCGACCCAGGCGCCGACGAGCCCGAGGGCGATTGCGGCGGTGAGTCGGATCGAGCGCAGCGGAGCCTCCTGGACGCTTATTGAACGACGGTGACGCCGCGACGGTTCTGCGACCACACGGCCTCGCCGGTTCCCAACACCGCCGGCCGCTCGGCGCCGTAGCTCACGGTTCCGAGGCGGCCGGGATCGATGCCCAGCGCGACCAGATAGGATTTCACCGTGTTCGCGCGGCGGGCGCCGAGCGCCATGTTGTACTCGCGCGTGCCGCGCTCGTCGCAATGGCCCTCGATCACGACATGGACCGTCGGATAGCGCTTCAACCACGCGGCCTGACGGTCCAGCGTCTGGCGCGCTTCCTGCGAAAGGTCGCTCTTGTCGAACTCGAAGAAGACGCGGTCGCCGACATTCTGCGCCAGATCCGCTTCGCTGCCCGGGGTCGCGGTGCTGCTCGACGTGATACCGCCGCCGCCTGTGGTCGCGCCCTGTTCGGTGCCGCTGGTTTCGGATTTCGAACTGCAGCCTGCGACCAGCGCCAATGCGGCGAAGAGACCGATCCATTTCAAATTCATAGTTGAAACTCCTCTACCTCGCTTCGGAAGGAAGGGTCGCCGACGGACGCAAGGATTCCCGCGCGACTCGGGAGCGCGGACCGCTTCAGACGGCGAAGAATAGAGTCCAGATTCATGGATTCAAGGGCGGTGACCAGGCGGGGTCCGAGGCGTCGGTCGGGGTCGCGATCTCGCGCTCGTTCTGGCCTGTGATGTCGATCGAATAGAGCCGGCTGCGGCTCGACGTGCCGCTCCATTCCTGTTTGAAAAACATCAGCACGCGACCGTTGGGCGCCCAGGTCGGTCCCTCGACATGGTGACCCTGGGTGATGAGCCGCTCGCCTGAGCCATCGGGCTTCATGATGCCGATAAAAAACTGGCCGCCCTGGCGCTTCGTGAAGGCGATCAGGTCGCCGCGCGGCGACCAAACCGGGCCGTCATAGTTTCCTTCGCCGAAGGAGATGCGCTGCGGCGCTCCGCCGCCCGCGCCCATGACGTAGAGCTGCTCGCTGCCGCCGCGGTCGGATTCGAACACGATCTTCGAACCGTCCGGCGAATAGCAGGGCGCTGTGTTGATGCCGGGGGTATTGGTGAGCTGCGACAGCGACCGCGTGCGCGTGTCCATCACATAGATCTCGGTGTCGCCGCCGGTCACCTGGCTGAAAATGACGCGGTTTCCGTCGGGAGCAAAGCGCGGCGCGAAGCTCATCCCCGGGAAGTCGCCCAGCGGCTCCTGCCGGCCGCTCTCGATGTTGCGGATGTACACCCGGGGCCGGTTGCCGACGAACGCCATGAAGGTGATCTCCGGCGCGACCGGCGAGAAGCGCGGCGTCAGCTCGAGCGTGCTCGGCTGATCGGAGAGGATGCGGTTGTTGTAGCCGTCCTGATCCATGATCGCGAGGCGCTTGACGCGCCTGTCGAGCGGCCCGGTCTCGGCGATGTAGACGATCTGCGTGTTGAAATAGCCGTCCTCGCCGGTGAGCTGCTTATAGACGACGTCGGCGATCATGTGCGCGATCTGCCGGATGCTCTGGTTCTGGTTGGGGAAGCGGTATTCCATCCCCGCGAGCTGGCTTTGCTCGAACACATCCCAAAGCCGAAAGGCGGCCTTGAGGCGTCCGTCGGGCTCGACCGACAGCGTGCCGGTGACGAGCGCCTGCGCGTTCAGCACCTTCCAATCCGCGAAGCGCGGCTGATCGGCCGCGGCCTGCGCCGCCTGGATGAAAGCGGCCGGATCGATCGGCCGGAAAAGTCCCGAGTTGCGCAGATCGTTCGTCACGATATCACTGATATCGTTGCCGACCTGCTGCTCGGCGCCGCCTTGCGCCTGCAGCGGCGTGATCGCGATCGGCAACGGGCTCACCGTGCCTTTTGTAATGTCTACGGTGACACGCGCACCGGCCGCGGGCGCGAGACAGGCGACCGCGAGCAGCGCCGCAAAGGCCGCGACAAAACGGAAAAGGGCGTTCATTGGCTTGGGTGATGTGTTCATCCGAGCATCGCTTTGGGGTCGAAGTTGAGGAGGAGGGACTTCCAGGTCTCGTATTTGTCGGGCGGCAAAGCAAGAGGGCTGCAATTGGGATTGCGCACCGCGCGCACTGCCGCCATCGCGGCTGCGCGGAACGCGGGGTCGGACGACATGCGAGACTGATCCTCGACTTGTACGGAGGCGACCGTTCTGTCCGGATTCACCTCGACGTCCAGCGGCACGACCATCTTGTCGGCGTCTTTGACTCCTGCGGGCACGAGCCAGCACTGTTTCAGCTGATCGTTGAGCGCGGCCATCTCCGATTGGGTGAGCTTGTCGGAAAGCGACGCAATGGCCCCCGTGGCCGCCTTCGTTTCGTTCTTCGTCGGCTGCGGCGTCGGTTGAGGCTGCGTGTCCTGGGGTTTCAGCTTGGCGAGGTTCTTCAGCACCGCGTCGAAATTGACTTTCGGCTGCGGCCGCTTGAGCTCCATCTTCGTGGGCTCGGCGATCTCGGCGACCTTGGCGTCGACATCCGCGAGTTTGGGAGCGGCCTCGAGCGGCTTGCGCAGATCGACCTCGGGGACCGTGAGATCGGGCGCGGTGCTGCTCACCTCGGCCAGTTTCGGGATCGTCGTGTCGATCTGCTCATGGGGAGCCGGTTGCGGTTGAGGTTGCGGCTTCGGGGGCTGGGGCGGCGGCTCCCGGATCTGATTTTCGACCTTGTTCTCGGGCGAGATCCGATTGGTCGTCGCATCCTTGGCGACATCGACGACATCGACCGTGATCATGGGCGTGATGTCGGGCCGCTTGGGATGAAAGAAAGGCAAGCCGACCAGAATCAGCAGCAGGACGAGCGCGTGCACGCCGATCGAGAAGGCGAAGCCGCGGCCCATGTCATTTCTTCCGCTGCACTTGCCCGTCGAGCGGGTTCGAGACCAGGCCGACCTTCGTGTAGCCGGCGCCCCCCACAGCGCCAAGGATCTCCATCATGTCGCCCCAGGAATTGGCGCGATCACCGCGAATGTAGATCTTCGCCTCGTGATTCGCGTTGGCGATCGCGTTGAGGCGCGGCACCAGCTGATCCATCGTGACCGGAGTCTCCTGCAGATAGATCTGATGCTTGCCGTCGACCGTGATCTCAAGCGGCTTGTCGTCCGCTTGCGACAGAGGTCCGGCCGCGCTCTTCGGCAGATCGACGTGAATACCGGTCGTGAGCAGCGGCGCCGTCACCATGAAGACGATCAGCAGCACCAGCATGACGTCGACGAGGGGCGTGACATTGATCTCGGCCAGCGGTCGATAAGAGCGCCGCCGCCCGCCGCGTCCGCTTTGCTGAACGACTCCGCCGGCCATGCGTTAGCCCTTCTCCTCGAGATGGCGGGAGAGGATGGCGCTGAATTCCGACGAGAACGCGTCCAACCGGTCGGCGTAGCGGCCGATATCGGAGGCGAATTTGTTGTAGGCCATCACCGCCGGGATCGCGACGACGAGCCCGAGCAACGTCGACAGCAGCGCCTCGGCGATTCCGGGCGCGACGACGGCCAGATTCGTGTTCTGCTGCGCGGCGATGGCGGTGAAGCTGCTCATGATGCCGTAGACAGTGCCGGCGAGGCCGACGAAGGTCGCGGTCGAACCTGCGGTCGCCAGCACGTTCATATACCG
>Ga0070738_10002275_pt1 | contig 30641 bp, 19 predicted proteins | sample Coa_R2_2_FD_66446 | JGI IMG/M metagenome (GOLD analysis project Ga0070738, IMG submission 66446) | Surface soil microbial communities from Centralia Pennsylvania, which are recovering from an underground coalmine fire - Coalmine... | ecosystem: Environmental > Terrestrial > Soil > Unclassified ...
TCTTCTGAGGGCTAATAATCGTTAGAACCATGGTAAAACTACGTTTAGCACGTCAAGGTCGCAAGAAAGTCCCCATTTACAAGATCGTAGCCGCAGATAGCCGCGCCCGCCGAGATGGCCGTTTCATCGAGGCCGTGGGACAGTATCGTCCCTCCAATGAGCCGGGCCAAAAAATCCAGATCAACGAGGACCGGGCTATGTATTGGCTGAAAGTCGGCGCTCAACCGACGGATACTGTACGCTCCCTGCTTTCGAAGGAAGGGATTCTGCTCAAGTGGCATCTTGAGAAGAAGAATGTTGATCCAGCTCGCGCGGCAGAGATTTTTGAAACGTGGAAGAATAACCGTGATGCCAAGATCACGGCCAACCAGGATGCAAAGCAACGCGCTCGCGAAGAAGCGAAACGTAAAGCAGCAGCCAAGAAGGCTGCAGAAGAAGCCGCCGCTGTAGCCGAAGCTTCCGCTACCGAAGCAGCAGCTACGGAGTCTGCAGCTGCGCCTGGACCGATCGAGCCTCAAACGATGGGCGAGCCGGGTCCGCAGGAAGGCGACGCTCAGCGCCAGGCAGAGAGCGTCGAGGGATAATCCTTCGAACCGTTAGTTTCATACCGTTGTCTACCATAGCCTAACCCAATGGGTTAGGCTATGTCGTCTTATGAAAGATATTGTCGATTTTCTTTGCTCCAGGCCAGAGCTAAGTTCTATCCCGCGTACCCAATTCGAGTGGTTAGTCGGTGAGTCCACTCTTAAAACGATCAATAAAGGGGTGCTTGTCGCGCGCCCGGGAGACCTGTTTGAAGAGATGATCGTCCTCCTCGAAGGGGAGCTTCAGGGCTACAGTATACAGCAAAACCAGAAGAAGATCCAAGCCAATAATGAACCTGTAGCCTTCACGGGTACGCTGCCATTCTCGCGAATGAAGGCAGCGCCGATATTCGTCGAGGTTATTTCCGACGCTACATATTTGGGCCTCCATAAGTCGAAGTTCAAAGAACTGGCCGAGCGAAATTATGAGATGACGGAGATGATCGTTCATTCCATGGTCGATCGCGCGCGCCACTTCACTGGCATTCACTTTCAGAATGAGAAATTGATGTCGTTGGGTAAGCTCTCCGCAGGCTTGGCTCATGAGCTTAATAATCCAGCGTCAGCAATACTTCGCGGTGCAGAATCACTGCAAAAACAGAGTAGTGAACTTGCCCTTGCGCTAACTAGCTTCAATGGTCCGAGATTGAACGAGACCGAGATGGAGGGGCTTCGTAAAATTTTAGGGCGCCCAAGACCATCCCCAGGATTTCGTCTTCCACTTCTTGAACGCAAACGACGAGAGGATGAAATTATAGAGTGGCTTGAGGACCATAATATTAAAGACGAGAGCGCCGATGTCCTGGTCGAAGCCGGTTTTGAATCGAAAGACTTAGAAGAAATTCGCCATACAGTGACTCGGGCCTCACTTGAACCGGTCGTCACGTGGCTTATGAGCGAGCTTACGGAGGCAAAGACAGTGCATGAGATAGCCACGGCTGCACGGCGAATATCAGAGTTGGTTCAATCGGTGAAAAGCTATACACGGATGGACCAGGTTCAGGATATGCAGGAGGTTTGCATCAACGATGGAATTCGAAATACCATCGTTATGCTCCAGCATAAAATGCGAAAAAGCAACGTCGAACTTCATGATGAACTTGCTGAGAAATTACCGTTGATCATGGGATTCCCGGGTGAGCTGAATCAGGTTTGGACAAACCTTATCGATAATGCGCTCGATGCGATGAATGCTGGTGGGGAGTTAACCGTGCGAAGTTCGAACACACCTACCCATGTCGTCTTTTCCATTATCGATAATGGCCCTGGTATTCCACAGGAGAATCTCGAACGGATATTCGATCCGTTCTTTACGACCAAGGGCGTAGGGGAAGGGACTGGTGTCGGACTGGACATCGTACAAAAGGTTGTTCGAATTCACAAGGGCACTGTCGACGTTAACTCGAAGCCAGGACGAACCGAATTTATCATTTCATTTCCACGCGCATAACAGCGGTCCGTCATGAAGCTGCCTATTATTTTCCTTGTCGACGATGATCCGCAAGTATTGCGAGCACTGGCGCGTGATGTCCGCTCGAAATACAAGTCCGACTATCGGGTACTTAATACGGACGATGCTCCAGAAGCGCTCGATAGTCTAAAAGAGTTGAAGCGAACCGGCGAGGAGGTGGCTCTCTTCATTGTGGACCAGCGTATGCCGAAAATGCAGGGTGTGGATTTTCTCGAACGATCTAAGGAATTCTTCCCGGAAGCAAAACGCATGCTTCTCACCGCTTATTCGGATATCGACACGGCTATTAAGGCCATCAATGATGTCGACCTCGACTATTATTTGCTGAAGCCCTGGGATCCGCCGGAAGAAAAGCTTTATCCTATACTCGATGAATTGCTTGACGATTGGCATGCTAACTACAAACCGGACTTAGCAAGTATTCGAGTTATAGGCTATCAGTTTTCGCCGAAGTCTCACGCCATCAAAGAATTTTTGGCAGGCCATCTAATCCCGTATCAATGGTTAGATGTAGAAACGAACCCCCGCGCGCAGGAGCTGATGGCACTTAATGGTTTTTCCAATTCGGATCTGCCGATCGTAATGCTGGATGATGGCACGGCCGCGACGAACCTGGAACTGCGCTCGCTCGCCGAAAAACTTGGGTTACGACCGACCGCCAGTTCAAATTTGTACGATGTAGTGATCATTGGCGCGGGGCCGGCGGGATTAGCTGCTGCTGTATATGCGGGATCGGAGGGACTCAAGACATTGCTTGTTGAGAAGCAAGCACCGGGAGGGCAGGCTGGCACCAGTTCAAAGATCGAAAATTATCTGGGCTTTCCAAAAGGGCTAAGCGGTGCCGAGCTTACTCGCCGAGCTGTAACTCAGGCGACTCGTTTTGGAATAGAATTCCTCACCCCGCAAGAAGTACTGGATATTTCCAGTGCCGATCAATACAAAACCGTGCGTCTTGCCGATGGCTCTCAAATCAATACACGCAGCGTCATCATTACTACTGGCGTAGCCTACCGTCAACTCGAAACGAAAGGCATTGCTGAACTAACCGGTGCGGGAGTCTATTATGGCGCTGCTACGATCGAAGCAGCCCAGACCCGAGGTAAACAAGTTTATGTTATCGGTGGTGGAAATTCCGCTGGGCAAGCGGCGCTCCATCTTGCGCGCTTTGCTGAACACGTTTACATTGTTATTCGACGGCAAGATCTGTCCTCGACGATGTCGGCTTATCTTATAGATAATATTTCGCATACATCTAACATTACGGTTATTCCAGAAACGGAAGTCGTAGAAGCAAGGGGCAATGGACATCTTGAGTCGCTCGTACTGCACTCTAATGATGGTAAGGAGCATACGGTTAATGCTGATGCACTCTTTATTCTGATCGGGGCTAAACCGTATACCGAGTGGGCTCAAGGCGTCCTAAAGGACGACCATGGTTTTATTCTGACGGGCCGCGATCTTCGAGCGAAGGAAGGCTTTAATATGTCATGGCGGCTAAAACGCGATCCCTATCTTCTCGAAACATGCTCGCCGGGTATCTTTGCTGCCGGAGACGTTCGGGCCGGTGCTATGAACCGCGTTGCAAGTGCAGTTGGCGAAGGCGCTATGGCCGTCAGCTTTGTTCATCAGTATTTAGCTGAAGTATAGGTTCTGTATAGGTACTTAAGAAGAACGTGGAAAAACTGCAAGTTAACGAAGCCGATCTGGTTCTTATCGGCCGCATACGAAAGGCGCACGGGCTAAAAGGTGAAGTGGAACTCGTGCCACTTACATGGAATGAGAATCGATTTTCAAAACTCGCTCGATTCTTTTTGCGATTAAAAAGTGGAGAAATTGTAGAACGACATGTTCAGACGATCCACGAAGTCCACAAAGGACTGCTCCTAAAGATCAAGGAAGTGGAAGACCGTACCGAGGCAGAAACCTTAAACGGCGCCGAAATTCTAATCCCAGAAACGGAGCGGTTAAAGCTACCTAAAGGCCGAGCCTATTATGACGAGGTCATCGGTATGGCGGTGATCGATGATGAATCGGGTACGCAAATAGGCACGGTGAAGAACGTCGTCGATATGCCATCGGCGGACATTTTTGTGCTCGATCTGAATGGGACAGAACACATGGTCACCAACGCCGGAGAGGAAGTCCGAGCATTGGACGTAAAGAAAAAAGAATTGAGAGTACGGTTGCTCGAACCGTACGAAGGCAAAGCCGATTAGGCTGCGCCGTTGGTGGAAGTCTCCGTCGGCGTTGTGCTCGAGCGTTTACTGCGAATTCCCGTCATGATGCCATAAGGGATGATCACGCAGTAGCCGAGAATCAGGAGGATCGGTGCAACCGTGAGCGCCATATCACTCATCGTCGGGCTCATCCACATAACGAGATAGCCAATTCCTACGACGAGAATACCAAGCACGATAATTCGAATATTCTTCGCCTCGAACGGCATTTGGAACGGCCGAATGGGGCCGCCTTCCTTCTTTTTCGTACGTGACGAGAGAGGCTGCTGACGACTAGGCACCTGACGTGCCTGCGTACGAACCGGGCGTGCTGGAGTAGCTGTCTTGGACATAGGTACGAGCTAACTGCCCAGCGAGGTCTCTTGTTCCGATTTTGCTTTAGCCAACTATCGCTTTATTGGTTGTGAGGGAGCCGCTCTCCAAATGCATCACCCGATCCGATTGCTTGGCCAGATCGAGATTGTGCGTGGCGATAAGGAACGTCTGTTGGTGCTTTCGGGAAAGATTAGTGATGATATTGAAGAGAATATCGCTATTCCGAGTATCGAGATTGCCGGTAGGCTCATCGGCAAGAATGAGTGCAGGCTTCATCATAAACGCCCGCGCAACGGCGACTCGCTGTGCTTCGCCACCGGAGAGCATCGAAGGGCGATGGTCCAGCCGTTCGGCAAGGCCGACATCGCCGAGCAGTTCGGTCGCCCGCGCACGTACCTCGTCAAACGGCTTACCGGCGATCATGGCTGGCATTGCCACATTTTCGATCGCTGTAAATTCTGGAAGCAAATGATGGAATTGGAAGATAAATCCAATGCGCTTGTTGCGGAAAGCGCTCAGTTCACGATCCTCTAATTTTGCGACATTTTCCCCTTCGATAATGACTTCACCCGAGCTCGGTTTATCGAGCGTGCCGAGTAAATGCAATAGCGTGCTTTTACCGGAGCCCGAGGGGCCGATCAAAGTAACGAGCTCGCCTTCGTTAAGAGAAAAGGAAAGATCGCGAAACACCTCGACATCCGCTCTTCCTCGCACAGGGTAGCGTTTCGTTAGATCGCGAGCTTCGAGAATAGTATTTGCCATGTATAATTAATTACTCCCATCGAAGCGCAACAGCCGGATCGACGCGAGCGGCTCGTCGGGATGGGAACAGTGTGCAAAGCATTGTAAGCAGCATCGAACCGATACCGACAGCAACAAAGTCCTCCCAGCGCAATTCGACCGGCAGTGATGGAATAATGTAAACACTGGTATCGAGTGGGAAAAAGCCGAATCGCTGTTGTAAGAGAACGACGATGATACCTAATGCACATCCTGTGGCCGTGCCAATGAGCCCCACAAGTGTACCTTGAAAAAGGTACACTTTTCGGATGCCGTCCACCGGTGCGCCGAGAGCCCGTAGAAGCCCGATATCGCGTTGCTTCTCGAATACGGTCAACGTCAGAGAACTGAAAATGCTAAAAGCTGCTACGCCGACAATAAGGAATAGAATAATGTAGGCGACCCATCGCTCGATCTCCATTACAGAATACAATTCGGTGTGAAGGTCATACCACGATCGTACATCGAATTGCTTTCCCAATTTTTCGGCGATCCGTCCCTTGATGTCATTCGATAGCCGTATGTCCTTCGTGCGAACATCGATCGTGGTTACAGCATTTTCTGGTACATCGAACAGATCGCGAGCGACCTCCGGACCGGTGTAGGCATTCGAGGCATCATAATCACGGTTGTTCGCTGCAAATATTCCACGGACAAAGAGCCGCTTCATACGTGGTGTTACCGGCTCGGTTAGAATGCGTTCGAGACCGGTGGGGGAATACACCTCCAGACTATCACCGACCTGCAATGCCAATTCATCTGCCATAAGCTGACCGACGACGATCGAATTTGAATCGAGTGTGAGTGAGCCGGATTGAATACTCTTTCCCAGTCCGGAGACCAGACGAGCGCCGGTATCCGAGATTCCAGTAAGTTCGACAACTTTGGGCAGTGTATAATGTACCAATACGGCCTGGCCGTGAATGGCCGGTGCAGCAGCCGTTACATCCTCCACACTTTTTACAACGCGAAGAATACTATCCGTATTTGTAATAACGGGATTCTCAACAGTGCTAGACGTGTCCGGTCCCGATTCTGCGGCGGTTATACGGACATGGGGGTCGAAACTGACGTAGATATTAGTGACGACCGAGGAAAATCCGTTGAAGACAGAGAGTACAATAATGAGCGCTCCCGTCCCGACGGCAAGCCCCACGATCGAAAGAATACTGATTATGGTGATGAAATTCTCGCGACGTTTCGAAAAGGCATACCGACGAGCGAGAAAGAATTCGTAGCGCATTTATACAAATTTAACCAGGATTCGCAGGATTGGATGGATTTTCAGGAGAATTTTTGGGATTACGGGCTTTTGTAACTCTAATGAGAATTACGAGTTCTGGTGTTGACTATCATATTTCGACCTAGTCGCTCTATACCTATGGCTGCTACTGCACTTACAAGCTTACGTTCAGGTCGATCTGCAGGATTGGATGGATTTTTAGGAGAATTTTTGGGATTACTGGCATTTGTAACTCGGGTGAGAATTATGGGTTTTGGTGTTGATCCTTTGAATATATTCGAGTCGCTTTTATCGTTGTGGCTGCCGTGCTGTTGCACTTAGAAGTTTACGCTCAGGCTGGTCTGCAGGATCGGATGGATTTTCAGGATTGATTACAGAGATTTTAGGATTACTGGCTTTGTAACTCTGATGAGAGTTATGGGTTTTGATGTTGATCTTATGAAGATATCCCGTCGAGTCGCTTTTATCCTTGTGGCTAGCGTTGTGTTGCAATTACAAGCTTACGCTCAGGCTGGTCTTGTAATTAACGAGATCTATATCGGTACCAATGCTGCTATTAACGATCAATTTATCGAGCTCTATAATCCGCAAACTACGACGCAATATCTCGATGGTTGCAAACTCGTGCAGTTTGGTGCAACGGGCGGTGATCTTTCCGGGGCATCATTAACGGGCGTACAGACCATTTGGAGTTTTCCGGGGCAAGCCGGTGATAAGACGCTTGCCGTTGCACCCGGTGCATTTATTGTGATCGCTGCCAGCGCTACAAATCACTCGGGTGGTCTCGATCTATCATTTGCAGGGTATGAAGCTGTCGCAACACCTGGGCCTCACAATCCTAAAGCCGTTCAACTGACGCACTCATCGGCTGCCCTGACGTATCCCGGACTGACCCCATCACCTATTGCCGATGCGATCGTTCTCACAAATGGTACCGGTGTAAGTGGCAGCAGTATTCCGCTTTCCTCCATTATTGATGGTGTACAATATGATACCGCCTGGGTTGCCGGCCATCTGCCTGCGTCGATCGATGCCGGTCATACGGGCGGTCCTAACCTTAAATATGGTGTGTCGATGGAGCGCAATAAAGCGGGCGTCACAACCTTAAACTCCTCCTATGACTTTGCTTTATTCTTGCCTTCTCCTGGCGTCGAACATGGTACGAGTAAGCCGGTCGTCGCGGCCGATCTACTGCCGTTCGATCTTCGCCGTTTCGTTGATTTCAACCAGTATGATACCGTAACCAGCGGTCAGAAACCCAACACTTATCGCAGCTCGCAAACGGTATTTGCTACGGGGCTACAATTCCAGGGTTCGAATAATGTAGCGTGGATACGAGACACAAGTTATAAGACAACCAGCAGCGCCGGCCAGGTCTCTGATCTTCATTTTCGTGCGACGTCAGCGGGTGATATTCAAGTCTTCGGCGATCAAGCGATGCTCAACTATGTGTTACCTGCAAACCTTGCTTCTGTTTTTACTCCGCCAAATCAGTGGCTTGATTACTTCAAAACGTCTTTGGCCGTTAATACTTCTTATCCAGTCACTACACTTACAGGTACATATTCCGGTGCAACCGTGACTATTACTTTTACAGGCGCCTATCGCGGCTCCGAGCATGTAACGGTGCCGCGCGCTTCGTTCGATTCTGCTTACCGGTTCGATCTTACAGCAAACGTTCAAGTTAGTCTTGGTCCCTTGCCACTGGGGAGTTTTAGCACGACACAAATGATATGGCTTTCCAAAGGTATCGGTATTATAAAAATGAATATGGCTCATGCCGGGACCACCATTGGTGGCCAGCCCGTCAATGTGGATGGTAGCGAGCGAGAGTTAATCGCCTATGGCATTGCTGCACCCGCAAGAGTTTATCATCCAACAGATAGCATTGCAGTGCGCGCTTATCCGAATCCCGCCACCGATGAGATCACCCTTTCTGTACCCAAGGAGGTCAGGCGGGTCATGCTCTTTGCAACGAATGGCCACCTCGTCCGTTCGTTCGATGTCACAGGACATGGTCTCGAAGTTCTGTTGTGGGTTAAGGACCTTGCCAGTGCTGCTTATCACGCTCGAATCGAGTTTGCTGATAGTTCGAGTGGTGAGGTTAATATGATCGTGGAGCACTAAGTCCGGCATTGCTTTCTTTGATTGCGGGACGAACCCGGCCTTATTGCTGTTTCCATGCCGGAGAAATCGAATGCCGGATACCCCTGAATTTACCTCGAACAATCACGAATTAGAATCTACCGGAGGTCCTACGACCGTCCGGGTACTATTTATTGGCGATGTGGTTGGAACGGGCGCGCTCTCGATGGTTTCGAGAATGCTGCCGGGCTTAGCCTCGAAATACCGCTCGGACTTTATCATTGTTAATGGTGAGAATATCGCCGATGGTAAATCGCTTCAGAAGAAGCACGCCGAAGAGTTATTCAATGCTGGTGCAAAAGTCATCACTACTGGCAACCACGTTTGGGATCGCTGGGATGTGCGAGCGCTGCTAGCCGAGGATCGACGAATTATTCGGCCCGCCAATTATCCGCGAGAGAACGCGGGATCTGGATATGCGATCGGTGAGACGAAGGATGGCATTAAGATCGGCGTCGTAAACTTGCAAGGCCGAACCTACATGCAAACGATCGACTGTCCCTTCCGTGTCTCCCATTGGGCACTTGATAAGGTTGGCGAGCATACGAATATTATTATCGTCGATATGCACGCAGAAGCGACGGCGGAGAAACAAACGCTTGCGCGGTATCTTGATGGAAAAGTGAGCGCGGTACTTGGTACCCATACCCACGTGCAAACCGCCGACGCCCAAATACTTCCGAATGGCACGGCCTATATTTCCGATGTTGGAATGAGCGGGCCATACGAGAGTGTGATCGGAATGAAGGTCGATGTTGCTATCAAGCGCTTCGTCAATCAGACGCCATATAAATACGAAATTGCTAAAGATGGCATTCGTATTTCCGGTGTAAGTATCGCTATCGACGTTGCTACAGGCGCTGCCGTCGAAATCGAACCCTTTATGTTTCCGAATTTCGATCGCACGCGAGCGGTCGCAGACCAAAATTTTGACGAGGCCGAAACATTGGAACCGGCCTCAGCACCAGAAACAGGAGAGACCGGTGATGCCTGAGGCGCTCATCATTGACGGCAAGAGGATCGCCTCCGAGATTCGCGATGAAGTTCGCATAGACGCGGCGGAGTTCCTTCAACGATACGGTGTTCGGCCCCGGATAATGTTCGTCTTGGTCGGGAATAATCCAGCAAGCGAAGTGTATGTTCGCAATAAGGGTATTGCGTCGGAGGAAGCCGGCTTTTCTCATGAGACTAAAGTATTGCCCGCGAATATAGAGGAAAGCGAACTTATAGATCTTATCCGCTCGATCAACGAAGACCCCCTGACGCATGGATTACTCGTCCAATTTCCGCTCCCCAAGCATATCCGAGAGGAACGAGTGATCGAACTTATTTCACCGGATAAAGATGTGGATGGGTTCAATCCACTAAATGCGGGCAGGTTATCGATCGGACTCGGCAATTATTTTGCGCCCTGCACACCGGCTGGTGTTATTGAAATGCTTGCGAGATCGGGCATTGCTGTATCGGGGAAGCATGCGGTTATTGTCGGTCGATCGAATTTAGTTGGCAAACCATTGGCGTTGCTCTTCGCTCAAAAGAATTCAAAAGCCAACGCGGTGGCAACGATCGCCCATACCGGTGCGGGTGAGAAACTGGGAGAGATCACTCGTTCAGCCGATATTTTAGTTGCGGCCATGGGGGTACCGCTTGCCATTACAGCTGATATGGTGAAGCCGGGTGCGGTGGTAGTTGATGTTGGCATTAATCGCGTCGCCGATGCTACAAAGAAATCCGGTTCGCGCTTGGTAGGGGATGTCGATTTCGATCGTGTCAAACTTAAAGCGAGCGCTATCACGCCAGTGCCCGGCGGTGTTGGACCGATGACGATCGCCATGCTATTAAAAAATACTCTTACCGCTGCTATTCGACAAGTAACTCGCGTCGCTGAGCCGGCGTAAACACATCGTTATGAAGCTCGACCGCATTGGCATTATCGGTCACATCGATCCCGCCCAGGTGCAGGCAACCCTTGCTCATGTTGTTGCTAAGCTCTGCGAGCAATTTCCCCGATCGAAAATATTGCTTTCCGAGGCCCTGGTGCCAATGATACCCACACGTGGTTGTGAGGTGATTTCATCGCTCGAACGCATTGCGAAGGAGAGCGATGTTATTGTTTCGGTTGGAGGAGATGGTACGATGCTGCTCGCAGCGAGAGCGATCGCCCGAGCGGATCACCATGCGGTGCTTCTTGGCGTTAATGCCGGTAAACTTGGATTTTTATCCGAGCACCCGCCCGTCGAAGTTGATGCTCTCGTAGAAGAGTTGGCCGCCAATGCACTTATTGTGGAAGAGCGGATAATGCTTAATGCCACTGTGCAAAGCGAGAGTGGGAAACCGGTCGAGATACGAGCCGATAATTTGGATGCTTCCCGGATCGGTGCCACTACGCCCGAAGCCAGACTCGATGCCCTGAACGAGGTTGTGATCGATAATTATGGCTCAACGCGAATGCTCACGCTTGAAGTATTCGTCAATGGTGCTCAACTTGGCGTTATTCGGGCCGACGGTATTATCGTCTCTACGCCCACGGGCTCGACGGGCTACTCTGTAAGCGCAGGCGGCCCAATTGTCGAGCCGACGAGCCCAGTGCTACAGATCACTCCGATTGCTCCACATTCACTCAATGTGCGGCCCATTATTGTAAATAGCACCGCTACCGTGCGGGTGCGTGCTCGCGCAGAGGAAACGCCCACAGTGCTTGTCGTCGCGGACGGCCAGGAGCAGGTTATCGCTGGAACGCCGGCCGAAATATCGGTACGAACGTCAGATAAAAAATTGCGGCTCTTGCGCAGGCGGGAGCGCTCGTATTTTGACCTACTGCGTTCGAAGCTCTATTGGAGCGCTGATTCGAGAGACGCTGGCCGTCGGTAACATTACTGTATTGCTTTTTCCAACTCTTCGTTGAGGGACGCCCATTTAAAGATAGCTTCATCCAGGCTCGATTTAATTACCACTAATCGATCCGCGTCCTTTTTCACGCGCTCGGGATCCGAATAGTAGTCGGGCTCGTACATTGAATCTTCAATAGTGGTCTTTTCTTTTTCGAGCGCTTCTATTTTTTTCTCCCATTCCGCGATCTTTGTACGAAACGGCTTTTCTTTCTTATAACGTGCATTCCGTTCTTCAGCTTCTGCGCGTTTTCTCGTGCGGTCATCAACCGGTGGGGCGACTACCTCGGCAGGAACAGGTTGAGTGATCGGCGAGCGCCCCTTTTTCTGGCGAATACTCGCAAGCTCTCGTTCTCGTAACTCGACAAGATACTCTTCCAGCGGCCTCATGTACTCTTTTACCTGGCCATCCTGGAATGTAATAAGCCGATCGGTAAGATCTTCGAGGAAATCGCGATCGTGCGAGATCACGATGATCGTACCATCGAATTGAAGCAGAGCCTCCTTGACCACTTCCTTTGATTGCATATCGAGGTGGTTCGTGGGTTCGTCGAGTAACAGTGTGTTGACCGGTTCGAGGAGCATCTTTGCGAGTGCAAGCCGCGATTTTTCTCCGCCGGAAAGGACTCGTACCGGTTTAAATACGTCATCCCCCTGAAAGAGGAACGCCCCGAGCAAGGTGCGTAATTGTGCCTGACTTTTTGGCGATCCGGTGCTTTTACCGCTCTCCTGCTCGTGAAAGAGTTGAGCGCGTGAAACAGACTCGAGCGTTTCGAGAACGGTGTACTTGGGGTTCAGCGCTTCGGCCTGATGCTGTGCGTAGTAACCGATCGTTACATTGTGACCGATGGTAAACGTACCGCCGGTAAGTTGCTCTTGCCCTGCAATGATCTTGCCCATCGTGGTTTTGCCTTCACCGTTCTTGCCAAGGAAGGCCACACGGTCACCGCGCTCGATGCGGAGATCGACGTTTGCGAACACGTTGTGTTTGCCATCATACGATTTCGCTCCACGTTCTACTTCAAAGACCATTCGTCCCGATGGTTGTGCCTGCGGGAAGCTAAAGTGAACGGCTTTACCATGGCTTGCAAGATCGATACGCTCCATGCGTTCGAGCATTTTTAAGCGCGACTGAGCCTGCCGCGCTTTCGTGGCTTTATACCGGAATCGTTCGACAAATCGCTCGAGCTCTTTTCGCCGGGCTTCCAGGTTTGCGGCCTGCGATGCCAGTTGTGCTTCGCGCTCCGCTTTGGTCCGCTCGTAGTATTCGTAATTACCGGAATAGACCTCCACTCTTGCGTTCTCGATCTCGGCCGTACGGTTTGTGACGAGATTGAGAAAGGACCGATCGTGTGAGACCATGACAAGCGTACCCTCGTAGGATTTCAAAAATCCTTCGAGCCATATCAGGCTTTCCAGGTCGAGGTGGTTCGTCGGTTCGTCGAGCAGCAATGCATCGTGCCGAGCAATGAGAAGTTTCGCGAGCAAAAGGCGCATTTGCCAGCCGCCAGAAAAAAAAGCGACGGGCTTGATGTGGTCAGTCTCTTTGAATCCGAGGCCGGCGAGTATCCGTTTGGCATCGCTCTCGAGTTCAAATCCACGAAGATCTTCGAAGCGGTGATGAAGTTCGCCAAAGTGCTCGACGAGTTTGAAATATTCCGAGCTCGAATGATCCTGGGACGGATCTTCCATTGCAGTCTGCGCCCTTTTCATCGCTTCCTCGATCTCGAGAAGATCGGTTCTCGCGCGCATGGCTTCTTCCAGCAACGGACGGGCCTGAGCATCGCGATCGAGTGTGGGTTCTTGCGGTAGATACCCGATCCGATAACCGGTTGGAACATTGACGACGCCCGACTCCGGCTCGTACACACCGGCAATAATTCTTAGCAACGTGGTTTTGCCCGCACCATTGGGACCTACAAGCCCAACACGGTCACCGGGGCGGACGGTAAACGTGACATCTCGGAAGAGATAATCTCCTCCGAATTGCATACTAAGATGTTCTAACGCGATCAACGGATGATGATAAATTATGAATGATGGATACGGAATGAACGAAGAGCGCTAAACAACTTTCACCCTTCATAATTCATCATACACAATGCCTTATGGTTGATAACCACGCCGGGCACGATGACGGCGACGAACAAAGGGCATGTGATGCTCCACATGCTTACCTTCGGTGTCATAGGGAATAACCGAGATGGAGCCGTCCATTTCGAGGATCGCTGTACGGACCTTTGTAATATCCTCAAAGCCATGCTCGCGGATTTGTTCTTCCAGTTCTTCGGGACGAATGGCTTCGTGCTCCATGTTCGATTCGACATACCGGCCATTACGAACTAAGAGTCGTGGTTCTCCGGCAATAAAACGTGCTGCGCGCTCGCTTCGAAACAGGACCTTGGTGAGGATAACATTTAACAGGATCAGCGTCGCTGCTGCAATAATGCCTCCAATAAGCGAAGTATCGTTGCCGACCATTGCATTCTGTACTGCATTTGACACCAGAAGAATTAGAGCAAAGTCGACAAGCGAAAGTTGAGAAATATGCCGCTTGCCGGCAAGTCGAAATCCGATCAGGATCACGATGTAGACGACAGCACTTCGAACAACGATAGCGACAGTAGAATCAAACCACATATAGTGCAATGATTAGTGGACCAGTGTTATCCATTTCGAGAAAGTACTATTACCACCTCGTACAATGCAGATGTAATTACCGGATGCTAAACCGACCGGTTCAATAGAAACGGTGTGTGTGCCTGCTTCCAGATAATTTAGCGGTTGCGACCACACGATCTCACCCATTGTGTTTCGAAGCTCCAGAGCGACCACGCCTGGTTCGGGCAATGTGAAGGAGATGTTTGTTTGCGTTGCAAAAGGATTGGGAGCATTGCTTAATGCGGGACGAGTTGCTTGCTCATTATTTCTTAATACGGATGCATCTCGTAAACCCAGAAAAACTCCTTGCCCGCGCGAAGCGGCATAGAAAATTCCATTACGGCGGTCTTCGCAAACTCGAGTTGCCGAGCTAAGCCGAGATGCGGTGGGATCCTGGAAGCCGTTACTGATGGATGACCATGTGTCGCCGTTATCGTTCGACCGGTAGATACCGGAGTCGGTCGACGCATAGAGATAACCGTGCGAATCGAGATACACGCTAAAGAGCGTTCGCGAAGTGTTCGCATCCGGCACTGATAATGATTGCCAATGCTGGCCGCTATCCTGCGATCGCGATAAAAGTCGTGTGAGCTCGAAGAATATTCCGCTTGACGTTTCAGCGGTTATACCGGCCGAGCTGCCGATCTTCGACCAGGAAAAACCATCGTTGCTCGAACGATAGAGTTGTTCGCTGCCATCTTCGGCGTAGACGCTTCCATCTCCACCAACAATAACTGCCTCGGCCTTCGTTTTAGGAAGGCCGAACGTATCGGGCTGCCAGCTTTGGCCGTGATCGGTTGATTGGAATAATCCGTATTGCGTCGCGGCGAAGACCGTGCCCGCCGTTGAAGTTTCTATCTGGTAGCATTGATTGTCAACTTTTGGAACGGGGGAGCTTAACGTGTGTGACCAGGTAATGCCGGAATCGTGTGATACCCAAACGCCATCGAGAATGCCAAGATAAAGACCGTTACTCGAATCGACCGATAACGCTGGTACAGAAAGTACTTCACCCGTTTCGATATTAAGGCGAGTCCAGGTTTGTCCGCGATCGGGCGTGCGCCATACAAGATCTTCCACAACAGCATAGAGCATCCCACGTTTGTCGACCGCAAGATTATAAACAAGCGTGGCGGCAAGCTCATTATTTACCGCTTCGAAGTGTTGCCCTTCATCAGTCGATCGAACGACTCCTTCGAAGTCGGTACCGACGATCATCGTACCATTGTTACCGATCGCAGTAGCGTAAATGCTTCCGCCGATCGTATCGACGCTTCGAAGCTGCCACGAAAGTCCGGTATCGAGCGAGCGATAAAGATCGCCGTAATTATTACGTAAGAACAGATGATGATCTTGCGGACTTTCTACGACATTATAAATGCCAAACTTGCCGGTATCCTGATACACAAGCTGCCAAGTAACACCCTTGTTAGTTGTCCGAAAGAGTTTTCCATCGGCATCACCGACAAAAATAGTGTTAGTGTCGAGCGCCAGAAATGCTGTTGGTTGAGCGGAGGAGGGTACCGGAGCCAGGATCGACCAATGACCGCCATCGTCTGGGGAGTTATAGACATGATAGACGCTGTGGCGTGAACTATCGAGATGACTTCCTAATGCAATGAGCCCTCCGTTCGATGCGATAACGAGTGTGATCTGCTTATCTTTCGGATCGATGCCGGTATCGGGATGGTCCCACGTATTGCCATTATCGGTCGAGCGAAGAATGCCATAGGTTGCAGTCCCGAGAAAGACGGAACCGCTCGGCGCGCAGGAGAGCGAATAGATCGCACCAAAATTTATTGTGGTATCAAGAAATGTCCAGTGCGGCTGATCGTCTCGAAACCACCTCGATACTCCGTTATCGTATGTGACGGCAAAAATATAGCCTCGAGGATTCGCTTCCAATTCATGCATGTGGAACGTATGCAATCCTGCATTGCGCGCAAACCATTTATTACCTTCGTTCGAGCTCTCGAAAACGCCACCTGCTTCTGTGCCGATAAAAAGGCGGCTGTTCGAATCGATGCAGACCGTCGAGATCGCTCCTCCAGGAGGGCCGTTCGTAGGGATCCAATGGACCTGAGCATCTGCTACACAGGGAAGAATAAGCAGAAGACCTAACAGGAACGTTGAAAAATTATCAGGTGACTTCACAAAGAAAAGAAATTTGAAGAATCTTAGGAAATCGTTAAATCTTTCTCAGAGAGGGTTGGTTCAATTCCGGGTCTTTTCAATTTGGTTGTCGTTCCGCATCCATAAAGACCCGGTAATACTATCCTTTGTTCATTATGCGCTTCTCTAAACTGCTGCTCGCGGTCTCACTCTTTCTATTTTCTTTTCAGTCCGTCCACGCTCAAAGCCAAAAAGGAATTCCCTCCGATGGCCGCGATTTTTACATCGCAGAGCTCGTACCAAGTATCAAATGTAATGCGGTCAAACCCTTTCAGGGGTTCTTCGCACTCGTCAGTTCGTACTACGATTGTAATGTAACGGTTAGCTACTTCGATCCAAATTCCAGTCCTGCTGGTCAAGAAATTCCGACGGCGCCGCAGCACATCGTCGCAAAACACGGATTACAAATTTCGCTGGACCAGGGGTATATGAATCCTCGCGATAACAATGGGGATCCGCTCGCACCCAATGGTGAACAACCGATCTATGCGTGCGCTCACGTTCATGCAGATCGCCCGATCAGTTTAACCTATTATTCCACGGGTCCGAATTCCGGCGGGCAGTATTTAGCGTTGCAGACCGGCGCTCTCGGTAAGACCTATGTTATTTGTGCTTCTCCCGCAAACCCTAGTCTTGGTCATGCTAACAGCCATCACTTTGCATGTACGCCGGATTCATCCAGCTCGATCTTTTGCATTATAGCGGTTACCGACAACACGACGGTCAAGATCACGCCAAATGGCCTTACTCGCGGCGGGCACATCGGTGTGAATTTCGGCTCTGGCGCAAATGGGCACCCAAATCCGTGGACTGTTAAGCTGAATCGCGGTCAGGTATATTGGGTGAAATCGACGATCGACGATCCGGATAATGATCTTTCCGGATCGATCGTGGAAGCGGACCAGCCGGTGGGCGTGCTTGCCGGTAACGAAGGACAATTCAACGGCGAAACATCATTCGCCGCCTTTGGTGGCGATCAGCGCGATCTTGCCGTCGAACAAATGATGCCGGTCGACTACTGGACGAGTGACGGCTATGTTTCAATGCCGTTCATGGATTGCCCCGGTGGCCCACCCGATGACGGTTCTGCCGGCGATCAGTACAAAGTGTTTACTTACGATACGACGATGACCACGCTCAGTGCGTTTATCGATCCTATCGGCGCTCGTAATCCTACGCTTTCACGCTATCAATTCCCGATCTTCGATAATTGCGATGCCGGCGTAAACTTCGGTTCAGTGAACGGACAGAAGATATTTGTGGAGCAATACGACTATCGCGCACAGTATAGCACGACCGAGCCGTTTACGGCGCCCAGCCAGCAGAATGTTATTCCGCTCGACCGTTGCCGTACACAGTACATGTGGTATGTGCCGGACGATAAGGCGCAGGTTCATAAGCGGCGCTACGTCAATGTGATCGCACAGCGAACGATGCTGAGCAAGATCAGAATGTCGCATAATGGCGGTGCGCTCGTTTCCATTAATTCATATCCCTCAGCAGGCGGTGGTAATACACCGGCAACGTGCAGCATCCCCGGTCATCCGGAGCTAATCGGTAAGCGTTTCGAGATCAGCCCCGGTGCATGGTATGCCACGTGCGACTCGGCGTTCGCACTCTATCAGTATGGCGATCTCGGACTCGATCCCGATTTCGATCTCGGTGATAACGACGACGACGATTACTATTTCTCGTATGCTTCCGAGTGCGGTATCTCGATGGGTATCGACGGGGCATTTTCGCCGAAGATGTCGGCTGATACGACCTGTAACGGATGGTTCGTTCACGTTGTCGATACCAATGTGCTCGACAAAGGACTTTCCCAGATCGAGCTCTTGAAAGATCCGGAAGGCGTATTAAAACGCAAGCCCGGTACCGATTCCGGTTACGTTAGTACCAACGTGGACTTCCTTCCCAAGAATTTTACGCTCGTGCCGGGTGTGGATACCGCGACAGTCCAGATCGTCGTGGATGACCCTCTGAAGGACGCAGATGCGTATGTGTGGGCCGTCAATGTGGCCGGTAATGATACGCTCATTTATTTGCATTATCAGGCGCCCAAATTAAAGTTTTATTCGACACAACCAAACTATCCTGATTCAGCCGTTTTCTATAATTCTTCGCTGGGGTTCGATACCTGCACGCAGTTCGTGATCAAGAATTCCGGAAAGACCGGAGAGAAGACCTTTACAGTCACCGGTTATACGTTCGCCAATGGTAGCCAGGGATTTCGAGTTACCGATACCAGTCACTCACTTCCATATATCTTAAAACCGGGCGACTCGGTTGTGTTTAGTGTGTGCTTTAATGCGAGCCAGGCTGTACATCTATTCCTGGATACATTTATTGTTAATACAAATTGCCCGAAAGCGATCGCAGCACTCTTTGGCACAACGGGGGTCGGTGAAATTGAAACTGAAGATTTCGATTTCGGCCCGGTCATACTCGGCCAGAAAAAGTGCCATGGTATTAAGGTATGGAATACCGGTAAAGCGGCATTTAAGCTAACGAAGCAATGGCTGCTCGATAATAATATTAACTTCGATTTTATCGATACATCGTTACTGCCTATAACGATCGATACCGGAATTCTGAATGCAAGAACATTTACGTTCTGCTATACCCCGACGCAAGATACGGCAAAGGATACTACTATCCAGCACTGGGCGTCTGATCTTCCAGAGCCATTTACGCACCTGAAGAAGGACTTCAGTAACCTCTATGGATATGGAATCAAGCCAGATCTTTCCTGGAATAAGATTGAAGTGGATTCCTCCACCATCTGTGATTCGTCAAGAACTTTCCGACTCTATCTAAGAAATCATGGAACGGCTTCAATCTTAATGGATAGCGTTGCCATAAAGGGCCCTGATGCTGCCGAATTCAAGATAGCCGCTACGCAGGGTGGTGTTACTACTGCTACATTTAATCCAGAAGATAGTATTTGGGTTGACGTTCTATTTACGCCGAATCTTTCTAAGCCCCTGGCGACCAGATGGAACGATCGATTCCCCGATACTTTAATTGCTTATGACGATCATAAGATCGATCCGATCGTAGTCTTTAATATCAATGTTAATCATCCTGAGGTGACGCTTTCGTCTGGCTCGGTCGATCTCGGTACAACTTCTCCGGGTACGCCGACTGGCACAAAAATCCTTACGGTGACGAATACCGGCAAAGGTACACCACTCATTATTGATTCTCTCTCGATTGATGCACCGTTCTCAATCGTTCAGCCGGGATCTCTCAAATTATGGGATACGATCCAACCAGGTAAGACAGATACAATCATACTTCAGGGGTTACCGCCGACAGCAAACAATTACACCGGTAATATTTATGTAGGTGGTATGACGAGTTGTGCTTCTGGTATGTCATCGGTTACCATGTCCGCTTCGAACATGAACATCCAGGCGGTCGGTCATGACTTTGGTTCGATGTACCTCTGCACGAACGGCACTTATGATGTATATGCTTACGCTGCCAATAGTAGCGTACCGGCTGGTGTCGTGTCGGTTAAGATCGTGGACAATCCAGCTTTCCCGGGCCAGAGTAAGGACTTTACGTTCTCGGATGGTACTCAAGTGCAAACGCCGACTGGTGTAACCTTGCAGGGTAATCAGCAAGCGAAGTTCTCGGTGGTGTATACGCCGAGTGCAAAGCGGTCGGAGTCCGCGTGGATCATCTATACATTCGATACGGTAAGCAACCCGAACGTTGGCCATTGGAGCGATACGTTGCCGCTTACCGGTACCGGTCTTCAGGAGTTCACCACTATCAGCGTAGCGAATCCGGCGGGTGGTCGATACATTGCGCAAACCGGCTCGACGTTCGATGTGCCGATCCAGTTAGTGCAGGCGAGTCCATTCGGCCCGAATGCGGACGTACACACGATCTCCTTCGACCTTACCTATCGGCAGGATCTCTTCCAGCCGGTTGCTGGCAATGTTGTGGCGCAGCCAGGGTATCAGGTGATCAGTGCGAATGTGACGAGTGATGTGGGCGGATGGGAGACGATGCACATTGTGCTGGCTGCATCCGGTAATCCGGATTTCACCGGTGCCGCCGATGTGGCGCATGTGAAGATGCAGCTCATGGTCACGCGCGACACGACGAGCACCTTTACGGTATCGAACGTGACCTTCCAGAATACGGCGGGCAATACGCTCTGCTATGTATTGCACGATACGATTCCGGCACTGTTCACGCCACAGGATCTCTGCGGCAACAGCATTCTGCGCGGATATGTAGCGACGGGCGCACCGGCGTTCGGTATTCGCAGCGTCCATCCGAATCCGGCAACGAGTTCGGTGCACGTTACGATGGACATTCGCGAGAACAACTTGCCGATGACGATCGAACTATATAACGCCGTTGGTCAGGTGTCCCGTAACTTCGTGACAAATATGCCGATGCCGTCCGGTCATCGTGGCGTCGATCTCGATGTCTCGGGTCTGCCCTCCGGCAGCTATTCGCTCCGTATCACGAGCCCCGAGCACATCGATACGAAGATGATCATCATTCAAAAGTAATTCGAACTTCTTTTCTCCATTTCCAAAGGCCCCGGCGTATGCCGGGGTTTTTACTTTTAGTCGACGTTGCTCAGGAGTGGTGAAACATTTAGGCGGGACTAATCGAAGAATACCCGTTGTTTTATAGTAGCTCTTTATTCTCATCACTACTATGGCCTCACCAAACCAAGCAACGGCCGCACGGCTCAAGGAAATCGAAAAAGAACTGGCCGAACTTCAGGAAAAGCGGACTCAACTCCGTTCCCATTGGGAGCACGAGAAGCAGCTCATTAAAGATATTCGCGCCGAACGCGAGCAGATCGAGCAGCTTCGCATCGAAGCAGAACAGCTCGAGCGTCAGGGCGATCTGGGGCGTGTGGCGGAGATCCGCTATGGGCGGATCCCACAAGTGGAGTCAGACCTTGCAGCAAAACAGGCGGAGCTTGAAAAATTGCAGAAGGACCACGCAATGCTAAAAGAGGTCGTCGGACCCGAGGATATTGCTGAGGTCGTGGCTAAATGGACCGGCATCCCCGTCTCGCGAATGCTCGAAAGCGAGCGCGAGAAATTGCTAAAGATGGAAGATCGGCTGCACGACCGTGTGGTCGGGCAGGACGAGGCGGTCACGGCGCTCTCGAATGCCATTCGACGATCTCGCGCCGGTATGCAGGACCGCAACAGGCCTATCGGCAGCTTTATCTTTCTCGGCTCGACGGGCGTCGGCAAGACCGAGTTAGCTCGATCGCTCGCAGAATTCTTATTCGATGATGAGCACGCGATGGTGCGAATCGACATGTCGGAGTACATGGAGAAATTCTCGGTCTCACGGCTCGTCGGTGCGCCTCCGGGATATGTCGGTTACGAGGAAGGCGGACAACTAACGGAGGCGGTTCGGCGCCGTCCGTATAGTGTGGTGCTATTGGATGAGATCGAGAAAGCTCACCCCGATGTGTTCAATATTCTCCTTCAGGTACTGGATGACGGCCGCCTCACCGATTCGCAAGGCCGCACGGTCGATTTCAAAAACACGGTCATCATTATGACGTCGAACATTGGCTCTCAGCTTATTATGGAAGAGATGCTAAAGATGACCGAGGAGAATAAGGACGCTATTCTCTCGAATTTGCGCTCACGGCTTATGACGGAGCTGCGAAAGCAAATACGTCCGGAATTCCTGAACCGTGTGGATGAGATCGTGATGTTCCAGCCGCTTCTTCAGTCGGATATCCGAAAGATCGTCGACATTCAACTTCGGCGGGTTATTGATATGTCCGAAAAGAACGGCATTCATCTTGCGGTCAAGGACGATGCACGCGACTGGCTTGCCAAGAGCGGTTACGATCCGATCTATGGTGCTCGGCCGCTCAAGCGTGTCATTCAACGAAATATTGTGGACCCTCTTTCACTAAAGCTCTTGTCGGGAGAGATATTGCCCGGTGATACGATCACTATCGATCATAACGATCGAGGGCAATACACCTTTGAACGGACGCAGTCCGAAGCCCAGATATGACGCACGAACGCTTCGAGTTATTGTCGCATGAAGGCGAGCTATTGCGCGCCGATCTGCGCTACGAAAAAGATGGTCGTAAGAAGCCGGTCATTATCTTTCTGCATGGCTTTAAGGGCTTTAAGGACTGGGGACCATTTCCGGCAATGCTCGAAGAGCTCGCAACTGATGGCTTTGTTACGCTCGCATTCAATTTCTCATATAATGGTATCGGCGAAGATCTCTTAAATTTCACAGAGCTCGATCGCTTTGCGCGCAATACGTTCACGCGTGAGCTCGAGGAAGTGGGGGATGTCATCCGAGCGATCGATATGCTCGATGAGAAATTACCGATCGCGGGTAACGAGATCGCCCGCGATAACATTGGGCTTATTGGGCACTCGCGTGGGGCAGCGATGGCGGTGCTGGCGGGAAGCACAAATAATTTAGTTCGGGCCGTTATCGCTCTTTCACCGGTACGGACGTTCGAGCGTTACTCGGAGCGGCAAAAGGAGGAATGGAGACGCAAAGGATATTTCGAGGTCCTGAACCAGCGGACAAAGCAGGTCATGCGCCTTAATATTCAGTTACTGGAAGACTTAGAACTCCACCGCGAACAGTTGGATATTGTTAAAGCGGCTCATCGCTACCCGTTTTTGGAAAAGCCGCTTCTCGTTATGGCCGGCGAACAGGACCTCACGACCAAGCCTGCTGAGGCGGAAGCCGTTGCCACGGCAGCAGCAGGGGATCTGACCGAACTGCGGCTTATCCCAAACACTGGCCACACGTTCGGAGCGGAGCATCCGTACAAAGGCATGACGCCTGCATTACGGCAAGTGATCGATCATTCGAAGGCCTTTTTTGAAAAGTATCTGATTCACCATCCCATTCCGAGCGTACCCTGATAAACTAAAAATCGTCAACCGGAACTGAGCTTGAAGAACCCTGCGTTTCACGCGCGCTTCCTGCAAGTTCTTACAAGAAATTGCGGATAAAGGCCACCCTAGCTCAGCTGGTAGAGCAGCTGATTCGTAATCAGCAGGTCACCGGTTCAAGTCCGGTGGGTGGCTCAGGTAGATGAATTCTATGGAAGAGCGGCTTTTGGGCCGCTCTTTTGTTTTATGGTAATTATCCGCATCCCTTTTTAAGGTAACTGTCCCCGTCCCTTTTCGTAAGCGCCCTTACTTCCGGCCCTTGCTTTGTGACCGGTCTGTCATTGGAGTATACTTTGTCGAACGATCCTAAAATTATCGAGCAGCTTACCGAGGATTTTGGCGCAAATGCCAGCTATGTTGAAATATTGCTGGATCGATACCTTTCCAGTCCAGAACTCGTGGATGAAAGCTGGGCCAGTTACTTTGCCGAGCTGGTAGGAAAACCATCAACGAATGGGCATGCAAAGGCAGAAGGAAAGCCCGCGGCGAAGGTAGAGCCAAGCCAGGTTGCTTCTGCTGCCATAAGTCCTAAAAGCCCTACGAGGCAGGTTACGCCACTGCCCGAAGGCGCCGAAGTTTTGCGGGGTGGGGCGAAGAAGATCGTCGAAAATATGGAGCGGAGCCTCACCGTTCCTACGGCTACTTCCGTCCGGTTAGTGCCCGTTAAGCTTCTTGATGAGAATCGCCGTATCATCAATAATTATTTAGGATTACGGGAAAGAGGTAAAGCTTCCTATACACATATTATTGCCTGGGCGATCATTCAGGCAATGCGCGATTTTCCACAGATGAATGATGGCTATGTGGATAGTGCCGAGGGGCCATCGCGCATTAAGCGACCGGACGTAAACTTCGGAGTCGCCGTAGATATTCAGCGGGCTGATGGCAGCCGGACTTTGCTTGTTCCGAATATCAAGGCGGCTAACCGGCTCAGCTTTGCACAGTTTCTTTCAGCGTACGACGATGTCGTAAAGCGAGCTCGGACCGGAAAACTTGAAGTCTCCGACTTCGAGGGGACGACGATTTCACTCACCAACCCAGGGACGATCGGCACTGTCGGTTCGGTGCCACGGCTCATGGCTGGGCAATCGATGATCATTGCCTCCGGCGCCATCGAGTATCCTGCCGAATACCAGGCGATGACGTCTGAGGCGCTTTCGCAGCTTGGTATAAGCAAGGTCGTTCAGATCTCCAATACCTACGATCACCGTATCATCCAGGGAGCGGAATCGGGAGCCATGCTCGCTCGCGTCCATGAGTTGTTGCTCGGCAAGGATGATTTTTACGAGCGGATTTTTTCCGATCTGGAAATTCCGGTCCGGCCATTTCATTGGTCGGTCGATACGAATCCGGCATTGCTTCCCTCCCAGGCGCGCGAACGTTTGCAGATGCGAAAGCAGGGAGGTGTGCTCGAACTGATAAACGCGTATCGGGTGCGCGGGCATCTTATCGCCGATCTCGATCCACTCCATGCGGTTAAAGTGTCGTACAATGCTGAGCTCGATATCGAAACGTATGGGCTGACGATCTGGGACCTCGATCGCGAGTTCGACGCTGGTACGCTGAAGACCGGCCCGGCGACGCTTCGGGAGATCATCGAGATGCTCCGTCGTGCATACTGCGGTACGGTCGGGATTGAATATCGCCATATTCAAAACCGCGAAGAGAAGTTATGGCTGCAAAAACGACTCGAAGGAAAGCAAGAGGCCGTACCGGCGGATGTTCGAAAGAATATCTTATGGAAGCTGATCTCAGCCGAGCAGTTCGAGCGATTTCTCCATACTAATTATCTTGGCCAGAAAAGATTTTCGATCGAAGGGAGCGAGACGCTGGTACCGCTGCTCGATCAACTGATCGAACGATCTGCTGAGTATAAGACCGAAGAAATTATCTTCGGCATGGCGCACCGTGGCCGCTTAAACGTAATTGCCAATGTGCTGGGCCATTATTGCGAGCGCATTTTTACCTCGTTCGAAGGATCTCTGCACCCGAATTTCCCGGCTGACGAGGGAGACGTTAAATATCATCAGGGTGCCGATGGCGTGCGCGAAACGCACGGTCGTACAGTGCATCTGACACTCGCTAATAACCCCAGCCACCTGGAATCGGTCGATCCAGTGGTCGAGGGAATGGTGCGCGCCAAGCAGGATAAACTGGAGAATCAGCCGATCGAAGATCGATGGGAGCGCATGTTGCCGGTGCTGATCCACGGCGATGCTGCCTTTGCCGGACAGGGCATTGTGATGGAGACGCTCAATCTCTCACAACTGCACGGCTACCGTGTGGGCGGGACAATTCATATCGTCGTCAATAATCAGATCGGCTTCACCACAAGCCCAGAATATGGTCGGTCGACCGTCTATTCAACAGACATTGCGCGGATGACGCAGTCTCCGATCTTCCATATCAATGGCGACGACCCGGATGCAGCGTATCGCACCATGTTGCTGGCGCTCGAATACCGGAAAACTTTCCACAAAGATATCGTGCTCGATCTCATCGGCTTCCGGCGGCTTGGGCATAATGAGACGGACGAGCCGAGTTACACCCAGCCTCTCATGTACTCGCGTGTTAAGGCCCATCCCGGCGTTCGCACGATCTATGCAAAGCAGCTCGTCAAAGATAAAGTTGTAACCGAGGAAGAGGTCAAGGCGCTGGTAGAGGAGCGTGTGCGGCGGTACTCCGAAAAGATGGCACGAGCGAAGGAAGTTGCGGCCGCCCAGAGGCAGCCGCAGCAAGCGCTTCCACCGCAACGCGAGTTGGACGGCTCGAACATTATAGAGACCGGTGTAGAACGTCCGATATTAGACGCGATCACAAGACAGATCTCGATCGTACCCCACACGTTCCATCTTAACCCGAAGATGGTGGGGCAGCTTGCTCGGCGTGCGAAAATGGGTGAAGGCTCTATCCATGCCGATTGGGCCTTCGGTGAAGCCTTGGCGTTCGGCTCGCTGGTGATGGAGGGCACGCATGTTCGCTTAAGTGGACAGGATTCTGGTCGAGGCACCTTCAGCCAGCGTCACGCTGCAATGTACGATATCGAGTCTGGTGCGCAGTGGGTACCGCTCGCTCACCTGGAGGGTGCCAAGGCGCAATTCGAGGTCTTCGATAGCTCGCTTTCCGAAGAAGGCGTAATGGGCTTCGAGTACGGATACTCGGTTATTGCGCAGAAGGATCTCGTGATCTGGGAAGCGCAGTTCGGAGACTTTGCGAATGGTGCTCAGGTCATTATCGATCAATTTATTTCTGCAGGAGAAGAGAAGTGGGGGCAAAAGTCTCGGCTCGTCCTGCTGCTGCCGCATGGATATGAAGGACAAGGTCCCGAGCATTCCAGCGGACGCGTAGAGAGATTCCTTCAACTGTGTGCAGAGAACAATTTACAGGTAGCGAACCCGACGACACCAGCACAATATTTCCATCTGCTTCGGCGCCAGGTAATACAGCACAACGCAAAGCCGCTTATTATCATGACGCCCAAAAGCCTGTTGCGCCTCCCCGCAGCAGGATCTTCGATCGAAGATTTTACTCATGGCGGTTTCTCACCTGTTATTGACGATAGCAGTATTACCGACAAAAGTACCGTTCAACGCGTTGTATTAGTAAGCGGCAAACTGTATTACGATCTTCTCGAAGCGAAAAGAGATAATTCTAAGGTAGCATTAGTTCGCCTCGAGCAATTCTATCCATTTCCTTCATCGGCGCTTAAGAATATTATTACTTCGTACCCCAATGCGAAAGAAATAGTATGGTCTCAGGAAGAACCCCAGAATATGGGTGGATGGGCATTCGTCCGTGAGCACTTAGAAATGTTAGACCCTGGTCTTCCTGCCCGCTATGTCGGGCGTGCACCAAGCGGTAGTACTGCAACCGGATTTTATGCGGTGCATGAACTCGAACAAAAGCAGATCATCGAGCAAGACCTCGGATAGCTCTCTTGAGCAGAATCTCGCATAGCTGCTTTGAGCGGGACCTCGCGTAGCTGCTGCAAAGCGATTAACCACAATTCATTTCGAAGCTTGCGAATTTTTGTGTGATAACCACGCGCTTCAGGCGTTATATCACTGAGGTCAATTAATCGCAAGGTTGCGGCGGGACGGCCAACCCACAAGCCCTTCGGTGATTTCGCCAATGACCGCGCCAAGAGAGTAATTCTCGGCCTGGTCCGTCAATAGGATGGGGATCGAACCTATCGATCCTCATCCAAAAATAAAACTAAGAATATCACTTTTTCCAGTACGAGGTCTATATGAAGAGATCGATCGGAGTGCCTGCACTCGCTCTTTTCGCAATTATAACTGCACTTACTATGGCGCTATCCAGTTGCTCGAACCCCAGTTCGGCTCCGGCAACTCCACAAGCCAGTTATTCCGCAAGTGCGTTTTTCAATACCGAATCGCTTGGTGACACAACGACGACGCCCTTTCCTTTCTGTTTTCCTGCCGCCTACTTACAGCAGAAGTTAGGACTTACCGATTCGCAAGTAACAGCATTGCAGAATTTGCAGGATAGTTTGCGGCTTGCGTTCCAGACACGACTCACGGCACTCAAAGCTTCTGGTTCGTGGAACATTGATTCTGTGCGCGCACTGCGTCTCGATTTCCAGACTGCGCTTTATAAAGGAGTTGCTGGTATTCTGACGCCATCACAGTTCGCACAGTTACAATCGCTTGAGCCGCCACAGGGACCACGGGAGTGGTTTGGTCGGGGTGGTCGCCATCACGGCCCGGATAACGACGCGGATATGTCAGTAGCAAATTTGGCAATACGTGATAGCATGTGGCTTGCGCGGACCGAACAAGTGCTTGCACAAGCAGGTGACACGTTAACGGCGAACCAGATCATACTTATTCAGAATCTTCAGGAAGGCCTTCGTGCCGACACGACACTCACACGGGATGCGCGCCGCGCGGAGTTCGATGCACAATTGCAGACGATCCTGACGGCGAATCAGCTTGCGGTATTGCGGTCGCATCCGGAAGGGGATATGCGCCACCGCCGTCACCACTAATCGATTTCCTCCTATAGTTAAGCTGGGGAGGGTATGCCTTCGGGTATGCTCTCCCTTGCTTTTTTTGCCTTTCAGGTATCGCGACGCAACTTGAAGTAAATTTGCAGGTTGTTATCTCAATCTGTATCCCCATGAACGTTATTCGTCGTCTGTTACTTGCCATCGCGGTTGTCGTTTTTCCAATGCGCTTGCTTGCGCAGGGCCTTGGCTGGGACTACCAGGAGCAAGCCCGCACACACAATACGGATGTCGAGCACATCGAAATGCACATCTCGTTTGACGAGCCGGCGAAGAAAGTATTCGGCACGGTTTATCATACCCTCCAAATTCTTCCGCAGGTAAAGCCGGTTGATACCATCGTGTTCGATGCGGTGAACCTCAATATTCAAAAAGTTTGGATCGAAGATAAAGGTGGAAAGAAGACATCGCTGACGTTCGACACGCAGGATTCTGCAAAGCTTCGCATCCATCTGGATCATCCACGCCCGTTCATGACGCCGTTCAAGATCGGTGTCGAGTACTGGGTGCAGCCGAAAAAAGGATTGTGGTTCATTGCCCCTGATACGTTCTATACTACCAAGCCAGAACAAATATGGACGCAGGGAGAAGGGGAAGAGAACCGCAATTGGCTTCCGACCTACGATTACCCGAACGACAAAGCGACGACCGATATGTTCGTCACCGTTCGCGCCGATCAGATGGCACTCTCGAATGGTAAACTTGTAGGTAAAGTCAAAAATAAAGATGGCACCGTGACCTGGCATTGGAACGAGTCGCATCCCTTCTCGACGTACCTCATCATGCTCGGCATCGGACATTATGAAACACCCACCGATAAGTGGCGCGGGAAGAACGTTGAGTATTGGGTTTATCCAGGTTGGAGTGGTGAGGCTCATCGCATTTTTGGTTTAACGCCGGACATGATCGAGTTTTACTCGAATCATACTGGCTTTGCCTATCCGTGGGAGAAGTATTCGCAGATCGCCATTGCCGACTTCATGTATGGCGGCATGGAGAACGTCACAGCTACGACGGAGAACGACTATGTGATGTATGACAAGCGCGCCGGTGTCGATTTTACGGCGGAGGGTCTTATCGCGCACGAACTCGCTCACCAGTGGTTCGGTGATCTTGTAACGTGTCGCTCGTGGCTACACACATGGCTTAACGAATCGTTTGCGACCTATTTCGAAGCGCTTTACCGTCAGCATCACGATGGGCAGGATGAGTTCGAAGAAGAAATGCAGGGCGCGCAAAATGCCGGTATTAATGCGGAGGAGACGCTCGGCAAAAAGCCGATCATTGCGCCGAATAACTACACTGCAAACCATTACCCGCGAGGTGCCGCTACACTGAACATGATGCGCCACGTGCTTGGCGATTCCGGCTGGCGTGCTTCCATCCACCATTACCTCGACGTTCATCAATTTCAGCCGGTTGTCAGCGAGGATTTCAAGATGGCGATCGAAGAAGCGACCGGACAAAACCTTGCATGGTTTTTCGACGAATGGCTCTACAAGAGCGGTCATCCGGTCTATGATGTAAATTACACCTATGATGATGCGGCGAAACAGGTGCAGATGACCGTCGTGCAAACGCAAAAGCGTGATACGCTGACCGGTACGTTTAAGATGCCGATAGACATCGAGCTTACCTGGCCGGATGGCTCGAAGCACGTGGAGCGCGTTCGCAATGATGATTCGGTAGAGAAGTATACGTTCGCCGCTCCTGGTAAGCCGCTAATGGTGATCTTCGATAAGGGCAATACCATTATCAAAGAGCTGCACTTCCATAAAGGTGTTGATGAATGGCTGTATCAGCTTGAGCATGGGACAGCGATCGAGCGCTCGCAGGCGGCTATGAATCTCTCGCCGGATATCAGTGGCCGCTCCGATATGGCCTTCCGCGTTCTTAAGGCGCGGGCATTCAGCGATCCGTTCTGGGCGGTTCGGCTCCACGTCCTGAATACACTTGCGTCGTTCGCAGATGCCAACAATTCCATCACCGATCTTCTCATTCGTCTTGTCGAGAACGACCCCCGACCGGACGTTCGCGCGCTGGCAGTGCAACTGCTTGGCAGGCGTACACAACTGCATTTAGATCAGACTACCGTCGAACCGGTGTTGCTTTCCGCGATCGATAAAGACTCCAGCTATAACGTCGTTGGCAGTGCGCTAAAGTCTCTAAATGTTTACG
>Ga0070738_10002278_pt1 | contig 30632 bp, 31 predicted proteins | sample Coa_R2_2_FD_66446 | JGI IMG/M metagenome (GOLD analysis project Ga0070738, IMG submission 66446) | Surface soil microbial communities from Centralia Pennsylvania, which are recovering from an underground coalmine fire - Coalmine... | ecosystem: Environmental > Terrestrial > Soil > Unclassified ...
AGGGGTGGTCTTGAAGGAGCTTTGCGTTTGCGTGGAGACCGACGAATCCGTGCCTCCAATCGTGCGCAACGTGACGATTCCGCTTTCGGCGTAGCCTTTCGGCTCTTGGCATCTGGACTTGGATTCATCCGTTGGGCATGCAAGTTTGGTTTGGATTTTGCGGAGATACAGCAGCAGGTCGTGATTGAACGCCTCCAGGAGAGGGTCAAGCTCGGCGTCCAGGCGTTGCGCGCTTTTGGCGTAATCGTAGGAATCAAGATCGTGAAAGTATTCGTAGGAAAACTTGTATTGGAACAAGTAGTCGGCCATGGCGGCGCGCAGGCGGGCCAGAGGAATCCGGTCGCCGCCGGCCAGGATCATGCTCAGCCGGTCCCGAAAGCACTCAAAACCGACGGCGCCCGCGTTAAACAGCGTCTCATCCCGGCTGTCGCAGCCCCCGTCACCGGCGAATCGCTGCCCCTCGAGTTGGACCACCAAGCCGGATACATCCGGGTTCTTCAGCCCAGCGAGAATGCCGATCATGTTCATGATGGAGGGCTGCATGACCTTGCCGAAAGCGCGTTCGTAGCCCAGGCAGTAATCCCACTTCAGGCTTTTCAACTTTGCATCTTCATCGTGATAAGAGCAGCCTGAGGCTCCGGCGTTGTAGTTGAAATCGCTCAACACGTAGTGTGTAAACGGCCAAGCCCAATTGTTACGGTCCTTTCGCTGGCCGCCGAGATAGGTCCAGGCGCGCTGCAACGCTTCCTGGAGCCGCTGGTTGTATTCATATACCCTGTCGCGTAGCTCTCTAGCCCGCGCGTCGACGCCTTTTTGCTCGCCGCCGCTCACCTGAACGCTCCAGGCGTTCAGTAAGATCTCCGGCCGGGGAGAATCGATCAACGTAACCAGGCGCTTCAACTCCCGGAGGCTATTTTCATCTATGGCGTCTGTGTTGGGTTTAAAGACGAGGAGATCGGGCGGAGAGGCCGATACTCCGATTCCGGCGACGGCCTTATCCAGGGCGCTGGCCAAGCCAGTAAGGTCCCGATGAAAAAAAACACGCATCTGATTGGATTCCGGCCGATCCTTCTTGGGCGGCTCGGTTTTTTTTGCTTGGCCCGCGTCGGCTATCATCAAGTCGATTGCTTGCTCGGCGGCGCGCAGCGAGTCCGCCGAGTCGCCGCATACCAGGAGTCTCGTGGCATTGACAGCCTTCACGCTAATCATCGCGTTACTGACCTTCTGCGCGATACTATCGGTGGTCAAACCGCTTGGCAGCGAGGCAAACCGCTCGATGGAGCAACTGGAATCGGCCTTCGCTGCAGGCGCGTACACCGAAATTCCGGCGGCCAATATAGATATTGCGAACCCCTCCGGCGCCCTGAACATGATCGTTCCTCCCGAAACAACGAAAGCGGAATCGCGACAAAAAATCCGCTATGCAGGCGAATAACTTCAGATATTGGATTATCTTAGCCTAACAGGGACGCTACTTCGCAGCCGCGGGAAACACGCCGCGGATCAGATCCTGCTCTTCAGGCGAAAACTGCTCGTTAAATTCGGCGCTGTGCAGCCGGGCGCGCCTGTCGGCCAGGGACATGCGCCGCAGATCCTGCAACTCCTGTCTCACCGCGCGCTGCCGCCCCGGCGGGAACGTCTGGAGCGTTTCAAAGCGGCGATTCAATTCCTGGCGCTGCTCGGGAGTGAGTTGATCCAGGCGATCGAGCTGCTTTTCCACTTGCTGACGCCGGTCAGGAGGCAGCTTCGCCAGCGCTTTTTCGCGCTGCTCCGGCGTCATTTTCTGCAGCAGCTCGATCTGCTTGCCGGGAATGGACTGGGGAGTCTGCTTCGGCTTTGGCTTCGGAGGAGCTTGGGGTACTTTCGCCGGAACTTTGGGCGCGGCTTTGTTTTTTCCTTGCGCCCAGACTGGACTGGGGGCGGTAAGAGTGAGCGCAATTCCGCAAATGAGAGCCGCCGCGCGCATGTAACTGAAGAATGGCCGAGCCGATCGGGCGCTATTACAAACGGCTAGACGAGCTTTGGCCGACAGGGGTTAACATATCCATGTCGTCTAGCGCTTGTTGCACCTGCTGCAAGTCGATTCTCTCGCCCGGCGGGGCTGTGGTCGAAATTTGGGGCCGGGCGTCGGTAGAGCGCATTTCCGGGGCCCGGGCCACCACCAAGGCTAGTACGGCGGCCGCGGCCAAGGCGGGCGCCAGAGGCTTTGCCAGAAATTGCCGCCACCACGGTTGGGTGGCCTCCGCGGCAATTCGCCCGTAGAGTTTGGCGTCGAAATCCGGCGAGATTTCCACAGGCTTCCATTCGTCCAATGCTTCCCAAACCGCGCGATGCGCGTCCAGGCGCTCGCGGCAAGCGGCGCATTGACGAAAGTGCGCTTCCCACTCGGCGGATCGAATCGCGTCGAGTTTTCCGGCGCAGTAGTCCATTAGGATCTCCGCGCCGCGCGGATTGTATCGTAAGCAAGTCATGGTTCCCTCGTTTTCAAACGCCTCGCCACTACGCCATATGGGCCAGACGCAACCGCAGCGCCTCATAGGCGCGGAACAGCAGCGACTTCACCGCCGACTCCGAACACCGCAGCGCGCCGGCGATCTGGCTGTATTCCAATCCTTCGTATTTGTGCATCAGCACGGCGGCGCGCTGTTTCTCAGGCAGCGCCTCGATCGCCCGGCGGATCTCCCGCGCCCTGGCCTCCCGAAGCAATCTTTGCTCGATGCTCGGCTGCCGGTCGGCCATCTGCCGCGCGATTCCTTCCGTTACTTCCCGGTCGAGGCTCTCCTGTCCATTCCATTTCTTGCGATCCCGGATCGCATTGAGCGCCAGATGCGCCGCGATCCGGAAAAGCCAAGTGGTAAACTTGGCCGCCGGCTGATAGGTCGCGCGGCTGCGATAAACGCGCAGAAAGACTTCCTGCGCCAACTCCTCCGCGATAGCCCTATTCTGCACCATTCTGTGCATAAAGTTCACCACCGGCCCGCGATGCTTCTTCAGCAGCAAGGCGAAGCTCGTATCGTCTCCCTCGCGGACACGCAACATCAATTCGGCGTCGCGTTCCAGGGCGGCAACTGCCTCCATGTGAGTTTTAACCCTCGATATCGGCGAAAGTCGCGTCGCGCTGCCCATAACAAGCTTATTCGCTCTTGAGCGACCGCTCCATCAAGTCGCGAATGGCGTCGGCGGGACTCTTGGATGCGTGGAGCACGGCGTGCATCTGCTCCACAATAGGCAGCTCTACACGGAACTTGTGGCCGAGCGCGAAGGCGGCGTCGCAGGTCTCCACGCCTTCCGCCACCATTTTCATGGAGCCGACGATATCCGCCAGTTTCCTTCCCTTCGCTAACTCCAGTCCGACCATACGGTTCCGGCTCAGGTCTCCGCTGCAAGTGAGGACGAGATCGCCCAGACCCGCCAGCCCAGCCAGCGTCCGAGGCTGGGCGCCCATGGCCTCCGCCAAACGCGTGATCTCGGCCAAACCGCGCGTAATTAGGGCCGCGAGCGTATTATTTCCGAGGCCGAGCCCTTTGCAGACACCGGCCGCGATCGCCACTACGTTTTTGAGCGCCGCTCCCAGCTCGACGCCCACGGGATCGGAGTTGGTGTACAGCCTGAATGTCGGGCCGGAAAATGCTTGCTGGATTCGTTGCGCCACCGTCCGGTCCTTGGAGGCGATGACGACCGCCGCCGGCTCCCCACGCGCCACCTCGGGCGCAAAAGTCGGACCGGAAAGCACCGCCAATTGCGCGCCGGCCGGCAGGGTCTGGGAGATGACTTCCGACATCCGCAATAGCGACGTCTTCTCCAGACCTTTCGTTGCACTTACCAGAAGCGCCGAGGGACTGAGATAAGGGCGGATTTCGCCGTACAGCCTGCGGGCGTGCTGCGACGGCATCACGCCCGCTACGATGTCTGCGTCTTCCAAAGCCCAGGGAATCGACGTGCCCGGACATACGTTGCCGGGAACGCGAAGTCCCGCCAGATATAGGTCGTTTTCGCGCGTGGCCGCGATGCGGGCCGCCAGATCCGGTTCGTGAACCCACAGTCGAATGCGTTCGAATCGGGGCGACAAGACAATCGCCAGCGCCGTTCCCCATCCCCCCGCGCCAATGATCGCAAGTCTCATCGAGTGGAAGATCTCACTCCGCGTCCTTCCAACGAAAGACATATTCCGTTCCGGCTCGAAGGCGTTGCAGATTCGATTTGTGCCGGTACAGGATAAACGCGGCCGCGACGATGGAGTGCAACACGACCTCATGCCCCGGATGCAGGATCAGCCAGACTCCGAGAGGAAACGTCCCCACGGCGATGATCGAACCCGCGGAAATATAACCCGTTCCCGCCACCACCAGCACGAAGACCAGTAGGGACGCCAGCAATGGAATCGGCGCGATGTAGAGAAATGCGCCAATAAAGGTCGCTACGGCCTTTCCGCCTTGGAAGCTCAGAAACACGGGATAGGCGTGCCCGGCGATGGCCGCCAAAGCCGCGGCGCTGGTCCACAGCGCCGAATTATGAGTAAGCCGGGCGGCGATCCAAACCGCGAGGAATCCTTTTCCGGCGTCGAGGATCAGCGTCGCCACGCCTAGAAAGCGGTTGGTGGTCCGCAGCACGTTCGTCGCGCCGATGTTGCGGCTGCCCGAGGCGCGCACATCCTTGCCGGCTCCGATTTTCACTAGCAAGTAACCAAAAGGAATGGCGCCCAATAGGTAGGCGATTATGAGCGAGAGGAGTTCGAGCATATCTTATGCGGCGAGTGGGAATTCCTCGATCTTGGTGTATTTACCCCCGGCCGACAAGTACAAGACGAACGACGAGGCCTGGAACGATCCGAAATCGGGATACGAAGGACCTTGCTGTTGGCGTTCCAGCGCCTCCCGGAGTTTTTCCAGTGGGACGGGATCTCGACGGCGGGCCAGCGTGAGATGAGGGTGAAACTCACGGCGCTCTACCGGGACGCCCAGGGCCGCCAGGCGCCGGTCCAGATCCCCGGCCAGCGTTTCTAACGAAGCTCCGGCATCGATTCCAGCCCAAAACACCCTCGGATTTCTTGAATTTGGAAACCAGCCTAGACCCCGAACCGCCAGGTTCACCGAGCCAGGCTTCGGCACTTGGGCGAGCGTTTCCTTCAGCTCTTCCAACCGTTCTTGAGGCCACTCTCCAATGAATTTTGTGGTCACATGCAAGTTGTCTACTTGACTCCAGCTCAGCTTCGCCATGGGCCGCAGACCCTCGATGAAAATGCGCAGACGCGCCTTGACCTCCGGCGGAATATCGATGGCCACGAACAAACGCACGTCTGAAGAAGTATTGTAAACTGGCTCTCAATATGAAAAAGCTCAGCCTGCTCCTGTTCACCATCTCGCTCACTCTTTGGGCTGCCGATTTCTGGCAAACCAAATCGTTCACCGATTGGGATGAGAAGGAGGTGCACAAGATCCTCACCGATTCTCCCTGGGCGAAGAAGCTGTTGGTTTCCCTGCCCATGGGCGGCCGGGGCGGCGGCGGGGTTGCGGGCGGCGGCGGGAATGCGGGCGCCGGCGGACGTGGGGGACGCGGCGGTCCGGCCGGAGGAAACTATGATCCCGGAGTTGCAGGCGGCGGAGCGCCTGGAATCGCGGAAACCGCGGGCGGGGGCGGGCGCGGGGGCGGATTTGGCGGGGGCGGAGGAGCGGATGCTCCGGCCGCGGCCGCTACTCCCGCCCTGCCGCTGCTAATCACCTGCCGCTCCGCCCTGCCTATCCGCCAAGCCCTAGCCAAAGTTAAATACGGCGCCGAGGCTGCGAATTCACAGGACGCAAAAAAACTGATCGAAGACCCTCAGCAGTATTACATCATCTCGGTCGCCGGCCTGCCTAGCTATATTCAGCCTCGCGATAACGATGCCAAACAGGCGCTTATCACGCAGAGTTCTCTGAGCGCCAAAGGCAAGGACGAGCTCACGCCCGTGGATATTCAATTTGCTCCCGATGGCCGCAACGTCGACGCCTATTTCCTGTTCCCTCGCATGGTTCAGTTCACCGCCGACGACAAAGAGATCGAATTCGCCGCCAAGGCGGGCGGGCTCGTGATCAAGCAAAAATTCAATCTGAAGAATATGGCGATCCACGGCAAGCTTGAGTTGTAGACCGCTGGAGCGAGCCTTTTACATTCGTCCGACCGCGGAGGTGGCGCGGGCGCTTCTGGGGAAAATCCTGGTGCACGGCGCAGCGCAGGCGAGGATTGTCGAAACCGAGGCTTACCTCGGCCTAGCCGATGCCGCCGCGCACGCCTACGGTGGCCGCACGCCGCGAACCGAGGTGCTCTTTGGCCCTCCCGGCCACGCGTATGTATACCTGATCTACGGCATTTACGAATGCCTGAACATAGTAGCCGAGCCGGAGGGACAGGCCGGCTGCGTCCTGATTCGCGCGGTAGAGCCTGTGAAGGGCATCGAATCGATGCGCCGGCGGCGGCCCGGAATCGATCGCCTCGAACGGCTCGCCAACGGCCCCGGCAAACTGACCCTCGCCATGGGAATCACGCGGAGGCATAACGGAGCCGACTTGACGCGTGGCCCGCTGGCCGTTTGCGGCGGATGCGATCCGACTTTTGAAATCGGCGTGTCGCGCCGCATCGGCATCACAAAAAATCCGGATGCTCTTTTGCGTTTCTATATTGCGGGGAGTCCGTTCGTAAGCCGATGAAATTGCGCACCCGGCAGTAGCCGGGAGAGAATTTGGCCTTTTGCGCCACTATCTTTGAGAATCGCGATGCGATCGCTGCCCGTGTGCGTAGTTGTCGGCTTGCTGGCGGCATGGCGCTGCTTCGGGGCCGGACTGACGCCCAGCGTGTATCTGGCGTACACGCCATCTGCGCCGGCTTATGGGGACCCGTTCACGATCGGCGCTTTGGTGCTCGGCCTACAGGGTGGCCCAACGCCCACTGGGACGGTCACGGTCTCCTGGAGCGGCGGGAGCGCTCAGATCGCGCTCGACAATACGGGCCACGGCACTGTAAGCGTTCCTTCGGCCGGTGCGCCCCCCTTTGCAGCGGGATCGTACGCCATCAACGGGGCCTACAGCGGCGATGCGAATTATCAAAGCGCTTCCGCCAAACCGATGAACTTGACCATCGGCAAAGTGGCCGCGCTGGTGACCATTGCTTCCGCCAGTCCGCAGGTTTCTCAGGCGGTGACGCTGAGAGCGACCGTAACGCCCGCCAATTGGGCCGCCGTCCCGCTCACTGGGACAGTGGATTTTTCGGCCGGAGGCAATCCTATCGCCGGCTGCACTGGTCTGAGGCTTCAAAACGGGTCTGCCGCTTGCACCACGACTTTCCAGCAAGTTGGAATGGTGAACCTGGCGGTGGCGTACACCGGCGACGCCAACGCGAACGCTAGTAGCGGCTCCATCCAGCTAGCCGTGGGCAAAATGGCCGCTTCCATCTATCTTGCGATCTCGCCGTCCGCGCCCGTTTACGGAGCGCCGTTAACTTTGGACGCATTGGTGCTGGGCGCGCAAGGCGCGCCCGCGCCAACCGGAATTGTCACGTTTTTTGAGGACGGCTCGGCGCTGGCGGCTGTTGCAATGGGAAACGACGGCCGGGCAATGCTGGCCGCCCCTGGGGCGCAGATCCCCGCGTTTTCGGTGGGATCGCACACCGTCAGCGCCACCTATAACGGCGACGCCAACTACGGCGTGGCCGCTTCAGCGGCCGCCACCTTCAGCGTCGGCCGGACGTCCGCCCAAATTGCCGTTTCCAGCAGCCTCAATCCCGCTAGCCCCGATCAAAGCGTCACCTTCACAGCTTCGGTTTCGGGCGGCGTGGGGTTGACGACGCCCACCGGCAGCGTGCAGTGGAGCGACGGGCCGTCCAGCCTCGGCGCCGCCGCGCTGATCGGCGGAAAGGCTGTTTGGACGGGCTTGCTCTCCGCCGGATTGCACGCGATCACCGCCACATATCTGGGCGATGCTACGTTCACTTCCGTCACGTCGGCGAACTATTGGCAGACGGTAAACAAGCTGGGCTCGGCCACCGCCCTCAGCGTTTCCGGCAACACGCTGATCGCGACAATTACGCGAACATCGCCCGGGGCCACCGTCCCCACAGGCAACGTTTCGCTGGTGGACTCAGCCAGCAACGCCATCATCGCCAGCGCGCAAATGGCCGCGGGGGGGGCGATATTCGCGCGGCCGTCCAGCCGCACCGTAGCCGCCCTCTATTCCGGCGACGCGAATTTCCTGGGCAGCGAGTCTGCCCTTTACGTTCCGCTGGCCGCGGGAAGCGCGGCCTCGTACGCGACGGACGCATTCGCGCCGGATGAACTGGTGACGTTGTTCGGGACCAGCCTGGGAGCGGGGTCCGTGACCGTGACGGACTCTGCCGGGGCGGCTCGCCAAGCAAGCATATTTTTTGCCTCGCCTACACAGGCCAATATTGTGATGCCCAGCAACCTTGCCTCGGGTCCCGCGACGGTCTCCTTCACCGACTCCACCGGTTTCACGGTTTCCGAATCCGTAACAGTGAATCCGGTCGCCCCCGGGCTGTTCACCGCGAATGGAGACGGCAAGGGCGCCCCGGCCGGACAGATCGTGCGAGTGCATTCGGACGGCTCAACGGATGCGCCGCAGGATTTGGCCGTGGCCGATCCAACAAGCAACCAGTGGATGCCCGCTCCCATCGACACAAGCAAGAGCGGGGACACGATCTACGTAATTTTGTACGGCTCCGGCATTCGCCACTTCGGGAACATGCCTACCTGTGCGATAGGGGGAGTAGCGGCTCCAGTGACTTACGCGGGTCCGCAAGGAAGCTTTCCAGGACTAGACCAGATAAACCTGCGTCTGCCCGCGGGCCTGCCCTCAGGAACCTGGACTTTAACGGTTACCGCGGATGGCAGGGCGTCAAACGGCGTAATGATCGCGATTCAGTGAATTACGCTTTTTTGCCGATGATGCCTCGTTCAACCAGCGGAAGCTTGTCGATCATGTCGCGGGAGACTCCGGGGAAGTTGGTTTCCAGAATCGAGACCGGATTTCCGCCCAGCCAGTTGGAGAGCGAAATCTCCTGGAATTCGGGGTGGTTGAACAGAACCAGTATTTCCGTGGGTTCGTCGCCGAGTTGCTCGACGTAATGCCCGTAGCCTTGCTTGATGAAGGCGACTTGGCCTGGGCCAAATTCGTCTTCCCTCCAGCGGCCATGAGAGCCGAACACCCGGATTCGCGAGCGACCCTTCAGATAATACTGCCACTCGTCGGCGTGAGGGTGCCAATGCATCTCGCGCAAGCCGCCCGGCTGAATCACCATTTTTACGGCGGTCATCGTGGTCTGGATGGGAAACTCCTTTACCGACACGATGTGCTCACGTCCGCCCTCGAACGTCTTTGGAGGCTGCAAATCAAGCCGGTATTTGTGAGTGGCCTGGAACCACTGAAGGTCTTTATTCCGGAAGTCCTCCACTGGCGGGGGAACCCGCCCCGGGCCGATGTACAACTGCTTTTTCGGAAATTGTGCGAACGCGGACTCCGGCAAGTTCAGGTTTCTCGCCAGAATGCGCGGCGGAGTAGTGGACAGCCAATCGCTGACGTCGAAGGTCCCGAATTCAGAAAAATGTCCGTTGTCGAAGACCAAAAGAAAGTGGGCGGGCGTGTTGCCGATATTTTGGAGCACGTGTCCGTGGCCTCGCGGAAAATACCAGGTGTCGCCAACCCCAAAGTCCGTCTGCTCGGCTTGCCCCGTCGGCATGATCACGGTCGTCCGAACCTTGCCTTCGATCATGTATGCCCATTCAGCGGCCAGCGTGTGCCAATGCAGTTCGCGAATGGCGCCCGGATCCAGGCGCATGGAAACGCCCGCCATGCTTTCAGAAACCGGAAACTCCTCCACCGTGGCTTCCTTGGCGGAGCCGCCCGGGCCGACCCAGTGCGTCTGCTTTTCCAGATCGTATTTGAAGTTGGCGATCGGCTCGATCTTCGGTTTTTCGTCTTCTTTACGCTGGTCCTGCGGGGGCGCGGCAGCGGCTACGCGAGTCCAAACGGCGGCGGCGCCTAGCCCCGTGATCGCGGCGGCTCCAAACATCTTGCGGCGGCTGACTGCTTCGGCAGCTTGAGAGCGCGCGGAACCCTCCAGCGTTTCGTTGGGTGCGTCGAACTTCGGATCAACGGATTTTTCGGGCATACAAGCTCCTTCGTAAACTTGCTGCCTTTCGAGTATACATCAGCGGCTCGTTACTGCTTGGCGGCCTGCACGCCGCGCTCCGTGTAGACTTGTCCGTCGGGCAGAGTCACCGAGACGAATTGGCCGCCTGGATCGCCGGTGAGCAGCGGGCGGATGGCGATGCTGACTTTATCGCCCGGCTTGAGCAGAGTCGATTTCCACCCGGCCCGCGCCAGAATCCCCGGAGCTGTCATTTCCACGTTCCATACCACCAGTTCGCCCTTATCATTCGGCGCCTCAATCTCGATCCAAGAATGCGGATTGGCCCATTTGAATTGCCGCACCGTGCCTGTGAGCGTCACCGTCTTGGTCCGGTCAAAGCCGGTCATGGAGTGGTGGGCATTCGCCGTCAAGGAACCGCCCGCCAAAGCGCAGATCAAAAAGAAGGATTTCATAGGTTTCCTAGCGCACATTCAGATTGGACTTTGTACTCAGCAGATGCTCGTTCAAATCCGGCAGGCAGGAGGCTTCGGTGATGTCCTGATCGTCGATGCGCCTGAATTTCTTCGTCATTTTCCATTCGCCCTCCCAGCTTTTGGGGTCACTGAGAGTGTAGTCAATCGAGAGAGTCTTGCCGCCGTCGATCATCTTGACCCGCTCCACGATATGCAGCGCGTCGGTGGCCGGAATTCCGTTATCGATCCAGTGATGATCGTCCACGAAGTTGGTCGTGTCGATCACCAGCGAATCGTTCTCCCAATGCCCGATCGATTCGCCGTTGAAGCTGCGCACCACTACGTCCGGATCGGTGTGCTTGCGTCCATCCAAATAGATAAAGCGAGTGCTATTCATAAAGCCGCTGATCATGTATATGGCGGTGGGAAGCTGAACCATGGCGATGGGCCATACGCGCGTCATGATGATGGGCAGGCCCGCCGGCCAGCACGCTCCGATATCGTCGTGGTAAGCCTTGCCCTCCTTGGCGGCCTTCTGCGCCGCATCGTAATGCGCCTGCGCGAACGGGGTCAGTTTGAAGCCGGGCGGAGGAGAAAACCGAAAGCTGTTATCGGGCCCTCCGCTGTGCTGCCAGGTTCCGGTCAAATCGAAGGGCGGCTTGGGGCGTTGCTTCGCCAGATTGGCCGGAGCCAGCGCGCCCAGTTGCGCATCGCCTCCCTGTGCCTGCGCGGCCACGCACGCCGAAGCCGCAAGCGCCGCTAATGCGATCTTGGTTTTCATCTTAGTCATTTATCTTTCAGCTTCAACCGCACCACGCCGTTCTCATCCACATATTCGCGGTTGTTGTCGCACACAAACTCCACCATTTCGTATTCCGGCGGCATGCGTTTGTAGGCTAGCGTATACGTCACGGGCTTATCGAGCGTTACAGGATCGGAAATGGTGATCTGGTCATGCAAAATATCGGGAGCAAGCAGCCGAATCCGCTCGGAGATGCGCATCTGTTCGCTGTGCGGCATGCCGCGATAACCGCCGACGGTGGGCTTGATTCCGATCGTGTCCACTACGAGCGCGTCGCCTTCGAAATGACCCACCGAGCGGCCGTAATAGCCCGGCGGCACCTCGTCCGGCTTGGCCTGAGGCCGGTCCAAATAGACCCGGCGCACCTCGCTGAAGGCTTCGGAAATGATGGTGATCTGCTTGGGAGTTTGAATGATCTCGATGGGATACAGCGCCACTTGCATCATGGTCGGCATTCCATACGGAATGCATTGGGCGCTGGCGTTGGCCAATTGCTCGCCGCGCTGATTGGCTTCCGCTTCCGCCGCGCGCCGCGCCTCGTAGGGCTTGGCGTACTCGGGTTTCAAAACCAGCGGACTCGCCGCCGGCGGCGAGAACTTCGCGTCCGCTCCGCGGCCGCCGCGGTACGGCCCCCAAATGCCCGACAAATCGACCGCTTTGGAAGCGGGCTGGCCGTGTGCCGCGCAAGCGACCAGCAGCGCCGCTGCGCCGAGGGCGAACGTCGCGCCGTTATTGCCGCGCCGGGCCATTCGTCACCACTCTTCCGTCCGGCAGCGTCGCCTGCGAGAGAAAGCCCCCGGCCTGACCATTCTTTAAGGGATTGATGACCAGCGTCGTCTTATCGCCCTTTTTGAGGCTATTGAACTTCCAACCGCTTTGCAGCAAAATGCTGGGACTGCCCAGCTCGATGCTCCAGTGCTTCACCACGCCCGCATCATCGGGAGCGTCGACTTCGATATAGCAATGCGGATTGGTCCATTCAAAAGACGTGACCGTTCCCGCCAGCGTAATGCGCTTGGTCATGTCGAACATCGTGAAGGAGTGATGGCCGAACGCCGGAATCGCCGCAACCAGCGCTGCGGCGAACAAAGACAATGCCGCGCTTCGATTCATTGCAGCTAATGATAATTCGTTCGATCGGCGGTGTCAAACGACCCATGAGCCGATGTCAAGCGCGCCGGCCCTAAGAAGGCGCATTCCGGCTTCTACCGGATAAGGCCGGCCTCGCTTGTTCGAGGGCTTATGATGAAAAATTCGCATGAGCCGGAATTTCCGCTCGTCACAACCAACGCTGCGCGCGCTCGGCAACCAGTACCACGAACGGCTGAGATCTATCAAGGTCGGGAACCCTCTGGAAGGGGCGATGTGGTATCCATGGGCGTCTCTCGGCGCGATCGATACTCTTGACGGCTTTCTTGGCGGCGACGCCGATAAGCTGCTCAAGCTCATGGGGAGTTCGCCCGTGCTCGACGTCGGCTGCGGCGACGGCGACGTCGCTTTTTTTCTTGAGTCGCTGGGCGCAAGCCGCGTCGATTGCATCGATCACGCTCCCACCAACTACAACGGGATGGCGGGCGTGCGCAAGATGAAGCAGCTTTTGAACTCTCAGGTCGGGATTCATGCGGTGGATCTTGATCAGCGGCCGAATCTGCCTGGCTCCGATTACGGGCTGGCTTTGCTGCTGGGCGTGCTGTATCACTTGAAAAATCCCTTTCTCGTGCTGGAGACTCTAGCGCGAAACAGCCGCCATTTGTTCCTCAGCACTCGTATCGCGTCGCTTGCTCCGGGGGGCACGCTGGATTTCGGAGCGTTTCCCTTGGCGTATCTCGTGGACGACGATGAGCTCAATCGAGATAACACCAACTTCTGGATATTTTCGGAGCCGGCGCTGAAACGGCTGTTACGCCGCGCCGGTTGGGACATTCGCTGCTACGCTACGGCCGGGGCCCAGGCCTCCCGTTCCGATCCTGTGACGCCGGAAGGCGACACGCGAGCCTACATCCTCGCGGAGACGCGGCTGGCTCGTCCGGCAAGGTCTTTTCGCCTCGATCGAGGCTGGCACGAGCTGGAGTACGAATCCTGGCGCTGGACCGCGCGGCGGTTCTCCGCCGTTGTGAATCTTACAGACCGGCTCGCCCCCGCTACTTTGCTATTCCGGTTTCACTTGCCAAAGCCAGTTCTGGAGCGGCGTTCCGCCCTGGCGTTGTCCGCCACCGTGAACGGAACGGCGCTCCCCACGGCCGTCTTTTCCACAGAGGGAGAACACGAGTACTCCGCCGCGGTTCCGTCGCTCGAACCCGGAAAGGTTATGGTGGAGTTCGAACTGGACGAATCGATTCGAGCGGGAGACGGCGACGATCGCGAACTGGGCGTGCTGGTGAGCTTTGTGGGCGAGTCCGCGATTACGCTGAGTTGATTTCCACGAGGGACGACATGCCCTATCATGGGAATTTCCCGCATGGCTGAGCGGCAGCATTCCAAGGATCGAATCACTTACAAAAGGGCCGGAGTGGACATCGATGAAGCGGATCGCGCCGTGTGGTCGATCCGAAAGATGGCCCGGAAAACATTCACTTCGAGCGTTCTCACCGATATTGGCAGTTTTGGCGGAGGCTATTTGCTGAAGGGCTATCGCGAGCCCGTTTTGGTAAGCTCCGCCGATGGAGTCGGGACCAAAATCAAGGTCGCCTTTCTCACCGGCCAGCACGCCACCATCGGGGAAGATTTGGTGAATCATTGTGTCAACGATATTGCGGTGCAGGGCGCGGTCCCTCTTTTCTTTCTGGACTATTTTGCCGTGGGCAAGCTGGATGCGCGAGTGGCCGCGGAGGTGGTTTCCGGCATCGCTCGCGGATGCCGCGCCAACGGGTGCGCGCTCATTGGCGGCGAGACCGCCGAAATGCCGGGATTATACGCCAAGGGCGAGTACGATCTGGCAGGCTTCATCGCGGGGGTGGTAGAGCGTAAGCGGATGATTACGGGCGCCTCCATCAAAGCGGGCGATATTTTGCTCGGCCTTCCCTCCACGGGTCTGCACACCAACGGGTACTCGCTTGCGCGGAAGCTGCTGTTTGAAATGGCCGGTCATTCCCCGGACGCGCGAATCGCCGAGCTGGGCGGATCGGCGGCGGAAGAGCTGCTGAAAATTCATCGCAGTTATCTCAAGCCTTTACGCGCGCTTCATGAGGCGCGGCTGCTGAAAGGCGCGGCGCACATCACCGGCGGAGGCATTACGGAAAACGTTCCGCGGATTCTGCCCAAAGGGCTCGGAGCTCGCATTAAGACCGGCTCCTGGCCAACGCCGCCCATCTTCGATCTGCTCCGCCGCATCGGCCGCATTCCGGTCGACGATTGGCGGCGCACGTTCAACCTGGGCATCGGCATGGTGGTGGTGATCTCGTCACAGCGGCGCAGGGAAGCGGCGAAGGTTCTGGACAGCTTGCGAGAACCCTGGCACAAGATCGGCGAAGTGGTCCCGGGACGCGGCGTCGTGTATCAATGAGCGCGGCCATTTGTTCACCGGCGGGCCGGCGACTGGGAATTCTCATTTCCGGCCGCGGCTCGAATTTCATGGCCATCGCCGATTCGATCGCCCAAGGGAGGCTCCACGCCGAAATCGCAGTGGTCATCTCGAACCGCCCGGAGGCTGAGGGATTGCGAGCGGCGCGCGAGCGCGGCATTTACGCTGTCTCGCTGCCCTCGCAGGGTCTGGACCGCGAAGTCTACGACCGCCAGCTCATCGCCGAGCTTTGCGCCGCGCAGGTGGATTTGGTCTGCCTGGCTGGCTACATGCGAATCCTGAGCGGGCATTTCATCCGGAGCTTTTCGGGTCGCATCCTGAACATCCATCCATCGCTTCTGCCCTCCTTTCCCGGGCTGGACGCGCAACACCAGGCGATCCGCCACGGGGCGAAGTTCTCCGGCTGCACCGTGCATTTTGTGGACGAGGGAGTGGATTCAGGTCCTATCGTGAAGCAAGCTGTAGTTCCGATTCTGGATCACGATACGGCGGAGACGCTGGCGGCGCGCATCTTGAAAGAGGAGCACCGCATTTATAGCGAAGCCATCGCGCTCGCCCTTTCGGGCCGCTATCGCATTGAAGGCCGGCGCGTGATCGAGCTGTAGGGAGCTGTGAGACCATAATCGAACATGCTTCTTGCGCTGGATGTGGGCAACACCAACGTCACGATCGGCGCCTTCACGGGCGAGCGACTGGCCGGGCGGTGGCGGCTGCGAACGATTCGCGAGCAGACGGCGGATGAATGGGGCATTTTGTTGCGCAATTTGTTCTCGCTTTCTTCGCTGGAGCTTTCTTCCGTCGATGGGGTGATCATTGCAAGCGTGGTGCCGGCGGTCGACCAGCCGCTGGAGGCCATGGCGCAGCGCTACTTCGGACGCCGCCCGCTGTTTGTGAATGCCACGCTGGATCTTGGCCTGCCGATCTGCTACGACAACCCTCACGAGGTGGGCGCGGACCGGCTGGCGAATGCCGTGGCGGCGCTGCGCAACTACGGCGGTCCGGTAGTCGCGGTGGATTTTGGCACCACTATCAACTTCGACATTGTGTCGGCGTCCGGCGAGTTTCTGGGAGGCGTGATCTGCCCGGGGATCGGAATGTCGATTTCGGGATTAGTCGCGCAAACCGCGCGGTTGCCGATGGTGGATTTTCGCGAGCCCGAAAAGCTGATCGGCTCCAACACGGTGGGCAGCATCACGTCGGGATTGTACTACGGCTTTGTCGGGTTGATTGACGGCGTGCTGGAAAGATTGGCGGGCGAACTGGGTTCGGAACTGAAGGCAGTCGCCACCGGCGGGCAAGGGCATATGATCGCGCGCTCCTCGCGATGGGTGAAGATTTACGATGAGGACTTGACGCTGCAGGGATTGCGCATTATTTGGGAGCGGAATGGAGCGGCCGCGCCGCCCGGCGGCCAAGCGCCGCACGAAAGCCTGCTAGCTTAAAAGAGCAGCAGTAAGGCCCGTGCACCGGCAGACAAAACACGTCTACCCCTGGATCGCATTGATCCCGATCCTGCTGATGATTTCGGCCTTGTGGTCGCGCTGGCGCTACCGCGAAGAGGTGGAGCTGGCGGATCACGCTCGCGCCGTACAGCAGGCCATCTATCAAATTCAGATCACTCTGGCGGAGGCCGAAATGGGCCGGCGCGGATTTGTCCTGACGGGCAACCGCCGCTATCTTGTTCCGGTGGAAGCCGCCGTCTCTCGCGCGCCCGAGGCGATCGAGCGTCTGCGAGAGCTGACGAAAGACAATCCGGCGCAGCAGGAAAATGTCAGGGTTTTCGAAAGCCTGGCCCTGGAACGGGCGAAATTCCTGGAGCAAACCGCACAGATTGGCCGAACCGACGACGAGGAGTTCCGCGCCATGGAGCGGCGCAACGGACTTGCCGTGTCGGATCAGCTTCAAGACATCGCCAACCGGATGATTGCCGTCGAGAACCGGCTATTAGAAGAGCGGACGAAAGCCTCCCGAGCGGCCGATCTCCAACTGGGCGCGTTGTTCGTTTTTGGAAGCGTCGCTACGATACTTCTGCTGCTGTGGTCGTACCGCATGCTCCAGCGATACACCAGGGAGCGGGATCAGGCAGCCTCCCAAGCCGCCTTGGCCAACCGGAAACTCCAAGAAGAGATCGCCCACGCCGACAGCCTGAACCGCGAACTGGAGGAACGCGTGAAAGCGCGGACCGCCAACCTGGAGCGCTCCAACAGCGATTTGCGGCAGTTCGCTTACGTCGCAAGCCACGATTTGAGGGAGCCATTGCGCATGATCGTCACCTATACGGCTCTGCTGGAGCAAAGCTGTCAAGGAAAGCTGAACGCCGAGCAGCAGCAATACATGGGATTCGCAGCGGAAGGCGCGAAAAGGATGCAGGCCCTGATCGCGGACCTGATCGCCTACACCCAGGCCAGCGCGCAGGAGCCCGCTCGGGTTCCCGCGGCGTTGGATCAAGTGCTGGAACAGGCTCGTTATGGCTTGCTAGCGAGCGTTCGAGAGACCGGCGCGGAAATCGAGGCCGATCCCCTTCCGGAATTAGAGATCGATCCGGTGAAGATGAGCCTGGTGTTTCAAAACCTCCTTTCCAACGCCATCAAATTCCGAAAGCCGGGGGAAAAACCGAGGATTCGCGTCGGCGCGGGGCGACAAGACGGCGAATGGCGCCTGTGGGTGCGGGACGAGGGAATTGGATTCGATCCCAAGTACTCCGAGAAAATTTTTCTGGCGTTCCAGCGTCTTCATCCCACCGGAAAGTACCCCGGGACCGGCGTCGGCCTGGCGATTTGTAAGCGCATCGTGGAGGCGCACGGCGGCCGCATCTGGGCCGAGTCTCAGCCCGGCGCCGGCTCGACGTTTTATTTCACGCTGCCGGCGGGCGATTTGCCGTCCCGGGGCGCAAGCCAGGCAAGCGGCGCGGCCACGGCGCCCATCGGTTAGAGCGCGCATTGCAAGCAGCGCCGGGTCCAGAGAGCGGTGGGGTAAAATCGGGAAAAGTTAGCGTTACTGCGCCTCCAGGGAGCGGCGCAGATCTTATGAAGGCGAGCGCAGTAGCCGAAATTGAGCGAAACGCGGCGTCTCATTCCCCCGGCGCCGATCCCATCCGCGTCCTGGTGGTGGAAGACGACGACGAGCAGCGCCGGATTGTGGCCGGCATGATCTCCTCAATGGGCTACCTGGCGGAGACCGCCGGTCACGGCGAGGAGGCGCTGGAAAAAATCGGCGCCGCGCCATTCCATGCCATCGTCACCGATCTCATCATGCCGTGCATGGACGGCGTTGAGCTGATGAAGACCCTTCAGGCGCGGGGCGATCTGACGCCCGTTATCGTCCTGACGGGCTTTGGCGACATCGGCCAGGCGGTCTCGATCGTGCATGACCTGAGAGCGTTCTGGTTCCTGGAAAAGCCGGTGCACCAGCCGGTGCTGGAGCTTCTTTTAGAGCGCGCCGTTCGGATCGAAAGCATGGCCCGCGAGGCCGCTCTGCTGCGGCGGCAGGCGGGCTATCGCGGCGGGCTGTCGGGCCTGGTAGGGCAGTGCCGGGCCATGCAGCAGGTCTTGGCCCTGATCCAACGCGTGGCGCCCAGCGACGCAACCGTGCTGATTAGCGGCGAAAGCGGAGCAGGCAAGGAACTGGCCGCCCGCGCGATTCATGAACTCAGCCCGCGGGCCGGGGCGCCATTCGTGGCCATCAATTGCGCGGCGCTGCCGGAGAGCCTCATCGAAAGCGAATTGTTTGGTCATGAGCGCGGGGCTTTCACCGGAGCGCTCACGCGCCGCCCGGGCTGTTTCGAGCAGGCGCACCGCGGCACGCTGTTTCTGGATGAGATTGCGGAAATGCCAATCGCCATGCAGGCTAAATTGCTGCGAGTGCTCCAGGATGGAAAGATCCGCCGTCTGGGAGCCAACAGCGAGACGCCCGTGGATGTCCGGGTTCTGGCCGCGACCAATCGCCCGCCCGTGGAGGCGGTACAAGAAAAGCTGCTCAGAGAAGATCTTTATTACCGGCTGAACGTCTTCCACATCACCATGCCGGCTCTGCGCCACCGCAAGGAGGATCTGCCGCTTTTGGCCGATGCTCTTATCCGCGAGTTGAATGAGCGGCATGGTTGCCGCATCGCTGGAGTGGATTCGGCGGCGATGTCGGCGCTGATGCGTCATTCCTGGCCGGGCAACGTGCGTGAACTTCGCAACGTATTGGAACGCGCGGTCATCCTCGCGCACGAGGGAATGCTCGAAGCCGCTCATCTGCCCCCCGCCTTTGGAGCGGCGGGGGTCAGCCTGTCGGCCGCGGAGGGGCAGAAGACCCAGGAACCCAACTTTACGTTCCGGAGCGGCGCGACATTACGAGAGGTCCAGGACGCCTATATCCGGCACACGCTTTCGCTCGCTGGCAATAACAAGCGGCGGGCGGCGCGGATCCTCGATATAAGCGAAAGGACGCTTCACAGCCGGGTTACAGAATAGCGCCTTCGGGCAAAGCGCGCTAAGCCAGCGAAAAAGCTCTGCAAGCGACCTGGCGTTCCGCTAGTCCTGCGGGCGGCGCTTCAGAGTGGGCCGATCGTCGGAATCGCCGCCATTGGCGGAGCCGGAATCTCCCGCCGTGCTGGTTCCCGAGCCCGGCCTTCTGTTCAGCCGCGGCCGGTTCTGATCCTTCGTGTCGATGGTCCGGCGGTTATGCAGCATCTGCAAGCGCGCCTTGACCGTGTCGAACTCCGAAGTTGTGACGACGTATTCAGGCCGCTCCTTGAGCATGGTCTGAATGTTCTTCTGCGTGTTCGCAATGCGGTCGTCGGTGGGGGGATGAGTCGAGAAGAGCTTGTTGATTGCGCCCGGCTTCTTCTTTTCCAGCGACTCGATTTTTTCGAAGAAGTCCACGAAGGCTTCGGGATCGTAGCCGGTTTTGTACATGTATTGCAAGCCGAGCATGTCGGCCTCCGACTCCATGGCTTTGGAGAACTGGAGGAAGCCGATGGGCATGAGAATGCCAGCGGCTTGGCGCGCGCCAAAACCGCCCCAGCCGCCCATGAAGATCAAAGGAATGGTGGCCAACTGCGCCAGCTCACCCTTTGTGGCCTGACGGGTGCCGTGCCGGGCGGCTACGTGGGCGATTTCATGCGCCATCACGCCCGCCAGCTCGGCTTCGGTATCGGCCTTGAGGATCAAGCCGGAGTTCACGAAAAAGAAGCCTCCCGGGAGGGCGAAGGCGTTGATGTCTTCGGTGTCGATGACTTTGATGGTGAAAGGGACTTTGGCGTCGGAGTTGCGCACCAGATTTTGGCCCACTCGGTTTACGTACTCGGAGACGACCGGATCATCGATGAGTTTGGCTTGCCGCTCGACGTCCTGGGCGAGTTGCTTGCCCAAAGCGATTTCCTTATCGATAGAGTAGAAATTGACGCCCTTTCCGACGTCGCGATTGCCAATCTGATCAGGATCTTTTTCCTTGTCGGCGGCGCAGGCCGGGAAAGCCGCCAAGGAGAGAAGGACGCATCCGGCGGCGGAGCTCAAAGCGAACTTCCGGAGCTTGTAAGTAAAGACGCGGGACCGAACGCGATGGAAAAGCTTACCGGGCTCGGATGGGACGCAGCCGCATCCTTTGCGCTGCCCGAAAAAAGACCGCAAGGAGGCGGGCGCTTGCATCATAAACCAGCTCCTTTCACTGCTCGAGGTCAAATGGATAGACCTGTGTCTAGTATAAACCGAACGCATCAACAGACGTACATGGGCGCGCGTCCGGGTACGGCGACCGCGGAGGCTAGGCATATCGCGGGACCGTTTGCGGGATTCGCATGAGGTTCCACACTAGTAAGAGCGCTCAACGCAAGTGTCTATTTCGCCTAATGGGGGGCGGCGAGCCCGCCGATAAGAAACCTGGATGGCTTTAATCCAAGAGCTAGAAACGGTTGCCCAGAAACCCCCTTCCGCCATGACGGCAATGGAAGGGATGCTCCGGCACGCGGTGGACCTGTTCACGGTGCGCCGCGCCAACGCGATTGCCGCCATTCGGAGCCTTCAGGCGAAGGATCCAGCCAATTTCGTACTCGCCGCGGCCCGCCTGGTGACGCACCCGGCTACGGAAAGGCTTCCGGGCGCGGAGTATGTGGGGGGCTTGATAAGCCGGGACGATTCGCTCATCGATCTGCTGGTGGACGACGAAGCGCTAACGCACGAAGAGGCGCTTAAAATGGTCGAGCGGATGGCGCCCAGCCGGTTAATGCTGGAAGTACGGCTCATGCGCAAGATGCTGGAAAACGCCGACGGTTTGGGCGCAGCGATTCCCATGGGAGTGGCGTTACGCGTCATGAGCATGGTCGAGGCGATTTCCGACTGTTCCCGAGTCACCTTGTATTTGAGTCAATTGGAGCGGCATCCGAGCGCCGAGGTTCGTTCTAAAGCGGCTCTATTGCTCGGGCGCGGCAATATTAACGTGGGCCGAGTGCGGCGTTTTCTCGCCTCGCAGGATGCGCGTCTGCGAGCCAACGCCGTTGAGTCTCTTTGGGGAATGAATACCGAGCAGGCGCGCGCCTTGTTTTTAGAAGCCTCGCAGGATCCCAACCGGCGCGTGGCGATCAACGCTCTGGTGGGGCTTTGCAGAGCCGGAGAAGCCCAGGCGCGGCGAAAGCTCGTGGACCTCGCTCACGGCCAAGATCCCCTTTCCCGCCGTGCGGCGGTATGGGCCATGGGTAAATTAGGAGACCCCGAGTTCGCGGAAATTCTTGCGGCTTTCAAAGACGATCCGGATGAGAACATGCGAAAAATGGCGGCGCAAAGCCTGACGATGCTGCGGCCGCCCTCCGCCGCGCCGGCATCCCAGGCGGAACCTCCCAGCGATCCGGCCCCCGCCTTGAGAAACGGCCCTGAAAAGTAGCCCGCCGCGCGGCCTTTACCAAAGCATTCTACGAACCCCCAGGCTAGCCAAAGGGTCCCGCGTAGTCTTGCCGCGCCCGAAAAATGACCGAAAGATATCTTCGGAATCGCCGGAGATAATGATAAGCTTACCGATTGCTAAGGTTTTTCGTTCGCCGCCGACTGTGGCTCTCGCTTTTGCTGCTGTTTTCATGCGCGGCCGTCTTTCCGCCAGCCACTGTCGCGCATAACGTCTCCCAGCGCGACGCCTTGTTCGTTCAGTCGAACCACGGCGCCGCGATCGCTCCGTTCTTGTATTTGGGAGCCAAGCATATGGTGACAGGATATGACCATCTGGCGTTTCTGTTCGGGGTCATTTTCTTTCTTTACCGGCTGAAAGACGTTGTCGCATACGTCAGCCTGTTCACTATCGGACATAGCATTACGCTGCTGGCGGGCGTCTTGGGCGGCATCCACGCGAACTCATTCGTGGTGGATGCGATTATCGGATTCTCCGTGGTTTACAAAGCTTTCGACAATATGGGCGGATTCACGCAATTGCTCGGGTTTCAGCCCAACGCCAAGCTTGCGGTGCTGATTTTCGGTTTTTGCCACGGTTTTGGCTTGGCCACAAAGCTCCAACAGCTCGATTTGTCCAAAGACGGGCTGATCGCCAATATCTTGAGTTTCAATGTGGGGGTGGAAATCGGCCAAGTGCTTGCTCTGACGGCGGTGTTGATTGCGCTGGGCTTTTGGCGGGCGCGGAGCGGCTATCTCCGCCACGCGTTCGCGGCCAACGCCGCACTGATGACGGTGGGCTTCCTGCTCGCCGGCTACCAGATCGCCGGCTACTGGTTAGCTTCTTGAGGAGAAAGCTATGACGCCGCGGCCAGCCAACGAACCCATCGGCGCGCCAACGAAAGGGGCGCTCGCAAAAGCGGTCGGCGTTGCGCTCCTAGTTGCTCTGCTGCTTCTGTTTGCCGTGGTGCTCCCAGCCGAATATGGCTTCGATCCTCTAAAGACCGGCGCGGCGCTGAAATTGACCGGAATCGCACAAGCGGGACAGGGCAAGGGTCATGCCGCCGCGGCGCCCGTTTCAGCGGGCGTCTTTACGCCCCAGCCCCGAATCTACAAGGTCGACTCCGAGGACTTCCAACTGCGTCCCGGCGAAGGCATGGAGATGAAATACCACATGGAGAAGGGCGCGGTGATGGTGTATGCGTGGAAAGCGGACGGGAAACTCGCCTACGAATTCCACGGCGAGCCGGATCAGAAACCGGACAAAGACTATTACGAAAGCTACGAACTGGACGACAAAACCGGCAAAGATGCCTCGTACGGCTCGTTCACCGCGCCGTCAACCGGGATTCATGGGTGGTTTTGGCAAAACAAAAGCGGCCAAGACATCAAATTTCATTTGAGCGTGGCTGGCTTTTTCGACTCCGCCAAGATGTTCGCGGGAGGGCCGGCCGAAGACGTGCCAGTCGAGGACGCCAAGTAGGTTGCCTTAATGGGCGAGCCGCTTGCGCTCCACCCGTCACGGCCCCGGTTCAGCGCGTAAGACGCGGAAGCTTGCGCGCAAAGCCCAGCGTAAAAAGGCCGAAGGCCACCAGAAGCATGGTGCTTGCTTCGGGGGCAGTTGACAGAGGGGCGCTTATTGCACCTCCGCCGCCGCTTGCGGCGAGGAAGCCGACGTCGACGTTGTCGAGGCCAATAGTGGCTTTGTTAAACTCCGCAAAGACCGTCAGCGACGTAATGGCGCTAGCCGAACTGTAGCCGAAAAATACGCTGCCGGGAAGGCTCACGCCGGCCGGGCTTACAAACTGCGAACCGCCATTCACGATCACCCCGTACGGCACGCCGGCATTGGCGTTTACGTTGAGAATGTCGAGACCGATGGCGAAGACGTTCGATGGCAAATCGACCGTGATGGTCGAATACAGCACGCCATTGGCCGCGGGCCCGGAAAGGGCTGGGTCGCCGCCGCCATCCCAATTTCCAAGCGTGGTCACCGTCACGCTCGAATTCGACGTGCAATCGGACCAATTCGAAAGGCAGCCGATGAAATTTGAGCCTGTGGCCGTGTCGATCACCGAGCCGCCCGGTCCCGTGGTCCAAGCGCCGTTGCTGAACGTAATGTTGCTGAAACTGAGAGAACTGTTGTCGGAAAGAAATTTGTTCCAGTCCGTAGTGTCCTGACCCGAGGAAGACGCCCCCGTGTAAGTGGTCGAGCAGATTGCCGTCAGCGAGCACGCAGACAGCAGCAAAACAAGCGATGCGCAGATTCGCATTCTAAGCCGCCTCCGACGTAGTTTTCGGTACAGAATTGGTGGGCGCCGGGCGGGATTTCTCTGCACAGGATCTTCGCTAGGCCAGGCGGCCCAAAGGGATAGGCCGGAACAAATTCGGGCGGGGCGCCGTAATCTGGTAGTGGCATGAACTCCTCCCGAGCTTCCTTCCTCGAGGCGGCGGCGGTCGCTTTGGACTCTTTGCGATCAAGCAAGCTCAGAAGTTTCCTGACGCTGCTTGGGATCATCCTTTCCACCACCACGTTGATCGCCGTCATGGCGGTGATCCATGGGATGGATGTCTACGTGGCGCAGACTGCTTCCTCGATGGGAAACGATGGGTTCAGCGTCCTGCGGGTGGCCTTCACCGGCCCTCGGGATCCGAAGCGCTTTATGGAGCAGCAGCGGAACAATCCCGAGCTGACTCGCGAGGAGTACGGATTTTTGAAGGAACGCGCCAAGTTGATCCGCGAATTCAGCATTTCGGCGAACCGCTCGGTGAAGCTGACCTACGCGGGCGACTATGTGGACGGCGTGCTCTGCAACGGATTCACGGCCAACGGAGCGCTGCTCACCAACACCCAGATCGGCATCGGGCGCATGTTCACGGAAACGGAAGACGAGCGCAGGCTGGCGGTTGTGGTGATCGGAGCGGACCTTAAGGACCGCTTTTTCCCAAACGTCGATCCGGTGGGAAAAATTGTGGGCGTGGACGGGACGCCGTTCCAGGTGATCGGAGTGGGAAGACCCAAGGGCAGCGTGTTCGGCCAATCCCAAGACAACTACATCGCGATTCCGGAGCAGACCTATTTCAAGATCTACGGCGACCGGACCGGAATCCGGTATAACTTCGCGGCCATCGATCGCGACCGCTTGCAAGAAGCCCAGGACGAGATCCGTTCGTTAATTCGCGCATATCGCCATTTGCCTCCGGGCAAGGACGACAATTTCGGGATTCAGTCCTCCGATTCGCTGGTTTCCACCTGGGACCAGCTGACCGGCGCAATCGCCAGCGCGGCGGTGGGCGTGGTCAGCGTGTTCATGGTGGTGGGCGGCGTGGTGATTATGAATATCATGCTGGCGGTGGTAAGCGAGCGGACGCGCGAAATCGGCGTGCGCAAAAGCGTGGGCGCCCGGCGGAGGGACATTCTCAATCAGTTTTTGGTGGAGTCGTCGATGCTGGCGGGATTCGGGGGACTCTTTGGAGTCGTCATCGCCTGGGTGGTGGCCGTGGCGGTGCGGAATTTCACGCCGGTTCCCATGGAGGTGCCGCTAGGCGCGGTCGCAATCGGGGTGTCGCTATCGGCCATCGTAGGGCTGTTTTTCGGAATCTACCCGGCGCGCAGGGCGGCGCGGCTGGACCCGATTGTGGCGCTGCGATCAGAGAATTGAGATGAAACTCCTTCTGGAAGTGATCAAGCTGGCGCTTGATACGCTGCGCGAAAACAAGATCCGCTCGTTTCTGACCGTTCTTGGCGTGATCATCGGAACGGGCACGATCATCGCGGTCGGCTCGATCTTGGCGGGCCTGGACGGCGCGGTCACGGGCGCTATCCGGAGCATGGGCACCAATACCGCCATCGTTTTCAAGATGCAGATCATGGGCGGATTCGGCGGCCGGACTCCGGAGGAGCGCAACCGCAAGCCGCTGACTTACGAGAACGGCCTGGCCATCGCCGAGCGTTGTCCGTCGGTAGAGCGCGTGAGTCCCTATCTGCTGCCTCCAAACATGGGCTTTCTGCAAGCGCGCTACAAAGGCAATACCTACTACGGGCCTCAACTGGCGGGGACGTTTGAAAGCTACGCGGCGTCCTACAACGCCGATATGCGGTCCGGACGGTTTTTTACGGACAATGAAGGCGACCACCGGCTGCCCGTGGCGGTGATCGGCGAGGACGTCTATAAAGCGCTGTTCGGCGAGGAAAACGCAATCGGCAAGGTGATCAATGTGGCGGGGCAGGAAGTCACCGTGATCGGCGTCATGAACCGCCCCGCGACGTCGGTCCCGGGTCAGGACGACAACCGCGTTCTTGTGCCTTACTTCACGATGCGGAAGCTGTTTCCCACGGCTCAGGAGAACCTGCTGATGGTGATGGCAAAGGAAGGCAGGCTGGCGGCGGCGATCGATGAACTTCGCGTGGTGCTGCGGCAGGAGCGGCACGTGCCATTCGACAAGCCGGACAATTTTTTCGTCTCCACAGCCGACCAGTTAGTGGACCAGTTCCGGTCGGTGACCAGCGTAATCGCGCTGGTGATGGTGGTGCTGAGCTCGATTGGGCTGCTGGTGGGAGGAATCGGCGTGATGAATATCATGCTGGTTTCGGTGACGGAGCGGACCAGGGAAATAGGCGTTCGAAAGGCGGTGGGCGCGAGGCGATCGGACATCATTTTGCAGTTCTTGTCCGAAGCGGTGGTTCTGACAGGCTTGGGCGGTCTCATCGGAATGATGTTCGGCTGGGGGGTGAGCCGGATGGTTCGCGTGGCGATGCCGAGCCTTCCGGCCATGGTCCCGCTGTGGGCCGCGGCGCTCGGAATTGCTGTAAGCGTGGGTATTGGGGTGTTTTTTGGCATCTGGCCGGCGAGCAAGGCGGCAAGGTTGGATCCTGTAGAAGCGCTGAGGTACGAGTAGCGGGGGCCCCATAGCTTGCCGGCGCCGCGGCCGGCTCGCGCCTTGGCCCAAGCCTCCCGGGTGAGACCTTTTCGCCGGCCAATCGTCCATTAAGGTGTTGCAACGGAGTGCCGTGGCCCCGGAAAAGGCGGGCTTACAGGTAGACGAGGCGGCGCTAATCCGGGCTGCGCAGCGGGGCGATCGGGACGCCTTCGAGCAGCTGGTGCGCGTCTACGATCAGAGTGTGCTCAGGCTTGCCATGAATCTGTTGCGCTCGCCAGAGGACGCGCGGGACGTCTATCAAGAGGCGTTTCTGCGAGTCTACCGGAACCTGGGCAACTTCCGCTTCGATTGCAGCTTTCATACCTGGCTGTACCGGATTGTGACAAATTTGTGCCTGGACCAGATTCGCAAGCGGAAGGTGCGAAAAGAAGAAACGACCGTGGTGGCGACCGGAGACGGGCCGCTAGACCGGATGGATACGGTGGCCGAGCAGCGCGCCGACACCGATCCGGAGCGGAATCTGTTCAGCGGGCAGTTGCGAAGGCGGATCAAAGATGTGCTGGCCGATCTCACGCCAAGGGAGCGAATGGTGTTTGAATTGAGGCATTATCAAGGTCTGCGGCTGCGGCGGATTGGGGAGATTCTTGGCACGAGCGAAGAAGCGGCGAAGAACTGCCTGTTTCGGGCGACACAAAAAATGAGAGCCGCGCTAGGGGATTTTCTATGACCGTCCCGGTGGGGACTTTTTCATGAAGAGGGATGAGATGAGTTGCGCGGAAGCGCGAAGCCACTTCTGGCTTCTGGAGTATGGCGAACTGTCTTTCGACGAAGAAGAACGGATAGAGACGCACTTGGACCGGTGCGCGGACTGCCGCGCGGCGCGGGCGCGGACTAAAGAACTGCGCGAAGGCTTCGACAGCCTGGCCGTGGAGCCGCCTGCGTCGCTGCTGCGCGACTGCCGCGCGGATCTGGCGACTCGCCTGGAATGGGAGCCTCCGCCCCCGTTTGCGGCGCGGCAGGAAGGCAGCGAGTGGTGGGGCCAGTTTTTGGAGACCTTGACCAGTGGATGGGTGTTGCGCCCCGCCGGAGCTGTGGCGCTGCTCGCGCTCGGATTTATGGGCGCGAGGCTGGCTCCGTCGCTGGGCTTTTTGGACTTTTCGGGAGCATCCGAAGCCGGTATGAGCCGCGTGCGCGACGTGCAAGCGTCTTCGGACGGACGGATTCGAATTGTGGTGGACGAAACGCGGCAGCGGACGGTGACCGGCGCGCCCGGGGATCGGCGGATTCAAACGCTTCTGCTGAACGCTGCGCGGGATCCGAGCGACCCCGGCTTGCGGGAAGAGAGCTTAAGTTTGTTGGACAAGCGCCCGTTTTCAAGAGAGGTCCGCGACATGTTGGTGTACGCGTTGAAGAACGACGATAACGCGGGCGTTCGGATGCGGGCGATTGAAGGACTGAAGGAATTCGCGGCCGACCCCGAGGTGCGGAGCGCGCTCTCGCAAGCTTTGTTGGGAGACGCAAATCCAGGTATTCGGATGAGAGCGATCGATTTGCTGGCGGGAGACGCGGCGGCCGCCGGCGCGGGCGGCAACTTCGCCCCCGAAAATATGGACCGGCAAATCATTGGAACCCTTCAGCAGCTCATGCTGCGGGAGGACAATGCCTATTTGCGGCAACGAAGCCAGAGAATTCTGGAAGCCGCCAACGCCTCGACGGAGATTTATTGATGCGGGCGATTCTATTGGCGGCAGCGGCGTTGCGCCTGCTGGGGCAGGAGCCGGTAATTACGCGGCAGGGAAATTATTGGGTTTACACGGAGAGCGCAAGCGTGCCTGTCGAGCCGCATGGACAGTTGCAGGTGGAGGCGCGCGGGCACATTGTGGTGCACGGAGACGGAGGCGACCGGGTTTTCTATAGGCTGGTGCAGCGCGTCCCCGCGGCGTCGGAGTCGGAAGCCCGGCAGCTTTTCGGAATCCGGGACGTGGCCGCGCGGCGTCTTGGATCGGTGACGCGGGTCGTCGTTCAGCAGAATTCCTCGCCCAAGGTAGCGAATCAACTGGACATCAATGCGCCCCGGACATTGGCCGTGGTAACTCTTCAGACGCAGCTTATCGGAGGAGTTGACGCCTACGATTTGGACGGAAGCGTGAACGCGCGGACCCCCTCCGGAGACATCCGCCTGGACCGGATTCGCGGTTGGGTTGCGGCTCGGGCTGGGAGCGGCAATCTGTTCTTTGGACACGTAGGCGGAATTGAGGAGTGCCTCACGGGCGCCGGAGACATCACCGTGGAAAACGCCGTGGGCGGCGTGAAGGCTTGCCGGACGGGCGCCGGCGAGTTGATTGTGAAACAAGCCGGCGCCCCGGTGGTTCTGGAAAATGAGGGCGGCAATATCACGGTCGAGCGGGCGGCGGCGGCGGTAGAGGCGCACGCCATCTCCGGCCTCATTCGCATCGGCCAAGCCGGCGGCGAGGTGATTGCGGATTCGCGCGGCGGCGCGATTCAGGTAGGCTCGGCGCGCGGGGTGAAGGCTGAATCCGCCCAAGGCCCCGTACGCCTGCGCGGACCCGCGGGGCCGATGAATGTCTCGACGGCGGCCGGGAGCATCATCGCCGAGCTGATGGCGGGCGTGCCGATTCAGGATTCCTGGTTGGCCGCGGGCTCGGGTGACGTTACCGTTTCTATACCGTCCAATTTTCCGGTGTCGGTGATGGTGACCAACGACCGGGGCGGATACCCTCAGATTATGTCGGACTTCCCCGAGGTGCGCCCGGCGGGCTTGACCTTCGCCAAGCCGCAGGTGGTGGCCCAGGGCGCCATCAATGGCGGCGGTCCGGTCTTGCACATCAACGCCGGCACGGGAGTCGTCTATCTTCGTCGTAGTAAATAGGGCGCATCCAATGGCGCCCGATACACGGCCTTGTCGGAATCGGCGAAGCCAGGAGTGAGTATGCGAATTCATAATCTATTCGTGAGGGCGGTTGCGGGAATTGCTCTTTGGGTTTCTTCCGCGGCGGCTCAAAACGCAACGCCTCTGTTTCAGTACTTTCAGCCACCCCGCGGGAGCGGTAGTTTTCTGGGCGTCTTCCTGCAAGAAGTTGGGCCGGATCGCGCCAAGGCGTTAAAGCTCCCAGAAGAAGAGGGAGTGGAGATCACCGGAGTGGAGCCCAACAGCCCGGCGGCGGCCGCCGGCTTGATGGCGGGAGACGTGGTGCTCAAGTATAACGGGCAAGATGTGGAGGGAATGGAGCAATTCGGACGTCTGGTGCGGGAAACTCCCGCGGGGAGAGAAGTGAAGCTTCTGATTGTTCGTAACGGGAGCTCACAGACCGTGGCTGCCAAAATTGCCGCGCGGCCCGTCGGCGCCGTCTCGGCAACCCCTTTTTTCACCCAGAACACGGCTCCGCTGGAGCCTTCTCTAAGGGCGGAGCCTCCTGTTAGCGCCTTGCGGCTGTTCACCGGGACGAGGGTGATGGGCGTCGAGACCGAGCCGCTCAGCGGACAGCTTGCGGACTATTTCGGCGTGAAGGACGGCGTGCTCGTGCGCTCGGTGAGTAAGGGCTCGGAGGCCGAGAGAGCCGGGATCAAGGCAGGCGACGTGATCACGAACGTCGGCGGTGCGAAAGTGACGAATGGGCCCGAAATCACGGCGCAGCTCCGTGCAGCGCGCGGCGCTTCGGTTTCCGTCACGCTCATGCGCGATCATCGGGAGGTGACCGTGAACTTACTTCTTGAGGGGCGCGATAACGGCCAGCGGTTTTGATCGGACCGGCGGCGGTAGTCTGGGGATCGGCCGTACTTCGCGGCCGACGATCGCGCGCTGGAAGAGGCGCTTCGAGGAACTGGGAATGGCCGGCCTAGACCCAAGACATAAGGGAAGCACACCGCGAGCAGGGACACCGGCTGCACAGGCCAGGGTGCTTCGTAAGTCAACGCAGCGCCCGGAAGATGGCAGCATGCACGGGAGTTGCCGCAAAAGGGCG
>Ga0070738_10002284_pt1 | contig 30560 bp, 30 predicted proteins | sample Coa_R2_2_FD_66446 | JGI IMG/M metagenome (GOLD analysis project Ga0070738, IMG submission 66446) | Surface soil microbial communities from Centralia Pennsylvania, which are recovering from an underground coalmine fire - Coalmine... | ecosystem: Environmental > Terrestrial > Soil > Unclassified ...
GGATACACTCTGTTTGCATCGGGGCATTCCTTTGGGAGTGCTGAAAACTGTTGCTGCACAACAACTTTCGCAGAGCCCGCGCCCCGATGCACCTAACTCCGTGAGATATCCGGGCTAAGCCGCTTCCTGGCCGCCGAGATAGGCGTCGCGGATGCGCGGGTCGGCGCGCAGCTGCGCGGCCGGACCGTGGAGCACGATGCGGCCGGTCTGCAGGACATAGGCATGATGGGCGATCTCGAGCGCCAGGCTGGCATTCTGCTCGACCATGAAGACGGTGACGCCGTCCTTGTTGATCGCCGCGATCAGGTCGAGCACGCGATCGACCCAGAGCGGCGACAGGCCCATGGTCGGCTCGTCCATGCAGATCAGCTTGGGCCGGCCCATCAGGGCACGTGCCATGGCGACCATCTGCTGCTCGCCGCCCGACAAGGTGCCGGCGCGCTGGCCGAGCCGCTCGGCGAGCTTGGGGAACAGGCCCAGCACGCGGTCGAGATCCGCGGCGATCGCCTTCTGGTCCTTGCGGGTGAAGGCGCCCATCAGCAGGTTCTCGCGCACGCTCATGTCGCCGAACAGCCGCCGCGCCTCGGGCACCGAGCCGACGCCGCGGCGCACGATCTGCGGCGTCGGCAGGCCGCCGACGGGCTGGCCGTCGAAGCGCACGGTGCCCGACTGCGGCTTCACCAGGCCGAGGATGATCTTCATGGTGGTCGACTTGCCCGAGGCGTTGCCGCCCAACAGGCAGACGATCTGGCCGCGCCCGACCGTGAGCGACAGGTCGAAATGGACCTGCACCGGGCCATAGAAGGTGTTGATGTTCTCGAGGGAAAGCAAAGGGTCGGTCATTCCGCCGCCTCCTCGATCGGCGTGCGTTCGGCGCGGTGATGGCCGAGATAGGCCTCGATCACCCGGGGATCGTTGCGCACGTCGGACGGCTTGCCGTTGGCGATGACATGGCCCTCGTCCATCACGACGACGCGGTCGGACAGCTGCATCACCATGTCGAGCTTGTGCTCGATCAGGACGATGGTGAGGCCGGCCTTCTTGAGGTCGCCGATCAGGGCCTGCATCTCGGCGGTCTCGGTCTGGTTCATGCCGGCGGTCGGCTCGTCGAGCATCAGCAGCCGCGGCCCGAGCGCCAGCGCGCGGCCGATCTCGACACGGCGGCGGTTGGCGTAGGAGAGGCTGTAGGCCGGATTGTCCCTGCGCGGCAGCAGCCGCTCGCCGAAGCGCGCGAGGATCGCGAGCGCCTCCTGGCGCATGTGCGCCTCCTCGGCCTTCACCTTGCCGGGGCGGACCAGCGCCAGCGCCAGCTCGGCGAACGGCTCGAGCAGGGAGAGAGGGCCGGGCCACGCCGGCTGCACGGATTTGAAGCGCACATGCGCGCCGACCAGGATGTTGTCGAGGACGGAGAGGTTCGCGAACACGCGGCCATGCTGGAAGGTGCGGGCAACGCCCAGCGCGGCAAGCTTCTCGGGCGAGAAGCCGCTGACGTCGCGGCCGTCGAGCTTGACCGTGCCGGCATCGGCCTCGTCAAGCCCCGTGACGAGGTTGAACAGCGTCGTCTTGCCGGCGCCGTTGGGGCCGATGATCGACACGAACTCTTTTTCGGCGACGTCGAGATCGACGGAATCGACGGCGATCAGCCCGCCGAACCGGCGCGTCAGGCCGCGGATCTCGAGCATGCTCATACCGTGCCCAGCAGGCCCTGCGGCCGGAAGCGGACCAGCAGCAGCAGGACCAGCCCGTAGATCAGCACGCGGTACTCGGCGGCGACGCGGAACACCTCGGGCAGGCCGACCAGCAGCACGGAGCCCACGATCGCGCCCGTGACGTTGCCCATGCCGCCCAGGATCACGATGGTCAGCGCCAGGATCGAGAGCTGGGCGTTGAAGGTCTCGTGGTTGATGTACGAATAGAGGTGCGAGGTGATACCGCCCGAGATGCCGGCGGCGAAGCTGCCGACGGCGAAGGCCAGTGCCTTGTAGCGATTGAGGCCGATGCCGTAGGAGCGCGCGGCCACGTCGTCGTCGCGCACCGCGCGCAGCACGCGGCCGAGATGCGAGGAGAGTAGCCGGAACTGCAAGGCCGCCAGCACGACCAGCACCGCCAGCGTGAACCAGTAGATCGAGCGGTCGGTGTCGAGCTCCATGCCGAACAGCGACAAGGGCGGGATGCCGGACAACCCGATCGGCCCGCGGGTCAGCCATTCCCAGTTCAGGATCACCAGCGACACGATCTCGCCGATCGCCAAGGTCGCGATCGACAGGTAGTGGCCGCGCAGCCGGAAGGCCGGGAAGGCCATCAGCGTGCCGAGAAACGCCGCGATCAGCCCCGCCGACAGGATGGCGAGGCCGACGGGCACGCCGCACTTGATCGCCAGCAGCGCCGAGGCATAGCCGCCGATCGCCAGCAGTCCGGCGTGACCCAGCGACACCAGCCCGACGGTGCCCGCGATCAGCGTCAGGCTGAGGCCGAGCAGGGCGTAGAGCCAGGAATTGGTCAGCGTCTGCAGCACATAGGGATGCGGGAAGACCAATGGCACCAGCGCGGCTAGCACCGCGGCGCCGGCCAGTACCTTGGCCGGGATGTGCACCGGCTTGCTGGGCGCGATGAAGGTGCCGGTCATCGGCTCGGGCGGCGTCTGGCGCTTGCTGGCGAACAGGCCGTTCGGCCGCCACACCAGCACGATCACCAGCAGCACGAACGCGAACAGGTTGCGGTAGCTGGTGCCGAACAAGGCGATGCCGTAGCTCTCGACAAGGCCGAGCAGCAGGCTGCCGACGATCGCGCCGGGCACGTTGCCGACGCCGCCGACCACCTGCGCGACCACGCCCTTGAGCGTCGCCTGGAAGCTCATCGAGGGATCGATGTAGTTGTAGTACATGCCGACCAGCAGGCCGGACACGGCGCCGAGGCCGGAGGCGATCGCGAACACCGTGCGGTTCACCGCATCGACGTCGACACCCATCTGCTGCGCGGCGTCGCGATCCTGCGCCGTCGCGCGCACCGCCCAGCCGAGCCGCGTATAGCGCAGGAAGTAGTAGAGCAGGCCCGCGCTGGCGAGGCCGATGCCCGCGATCACCAGGTCGAGCGCGCCGATCGTGCCCCCGCTGATCTGGAAGCGGACCTCGAGCAGCGAGCTCGGCACCGCGCGCGGATCGGGCGTGAAGAAGAGCTGCACCAGCTGGTCGAGCACGAAGCTGATGCCGATGGTCGCCAGCAGCGGCGCGATGTGCGCGTAGCCCTGCAAGGGCCGCAGGCCGAAGCGCTCGATCACCAGGCCGAGCAATCCGCCGATCACCAGCACGATGGCGATCGTCACCGGCAGCGGCGTGCCGAGATGCGTCACCGCCAGGAAGCCGGCATAGGCGCCCACGACATAGACCGAACCATGCGCGAAATTGATCAGCCGGCTCACCCCGAAGATCAGGGCGAGGCCGACCGCCAGCAACGCATAGATGTTGCCGATGATGATGCCGTTGACGGTGTAGTCGATCCAGGAAGACAAGAGTCGGAAATCCGTGTTCAGCGCGCCGCCGCCTTGGGATCGTTGAGCTGGAACTTGCCGTCCTTGACCACCAGCTCGACGTTCATCGCGCCATCGACCCGCCGCGTCTTGGGATCGAACGTCGCCTTGCCGAAGATGATGCTGGGCACGTCCTTCACCTTGGCAAGGCCATCGTGGATCGACTTGCGGTCGGTGCCGAACTCGCGCATCACCTTGGCCATCACCATGATCGTGTCGTAGGCATAGGCGTTGAAGGCGTCCGGCTCCTTGCCGTACCTGGCCTTGAACTTGGTGACGAAGTCGCGCACTTGCGGCCGTGGGTCGTCGGGGAAGTAGCGCGAGGCAGTATGCACGCCCTCGACCGCGTCGCCGCCCAGCTCGATGAACTTCGGCGAGAAGACGGAGCTCGCCGCCACGATCGGCAGTGTGACCCCGGCCTGCTTGAGCTGTCGACAGATCAGCGCGGCGTCGGAATAGTAGGACATCAGCATGATGCCGTCGGGCTTGGCGTCGCGCACGCGCACGATGGTCGAGCGGAAGTCCTTCTCGTCCGGGAGGTAGCCCTCGGTGGCGACGATCTCGGCGCCCATGCCCTTGGCCGCCTTAACGAACACGTCCTTGCTGGTGCGGCCCCAGTCGGTGTTGAGGTGCAGCACGGCGATGCGCTTCAGGCCGAGCCGCTTCACGGCGTAGGCGGCGCTGAGCGGCTGCTCGTCGGCCTGACTGACCGAGTTGCTCCACATATAGTCGCCGCCCTTGGTGAAGTCGGGGTGCGAGTTGGTGAAGCCGAATTGCACCAGCTTGCCGCGCTGGTAGATCGGCGAGGCGGCCATCGAGGCGGGGCTCGCGAAGTCGCCGAGCTCGACCACGATCTTCGGGTCTGCGACGAACTTCTGCGCCACCGCCACCGACTGGCGCGGATCGCTCTGCGTGTCCTCGAAGACGTAGGTCAGCGGCCGGCCCTTGATGCCGCCGTCGTTGTTGATCTCCTCGAGCGCCAGGTCGAAGCCCTGCTTCCACTGCGCGCCGTACTGCGCGTTGGGTCCGGTCAGTGGGCCGCTGACGCCCATGGTGATCGGCTCACCCTTGGCGGGCTCGGCTTGCGCGCCGCGGCCCAGCAGCAGCGCGGCCGATGCGCCGAGGAAAAGACGACGATGAATCACAGGCATGGACAACCTCAATACACGAGCGCCCGATTTGGAGAGGGCGCAGAAAGTGGCAGGCGGACCTCCTCCTGGGTAGAGAATGTTCGCATCAAAAAACCGCATGCGAAAAGCACATCCTCATGCCGTAAAAGCACGGCGCAGAAGGAACTATGCAGGGATCATACCAGCCGGCGGCAGCAGGACGCATGAGATATGCTTTGTCTTGCATGAGCCGCCCATTCTGGGCGAGTTTGGTGCGATGACCAAGCGTTTGGGATTCTTCACGCGGCTGCTCGACGAGACCAATGCCGCGGAGCGCTATCGGCTGGCGACGGCGCAGATCGTGCAGGCGGAGCGGAGCGGCTTCGACTCGGCCTGGATCGCGCAGCATCACTTCCACGAAGCCGAAGGCGGCTTGCCGGCACCGTTCGTATTCCTCACCCATGCCGCGGCCGCCACGTCGCGCATCCGCCTGGGTACGGGCATCGTCACCCTGCCGCTCGAGTTGCCGGTGCGCGTGGCCGAGGATGCGGTCGTGCTGGACCTGCTCAGCAACCATCGCCTCGAGGTCGGCGTCGGGCCGGGCGGCAATCTCACGGCCTTCACCGCCTTCGGTCTCGATGCCAAGGACCGCCACAGCCTGATGAATGCCAATCTCGATCTGATCCGCAGGGCATGGGCGGGCGGCACGCTGCCGGGAGGCGATACGCTCTATCCGTCGAGCCCAACCCTCGTCGATCGCATCTGGCAGGCGACCTTCTCCGTCGACGGCTCGCGCCGCGCCGGCGCGGCCGGCGACGGGCTGATGCTGTCGCGCACCCAGCCGCGCGATCCCCGCATGCCCTTCATGCCGCTCGACGCGATCCAAAATCCGATGCTCGACGCCTATTTCGAGGCGCTGCCAAAGGGTCGCGAGCCGCGCATCCTGGCGTCTCGCACCATCTTCGTGGTCGACGACCGCAAGGACGCCTACCGCTTCGCCGAAACCGGCCTGCCCCGCCTGGTCGCCAAGCGGGCGGCGATGGGCGGCCCGGCGCCGGCCGGTTCGGTGCACGACCTGATCAAGGCGTTCGACGTCCATCTCGGCACGGCCGACGAGGTGATCGAATCGCTCTCCAGGGACACCACGCTCGAACGCTCGACCGATCTCACTATGCAGGTCCATTCGATCGATCCGCCACATCCCTTTATCCTGCGCTCGATCGAGTTGATGGCGGAGAAGGTGGCGCCCGCGCTAGGCTGGGTGCGCAACGATGTCGGTGTTCGCCGCGTCGCCTGAGGGAAGAAGCAAATGGACGTCATCGATACCCTGGCCGGCATCGCGCCCGGCTCGCCTCTCGACGGGGTGCGCCGCACGCGCCGGCCGGTGGCGCGCGAGCACGCGCAGAAGAGCTACGAGTCGCTGTTCGCGCCGGCGGAGTTCGGCGACTTCGGCCCGCTCGAGCGCTATGCGGTCGCAGTGTTCATCGCCGGCCTGCACGGCGAGGACGCCATCAAGGGCTTCTATGCCGAGAAGCTGCGCAGCTCGGCCGCGACCGATGCCACGCGCGACGCACTCGACGCGGAGATTGCCGCGGCGAAGACGCATGGCCCGTACGGCGCCTTCCCGAAGGGCCCGCTCAGCAAAGAAGACACGAAAGGGCCGGTGCATCGCGTTTCCCAGGAGCATCTCGAGGCGTTGGGGCCCCGTCTCGCGGCGGCCCTGGAGCACGTGCACATGCTGGTGTTCCATCCGCGCGACGCCGACGCGCGCTCGCTGCAGTCGCTGCTCGATGCCGGCTGGAGCACGACCGAAATTGTGACCCTGTCGCAGCTCGTGGCCTTCCTGTCGTTCCAGATCCGCGTCGTGGCGGGCCTCAAGGTCCTGGCCGCGACCGCAAAGGCGTGAGGCTCGCATGACCGACAAGATCATCCCGCAGTCCGGCCATGTCGTGCCGGCCGTCTTCACCCGCGACATGCTCGACTGGCTGCCGTGGCTCGAGCCCGTGGCCGCCGACAAGATGAGCGAGCGGCAGCTCGCCAGCCTGGTCGATGCGGCGCGCGTGAAGTCCGACTATTTCCGGCTGCTGGCGCGCGATCCCGACGTGCTCGAGGCGCGCACCCGCACCGACAAGGACATCTTCTACAATCCCGACGGCGGCCTGCCGCGCGCCGAGCGCGAGCTCGCCGCCGCCAGCGTGTCGCGCCTGAACGGCTGCATCTACTGCGCCTCGGTGCATGCGCGGTTCGCCGCGACCTACTCCAAACGCACCGAGGACGTCGACAGGCTGCTGGCGGAGGGTACCGGCGCCGACCTCGACAAACGCTGGAACGCGATCGTCGCCGCAGCAGTGGCCCTCACCGAGACACCGATCTCGTTCGGCCCGAAACATATCGACGCGTTGCGCGACGTCGGCCTGGACGACGATGCCATCGTCGACGTCATCAACGCGGCCTCGTTCTTCAACTGGGCCAACCGTTTGATGCTCTCGCTCGGCGAGCCCACGCCGGCGAAGGCGTAGTTTTCTTGCCGGACCGCGGGCATTCCGCCCGCTCATGATTCATCGGACAGCGCTACTCCAGTAGCGCACCATGAGATCCTTAGCTGCGCTCAGGACGACAGAGGATGAGCGCAACTGGAGTTGCGCGGTCCTATGAGCGGGCGGGACGCCCGCGGTCCGGCAAGAACTACTGCGACAGCCAGAAGGTGTCGGGCTTGTAGAGGCCGATATAGCCGCCGGGATCCCACGCCCAGTAGCCTTCCTTGGGGACGTTGCGCACCTTCGGTCCGACCACGACCGGCTGCAGGATGCCGTTCACCGTGCCGATGGTGAACACCTCCTCCATGTTGATCGTGAGGATCTTCTCCCACGCCGCGCGGCGGCCGGCCTCGTCGGGCGAGGTCGCCCATTCGTGCACCAGGTCGAGCAGCTGGCAGGCGTCCGGCAGGTCGCACTTCTCGCCCTGCTTGCCCTTGCTCTCCTCGTACATGCCCCAGCGCGACCATTGCAGCCCGCCCTGCATGGTCGGCGCGAACTCCTTGGGGTTGGTGTCGGCGGTCGGCACCGCGGTGGTCAAGCCGGCATAGGCCGTCATGATCGCCTCGCCGGAGAAGACGCGCAGGCGGAAGTTCTCGGCCGACTGCGGCTTGAACAGCATCTTGATGCCGATCTTCTTCCAATGGTCGGCGATCAGCGACAGCGCGTCGGCCTGCTCGGTGTCCTCGCCGCTATGCTCCACGATGATGGTCGCCTGCCGGCCGTCGGGCAGCAGGCGGAAGCCCAGGTCGCTGCGCTTGGTGAGTCCGATCTCGTCCAGCAGCTTGTTGGCCTGCTTGGGATCGTAGGTCGCCCAGGTGGTCGCGAGCTCCGGTCTGAACAGGGGCGAGCGCGGCATGATGGTGTTGGCCGAGGGATGGGCGAGGCCGGCATAGACGACCTCGTTCAGCTCGTCGCGGTCGATGCCGACCGAGAGGGCGCGGCGGAAGCGGACATCCTGGTTGAGCTTGCGCCAGACCTCATCCTTGGCATTTAGGTTGGGATAGAGTGCGAGCTGCGAGCCCGAGCCCGCCTGCCAGAGCCGCACCTCGACGCCCGAGCTCTTGGCGCTCTTGCGCAGGAAGGTGTAGTCGCGCATGCCGAGGAAGCGCGGCTGCAGGTCCGCCTCGCCAAGACCCGCCTTGGCCGGAATCAGGTTCGCGGCGGCGACGGTGAAGATCACCCGGTCGATATAGGGCAGCTGCACGCCGTTCTGGTCGATCCGGTAGTAGAAGGGATTGCGCTCGAACACGAAGCGCTGCGCCGGCGGCTGGGTCTTCAGGACCCACGGATTGAGCGACGGCAGGTCCGGGTTGTCGTTGTTGTACATCACGTCGTGGCGCCGGTAGATCTGCACCCAGTTGCTGCCCTGGCCGCCGCGGCCCTGCTTGGCGATGTCCTCGACCGACGTGTACTTCGCGTGGAACTTCTTGAGGTAGTGCGCCGGCCGGAACAGGAAGAGCGGCGCGGCCTGGGCCTGCGATTCGATGAAGTTCGGATTGGGCTTGTCCCAGCTGTACCGGATCGTGCGCTCGTCGATGATCTCGACCTTGGGCGGCTTGCCGTCGACCAGCAGGACGACCGACGGCCCGCCGGGCGACAGCTCCTTGTTGTTCGCGACGTCGTCCCAGAAGAAGCGGAAGTCCTCGGTGGTGAACGGCTCGCCGTCGGACCAGCGGTGACCGGCGCGCAGGTGGAAGGTGAACTCCTTGTTGTCCTTGACGTCGTAGCTCTCGAGGATGTCGGGCTGCAGCTTGAACTGGTCGTCATAGACGATCAGCCGGGCGTTGCCGTACAGCGTCATCAGGCGCGTGTCGCGCGCGCTGGTGATCAGCATGTTGATCTGGCCGCCCGAGCGGCCCGGCCCGTCCGAGCCTGAGAAGTGCGTGACGACGAAGGGCTGCTCGGGAATACGCTTCTCGACCGGCGGCAGGGCCCCCGACTTCACCAGGTCGGCGAGCATCGGCGTTTCCTGCATCTTCGGCAGCGGCGCGGCCTTGGCGAACGGGCCCCAGAAGGCGAGGGCCATCGCCGCCGTAAAAAACCGCCGCTTCATCTCACAACCTCGTTACTCGGCCTTTGCGCCGGAGGACTTTACCAACTCCGCCCAGCGAACGGCATCACGTTTGATGAACTCGCCGAAAGCGTCGACGGTCATCAGCAGGGCCGCCAACCCGACCTCCGCCAGACGTTGCACGAAGGCAGGGTCGGCAAGAGCCTTGTTGAGCGCGTCGTTGAGCCGCGTCGCGACGGGCGCGGGCAGGTTTGCCGGCCCGACGATCGACATCCACGGCTGCAGGTCCAGCCCTGGAAAGAAGGTGGGGAGCGGTGGCACGTCAGGCAAGGTAGGATCAGGCGTGGAACCGGTGACGGCCAGCACCTTGAGCTTGCCGGCCTTGATCGGCGCCAGCGCAACGACGGCGTCGAGGAACATGAAGTCGAAGCGACCTTCCATCAGGTCGACCAGCGCCTTCGCCGAGCCGAGATGGGGCACGTGCGTCGCCGAGAACGGCGCCTTGGATCGGATGAGCTCGACAAGCAGGTGATGCGCCGTGCCGACGCCGGGCGAGCCGTAGGAATAGCCGTCGGGCTTGGCCTGCAGCAGCGCCACCAGTTCCTTCGGGTTCTTGACCGGCAGGTCGGGCCGGCAGACCAGGAACAGCACCACCCGGCCCATCATCGCGACCGGCGCGAAGTCGGTGTAGCGGATCAGCGGCTTGGTATAGAGCGCCGGCGTGATGGCGAGCGTGCTGACGGTCGCCAGCAGCAGCGTGTGGCTGTCAGCGGGCGCCTTGGCGACCATCGAGGCGCCCAGCTGGGTCGCCGCGCCCGGTTTGTTGTCGATCACCGCCGGCTGGCCGAACGCCGCCTGCAGCCGCTCGCCGACCAGCCGTCCCAGCACGTCGGTCAGGCCGCCCGGCGGATACGGCACGATGACCCTGATCGGCTGGCTCGGCTTCCATTCCTCCGCCCGCGCCGCGAAGGGCATTGCGAGCGCGCCTGCCAGCACCAATCGTCGTCGAAGTCCCGTCTTTCGCTGGGGGCGCGCCACTCCCCTGGCGCGTCTTCGCCGGCTCAAAGACATGACGCGCCACTGGAGTGGCGCGCCCCCAGCAGAAGACTCGTCCTATCGAGCTCCATCCTAGTAGCGGTCGAACGCACGCTTGGGGCCGGGGCGCGTACCCTCGGCGATCACGGGCTTGACGGTGCCGTTGGCCGGCACCGTGTCCGGCGTGTAGGCGCCGGTCGGACCCACCGGCTTGTCGCCCTTCACCGTCACGCGCTCCATGGTGCGCCGCGCCGGGTAGTAGTCGTGGCTGGCATAGTGCTGGACCGAGCGGTTGTCCCACATCACGAGCGTGTTGGGCTGCCACTTCACCCGCAGCTGGTACTCGGGGATGGTGGCCTGGCGATAGAGGAACTCGAGCAGCGTGTCGCTCTCGTCCGGCTTGAGGTCCTTGATGCGGGTGCAGAACTGGCGGTTGACGTAGAGCACCCGCCGGCCGCTCACCGGATGCACGCGCACCACCGGATGCCACGGATTGGGGAACTCGTCCTCGAGCTTGCGCAGCTTGGCGCGGTCGCTGTGGCCGAACAGCGGGCGCCACGGCTTGAAGTCGTGCTGCGCCTCGAGCCCGTGGATGTGCTGCTTCATGCGCTCGCTCAAGCCCCGATAGGCGGCGCTCATCGACGCGAACAGCGTGTCGCCGCCGGCCTCGGGCACGACCTTGCCGCGCAGGATGGTCGCCATCGGCGGCGCCTCGCGGAAGGTCTCGTCGACATGCCAGATGTCGGTCAGCGCCGGAGGGTTGTCGGCCGAGTAATCGAGAATGATGACTTCCGGCTTGTCCGGCAGGTTGGGCGAGAAGGGATGAATGCTCAGCTCGCCGAACCGTGCGCCGAACGCCATCTGCTGGTCGACCGTGATGTCCTGGTCGCGCATCACGATCACCTCGTAGTTCACGAAGGCGTCGTGGATGACCTTGAACTGGGCGTCGGAGAGCGGGCGGCGCAAATCGACGCCTTCGATCTCGGCACCGATGAAGCCGTTGATGGGCCTGACGCGAATTTCGGCTTCGCTGTGCAATACCGCCGCGGATGCCGCCATTGCTTCCTCCGGTTTGTTTGTTGCGCTAAGTCTAGCCGCTCAACGGTGAGGGAACCATGGCGAGCGGGCTGGAAAACGAATACGTCACGCTGCACGAAATAGTGAAAGCGGCGAAGGTCCGCCTCAACGGCAACATCTGGGACTACCTGGTCGGCGGCACCGAAACCGAGACGACCTTGCGGCGCAACCGCATGGCGCTCGATTCGATCGCCTTCAAGCCCAGGGTGCTGCGCAACGTCGGCACGATCGATCCCTCGTCGGAGATCTTCGGCAAGAAGCTGCGCATCCCCGTCCTGCTGGCGCCGGTCGGCTCGCTCGAATCGTTCGAGCCGGGCGGCGGCATCACGGTCGCCAAGGGCGCGGGCGCCGGCAATGTCGGCATGCTGATCAGCTCGGTGACGACGCTCAAGCTCGAGGACATCGTCAAGGGCGGCAACGGCCCCAAGATCTACCAGCTCTATGTTCGCGGCGACGACAAGTGGGTGGCGGAGCGGGTGAAGCAGGCGATGGGCGCGGGCTACGACGCCTTCTGCATCACCGTCGACACGGCGGTCTACTCGCGCCGCGAACGCGACATCGCCAAGCGCTTCGTGAAGTCGTGGCGCACTGCCGCGACCGGCCAGGACCACCAGGCGGCGTTCGCCTGGGACAACTTCAAGCGGGTGAAGGACCAGTTCCCCGACGTGAAGTTCATCCTCAAGGGCATCGGCTGCGGCGAGGATGCCGAGATCGCCGTCAAGGAAGGCGTGTGGGGCGTCTACTGCTCCAACCATGGCGGCCGCCAGCTCGACCATGGCCGGGGCTCGGCGGCGGTGCTGCCTGAGATCGTCACCGTCGCGAAGGGCAAGGCCAAGATCATCGTCGACGGTTCGTTCAGCCGCGGCACCGACATCGTCAAGGCGATCTGCCTGGGCGCCGACTGGGTGGGTTTGGGCCGCCTCTACTGCTACGGCCTCGCCGCCAACGGCGCCGCCGGCATCGAGCGCGTGGTCGAGCTGCTCGAGGAGGAGATGAAGGAGGTCATGGGCCTGCTCGGCGTCAGCAAGCTCTCGCAGCTCGACAAGAGCTACATCAGCCAGGCGATGCCGACCAACATCCCGGGCGTGCACAGCGCGTTTCCGCTGATGCACGAGGGGTATTGAGTTCTTGCCGGACCGCGGGCGTCCCGCCCGCCTCAGAATCATGAGCGGACGGGACGCCCGCGGTCCCGCAAGATTGATGATGAAGACGCGCCACTGGAGTGGCGCGCCCCCAGCACAAGACTACCCGCGCCCGACGAACGGCATCTTGGTCGCCATCACCGTCATGAACTGCACGTTCGCGTCGAGCGGCAGGCTGTCCATGTAGAGGATGGCGTTGGCGACCGCCTCGACGTCCATGCGCGGCTCGACGCGCGTGCTGCCGTCGGGCTGCAGCACGCCCTTGGTCATGCGCTCGGTCATCGGCGTCGCCGCGTTGCCGATGTCGATCTGGCCGCAGGCGATGTCGTACTGCCGGCCGTCGAGCGAGGTCGACTTGGTGAGGCCGGTGATGGCGTGCTTGGTCGAGGTGTAGGCGACCGAGAAGGGCCGGGGCGCATGCGCCGAGATCGAGCCGTTGTTGATGATGCGGCCACCCCTGGGCTTCTGGTCGCGCATGATCTTCATCGCTTCCTGGGTGCACAGGAACGGGCCGGTCAGGTTCGCGGCCACGACCTGCAGCCACGTCTCGTAGGGCAGCTCCTCGAGCGGCACCGGCGGGGCGCCGCCGCCGGCATTGTTGAACACCAGATCGAGCCGGCCCCAGGTCTGCTTGACCTTGGCGAACAGCGCCACGATGTCGTCGCGCTTGGTGACGTCGGTCGGCACCGCCAAAGCGTTGGGCGCGTTGTTGCCGGCGAGCTTCGCGGTCTCGTCCAACGCGTCCTTGCGCCGGCCGGCGAGCGCCACCTTGTAGCCGTTCTTCAGCAGAGCCAGTGAAGAGGCGCGACCGATGCCGCTGCCCGCGCCCGTGACCACTGCGATCTTACCGCTCATGCGTGTTTCCTCCTCGAAAGCTGGACCCTAGCAGACCGTCGGGCCAGAGTCGCAAACCATGCTTCGCCGATCGTTTCTCCTGGGCGCCGGCGGCCTCGCTCTTCCGGCCGCGGCGCAGGACACGCCGTTCCCTTTGGGCGTGGCCTCGGGCTGTCCGCGGCCGACCTCGGTCGTGCTGTGGACGCGTGTCGCCTCGGCGGGACCTGTCGGCTGGGAGATCGCCGAGGACGAGCGGCTGCAGCGCGTGGCGGTCCGTGGCACCGCGACGGCCGCGCCGCGCTGGGCAAATTCGGTCCATGTCGATGTCGCAGGCCTGCGCCCAGGCCGTCCCTATTGGTATCGCTTCACGATGAACGGCGCGGCGAGTCCGGTCGGCCGCACGCGCACGGCGGCTGATCCCACGACGGCTCCGGCCGGCCTGCGCTTCGTCATCGCCTCGTGCCAGCAGTACGAGCAGGGCTACTATGCCGCTTGGCGCCACGCCGCGGCCGAGGAGCTCGACGCGGTGCTGTTCGTCGGCGACTACATCTACGAGATGTCGTGGGGGCGCAACCTGGTGCGCCGTCACACCGGCGGGCGTTGCACCCTGCTCGACGAATATCGCGAGCGCTACGCGCAGTACAAATCCGATCCCGACCTTCAGGCCGCGCACGCCGCGCATCCGTGGATCGTCACCTGGGACGATCACGAGGTCACCGACGACTATACCGGCGACATCGGTCCGGTCGATCCCGATCCCGTGCGCTTCCTGAAGCAGCGCGCCGCGGCCTACCAGGCCTATTGGGAGCACATGCCGCTTTCGAACGCGCTGCGGCCCGACGGCGCGTCGATGCGGCTCTACGATCGCTACCGCTTCGGCACGCTGGCCGAGTTGGTGACGCTCGACGACCGCCAGTACCGCGCCCACCACGCCTGCCGTGCGACGCTGAACCCCCGCGGCAAGCCCTTGGAGAATTGCGCCGAGCGTCTCGATCCTGGCCGCACCATGCTCGGCGCCGAGCAGGAAGCATGGTTCGCCGATTCAATGCGCCGCGCCTCTGCGCGCTGGAACGTGGTCGCGCAAGAGACCCTGATGGCCGAGCTCGATCGCGGCCCGGGCGAGCACCACGTCTACTGGGCCGACGGCTGGGACGGGTATCCGATGGCACGGCAACGCCTGCTCGATGCGGTCGCGGCATCGCCGGTGAAGGACACGCTGGTGCTGGGCGGCGACGTCCATTCCTTCTGGGCTGCCGAGCTCAAGCGCGACTTCGCGCAGACTACGTCGCCGATTGTCGCCACCGAGTTCGTCGGCGGCTCGATCACCTCGCAGGGCCCGGCGGCCGATCGGATGCACGGCTACCTCGCCAAGAACCCGCACATCCGCGCGGCGTCGAGCGGCGTGTTCGGCTTCGGCCTGGTGACGCTGGACTCGAAGAAGGCCGACGTCTCGTTCCGCACGCTGGCCGATGTGCGCGATCCGAAGTCGACGATCGCGACCCACCAGCGCTTCGTCGTCGAGGCCGGCCGGCCGGGGGTCGTGCCGGCCTAGCGGACGACCCGCCGGGCGAGAATGTCAAAGACCTTGCGCTGGATTCGGCGCATCATGACGGCCATGGCGCGAAACGCCGGAGGGGACAGCGATGCGTGCAGTCCTGATTTTGACGGTTCTGGCGACGGGGCTGCTCCTGGCGCAGGGCGGCGGCGCCTTCGGCCAGACCCGCCCGCCGGCGCCGGCCGCTTCGGTTGCCCAGTCGATCGCGAAAATGCAGGAAAGCCAGATTGGCAGCGATGTCGTGCGCCATCCCTATCCGGTGGCCGGCGGCGGCCAGCGGGCGCTCGTGCTCATGCATGGCTGGGGACCGACCTACGTGCCGCAGCGGCCTGAAGAAATTCCCGTCCTGGCCGCGCCGCAGGTGCTGACGACGGGCGTTTATCCGTGGTCGCGCAACGTCGACACGCCGCGCACCTGGACCCTCATTTCCATTCAAGCGCCCTGCTGGAAATGCTGAGTCCCTAGGCGAGGCTCCTCAGGTAGGCGCGCCAGCCGCCGAACGAGGTGATGTCTCGTGCGCCCGCCGTCGCGTAGCTCTCGCAAAGGAAGCCTTGCACGGTCGAGCCGTCTTCCAACTCGATCGTGCCGAGACCGAGAGGTGCGGGAATCGCCGAGACGAAATCCCCGAACCGCCCCGCCGGCAGGCTCCAGACCTCGAGCGCGATCGATGCACCGTCCCGGGCCACGCGCAGGAGGCCAGGCCGCTGTGGCGGACCGCCGGGCAGGGCGTAGAGACGATAGTGCGGCGCGGTACGGCTGGTGCTCTCGAGCTGACCGCCGTGCTCGGTAAGCTCGCGATTGAGCGGCAGCCCGCTCATGTGTGCGCCGACGACGGCGATGGATCGCCGTGCTTCCTGTATCGACGGATCATGATCGGGCGAAGGCAGGGCGCTTGCGGTCCGGCCGAGGGGCAGCGGTACGGCTCGCTGCCAGCGCGCGCCGAGTTCGAGCAGCGCCCGGTCGAAGCGATTGTGGCCGACCACCGTGATGCCGAACGGCAAACCGTCGGGGCGGAAGCCCGCAGGCAGGGCGATCGCACAGAGGCCGAAAAAGTTCACAAAGTTGGTGTAGTGACCGAGATTGGAATTACAGAGCACCGGCTCGCGTTCGAGATCGGCAATTGTGTAGATCGTGCCGGCCGTCGGTAGAGCGAGAAAGTGAACCTCGTTCATCGCTTCCATCGCCAAGGCCTGCAGGCGCTCCAGCTCGTATTGGCCGTTGAAGGCGTCGACCGCGCTGTACTTGCGGCCGCCGAGGATGATGTCGCGCGTGACCGGCCAGACGCCCGAGTCGGCATCGGCTTTGTCGATGAAGTCGCCAACGGCCGCGGTGCGCTCCGCCACCCACGGGCCGGCATAAAGCAGCGACGCCGCCGCCTTGAACGGCGCGTAGTCGAATGGCACCGCCGTGCCACCCATCTCCTTCAGCTTGGCAATCGCTTCCGCGTAGAGCGCGGCATATTGGGAATCGCCGAAGAACTCGGGCTCGCGCGGCACGCCGAACCTGAAGCCGGGTTCCCAACGGATCGATTGTTCCGGCAACGCGATGCATGACGCAACGACAGCGGCATCGGCGCTCGATAACGCGAACACCGAGACGCAGTCGAGCGACCTGCAGGCCGGGACGACTCCCTCGGTGCTGAGCATGCCCGGCGTCGGCTTCCAGCCGACGATGTTGTTGAAGCCGGCCGGCACGCGGCCGGAGCCGGCGGTGTCGGTGCCGAGTGCGAAAGACACCAGGCCGGAGGATACCGCGACGGCCGAGCCCGAGCTCGAGCCGCCGGGGATGTAGTCCGCATTGAACGGATTACGCGGCACGCCGTAGGGCGAGCGCACGCCGGCCAAGCCGGTGGCGAACTGGTCGAGGTTGGTCTTGCCGATCACGATCGCGCCCGCCGCGACGAGCTGCTTCACGACCTCGGCCGACTCCTTCGGCTGATAGGCATAGCCCGGGCAGGCGGCGGTGGTGGCGAGGCCCGCGACGTCGATATTGTCCTTCACGGCGAACGGAATGCCGAAAAGAGACAGCGATTTGTCGCCCTGGCGATCCAGCGCGTCCGCTTGCGCACGCAGGCTGACGTCGGGGACGCGGCTGATCCAGACCTTGTCGTCGTCGGCCGCGGCGATGCGCTCCAGGATCTCGTCGATGACCGCGCGAACCGTGAGCTTGCCAGCGCGGTATGCCGCGCCGAGATTATGGACGCCGAGGTCGATGGTCATCGGCCGTTCATTGGCATACTCCTTGCGACGGCGCCATTCTTCTGGATGGGGGAAACGTGGCTGACGACAAACCGGATATCGCGCGCTGGGTGGACGAGGGAGCCAAAGCAATTGGCTTGCCGATTGCGCCGGAGTATCGCGACAAGGTGATCCTCAACGTCGAGCGGTCGCTGGCGATCGCCCAACCCTTGCTGGCGCTGGAGCTCGACGACGAGCTGGCGCCGTTGCCGGTCTATCGGCCATGAGCGAGCTCCTGTCGAAGGCGGCCACCGCGAGCGAGATCGCGCGCGCCGTCATGAGCCGCCACGTCAAGGCGAGCGATGTCGTCGAGGCCGCGCTCGCGCGGATCGAGGCGGCGGAGCCCGCGGTCAACGCCTTCACCGACATCGTCGCCGACCGCGCCCGCCGGCGCGCGGCGGAGATCGACGCCGGCCATCATCTCGGCCCGCTGGTGGGCGTGCCTTTTGCGGTCAAGAACCTGTTCGATATCCAGGGCCTGCCGACGCGCGCCGGCTCGAAGATCAACCTCGACGGTCCCATCGCGGCGCGTGACGGCGCGCTGGTGCGCAAGCTCGAGGCGGCCGGCGCGATCCTGGTCGGCGGGCTGAACATGGGCGAGTACGCCTACGACTTCACCGGCGAGAACGCACACTATGGGCCCTCGCGCAATCCGCACGATCCGACGCGCATGACCGGCGGCTCGTCGGGCGGCTCGGGCGCGGCGGTGGCGGCGGGCGAGGTGCCGCTGGCGCTGGGCTCCGACACCAACGGCTCGATCCGCGTGCCGTCGTCGCTGTGCGGCCTGTTCGGGCTGAAGCCGACCTACGGACGGCTGAGCCGCGCAGGGTCGTTCCCGTTCGTCGACTCGTTGGACCATCTCGGCCCGCTGGCGCGCTCGACCGACGACCTGGCGCTGTCGTTCGACGCCATGCAGGGCTGGGACCCGCACGATCCCGCCTGCACCGATCGGGTCATCGAGCCGACCGTGCCATTGCTCCATGACGGCATCGGCGGGCTGCGCATCGCGATCGCCGGCGACTACTTCGCGACGGGCGGCGAGTCCGAATGCTTCGAGGCGGTCGCAACGGTCGCCAAGGCGCTGCGTGCAACCCGGACCGTCGTGCTGCCCGACGCGGCGGCGGCGCGTGCGGCGGCGTACGTCATCACCGCCATCGAGGGCGCGCAGCTCCACCTGCCGCGGCTGCGTGCGCGGCCGCAGGATTTCGATCCGGACACGCGGGAGCGCTTCATGGCGGGCGCGCTCCTGCCGGGGTCGTGGTACGTCAAGGCGCAGCGCTTCCGCCGCCAGTATCGCCTCGACGTCCTGAAGCTGTTCAACGACGTCGACATCATCCTGGCGCCGGCCACGCCCTGCGGCGCGCCGAAGATCGGTCAGGTGATGATGACGATCGGCGGCGTCGAGATGCCGGTGCGCGCCAACCTCGGCCTGTTCACCCAGCCGATCTCCTTCATCGGCCTGCCGGTGGTCGCCGTGCCGACCCGCAAGGCCGGGGCCATGCCGATCGGCGTGCAGGTGATTGCGCGGCCGTACAATGAATTGGCAGCGCTGCGCGTCGCGGCGTACCTCGAGAAGCAGGGCGTCTGCGTCTCCACTTCTGCCTAGGGGATTTCATGGAGATCAACATCCCGTCGGTCGTCGCCGAGGTGACGGCGGCCTTCGAGCGCTATGAGAAGGCGCTGAACGCCAACGACGTCGCCACGCTCGACGAGCTGTTCTGGAACAGCCCGCACACCTTGCGCTACGGCGTCGGCGAGCAGCTCTACGGCTACGACCAGATCGCCGCCTTCCGTGCCGGCCGCGATCCGGGCTTCGTGGTCGATCGCGACCTGCTGAAGCTCTGGATCGTCACCTACGGCCGCGACTTCGGTACGGCCAACTGCGAGTTCCGGCGCCACGGCCAGAGCAAAGTCGGTCGCCAGAGCCACACCTGGATGCGGACGCCGGACGGCTGGCGCATCGTCGCCGCGCACGTCTCGCTGCTCGGCGAGGCGACGGTGATGAGGAAGGAGCGGACGATCTAACGCGCCGGCGGGGCCATCCCCTTGGCGACGGCATTGATGTCGTAGGGCTGCTCCTGCAGCGTCTCGGCATCCCACATGCTGCGCTCGGCCGTGAGGAACGGCCCGTCATAGACGTGGATCGCCGCGCTGATCTTGCCGAGCGGGTTGACCACCGAATGCACGATGTCGCGGCCGAGCAGGGCGACATCGCCGGTCCCCAGCGCCTCACCGCCGGCCGGCTCGATGGCGAAACGACTGCCGTCCGTCGTGCGGCGCCAGAAGGTGTTGTCTTCGCGGCCGCCGTACAGGCCGATCACCGCGCTCATGCGATGGTCGTGCGGCAGGGTGGACCTGCATCGGCGACCAGGCGAGCGTCAGGACCACCAGCTCGGGCGACTTGTGGTGAATCTTGACGCCCGGCTTGTCGGGCTCGCCCAGCGTCCGCACGACCGAAGCGGAATCGGAGACGGCGCGCTGCACGACCTCCTTCATGGCCTTGCGCGAGCGTTCGCCGAGGGTCGCGCGCAGGTCGGCGATGAACTGATCCACGTCGAACATGGGCAGGCTCTCCGTTCGGAATTCGATCCTGGCGGCCTTTGGACAAAAACGGGTCGTTTCAGGCAGTTACAGCCTGGACCGTTTCAGGAACTCGGTCATCTGGAAAACGTTATCGCAGCGCCCCATATCCGGAGTGTCGGATTGGACCAGACGAGGTCTGACCATGCTGCGCTGCCAACGCGATCTCTTCGCCGCCCACGTGAGCAGCGAGGACGTGGGCGATTATCACGTTACGGAACCGGGCTGGTATGCGGTGGATGACGGCGAGCATGTCGTGCTCGGCCCGTTCACCACCCTCGCCGAGTGCGAGCGCAACATCCGCGACCATAACCGGCTGGCGCCGAAGACGATCTGACAGCGGTAGCGACCGCCGTCAGTTCCCCGGGCCGCGTTCCATCGAGTAGGGCTGCCAGCGTTGCAGCTTGCTCTTCTCCAGCACCATGGGGTTGACGCAGGCGCGCGGCCACTTGCCGGACAGGACCAGGGAGAGCTCGGCGCCGACGCGCCGCTTGCGCGCCTTGTCGAAGCGGTCGGAGGCCGAGGCGACGTGCGCGGTCAGGATGACCTGGTCCATGCCGAGCAGCGGGTTGTTGTGGCCGACCGGCTCGGTCTCGAGCACGTCGAGGCCGGCGCCCGCGATCCAGCCTTCCTGCAACGCCTTGATCAGCGCCGCCTCGTCGACCGTCGAGCCGCGGCCGGTGTTCACGAACAGCGCCGTCTTCTTCATCTTGCGGAAGTGCTGCTCCTTCATCAGGTGATGCGCATCCTTGGTGCCGGGCGCGTGCATCGAGATGATGTCGGAGCGCTGCAGCAGCTCGTCGTAGCCGACCGGCTGCACGCCGTGCTCGCTCATCACCAGCTCCTCGATGTAGGGGTCGTAGGCCAGCATCTGGAAGCCGAACGGCTTGGCGCGCTTGGCGACGCCGCGCGCGACGTGGCCGAACGAGATGAAGCCCAGGGTCATGCCCATCAGGCGCGGGAACTGGTAGAGCATCGGCCGCGCCTTGGCCCATTCGCCCTTGCGCACCATCTGGTCCTGCACGACCAGGCGGCGCCAGGAGGCGAGGATCAGGGTCATGGCATGGTCGGCCACCTCCTCGATGAAGGTGTCCGGCACGTTGGTGACCGGGATGCCCATCGCCGTCGCCGCCTCGACATCGACCGAATCGACGCCGACGCTGCCCAGCGACACCACTTTCAGTTTCTTGCCGGCCTCGATCACCTTGGCGGTGATGCGCGGGCGGCCCTTGCCGTAGATCGCGTCGGCATCGACCACCGCCTTCATCAGCGCTGCGTCGTCGCCCGGCACCTCGACGATCTCCGCGCCCAGGGCGGCGAGCGATTCCATTTCCAGCGAATGGTCGGTGTTGCCGGGGCCGGTCGTCACGATCTTGAATTTGGCCACGTGTTGTCTCCTCCAGGGATTTGTCCGTACTGTAGCGTTGGGAGGGGCCGATGTCCGCCAGCAAGAATGTCCTGTTGATCGTGGTCGACCAGTGGCGCGGCCTCATGTTGCCCAAGCTCGGGGCGGACTATCTCAAGCTGCCCAACCTCGATGCGCTGTGCGCGGAGGGCGTGACCTTCCGCAATCACTTCACCCAGGCCGTGCCGTGCGGGCCGGCGCGTGCGAGCCTGCTGACCGGGCTCTATCTGATGAATCATCGCGCAGTGCAGAACACCATCCCGCTCGATGCGCGCTTCACCAACCTCGCGCACGAGCTGCGCCAGGGCGGCTACGATCCGGCGCTGGTCGGCTACACCACGACCACGCCCGATCCGCGCAAGACCGCGCCGAACGATCCGCGCTTCTTCGTGCTGGGCGACATCATGGAGGGCTTCCATTCGGTTGGCGCTTTCGAGAATCGCGACGCCTATTTCGGCTGGGTCGCAAGCCAGGGCTTCAAGCTGCCGCAGAACCGCGACGATGTGTGGCTGCCGCAGGGAACCTCGAAGGGCGGTGCGACGCCGAATCCGGCCGTGATCCCCAAGGAACTGTCGGACACGGCGTGGTTCACCGAGCGCGGCCTGTCGTACCTGCGCGGCCGCGAAGGCCGGCCGTGGTTCCTGCATCTCGGCTACTACCGCCCGCATCCGCCGTTCATCGCGCCCGCACCCTACAATGCGATGTACCGGCCGCAGGACATGCCCAAGGTCGTGCGCGCCTCGTCGGCAGCGGAGGAGGCCAAGCAGAACGCGCTCACCGCGTACTACGTGAACAACATCAAGCAGGCATCGTTCTTCCAGGACGGCAAGGGCCTGGGCTCGGAGATGAGCGAGGCGGAGATCGCGCAAATGCGCGCGACCTACTGCGGGCTGATGAGCGAGATCGACGACCATCTCGGCCGCGTCTTCGCCTACCTCAAGGCGACCGGGCAATGGGACAACACGCTGATCATTTTCACCTGCGACCACGGCGAGCAGCTCGGCGACCACCACTTGCTGGGCAAGATCGGCTACTTCGATGAGTCCTATCGCATCCCGATGATCGTGCGCGATCCGCGGCCCGAGGCGGACGCCTCCCGCGGCACGGTCGTCGAGAAGTTCACCGAGACGATCGACACCATGCCGACCATCCTCGACTGGCTCGGCCTGCCCGTGCCGCGCCAGTGCGACGGCCGGTCGCTGTTGCCGTTCTGCGCCGGCATCTCGCCGGCCGACTGGCGCACCGAGGTGCATTACGAGTTCGACTTCCGCGACCTGCACTACAGCCAGCCCGAGACGGCGCTCAAGGTGCCGATGGACAGATGCAGCCTCGCGGTGGTGCAGGACGAGCACTACAAGTACGTGCACTTCGCCGCCCTGCCGCCGCTGTTCTTCGACCTGAAGGCCGATCCCGGCCAGTTCGTGAATCGCGCGACCGATCCGGCCTATGCAGGCCGCATGGTCGAATACGCGCAGAAGATGCTCGATTGGCGGCTGGGCTACGCCGACCGTACGTTGACCGGCTATCGTGCCACGCCCCGAGGGCTGGAGGTGCGCGCGGCGTGAGCCTCATATTCCTCTCCCCCGCTAGGGGGAGAGGTTAGGAGAGGGGTACAGGGATGTGCGCAGCCCCCTCTCCGCACCTCTCCCCCTAGCGGGGGAGAGGAGAATGAAACTAATCTCCATCCCATGACCCAGGACCTTTATCGCCGTCCCGACGGCTCCACGCATCCCGCCAACCTGTCGCCCGAATACAAGTCGACGCCGGGCCGCGCGCCGCGCCAGGCGGCGATCGTGCTGCCGCACACGCTGTCGGAGATCACCGGCCCGTTGCTCGAGACCGAGCGGCTGGATGCGCTGGAGAACGACCTCACCAAGCAGCGCTCGGGCGAGCCGTTGGGCGAGCGCATCGTCGTGCATGGCCGCGTGCTCGACGAGAACGGCAAGGCCGTGCCGAAGGCGATGGTCGAGATCTGGCAGTGCAATGCCGCCGGCCGCTACCATCATCCGGGCGACCAGCACGACGCGCCGCTCGATCCCAACTTCTACGGCGGCGGCCGCGCGCGTGCCGACGAGGATGGGCGCTACCAGTTCATCACCATCAAGCCCGGCGCTTATCCCTGGAAGAACCATCACAACGCCTGGCGGCCGGCGCACATCCACTTCTCGCTGTTCGGGCCGGCCTTCGCCACGCGCCTGATCACGCAGATGTACTTCCCGCAGGATCCGCTGCTCGCCTACGACCCGATCTACAACTCGGTGCCGGCCGGCGCCCGCGAGCGTTTGCAGGCGGCGTTCGACATGGAGAGCACCCGGCCCGAATGGGCGCTGGCCTACAGATTCGACATCGTTCTGCGCGGCCGCAACGCCACGCCCATGGAAAAGTAAAATGCCTCAGCTGACTCCGTCGCAAACCATCGGCCCGTTCTACTGGGGCACGATCGTGAAGGCCTATCGCGCCGACCTGGCGCCGCCGGGCGTGGCGGGCGAGCGCATCGAGGTCGCGTTGATCCTGCATGACGCGAATGGCGCGGTCGTGCCCGACGGCCTGTTCGAGATCTGGCAGGCCAACAGCCATGGCCGCTACAACCATCCCGAGGATCGTCGCAACCTCCCGCTCGATGCCGGCTTCGAAGGCTATGGCCGCGCCTCGACCTTCACCGACGGCAGCTGCACCTTCGGCACGGTGAAGCCCGGCCGCGTGCCGTGGCCCGAGGGCGGCATGCAGGCGCCCCATATCAACGTGTCGATCTTCGCCCGCGGGCTGCTCAATCGGGTCGCGACGCGGATGTACTTCGACGGCGATCCGGCGAACGCCGAGGATCCCGTGCTGAAGATGGTCGATCCGGCACGCCGGCCGACGTTGCTGGCCAAGAAGGACGCCAAGGGCACGTGGCGCCTGCCGATCCATCTCGGCGGGCCGAACGAAACCGTCTTCTTCGACATCTGACATGGCCGGCGCCCTCGTGAATGCGCTGGGCGCCGCTGCGCCGACAGCGGACGCCTTCTCCGACCGCAACACCTTGCGCCACATGCTGCGCTTCGAGGCGGCGCTGGCGAAGGCAGTGGCCGAGGCCGGGCTGATCCCGGCGAAGCACGCGGCGACCATTGCCGCGGCGTGCGATGCGTCCCTCTACGATCCCGCGCCCCTGGCCGAGGCTGCCCGCCGCACCGCGACGCTCACCGTGCCGGTGGTGAAGGCGCTCACCGCCGAAGTCGCCAAGCGCGACAAGGACGCGGCGGAGTACGTGCATTGGGGGGCCACCAGCCAGGACGTGCTCGACAGCGCGATGGTGCTGCAGCTCGGCGACGCGCTGCCGACGCTGCTGAAGGACCTCTCGGTCATCGTTGCGGCCTTCGCGGCGCACGCGGAGAAGCATCGCGCCACGCCGATGCTTGGCCGCACGCTGCTGCAGCCCGCGACGCCGTTGGCGCTCGGCCAGAAGATCGCCGGCTGGGCCTCCGATCTCGACCGCGCTCGCATGCGTCTGGCCGAGAGCTTCCACGAGACCCAGGTCGTGCAGTTCGGCGGCGCCTCGGGCTCGCTGTCGGCGCTGGGCGGCAAGGCCGAAGCGGTGATGACGGCGCTGGCGCGGGAGCTGCAGCTCCCGCTGCCGCCCGCACCGTGGTTCACGCAGCGCGTGCGCGTTGCGGCGCTGGCACAGGATATTGCTTTGGTCTGTGGCGCGTTGGGCAAGGCGGCACGCGACATCTCGCTGATGATGCAGATCGAGGTCGGCGAGGCATCGGAGCCATCCGGGCCCGGCCGCGGCGGCTCCTCGACCATGCCGCACAAGCGCAACCCGGTCGGCGCGGCGCTCACCCTCGCCGCCGCCAACCGCGCGCCGCAGCTCGCTGCGACCATCGTCAGCGGCATGGTGCAGGAGCACGAGCGCGCGCTGGGCGGCTGGCAGTCGGAATGGCCGACCATTGCGGCGCTGTGCGAGACGCTGGGGTCGGCGGTCGAGGCGATGAAGGAGGTCGCACCTGGACTTGCGATCGACACGGACGCGATCCAGGCCAACATGGACGCAACCGAGGCTGCGGTCTTCGCCGAGCGGGCGACCTTCCTGCTGGCCGAGACGATGGGCAAACAGAAGGCCCATGCCCTCGTCGAGAAGGCGCTGGCGAAAGGCGGCTCGTTCATCGAAGCGCTCGGCCAGCTCGAGAAGGAGCTGGCCGATAGCGGATCTTTGCTCGGCTACTCGCCGAAATTCGTCGACCGGTTGCTGGCGAGCCTTAAGCGTTAGGCTCCTGCGCCAGGCGCTCGCCCCTTCGATGGCGCGTCATGGTCATCGGACCGCGGAGCTCCAGCTCCGCTCATGAGCGGGCCTGGAGGCCCGCGGTCCAATGAGAATGACAAGGGGCGGCACTGGAGTGGCGCGCCAGCACAAGAACGCTACGCCGGCGCCGATCCCTGGGTGGCGGTGTAGACGGCGTACAGCGACTGGCTCGCCGCCATGAACAGGCGGTTCCGCTTGGGACCGCCGAAGGTGATGTTGCCGCACACCTCGGGGATGCGGATGCGACCCAGCAGCTTGCCTTCGGGCGACCAGCAGGTGGCACCGCTGTAGCCGAGGTTGCGGCCGGCGTTGCTCGAGCACCAGACGTTGCCGTAGACGTCGGTGCGGATGCCGTCGGGCCCGCACTTGATGCCGTCGATCATGAAGTCGGAGAAGCGCTTGCCGTTGCTCGCCTTGTGGTCGGCGCTGATGTCGAACACCCAGACGTCGCCCTTGCCGCCGGGTCCGGTGTCGCCCGGCCCCTTGCCGGTGCTGACGATGTAGAGCTTCTTGTAGTCGGGCGAGAAGGCGAGGCCGTTGGGATCGGGCAGCTGGTCCTCGCCGACCACGAGGTCGACCTTGCCGCTCGGGTCGACGCGATAGGTGCCGGTCGGCAGCTCGCGCTTGTACTCGCCGATGCCCTCGGCCTGGCCGAGCTTGGGATTGATCTTGCCTTGGGGATTGCTGGGGCCGCCCGCTGCGTCGGTCGTGCCCTCGTAGAGCTGTCCGCCGTACGGCGGATCGGTGAACCAGTAGCTGCCGTCGGGATGGGAGACGACATCGTTGGGCGAGTTGAGCCGCTTGCCGTTGTACTTGTCGGCAATGACGGAAATCGAGCCGTCGCTCTCGTAGCGCGTCACGCGGCGCGTCAGGTGCTCGCACGAGAGCTGGCGGTTCTGGAAGTCGAAGGTGTTGCCGTTGCTGTTGTTGGACGGCGAGCGGAACACGCTCACATGGCCGTCATCTTCGATCCAGCGCATCTGCCGGTTGTTCGGGATGTCGCTGAAGATCAGGTAGCGTCCGACCGAGTTCCACGCCGGGCCTTCGGCCCATAGCGCGCCGGTCCACAGCCGCTTGATCGAGGCATTGGGCTGGGCGAGCGAATCGAAGGCCGGATCGACGGTCAGCACGTCGGGGTCGCGGAAGTAGGTGGTGGGTGTGCCGCGCGGACTGAAGTCGCGCGGCGGCTGGGTGATCGTGGTGGCGGGGGGCGCCAGCTGTGCGCCGGTTGCTGCCGGCGGCGTCTGCGCCCTGACGATCGCGGGGGCCATCACCGCGGTTGCACCGACGACCTTGAGCATACGACGACGAGACTGTTGCTGCGTCATGGCGTTCTCTCCCGGTTGCTTGCACAACCGAGCGTATGCTTGCCGAGCTCGTGCGGCAATGACCGGCGCTTCCGTCCGACTGCGACGGCGGGACGAGGCAGCACCGCCGCGTGTCAGACGTACCTGACCTCCAGCACCTCGATCTCGTCGATCCCCTGCGGCGTGCGCATCTTGACCACGTCGCCCTCCTCGGCCCGCAGCAGGGCCTTGGCGATCGGCGAGATCCAGCTCACATAGCCCTTGTCGAGCGCGACCTCGTCGACTCCGACGATCTTGATGGTGCGCTCCTCGCCGCGGCTGTTGGCGTAGGTCACGGTCGCGCCGAAGAAGACCTGCTCCGTCTTGCCGCGCTTCGCCGGATCGACCACCTCGGCATTGGCCAGCCGCTTGCTGAGATAGCGGACGCGGCGGTCGATCTCGCGCAGCCGCTTCTTGCCGTAGATGTAGTCGCCGTTCTCCGAGCGGTCGCCGTTGGAGGCGGCCCAGCTCACGACCTTCACCACCTCGGGCCGCTCCTTGCGCATCAGCCCGTCGAGCTCCTCGCGCATCCGCGCGAAGCCGGCGGGCGTCATGTAGTTCTTGGCGGCGAGCGGCAGGCCGCCGGACTCCTCCGGGAGGTCGTCCTCGTCCGCGCCGTCGTCTTCCTTGGTGAAGGCTTTGCTCATGTCGGTCCTTACTCTATCAACGGGGGCGATGACCGTCAGCCGACCCCGCCTGCAGCGCGCCAGCGGCCAAAGCCGCGTGGTGTTCGCCCGGCGGGACGGCCAGACGCGCCTCAGCGATCTCTATCAACGCGATCCCTGCCGGGTATTGTTCCCCGACCCTGAGCCCGGTGAGCCAATCCAGGCGGTGCTGGTGACGACCTCGGGCGGGGTGACCGACGGCGATTCGTTGACCATGGCGATCGAGGTCGGGCCGGGCGCCAAGGCAGTCGCCGCGACCCAGGCCGCCGAGAAGATCTACCGCGCCGCCCGCCCGGCCGAGCACTGCGCCATGGACATCGCCGTGACGGTGGGCGAGGGCGGCACCCTTGACTGGCTGCCGCAGGAGACGATCGTGTTCCAGGGTGCGTGGCTCAAGCGCCGCACCGTCGCCGACGTCGCTGCCGGCGGCTCGCTGCTCGCGTGCGAGATGGTGGTGCTGGGGCGTGCCGCCGCCGGCGAGCGCTTCACATCGGGCCTGCTGCTCGACTCCTGGACCGTGCGCCGGGCCGGCAAGCTCGGCTGGACCGATGCGCTGCGGGTCGAGGGCGAGACGCCCACCGGCGCGGGATTCGGCGAGGCCAATGCGCTCGGGACCGTCATCGGCGTTTGGGATGAGCCGCAACCCCGTTTCGAGCAGGCTCGCGCGCTCCTCGAAAGCGCAGACCGGGTGCGGGCGGGCGTGACCCTGGTGAACGGCATCGTGGTGGCCCGCCTGCTCGGCGAGGCGACGGCTGTCCGGGCCGCGATGACGCGCTTCCTGGGCGATTTCCGCGGTCGCCGTCTGCCCCGCGTTTGGCATGTCTGACGGTCGCCCGAAAGCCTGTAGCGGTGAGCTTGGTCGTCGCTGGAAGCGCGCCACTTCGTCAGGCGCGCAGATTTTTCTTTCCGGTCGACAGAGAAATTTCCAACGCAGCGGCGCGCGATTCCTTGGGGAATTTTCGCTCCGGACCGTCGAAGGTCACGAATCCGGTGCTCGCAACGAGTGCGCTATGGGCAATGGATGGCAATTCGAGGCCCGGAAACAGGGGCTTTTTCCGCGGCCATTGCCCGTAATAGGTGTTCGAGCGCGCGATCATGCATTGTAGCGCGCATGTTCATCGGACCGCGCCACTCCAGTGGCGCTCATGATTCCCGAGCGCCACTGGAGTGGCGCGGTCCGATGAGGGGGTGTTTTTCAGTTGGGACGGAATCGGTGGATTCGTGGACTCTTGGCTCAAAACCCTTGTGCCATCGGCATCCAACCGGTCCACACCCGAGTGGACTCCGGTGGACTCCCGCCAAGGGACGTTGCGAGGCAAGGGGTTTGCGGCATTTCCGGCATTTCCGCCACCCTCCCGGACGGCGGCGCCGAGTTGGCGCTGTTAGCGCTACCCCGCTACCCCCTCGCGTTGGCATATTTACTGCTCACTCTAGGGTTAAATTCGAGGGGGGACGCCGGCCATGAATCTGACGCCGCGGGAGAAGGACAAGTTGCTGGTCGCCATGGCGGCCAATGTCGCGCGGCGGCGGCTGGAGCGCGGCGTGCGGCTCAACCATCCCGAGGCGGTGGCGCTGATCACCGATTTCGTCGTCGAGGGCGCGCGCGACGGCCGCTCGGTCGCCGAGCTGATGCGCGACGGCGGCACGGTGCTGAAGCGCGAGCAGGTGATGGAGGGCGTTGCCGAGATGGTCCACGAGATCCAGGTCGAGGCGACCTTTCCCGACGGCACCAAGCTCGTCACCGTCCACAATCCGATCCGCTGAGGGAGAGCCGCCATGAAACCCGGTGAGATCCTCCCCGCGAAGGGCGAGCTCGAGCTGAACGACGACAAGAAGCGCAATCCCATATCGATCGAGGTCGCCAACACCGGCGACCGGCCGATCCAGGTCGGCAGCCACTACCATTTCTTCGAGACCAACGAGGCGCTGAAGTTCGACAGGAAAAGGGCGAAGGGCATGCGGCTCGACATCGCCGCCGGCACCGCGGTGCGCTTCGAGCCCGGCCAATCGCGCACGGTGCGGCTGACGCCCTACTTGGGATCGCGCGAGAGCCACGGCTTCCAGGCCAAGATCTCGGGCAAGATGGGACCGATCGCCAAGGTCGGGCCGTCGAACGAGGGGCCGACGCGCATCTCGCGCGCGGCCTATGCCGGCATGTTCGGCCCGACGGTCGGCGACAAGGTGCGGCTGGCCGATACCGACCTCATCATCGAGGTCGAGAAGGACCACACGATCTACGGCGAGGAGGTGAAGTTCGGCGGCGGCAAGGTGATCCGCGACGGCATGGGCCAGAGCCAGCGCACGCGCGCCCAGGGCGCGGTCGACACGGTGATCACCAACGCCCTGATCCTCGACCATTGGGGGATCGTGAAGGCCGATATCGGCCTGAAGGACGGCCGCATCGTCGGCATCGGCAAGGCCGGCAATCCCGACGTCCAGCCGGGCGTGACCATCGTCATCGGCCCGGGCACCGAGGCGATCGCCGGCGAGGGCAAGATCGTCACCGCCGGCGGCATCGACTGCCACATCCACTTCATCTGCCCGCAGCAGATCGACGACGCGCTCTACAGCGGCGTCACCACCATGATGGGCGGCGGCACCGGTCCGGCGCACGGCACGCTGGCGACGACGGTGACGCCCGGCCCGTGGCACATGGGCCGCATGCTGCAGGCGGCCGAAGGCCTGCCGATGAATCTCGGCTTCTTCGGCAAGGGCAACACCTCCAAGCCGGCCGGCATCAAGGAGCAGGTCGAGGCCGGTGCCTGCGGGCTGAAGCTCCACGAGGACTGGGGCACCACGCCGGCGGCGATCGACAATTGCCTGACCGTCGCCGACCGCATGGACGTGCAGGTCGCGATCCATACCGACACCTTGAACGAATCGGGCTTCGTCGAGACCACGCGCGCCGCCTTCAAGGGTCGCGCCATCGCCACCTTCCACACCGAGGGCGCGGGCGGCGGCCATGCGCCGGACATCATTCGCCTCGCCGGCGAGAAGAACGTGCTGCCGTCATCGACCAACCCGACGATGCCCTACACGGTCAATACCGTGGACGAGCACCTCGACATGCTGATGGTCTGCCATCACCTCGATGCGCGCATTCCGGAGGACGTGGCCTTCGCCGAATCGCGCATCCGCAAGGAGACGATCGCGGCCGAGGACATCCTGCACGACATGGGCGCCTTCTCGATGATGTCGTCCGACAGCCAGGCGATGGGC
>Ga0070738_10002286_pt1 | contig 30545 bp, 32 predicted proteins | sample Coa_R2_2_FD_66446 | JGI IMG/M metagenome (GOLD analysis project Ga0070738, IMG submission 66446) | Surface soil microbial communities from Centralia Pennsylvania, which are recovering from an underground coalmine fire - Coalmine... | ecosystem: Environmental > Terrestrial > Soil > Unclassified ...
CGTCCGCCTGGATACTGTGCGTCCCGTCCCGCGAAAGAACAAGCCGCGACGCGGAGCGTCGCACACGTGCGTTCCCACGCGGAGCGTGGGAACGAGGGCGCGCATGCCGGTAAGCATCAGCCAGTCCGAGTGCGTTCGCACGCGGAGCGTGGGAACGGCAAAGAAACGGGGTCGGGACTCGCTACCACAGCGGTGGCGCCAGCCGCTTGGCTTCGATACGCTTACATCGCTCCGCTTCCGGGCGGACGGCCAGGTGGCGGAGTGATGTCGTTCGCTGACGTTTGTTGGCATGGCCTGGCGGCATGAAGCTGTTTGCCATGTAGCCCCCGGATGTCGGGAGTTGACGCGGCTTGGCATATCCTGGCACCAGCTGGCAGGAGCGTGAGGCGGAGAAAAGTGGCGGAATGGCGTCATTTGTTGGCACTTGGCGGCTTGAACCAACGGAGCTTTGCACCATTGGCCGTACTGGATCGCGAGGAAGGGCGCTTCAACGATGCCGAGGCACAGTGGCGCGCCATCCTCGACGCCCTAGCTGCCGAGTCGCCGGAGGCGAAAAGAAAAGTGTCCCCAGTCGGAATCGGCTGATCCGCGAGCTACGCACCGTACACGCCACATTCCCGCCGGGTTTGCATAAACTCCCATCTTGAAAATTCCCACCTGAACTTCGCGGCGACGGCATAATAGAATAATGCAAGCCCAAACCCGCCAGCCGCCCTCCTACCCCGCTCGCCTCGAATGCAGGTATCATGGTTAATATGAAACCCTTCACTCAGTTTATCTCCCTGGCTGCATCCTTCCTCCTGCCGGCCGCTCTGCACGCCGCCCCGGCCGATCCGCAGGCCGTCGAGTTTTTCGAGAAGAACGTCCGTCCTGTGCTAGTCTCGAAGTGCCAATCCTGTCACGGCCCCAAGCGTCAGCAAGGCGGACTGCGTCTCGATTCGCGCGCCGCCCTGCTCAAAGGCAGTGAAAACGGCGCGGTCGTCAAGCCCGGTCAACCGGACAAGAGCTTGCTCGTGAAGGCCATCCGTTACGACGGTGACGTGCAGATGCCGCCCAAGGGCAAGCTGCCGGATGAGGCCATCGCGCATCTAACGGAGTGGGTCAAAATGGGCGCTCCCTGGCCGGAAGAGTCCGTCAAGTCGGCCGCGATTTCCCAATCCGTGGCCGAGGTGCGGCGAACGCATTGGGCGTTTCAGCCGGTGAGGAAGCCGGGGCTGCCGGTGGTGAAAAATGCGGATTGGGTGAAGGCGCCGATCGATGCATTTGTGTTGGCCGGACTGGAAGCGAAGGGTTTGACGCCGTCGCCGGCAGCGGATCGGCGCACGCTGATTCGCCGGGTCACGATGGATTTGCACGGTTTGCCGCCCACACCGGAAGAAGTGGCGGCTTTTGAGGCCGATCGTTCGGCGGAGGCCTACTCGTGCTTGATCGATCGCTTGCTGGCCTCGCCGCGCTACGGCGAGCGCTGGGGCCGGCATTGGCTCGATGTGGCCCGCTACGCCGACTCCAAAGGCTACCTCTTTGAAGAGGAACGCCGTTATCCCTTCGCCTATACCTACCGCGATTACGTCATCCGAGCCTTCAACGAAGATCTGCCCTACGACCAATTCGTCCTCCAGCAGTTGGCCGCGGACCAGTTGCCGCTCGGCGAGGACAAGCGGCCGCTGGCGGCGCTGGGTTATCTGACCCTGGGCCGGCGATTTCTCAACAATATTCACGACATCATCGACGATCGCATCGACGTGACCATGCGCGGTCTGCAAGCCATGACGGTCGGCTGCGCTCGCTGCCACGATCACAAGTTCGACCCCATCCCGCAAAAAGACTACTACTCGCTCTACGGCGTTTTCGCCAGCTCCGTCGAGCCAAAAGATCTGCCGCTGATCGGCATGCCCGAGCATACAGCGGAGCTGGCAGCGTTCGAGAAGGAGTTGGCCAAGCGCAAAGCCGCGGTGGAAAAGTACCGCAATGAGCACAAGGACGAGCTGGCCAAGGGCAACCGCAAATTCCGCGATGGTCTGCGAGCGCTTCAAAAGAAAGTCGATCAATGGCAGGCGACCGCTCCCGCCGCACCGCCGCGCGCGATGGTCCTGATCGATAAACCCTCGCCTCAGGAGCCGCAAGTCTTCCTGCGCGGCAATCCCAACAACCGCGGCCCGTCCGTACCGCGGCAGTTCCTCGAAGTGGTCGCCGGCGAAAAACGCCAGCCGTTCCATCAAGGCAGCGGCCGTTTGGAATTGGCTCGCGCCATCGCGGATCGCGATAATCCGTTGACGGCCCGCGTCCTGGTCAATCGGGTCTGGCTGCACCACTTCGGCGCCGGCCTGGTGCGGACGCCGAGCGATTTCGGTCTGCGCGGCGACCCGCCGACGCACCCCGAATTGCTCGATTGGCTCGCCACCACCTTCATGGACAACGGCTGGTCGATCAAGCAGCTGCACCGGCTCATTCTGCTGTCGAACACGTACCAACAAGCCAGCGGCGTCGATCCGCGTCTGTTGCAGATGGACCCGGACAATCGCCTGCTGGCTCGCATGAATCGCCGCCGCCTCGACTTCGAGTCGATGCGTGATTCGCTTTTGTGCGTCGCTGGCCGGCTAGACACGGCGATGGGCGGCCGTGCCGTCGAGCTGACGACCACGCCCTTCAGCACGCGCCGCTCGGTGTACGGCTTCATCGACCGCCAGAACCTGCCCGGTCTGTTCCGCACCTTCGATTTCGCCAGCCCCGACACCAGCACACCGCAGCGCTTCACGACCACCGTGCCGCAGCAGGCGTTGTTCCTCATGAACAGCCCCTTCGTCATCGAGCAGGCCCGGCATTTCCTCCAGCGGCCCGACTTGGCCGAGCAAACCAAAGATGAAGCGAAGATAAACCGGATGTATCAACTCGCTTATGGGCGCGCTGCCGATGCGGACGAAATCACGCTGGGGATGCGTTTCCTGGCCGAAGCGCGAAAGAGCGATGAGGCGAAAAAGGCGGCGCTTTCGCTGTCGGCGTGGGAACAGTATGCTCAAGTGTTGTTGCTCTCGAACGAATTCGCGTTTGTGGACTGAAACCAACGCACGAGGAGAGGGACATGACGACAACCGCCGTCAAACTCATCACCGCTGAGGAGTTCGCCCGGATGCCGGACCCGGCGGATGGTTCCAAGCAAGAATTGGTCCGAGGAGTAATCGTTACCATGCTTCCGCCCGGATTCCGTCACGGGGTTTGCCATAACAAAGTAGCTTTCCTACTCACGGCGCATGTCCTTGCCACACGTTGCGGACGTATCACCGTCGAAACAGGTGTGGTAACGGAGCGTGACCCCGATACTGTGCGCGGCCCGGACGTAGCGTTCTGGAGCGTCGAACGGCTACCGATGGATCAGACGCCGGAGGTATATCCCGACGTTGCCGCCGATCTCGTCGTGGAAATTCAGTCTCCCAGCAGCCGCCGACAAACCACGCAGGACAAGATCCGCGAATATCTGGACCGCGGCGTCCGTATGGTATGGATCGTGGACCCCGAGCAACGCACAGTGACCGTCTATCGTCAGCCCGGAGAAGGGCATCTGTTCTGGCACGACGTGACCCTGACCGGCGAAGACGTACTGCCCGGATTTCAGTGCCGCGTTGCGGAATTCTTTGAGTAAGAGGGAAGGGGAGAGCGATGGACACGGATTCTTTCGATACGCTGTGCCACGTTTCGTTGGGAGTTACAGCCTTCGGCATCCTCTTTATCATCGTCGGAATGCTCATCCGCTCTAGCTTCCGTCAAGAGGACGATCTAGCGAAATGGGACTTTCTCCGCGTTGCTCAGAATGTTGAGAAGCACGAACATTGTCCACGGCCGCGCGACGAACGAATCCAATCGGTGGATGACCAAATTCAAAGAGGAGACGCATCATGAACCATCTCGCTCGCCTTCCCCTAACTCGCCGCGATTTCCTCTGTCGTTCCGGCATGGGCTTCGCCTCGCTCGGCCTGGCGAACCTGATGGCCTCGCAGGGGTTATTGTCGGCCTCCCCGGGCGCGGATCGTTCCGTATCGCCCTTGGCCCCCAAGGGACCGCACTTCGCTCCGAAGGCCAAGCGCGTGATCCACCTGTTCATGAACGGCGGTCCCTCGCACGTCGATACCTTCGATCCCAAGCCGTCGCTGCAAAAATATGCGGGCAAACCGCTGCCGCGCAACAATCTCCGCACCGAACGCAAAACCGGCGCAGCCTTTGCCTCGCCCTTCAAATTTCAGAGATACGGAAAGTCCGGTATAGAAGTGAGCGAGCTGTTCGCTCACACCGCCTGCAGTATCGACGACATTTGCGTCATCCGCTCGATGTATGCCGACGTGCCCAATCATGAGCCGTCCTTGATGCTGATGAACTGCGGCGAGGCCCGGCAGATTCGGCCGAGCATGGGATCGTGGATCACCTACGGCCTGGGCAGCGACAATCAAAATCTGCCCGGCTTCATCGCCATGTGTCCGGGCGGCTATCCCATTCAGGAGACGCAGAACTGGCAGTCCGCCTTCCTGCCCGGCGCTTACCAGGGCACCTACATCGATACGCGCCACACCGACGTGGACCTGCTCATCGAGCACATTCGCAACACATCCCTGTCCTTGTCCGAGCAGCGCCGGCAGCTCGATTTGCTGCGCCAGATCAACGAACGGCACCAGGTGCGCCGCCAGAACGACGCCCAATTGGAATCGCGCATCCAGTCGTTCGAGCTGGCCTACCGCATGCAGATGGATGCTTCTGACGCCTTCGATGTCAGCCGCGAGCCGAAGTACATCCGCGAGATGTATGGACCCGGCACGCAGGCGCGACAAATCCTCATCGCGCGCCGCTTGCTGGAAAAGGGCGTGCGTTTCGTGCAGGTCTGGCACGGCGCCGGCCAACCGTGGGACAGCCACGACGACATCGAAATCCAACACCGCCGCCTGGCGCAGGAATGCGATCAAGCCATCGGCGCTCTCCTGGTGGACCTGAAACAGCGCGGCATGCTCGACGATACTCTGGTGATTTGGGGCGGCGAATTTGGCCGCACTCCGACGGTCGAGCTGCCGTCGCCGGGAAATAACGCCGGCAAGGTCAACGGCCGCGATCACAATCACTGGGGCTTTACCATGTGGCTGGCCGGCGGCGGCATCAAGGGTGGCTACGTCCACGGCGCCACCGACGAATTCGGCTTCCAGGCTGCCGAGAACAAGGTCCACGTCCACGACCTGCATGCGACGATCTTGCACTTGCTCGGCTTCGATCACGAACGGCTAACGTACCGCTACGCCGGCCGCGATTTCCGGCTGACGGATGTGCATGGAAATCTTGTCAAGGAAGTGCTGGCGTGAACACACACAAAAATCTTCCGAGCCGCGCACGCAGCGCAGCGGAGTAAGCGGCAGCGTGTCACGGCCGCTACCCCGCTGCACTGCGTGCGCGGCTCGGACTTATCATGCATATCGACGTGCAAGCTACAATGGATGTTGTTGGTTCATCGACCAAGAGGAGTGATGCCGTGGAGTTGACGCTGCACATATCTGAAGAGTTGGCCTCGCGCTTGCGGCCGGTGGAAGACCGACTGCCACAAATCCTCGAATTGGGCCTTCGTGAATTGCACGCTCAGCCGCCCGAATTTGAAGGCTTGGGCGACGTGCTGGAAACCTTGGCCCGCTTGCCCTCTCCGCAAGAGATTTTGGCTTTGCGGCCCTCGCCGGCCTTGCAAGAACGCATCTCGACTCTGGTGGCCAAACAACGCAATGGCGACTTATCGGCTGACGAAGAGCGCGATTGGCAGAAGTACCAGTATATCGAGCACCTCGTGCGCATCGCCAAGGCTAAGGCAGCGCTCCAACTTAAATCGAATGACACGCCATGAGCCGGACGCACATACCAGCCGAACTGCGGCGCTCGGTTCGGCTATGCGCGAGAGATTGCTGCGAGTATTGTCTTATCCCGGAGTCGATGACTCTAGCGGTGCATGAGATCGATCACGTCATCGCCGAGAAACACGGCGGCCCCACGAATGCCGATAATCTCGCACTGGCCTGCGCGCTTTGCAACGGCTTCAAAGGGAGCGATTTAGCCTCCATCGACCCGGAGAGGGGGGATATCGTGCCGCTCTTCAACCCGCGCCGCGACCGTTGGGCGGAACATTTTCGTCTGGAAGGCGGCCGAATCCAGCCGCTCACACCCAGCGCTCGAGCGACCGTGCGTTTGTTGCAGTTGAATTACCCGGATCGCATCGAGGAGCGAGCGCTCCTCATCGCCGCCGGAATTACCCTCTCGCCTCAGTCGCCAGCGGACAATTCTTGAGTAGACCTCACTATGCTGAATCCGCAAACCGAAAACCTATTTATGCTCCAAATCAATCACCGCATCAAACGGTTCGGGCGGTTCTTGCAATGCCTTGGTAGCGCGAGAGAGAAGCATCAACGTAGGACGGTCGTGGGCAACATCGCCGAAGAGCAGCGTGTGCAGCGTGCGGCACGCTTCCAGCCAACGGCCGGCTTCGTACAGCGCCAGGCCGCGCTCATAGGTCATTTGCCACTCCTGCCATTCTTCCGTGGCAGTCTCGGCGTGTAGCTCGTACAAATCGGTGGCGCCGTCGATGCCGGGTAGTCTTGCCCGGCACAATCGACGGGTAGCGAAGCCGTTGCCGAGCTGTGCATGCGTTGAGCCGGTGAGCATGATGGGAATGCCGAGCTGCTTGGTGGCGCCCTCGACGCGGCTGGCGATGTTGACCGCGTGCCCCAGGGCGCCGTAATGAAATTTCTGTTTGCTGCCCGTGTTGCCGCACAGGGCGGGGCCAGTGTTCACCCCGATGCCCAGGCGCACCGGCCCACCCAGGCGTTCCTGCCAGTCGGCATCGAGGGCACGCTGATCGGCGAGCATGGCCAATGCCGCCCGGCAAGCCCGCACCGCGTGATCGGGCACATCCTTGGGAGCGTTCCACAAGGCCATCAAACCGTCGCCGGCATAATGCACCACCACGCCGCCCGTCTCCTGCACGTGCGCGGTCAGGCGATCCATCACATCCGAGGCGAGGCGGAAAGTGTCCATCGGGCCGAGCCGTTCCGCCATGCGTGAAAAACCGCGGATATCGCTGAACAGCACCGTCACCTCGCGTTCCTGACCGTCGAGGACATGCGGGTTCTGCTCCATTTCGCGGGCCAGGTCGCCGGGAAAAAATTGCTCCAGTTGCACCAGGCGGCGCAAGGCGCGTGCTTCCTGCTCCTGGCGGGCGAGACCGACGCCGACCGCCGAAGCCAACAGCTGCATCACTTGCGCCTCCAGGTGACCGATACCCAGGCCGGCGTGCGGAGTGATGCGCGAACGGCAACCGTAGACGGCGCCCACGACCTGATCGCGTGGGTCGAAAATCGGCGCTGCCGCCACCGCCTCGATGCCTTGGAGACTTTCCGTGGAGCTGGGCACGGATTGGGCCGACTGAAAGAGCGTTCGGCGTTCGCGCTCGACGCGCTCCAGCGTGGTCATGCTGAATTCGCGGCCAAAAGGACGAGGTTCGTCAGGATATCGGGCTTGCACCATCCATCGGCCATCGCGGCGCAGCAGCACCAGCCCGCGATCCAAACCGACCAGCGTGACCACCGCGCGCGCCGTCTGCTGATAAAACTCCGGCGAGCCGGCCGCCGCGCGCTGCACGGCGATGACGGTCTCAAACCAGTGAGCCAACGTCTCCGGCGACGGCGCGCGGCCCAATTCCATCAGCGTCGTGTGCGCCATGTCGTCCGCATGCCGGGGAAGCGGCGAGGCGATCGTTTGAAGAAGCCGCTCTTCGGAGTCCGGCTGGGGACGTTCAATCTCCACGCTGGTCTCGCCCACCGTGAGATGGACGGGCGGCATGACCTCGCGGCTTGTGCCGACGGCAATGACGGTATGATCTTCCAGTCGGATGGAGTTGCGCTGGCTGAGGTTCTCAATTCGCACGCGCCCGTCCGGTAGTTCGAGGACGCGAATATGGTCCTTGGATACGTACAGATCCTTGAGGACGCAGCGAGGGATGTTGTCGCGCGCTGGGCCGCGCCCGAATTCGAGCGGGCCGGACACGTGCTCGATTTCTTGATGTTCCAGCTTGTTGGACACGCGGATGCGGAGCATGATTGTTCGGCTTATTCCGTAGGCAATAGTCCACGGCAAAGCAGCACCTCTCTTTGTAGCAAAGAAGTGCCCATCCTTGCTACGGGCGGCTCGGATGTTATCGAATCGTGTCCGGATGCTTAGAATAATTTTTTCGCATCCATCATCTCAGACGGGGGAAGCCACATGGACATCGCCGTCGAATTCCTGTCCGCCATCACCAACGCTTTCGAAGCCAACAAGCGAATGGCAGATCGAGCGATCGCGCAAGTGCCGGATGACAAACTCCACACGGCCCTCGATGCCAACACGAATTCCATCGCCGTTATCATGAAGCACATCGCCGGCAACCTGATCTCCCGCTGGACCGACTTTCTAACGACGGACGGCGAGAAGCCGTGGCGAAACCGGGACGATGAGTTTGTAGATTCCTTCGGCAGCCGGGCGGAACTTTTGGAGTTGTGGGAGCGGGGTTGGGCCTGTTTACTGGGCGCGCTCAAAAGCCTGACGCGGGAAGACCTCGAAAAAACGGTCCTGATCCGTGGAGAGCCGCATTCGGTGCCGCTGGCGCTGGAACGCTCCTTGGGCCACACCTGCTACCACATTGGCCAGATCGTGCAGGTCGCCAGAATCCACGCTGGGGAGAGGTGGAATACGTTAACGATTCCTCGGGGAGGCTCGGAACAATTCAATAAGGAACATTGGGGGCAGAAGGGCAAATCGCATTCGTAAATAGCGTCTTGCCTCTCGTTCCCAAACTCCGTGAGAACGACGTCCGCGAAACTCTGTTTCGCCACCCCACGCCAGCGTCGGATGCTTCGGTCGAAACTCTGTTTCGCGAAATCAGTTCCCAAACGGAGTTTGGGAACCAGAAAGAAACGGAGTTTGAGAACCAGAAAAGCAACGGAATCCGTTGTAGTTCGTCATTGTTTGTCTTGGTTCAGGCAGTTGGGACAGTACCAGGGAGCGGGAGTTTTCACAGGTTTCGGGCTTCTTTTGCGACACCGGGCGCAGCGGTAGCGTTTGCCCTTGATAGCAGTTCTTGGACGCACCTTCTTTCCGGTTCGGAAAATGTTCTTCCCCATCGCAACCTCCGTACTCATTATAACGATGCGGTTGCTTGCTCGATGTCGTGGACACGAGGGGAGAAAATAGGTAGGGAGGAATGCTTCTCATGAATGACATGCTGCGCCGCAAATGGCACGACCTTCTCCGTACCTGGGATGTGGACGCCGTGCTGGCTGACCAGGCTTTCGACGAGGTTCGCGAGCATTATGCCGAGCCGGGCCGCTTTTACCATACGCTCGACCACATCCAAAGCGTGCTGGAAACCGTAGAATCCCTCGGCGCCCATTCTCGAAACATCAACGCCGTGAAACTGGCTGTATGGCTGCATGACGTGGTCTACGACAGCCGGGCTTCGGACAACGAGGAGCGCAGCGCCGCCTACGCCGAGCGGTTGTGCGAGAGATTGTCCATACCCAAGGGCCGGTTGGTTGCGGATCTGATTACAACGACGAAAACACATGATGCGTGTGAAGATGCCGACGCCCATGTGCTAATCGATGCCGATCTCGCCATTTTGGGATCAAGCGAATCCAGTTATCGCATTTACGCCGGGCAGATTCGCCAGGAATACGCTTGGGTGCCGGAATCCGAATACCGGATGGGCAGACGGCGAGTCTTGCAGAAATTCTTGAGCCGGCCGAGGATTTTTCATTTTCTGTGCGGTCTGGAAACCCCGGCTCGCCGGAACATCGCTGCCGAGATTGCTCGGCTGGCCGCCCCTTGAAGGATGGCGAACCTACCCTCGCTTCCCCGTGTCCGATGGGTGCCTTTCGGCATTCGTGGTTTCCGACGCTCTGGTTTCGCTCGTGGTGGAGAAAAGATCGCAAAAAGCGATTGGGCGAAGGAGCCACTGACCCCATTTGGTTGCTCGGGGCAACCGGGGAGTTCGTGTCATGAAGAAGGTTCACGTCAATGTCGGCACCATCGGCCACATCGATCACGGCAAGACCACTCTGACCGCCGCCATCCTTGCCGTGCAGGCGCAAAAGGGGCTGGCCGAAATCAAGAGCTACCGGGACATCGCCAAGGGCGGCACGGTGCGGGATGAAAACAAGACCGTCACCATCACGACCAGCCACGTTCAGTATGAGACGATGGGCCGGCATTATGCCCACATCGACTGTCCGGGCCATGCCGACTACATCAAGAACATGATTACCGGGGCGGCACAGATGGACGGCGCCATCCTTCTGCTCTCGGCGGTGGACGGACCCATGCCGCAGACCAGGGAGCATATCCTGCTCGCCCGGCAAGTCGGCGTCCCCGAGCTGGTCGTCTTCCTCAACAAGTGCGACCTCGTGGATGATCCGGAGCTGATTGATCTTGTCGAGCTGGAAACGCGTGAGCTTCTGGCGAAATACGGTTTCGACGGAGAAAATATTCCCGTCATCCGTGGCAACGCCAAGGGTGCATTGGACCATCCTGAGGACGCGGCGTTCAGCCGGTGCATCCACGAGTTGCTCGGCGCGCTGGATGCGTATATCCCGGAGCCAAGGCGGGCCATCGACAAGCCGTTCCTCATGCCCATCGAGGGAATTCACACCATCGAGGGCCGGGGAACCGTGGCCACCGGCAAGATCGAGCAGGGCGTCATCACCGTGGGACAGCGAGTTGAAATCCTCGGCCTGGGCGAGATTCTCGAAAGTGTTTGCACCAGCGTCGAGGCGTTCAACGAACCTCTGGATCATGGTGAAGCGGGAGAGAACGTCGGTTTGCTGCTGCGAGGCATCAAAGCCGACCAAATCCGCCGCGGTCAGGTGATCGCCGCTCCTCGCACGATCCGGCCACGCTCGCAGTTCAAGGGTGAGGTTTACGTCTTGAGCAAGGACGAAGGCGGACGGCACACGCCGTTCTTCAGCGGATACAAGCCGCAGTTCTTCTTCAGGACCACGAACGTCACCGGCGAAATTCGTCTGCCGGAGGGCATCGAGATGGTCATGCCGGGTGACAACGCCGCCGTCGCGGTCCGTCTGGATAAGCCGGTGGCCCTCGACATCGGGAGCCACTTCGCCGTCCGGGAAGGCGGCAAGACCGTCGGGTCCGGCGTCATCACGGATGTCGTCGAGTGAACCTCGTGGGGGTGGAGCGCTCCACCCCCACTCCTTTATTTCCAGCGAAACTGGCCGACTCGTTCCGCGAGTCGAGAAAGAGAGACGCCGATGCAAACATTCAACCTGAGCAGACTGATTGCGGAAAGCGAACGAGACAATCAACGCTGGGGCGAGTTCCTGCGTGTGCCGTCTCTGAGCATGGGACTCTATCGGCTCAAAGCCGGGCAAGCCGATGAACAGCAGCCCCACACTGAGGACGAAGCGTATCTTGTCCTCAGCGGGAAAGCGTCATTTCGGGCCGGCGGACGAGAGCAGGTCGTTGTCTCCGGTTCGTTGATCTTCGTCGAGAAAAACGTCGAGCATCGATTTGTGGACATCACCGAGGACTTGACTGTTCTGGTGTTCTTCGCACCGGCCGAAGGTTCCCTCAAGGGTTGATTAGTACGTCCATCCTTCGGCATGCTTTTTGCGAAAAAGTGAGGAAACCCCGAGAATTCCGAGCACTTCACTCGTTAGAATTCGGAGGTTTACGAGGTTGGAAGAAGGACAAGAGATGAGCTTTGCCCCAGCTCACCCCATCGGCCTGTTCCTCTGCGGCGACGTGATGACCGGGCGCGGCATCGACCAGATCTTGCCCCACCCCGGCAGCCCTGCTTTGTATGAAATCTACATACGTGACGCCCGCGAATACGTGAATCTGGCCGAAGTCGTTCATGGCCCAATCCAACGGCCGGTAAGCTTCGATTACATCTGGGGCGATGCGCTAAGCGAAATGCAGCGAGCGCAGCCCGATGTGCGGATCATCAATCTGGAAACCAGTATCACAACCAGCGAGGATTACTGGCCCGGCAAAGCAGTCCTCTACCGCATGCACCCGGAGAACATCGGCTGCCTCACGGCGGCCCGGATCGACTGTTGCTGCCTGGCCAATAACCATGTACTCGACTGGGGCTATTCGGGACTGGAGGAGACGCTCCGGACGTTGGACCGGGCGGAGATTGCTCATGCTGGCGCTGGGCATAACGCGTCAGAAGCCGCAGCCCCGGCCGTGTGCCAGGCCGCAGGCAAAGGCCGAGTGCTCGTGTTCGCGTTCGCCTCACCCAGCAGCGGCGTTCCTCGGCGATGGGGCGCGACTGAGGATCGGCCGGGCGTCAACCTGCTCGAGGATCTATCCGAAGAAACCACCCAGCTCATCACGCATCGAATGCGTGAGCTGAAGCGCCCCGGCGACGTGATGGTCGCCTCCATTCATTGGGGGACAAACTGGGGCTATGAAATCTCCGAGGAGCAAATCCAGTTCGCCCATCGACTGATCGAGGAGGGCGTGGACCTCGTCCACGGCCATTCCTCCCATCATGTCAAGGCCATCGAGGTCTACCGGGGCCGCCTGATCCTGTACGGCTGCGGCGATTTCTTGACGGACTACGAGGGGAACGGCGGCCACGAGTGGTTCCGCGGCGACTTGGCCCTGATGTATCTGGTCCAAGTGGATCCCCAACAGGGCCGGCCCGTGGAGGTACGGCTTGCGCCCTTTCAGTCCTGGCGTTTCCGGCTAACGCGGGCTTCGTCAGCGGATGGGAAATGGCTTTGTGACCTCCTGAACCAGCTCGGAACTTCATTTCATACACAAGTGGAATTGGAAGCAGACAACCGTATGATTCTCTGCGGGAAGTATTGCCATGATCGAACTGAAGCGGGCTTATGAAGCAACCACACCGGCTGCACCCAAAGGAAGCATCTGGAAGGGGCCACAAGCTTGCCTAAGCAGGTGAATTCCGTACAATCAAGACTATATGCCTGTTCCCGACGGACAGGCCGATCCGACTAAGGTACCCCTGCATGGAAGCCACCTCGCTTCAGTGCAGGGTTTCTTTTTTCCTCCCCAGCCCCTCAGCCAGAGCATCGGGGAGCGGTTCCCGCCGGACCACCTCATTCGCGGCCCTGAGCGCCGTGGTATCGACTCCTCATCACACATGAACAAAGTCCACTAATCAAGCCTCAAGAGGCATGAAGTAATGGCTCCTCACGCAATCAATGGCTGCTCCACCGGCCAGGAGACGATCGACGCACTCGATAGGGATGTGGTGGAGGTGACTCTGCTTCTGGCCGCGGACCAAGCGGCCGCGCTGGAGAACGCGGCCTTCCAGCACGGTCTGACCGTAGCGCAGATGACGCGCCGCTTGATCGAGCATTTCCTTCACCGGACCTCTGTTCCGGACTAAACAGCATACGGAGTGGCATCCTTTTTGCCCTTTTCACTCTGGAGCATCAAATTCCGAAACACCGCCTCCGGCGAAAGAAGGAGGAAGGGATGGTAACGCGACGACGCCGACGTTTAGTGGATAGGGAACGGCCTGCGCCGCCACGGCTGTTGGCTGCTGTGCGGTCGCTGTCCCGGCCGTTGCGATCGTCCGCCGACTTGAACCCCCTCTTGGACTGCATCGGAGATGCCCGATACGTCCTTCTGGGCGAGGCGTCCCACGGCACGCACGAGTTTTACACCTGGCGTGCCGCGCTTAGCCAACGGCTCATCGAAGAGAAGGGATTCTCGTTCCTCGCTGTGGAGGGAGATTGGCCCGATTGTTATCGCGTCAACCGTTACATCAAGGGCTACCCCGACTCCGGCGCGAACGCCCGTGAAGTCTTGCACGCCTTCGATCGCTGGCCGACATGGATGTGGGCCAACGAGGAGATTGTCGAGTTGGCCGAGTGGCTCCGCCGGCACAACGACGGTCTACCCGAGGGGCGGAAGACCGGCTTGTACGGACTCGATGTCTACAGTCTGTGGGACTCGCTCTACCAGGTGTTGGGTTATCTCGGCAAATACGATCCCTCGGCACTGCCGGCCGCCCGGCGTGCCTTCCAGTGCTTCGAGCCTTACGGCGAGGATGCGCATGAATACGCACGAGCCACTCGCTGGGTCGAGACTTCGTGCGAAGACGAAGTTGTCGCCCTGCTGGCCGAATTGCGCCGCACCGCGACGCCATCCCCACAAGAAGACCGCGAAGCCCACTTCAACGCCGAGCAGAACGCCCTGGTGGTCAAGAATGCGGAGAATTATTACCGCACCATGATCCAGGGCGGCCCCGAGTCGTGGAATATCCGCGACCGGCACATGACCCAGACGCTGGAGCGGCTGGTGGAGCACCACGGACCGGGGGCGAAGGCGATCGTCTGGGAACACAACACTCACATCGGCGATGCTCGCTACACCGACATGGCCGACGACGGCATGGTCAACGTCGGTCAGTTAGTGCGCGAGGGGCATGTAGCGGAGGGAGTGGTGCTTATCGGTTTCGGTTCGCACAGCGGCAGTGTGATTGCCGGAGACGAATGGGAAGCGCCGATGGAGCAGATGGCCGTGCCGCCGGCGCGGCCCGACAGCTGGGAGGATGTCCTCCACCGGACTGGGTCGGACGACTGCTTGCTCCTGCTCAACGCGGTCGGCGACGATGAGGATTTCTTCCAAGAGCGCGGACACCGCGCCATCGGCGTCGTCTACCACCCCGGCATCGAGCACTACGGCAACTACGTGCCGACGGTGTTGCCGCGCCGCTACGATGCCTTCCTGTTCCTGAATGAAACACGAGCGCTCCAGCCTCTCCACGACGTGAAGGGCCGCGAGAAGGAGGTGCCGGAGACTTACCCCTCTGGAGTGTAGCGAGGAACCGTTTAGGGAAATAATCACTCAAGAAAGGTGGTGAATCATGGCAGCAGTAGCGACGGAACAAATCGCCTGGTTGAGATCGTTGCCCGACGCGCAACAGCGTTCGCAGCAAGAGGGGAAAGCGGTCCTCTTGGACTTCAGCGCCGCACCGGAGTGAAGCGCCTGCGTGGCGATGGATACCGTGACGTATCCCGATCCTCGCGTGGCTCAATTTATCGAGGGCCATTTCGTCGCCGTTCAACAGCACGTCAAAGAAAGCCAAGCTCTGGTGCAGGAGTATTTCGTTAGCTGGACTCCCAACGTGGTCATTACCGACGATCACGGAAAGATCCACTACCGCATCGAGGGCTATTTACCGCCCGAAGACTTCTTGGCCTACCTGTCTTTGGGCATCGGCAAATACTGGCTAAACCACAAACAATTCGAGCAGGCCCGAGGGCGATTCGAGGAAGTGGCCCGCCGGCACTCGGGTACTGACGCCGGCGCCGAGGCCCTGTACTGGCAGGGCGTCGCGCAATACAAGCTATCCCATGACCCGACCCAGCTCCGCCCCAGCTGGCAACAACTCGCCCAAGAGTACCCCAAGAGCGAATGGTCCCAGCGCACCCGTATTCCAAGAAAGAGCTGACGGGTTTGGACGTTCCTATGTTCCTGGAAGTCGTAGCGACTCGGCACGGAGCGCGGGCGTCTCGCCCGCCTTGATCTCTACGAATCGGCGGGCGAGATGCTCGCGCTCCGAGAGGTTCTCGATTCAGCAAAATCTTCTTCTCACAGCGCCGCCCGGCGGCCGGCCTTGCTCGGCTCGATGCAGGCGCCGGCCGTCGGCAGCATCTTGCGCGGACTGCACCGCCCTTCCGGGTTGAACGCGGATCGCAACCGCAACATCATATCCAAATCCTCCGGCGCGAACAGTTTCGGCATGAAATCGATTTTCTCGACGCCGATACCGTGCTCGCCGGTGACGCTGCCCCCGGCGCGAATGCACTCTTCGAGGATGTCGTGGCTGGCCGACAGCACGCGCTTCACCTGCTCGCCGTCGCGCTCATCGAACAACAGGATCGGATGGATATTGCCGTCGCCGGCGTGAAAGACATTGCAGATGCGTAGATCGTATTTTTCACCGATACGCTGAATCGCGCGGAGAATGTGCGGCAAGCGCGTGCGCGGCACGACGCCGTCTTGCGTACAGTAGCTCGGCGCCAGCCGGCCCACGGCGCCGAACGCTTGTTTGCGCGATTTCCACAACAGCAAGCGCTCGGCTTCGCTACCCGCTCGCCGCACCTCGCGGGCGCCGTTTCGCTTGGCGATATCGATGATGCGTTCGGCCTCATTGTCCAACCCCGCTTCCAGGCCGTCCACTTCCATGATGAGCACCGCGCCGGCATCGAGCGGAAACCCAAAGTGAAACGCCGCTTCGACCGCTTGCAGGATGAGCTTGTCGAGCATCTCCAGGGCAGCGGGCACGATGCCGGCGCCGATGATGTCGCTGATGGTGTTGGTGGCATCGTCCACCGTCTCGAAAACGCCCAAAAGCGTGCGATACGCTTGCGGATTGCGTGTGATGCGCACCCAAATCTTCGTGGCAATGCCGAACGTCCCCTCCGAGCCGACGATGACGCCGGTCAGATCGTAACCGGGATTATCCTCGGCCGGTCCGCCGGTGCGGACGACCCGGCCATCGGGCAACACGAATTCCACGCCGAGGACGTGATTGACGGTGACGCCGTACTTGAGCGTGTGCGGCCCGCCGGAGTTGGTGGCCACGTTGCCGCCGATGGTGCAAGCGCCCTGGCTTGACGGATCCGGGGCAAAGTGCCAGCCCTGCGGCTTCAGATGATTGGTCAGCCACAGATTGACAACGCCCGGCTCAATCACGGCAAAGCGATTGCGATAATCGACTTCAAGGATGCGTTTCATCCGCGATAGTGTAATCATGACGCCACCGCCGACCGGCAGACAGCCGCCCGCCAGGCTGGTGCCGGCCCCCCGCGGCAAAAACGGCACGTCCAACTCGTTACAAACCTTCACGATTTGCACGACTTGTTCGGTCGAAGTCGGAAAGACGACGACATCGGGCTTGTTCTTCTCGATGGTGAAACCATCGCACTCGTAAACGAGCAACTCGCTGGGGGAAGTCAGAATGCCCTCGCGGCCGACGATGGCACGGAGACGATCGATCAGGTTCATTTAGGTCTCGAAATCACGTGATGTGCTATTTCTATGCCGGTTATTCGCCACGTTGCACCGGCTTGTTCTTTCAGTCCCACCATAAGTAGAAGCCCCGTTCTCGGCGCATCGCTTGAGCGAACTGTTCCTCGTTCTCCCAGTCGGCTTGCCCATATACATCCGGGGCGAATGCGATAACCTCCCGGGCAAAAGCGAGCATGTTGGTCGGGAACTTTCTGAACTTTGCAAGTACCCAGTCGTGATTAGCGCCCCAAATGTTGAAAGGGTGCGCCTGCTCCCACTCTTGCAAATGAGTGATGATGTCCTGGTTGGTCTTGTCGCCGTTAACGTCCTCGGTCCTCATCACGCGGAGGATATCGTATTGATCGTTTCCGCGGATGACCGCGACTTGGGCCTGCTGCGTATTCGAGGCCAGTTTGGAAAGGAAAATTCGATAACCCAGCCGGCTCAGTGGTTCACGTTCATCGCGGACATGCAATTCGGCTCGCCGCTGGAAGGTATCGTAGGTAAACCCAGATGTGGGCACGCCTAGTGAGTGAGTGTTCTCAACATGGTGGACAGTCAGTTGATCGAAATGTGGAATGTTGTGCGACTTTATTCTCCGCATGATCAACTCATCGAAGCCAATCCGATCGACGAGAGCCCTTTCTTCTGGGACGAGTTCGGGAAGAGTTTTCTTGAGGGCCATCGCGAGTCTCTCACCTACCAAGACGATTCCTCGGAGAGGAATTCAGGGTCCATTGCTAGGTGTTCCAATTCCTCTCGGCTTCCCGACCAGGGAATGCGAAGATGTTTGATAACTCCGGGCTGTTTGGGCGGATGAATGGTGATAGTGACAGTGGTCCCTTCAACTAAAGGCAATTCGCGGGGCAATTTTAGCGTGCCGTGTTCGTAGATGGCTTCGATTTCCAGACCCTGCATGATAATTCTCCGCTAAGGGCCGCGCACCTATCGGTTACTTCTTCAGCAACTTGGCCACCTCCGACTCGACGACCTTGTAATCGACTTCCTCGCCGGCCATTTTCTTCACCCGGTGATTGTCTCGATCAAAGACAAAAACCGCGGGGACGGCACCGATCTTGAGCCGACCATACCAATCATCGGGATCGCCCTCGGCAATCAGGTTCGGGAAGCTCGCCTGTTTCTCCTGGAGAAACTTATCGACTCGGGCGCGGATCTTCTCATCCTTGGGGTTGTCGAGGCTGACCGACAGGGCCACCAGGTCGTCGCCGCCGTATTTCTTGTGCATCTCGACCAGATGCGGAAATTCTCGTTTGCACGGAATTCAGTCGATGGACCAGAGGTCCACGACAACGACCTTGCCGCGATAGCCCCGCACAAGCTTGCCCAGATCGACGTAGGTGATGGGGCGAGCCGCGGTCTTGTCCGCCGGCGCTTGGGCCGTCGCCGCTGTCAGGGCCATCGCGCCCATCAGAATCGCTAAACTGCCTATTTTCGTGTATCGCATGACCGTTTTCCTTCCCACGGTTTCCTGATTTGCCCGGCGAGCGGGGTCGCGTTAGCGCCCCGAGGAAATTTCTCGGGGCGCTAACGCGACCCCGCTCGCCGGGCGCTGCGGGCTGGCAAAATCATACCGAAAACTCCATGAAATCGAAAGCCGTCTGCTCAGGCCGAGCGGGTGATGCGGTACAGTGTGCCCTTGAGACGCCGGCCGCCGGGTTCGCCGGCACGCATGATTTTGGTGGTGAACGGCAAGCCCTCCGCCGTCAGCGTGTCGCGCAGCACGTGCGATGGAACGCGGTCCTGATCGGTCAAGAGACAAACACCGCCCGGCTCCAGCATCTTCTGGATGAGGGCGACGAGGGGCGCGACGTTCCGCATCTCGTAGATCAGGTCCGACGCCAGAAGCAGGGGAAATTGCAGGTCGTCCGGCGGATAGCGCCAATCCATTTGCAGCGTATCAAACGAATGGAAGCCATTCACGCGAGCATTGTCGGCCGCGAAACGCAGGGCGGTGGCATCGTAATCGCTAAACGTGACGCGCAACCCCATCGCCAGGGCGGTGATGCCGGGCAGACCAAGGCCGCAACCGACTTCCAGAGCGCGTAGTCCGGGGGGCCAGGTTTCGCGGAGGATGGCCTTGGCCAGCATGCGCGCCGCCGGCCACAGGTCCGCCCAGTAGGGCATGTATTCATCGGCGGCGAAGGCGGAGCGCACGCTGGGATGATCGAGCAGGCGGTCCGATTCGCCCGGACGCGAGATGACAAACGTGCGGTCCTCGATGATGACCTGTTCGCGGATCAGCCCTCCCAGGGCTTCAAGCGGAGTTTCCGGCATCGGCGGCCGGGTCATGGGTAAGTCGGCATTCATGGCAATTACAAGGTATGAACGTTTTGGACCAAATCCGCCAGCGTGAGCGGGCGGTCGGTGGGAAACAAACAGTAACAAGCGGGAGAACCAAGGCTGTCGAGAATAAGCTGGCGATCATTGGGCGTATCGAAGCCGTCATCGCAGGGAACATGGCCGCTGATGAGCAAATCGGCGTCCATCTTGGCCAGGAAAGCGGCGACCGTCTCGGCGCGGGTATCCCGGCCCCAAACGAGTGAATGCACGGAGCCGCCGGGCACCAGGTCAGACTCGGCGGAAACATCGCGCTCCAGGGCCGCGGGATCGAAATCTTCCAGGCGCGATGCGGGCGGCAGGCTATGGCTCAAGAGAATGCGGTTTGGCGTTCGCAGTGCCAACGGCACGACGCCCAGCAATTCCCGATAGACTTCGTACACTTCCGGCGCTCGGCCGACGTAGGCGGTGCCGACGCCTTCTCGGAAACACTGGTTGAGATCGAGATCGCCCTTGGCGATGCGCCGCTGCGTATACTGCGCCAATTCATGATTGCCCAGCAAGAAATGCACCTGCCGGGGAAACTGGCACTTGAGCGCCGCCAGCAGATCGAGCAGCTGGTGCGATTTATCGCCGCCGACGGGGTAGTGATAGGGGCCGTGAATGACTTCCTGAAGCACGAAATGCCGCTTGGGATTCTGGACCAGGTTAGCCCGATTCAACAGTTGCCGAAAATTCTCCAGATTGCCGTGCAAATCACCGCTGACAAACACCTCGGCCGCTCCGTCCAACGATACAACCCGGCCGCGGCGACCGGGTGTATCGCGGAAATACTGAATGGCGCGACGAAGCGTGGTGAGAATGCGATCTGGGTCCGGCATGATGGTAGGGCACTCGATGGCGAACGGCCGGCGTTAGCCGGCTGGTGTGCATAGTCACCCACCAGCCGGCTGACGCCGGCCGTTCGCCTGTTAGGCGATTTCGACTTTGGCTTTTTGGTCGCTGGGCGGTACGTCGGGTTTGTCGGCATCGAACCAGGCGTCCTGGAATTCGACGCGTTTATGCTCGTGCATGGCGTAGTTGGCCGTGAGGGCGACGATGGCATCGACCATCGCTATTTCACCGTGGCAGCGCGTCAGGCGCTGCTTGTATTTGCCGTCCCGGTCCTTCTCGTAGCCTTGCTTGGGATCCCACTGGCGGACGCAGAAGGCGAAATCTTCCATCTCTTCGCGGTAGCCACGGCTGGGTGTCTTGTCGCTGGGGCCGACCGAAGTGCCCGTCACCGACGCCGTGGGGCCGCCCCAGGTTGAGCCGGACTCCAGCACCGGCTCGCCCTTGCCTTTCGCATCGACGCCCACTTCCGTGCCGCGCGGCGGCGTCTTCACCTTGCCCGGCTGATTCTCCGGGAACAACATTACCGATTCCTCTTTCTCGACAATCAACGTGCCGCGATCGCCCATGATGCACTCGCCGTAGTTCTCGAAGCTGTTGGTGCTGATCGACGAATAGGTGACGACGACGACATCGTTCTTGTCCTTGGCGTAGTTCTTGCCGGGGAACTCATAGGTGGCAAAAACGTGATCGTCGATGTCGCGGTCATTGCGGTCCTTGCCAAAGAACGAACGCACGCCGACGCCGGAGACCGCCAGCGGATGAACATGGCCCAGGAAGATGCTGCACGCATCGAGCTGATGGCTGCCCAGCTCCGCCATCAAGCCGCCGCCCGTCGCTTGATACAAACGCCAGCGGATCAACTGTTCGATATTATCGAAGCCGTACTTTTTGAGCATGTCCTTCTTGTCGGCCAAAGCGACGTAATCCTGGTTGGTGATCGGCGGAAACCAGCCGTCGCGGAAGCGCGGTGGCGTCGCTTCCTTATCGCTGACCATGTCCGGCGCCGATTTGGGGTCGAATGGCCAGGAGAAATTGCGATGCCACAGAGCGCGAATGTGGCGAATATCGCCCAGGACGCCGGCGTTGACAACTTCCGTGGCATGCGCGTAGAGCATGCTGTAATGCCGTTGATGACCGACCGACAGGATGCTGCCGCACTGCTTGGCCGTTCTGATCATCTGCTTGCACTGCTTGATGTTCCAGGCCATCAACTTCTCGGTCAGCACGTGGATCGGTTTGCCGCGTTCCTTGCCGATCATCATGGCGTCGATGGCCGCCTTGGCGTGCATGCACAAGGGCAACGCGATGACGACGGCCTCGATGTCCTTGTTGTTGCGCAATTCTTCCGTGAAGGCGTCGTAGCTGTCGAGCTTTTTGATTTTCTTCGCCCGGTCGCCGTAGACCTTGTTGAATCCTTTGCGGAGCTTGACCTTCTCATCGCCCTCGAAGATGCGCTTCATGTTGGAGGGGCGGATGTCGCAGACGGCGATGAATTCGAGATAGGCCGGATTGTGTTCGCCGACGAGAACGCCGCCCTCGTCGCCGCCGCCGATGAGGACGGCTTTGACGGGCTTGCCCTCGATGCTCTTGTAGCCGAAATAGGCGGCCGGCGCGGCAATGGCGACGGCGCCTCCGGTGGCCGCGAGGCTTTTCATGAAGCCGCGCCGCGTCAGTCCGTCGGCCGTGCGATTGAAGTTGGCCTTGCCGGCGGCGCGTTGTTCGGGGGTTAAATCGATGGCCATGTTGTTATTCTCCCACTCTGAGTAATCCGGCGAGCGGGGTCGCGTTAGCGCCCCGAGGGAGGCGTTCTCGGGGCGCTAACGCGACCCCGCTCGCCGAGTTTAGTTCCTCACGCCGTTGGGCGTCGGCCTCCAAATAGCATCCAATGAACCAGCGCATCCAATCCCAGCCAACGCCCACTGGTCGTCGTCGCCAGGGCCAGAAGCGCCAGGCATTCAATCACGTTCTTGTTGACAAAGAGATAAAAGCCCTCGTTATTGGGCGCCGAAGGCAGCCAGGGAAACGGCGGCATGCACAGGTACGTCATCACCAAAAAACCGGCCGCCAGCAGGCACGACAGCCGCGTGAATAAGCCGACGATCAGGCAAGCCCCCAGGACCGTCAGGCCGTACATGGTGGCCAAATCGAGCCACTTTTGCTTGGTGTTCTCGCCCGCCGGAGGCTGTGGCTCGGGCGCCTTGCCCTTGCTCGCCGCCTCTTGCTTTTGCTCGGAGGACGGGATTTTCTCCAGCTCTTTCCGCAGATCTTGTGTGTATTCGTTGAGATCGTTGAGTAGGCCGACGCGCAGCCGAACCACATCCGATTTGACATTGTGCAGGCGCACCGATTCGGCGTCCGAACCGATCGAGATCAGATGGCTGTGTTTCGGTTCCGATAATTCTTCGAGCTTTTGCTTGTACTGCTCCAACCGCACGGGAACAGGCAGCCGGCCTTCCTGCGTTTTCGCCTTGAAATTCTTCTCGTCCACCTTGGTGCGCGTCAGCCACTCCACCGCGGCATCCTCGGTTTTGGTCAACGCATCCTCGGCCTTTTTGCGCTGCTCGTCGTTGAGTCCGTAGTAATCGCAAAAACGATGGACGTAATCGCCCCATTCCTGATGGAGCAGAGGCGGCGTGCGCTTATGCGGCGGCGCACTTGGCGATTCGGCGCGCTCCGGCGTCAGCAGCTTGAGCGCCTCCTCGTCGGGATCGCCGACTTCCTGGCGGATGAACTTCGCCAAGGGGCCGGTGCCTTCGCGGAAGTAGCCGGCGCTGCTGAACGGCTTCGACCTGCCCACAACCGTTTCCGTCGGGCCGCGCCAGTATCCGTCCAGCTTGTGGTAGCCCTCGGCGAAGAAGTGCCAACCGATCGCCAAGCGCAGCAAAAGCAGAAAAATCGCGGTGAGTTTATTCATGATGCCTGTCAATCTTATTCAACGATAATCTCATGCGGAGCGAATCCCATCACGATGGGTTCGGCCTCTTCGCCTTCCGGCAGCAGGATGGCCGCGATGTTGGGGTGGGCGGCGCAATAACTCTTGGCGCATTCGACACCGGCGACGTAGAAGGCGGTCGAGAGCGCGTCGGCTTCCGCGGCGCTGGGGGCGAGGACGGAGGCGCTGGCGATGCCCGAAGCCGGCCAGCCCGTTCGCGGATCGAGTATGTGTCCCAACTTTCGTCCGTTATATTCCAGATGCTGGTGCGTGGCAGCGGAGGTTCCCAGCGCCCGATCGCGCAGCCATACCCGCGCCAGCCGCCGGTCTTCCCACGGATGCCGGATCGCCACTTGCCAACCGAGTTCCTCTCCATCGGGGCACCCTCCAGCGTACACGCTGCTGGTGCCTCCATGCAACAAAATCCGCGAAACGCCCCACTTTTCGCGCAGCAAATCGGCCATGCGGTCCAGCGCATATCCCTTGCCGATGCTGCCCAGGTTGATCTCCACTCCCGGCTTTTGATAATACACGCTGCGCCGCTGGGCATCCAGCGTCACCCATTGCATGCCGGCCCGTTCGCGCGCCGCTTCTCGCTCCGCGTCGGCCGGGACCCGGCGCGGTCCTCGGAAAAAGCCCCACGCCTTGATGAGCGCCCCCGCCGCGATGTCGTAGGCGCCTTCCGTCTCGCGATGAATCCGCTCGGCCAATGCCAGCAAATCGAACAGCCGGTCCTCGACGCGCACCGGCCCGCGGAACGCCCGGCGGTTGAGCCGGCTAATTTCGCTGCTCTCGCGGTAAACGGTCATCTGTTCTTCCAGCACGTCGAGCAACGCGAACGCCTCTTCACTCATCGAGACAGCGGCAGGCGTGCCGAAGGGCAGGAGGATCGCGAAATGGGTGGCCATCGCCCGGCGGCGGAGATGGACAAGATATGTACTCGCCGGCGAGGTATCGTCCTCAGTCGATTCGACCGCACCGAGCACCAATCCGGCATCATAAGCGAGACGGCGAGGCTCTAGGAAATCGCGCCGATTCATGCGAGGGATGCAACCGAGGGAAGGAAAAAACCTCCCTTCATTGTGCCTTCCGAATACGTCGTTGACAAGTGCGCCTTGCGGGCCTGCCTCCTCTGAGCGGCGCGAAGAGCCGCGACCGTAACAGTAGTTTCAAGTTCCTTCTCGTTCCCACGCTCCTGCGTGGGAACGCACGTCCGGCCGCTCTGCGGCCCGTTATTTCGTGTCCTTGACGGCGGCGACATCGCGGCGATAAAGCGGCAGGTGGCGGTAGTACACTTCCAGACACAACAGCGACAGCGATGTCGCCATGATGCGGCCACCCTGAGAACCGCCCCAACTGCCGATTTGATGCGGGTACTTTGTGTCGGTGCCCCTGTCCTGCTTGGAGATGAGATACTCGCGGATCCCTTTATGCACCAGTTTGCCGTCGACCTCGCGCCCTTCGTTCCAGTAGCGCCAACTTTCGCCCTGCATGTGGTGCATGACCTGCGTGGCATAATAGAGATAGTAAATGTTCTCATTCTTGCCCGGCGGATGATCGTGCAGTTTCTTCACGCCGTTCTGCAAGGCTGGGTTTTTGGGGCCGACGCCGCTGTATTGGCGGCACAGCAAACCAACCGAGGTCATCGTGAGTGTGGGCGACTGGCCGGGCAGATAGGCAAACGTGCCGCCCCTTTCGGCCGCCGAGGAACCCTTTTCCGCCGCTTCGACGGAATCGAGGAAGCGCTCGGCCAGCTTGAGGGTGTTCTTGGGCACGTTCAGTCCGGCCATCTGCCCGCTTTTGAGGGCCATCAATTCCCAGCCGGTCACGGAGGTATCGCCGGCCTGTCGAGGTCGATAGCGCCAGCCGCCGCCGGCACTATCCTGGGCCGAGCCAATAAAATTCAAGGCCCGCTGAGCCGACATCTTGATGCGCGGATCGGAAGTCAGGCCGTAGGCTTCGCACATGGCGATGGCGGCGATGCCATGCGCGTACATATCTTCGCTGTACGAGCCGTCCCGGCCCTGCTTGCTGATGAGCCAGTTGATGGCGCCCTCAACGGTCTTGGTGTAGTCCTTTTGCGCGTGCTTGCCGGCTTTATGGGTAATGCCGGCGCCGAGGAAGGGCAGCAAGCCGAAGCCGGTGGCGGCGATGTCGTTTCGCTGGGCGGTGCCTGGCTCACAATTGCAGGTGAAGACCTTGCCGCCGGGCCGCGGTTCTTCGCGGGCATGATGATGGAATTCGTGCAGCGACCATCGGCCATCCTGGTTCTGATGCAGGGCCAACCATTGCAGTCCCTGGGCCACTTTCGCTTCGGAGACGTTATTGCCGCCCTGGTCGTTGAGCATCCTTTCTCTGGTGCCGGCGCTGCGGCCGGCGAACTGATTGCCCAGATAACTGCCGCCCATGCCGCCGAAAGAGCTGTTGATAGCGCCGATAGCCGCGGCATTGTCCAGATCCGGCAACGCCGCACCCAAGCCGCCGCCGCTGCCCGGCGGCAAAGGCACATTGCTCCGCGGCGCATCCGCCGGAGCATCTGGGATGCCCACCGACTGCGTCGGATCGACAACGCCGGGAACCACGATGTCCTCTCCAGTGCGCTCGACATTGAGGTTGTACGGTGTCTCGCTGTCCATGCCGATGTCGGTGTTGGTCAGGTCGAAGTCTTCCTTCGGCTGCTCCTCCACTTGCGTGGTCTGGACTTGCTGATCGAGATCGTCCAGCGAGCCGGCCTGTGCCTTGCTCAACAAAGAGAACAGCAAACCGGCCAGGCCGACAATGGCAAGATTGACCACGGCGCTGGCAATCCAGATGGGGATAATTCGCATCCAGGCAACGCCGCTGTCCTCGATGTACACGGGCGCCACGACGACCCGTTGCCGACCGTTATCCGCGGGATTGGTTGACATGAGCAAAGTCCCCTCAAGATGCAACTTTTCCAACGCTTCTGCGAAGCATCGCTAACCCGATCATTCCTCCGACGGCGGCACGAAATCCGCGTGCCGGCTGGCATGGAGGCGATGGCGCACGCGCCGATCATGATAGCGGAACCAAACCATCAACGCGATCATCCCCAGAAGCGTTCCGCCAACCACCCCCAAAAATACCCAGATGAGATTGTGTCCCCAAGGTTCGGCTTCCTCGCTTGGCGGCTTCGTCTCGAATCGGCCCGTCAGCGAGTGGCCGATCAACAGCGGCGCATCGCGGAACTCGTTGGCTTTTTTGCTATCGGCAGCTTTATAGCGATAGCGCTTGTAGAAATACCCGTCGCAACTAACTTCATCATTATATCTGCGCTCGTTGTCCACTTTCAGACCAGGCGGCAGATCGGTGAAAGCGAAACAAATCGGGTTCTCGCCGTAGGCGTCGGTCATGATCCACGCTTCGTAGAGATTGGCGACGCCGGCAGCGCGGGCCTCATCGGGAGCGGTAAAGCCGCGCAGCCGAATGAGCCGGCCCGATAGGTGAACCACTTCCCCGCGATACTGTTCCGGCTCGTTGAACAAATGCACATAGGCAACATCGCGCCGCGCCGCCTTCGCGAATGCCTTCGCCGACGTAAAGTGCGCCTGCACGAGGACTTGCCAGAATGCCTCATATTCGAGAGCGCCATTGTGGATATCGTCGCGATCGCGGATGAGGCCGGGCGTCAGGAAATACTTCGGGAACGGGCGGAGCGTCTCGGAGTCGATCAGCGCCCAGCAATCCCGCTGCTCGCCGGCCTGGAGCATGATTAGCTCCGTCAACGGAGTCGTGGCGGGCGGCCCGAATCCGGCCAGATACAGCAAACTGGCGCCGATGTTGATCCGTCCCGCCTTCGTCGAAAATATACCGCGAAGGTCCCAAACCGGAGGATCGAGACTGGCCCCGGCGTAGACGGCGGCCAGGGCCGAATAGGGGCCGATCTGCGGAGTGCAGGGGGCGGTAAAGCCAAGGGCGGCCAGATGCTCCGCTTTGAATTCAACAGGAGCCAATAATTGGCCCATCAGGAACGCAACGAGGAACATACGGGACCCAAACGTTTATCGGTCCGAGCCTGAACCGGCGAGGGGGGTTGCGTAAGCGCCCCGAGAGTTTGTTCACTCGGGGCGCTTACGCAACCCCCCTCGCCGTTGGATTTAACTTCCAGATGGCGGCGGCACGAAACTGATGTTCTTGAAACCCGCCTGCTGGCAGACATCCATCACGTTGATGACCTCTTCCCATTTTAACTTGCTATCGGCCTGGATCTTAATGTTTTCCTTGTTTTCCACCGTGGCGCGCCGCGTCTTCAGCTCGTCGCGCAACTTATCGAGCGTATCCACCGGCCCCGTGCCGGCGTCGTCTTGCAAGGAAATGCCGCTGATGAGGCCGTTGTTGACGTTGTCGCGCTGCGTGCGGACGATCACCGTCAGGTTCGCCGACAATTTCAAATCCTGTTCCTTGTCTACCTGGGCATCCTGTTTGATGTCTTCCTTGTCCTTGGCCTGCGTGATGGCTTCCGATGGCAGGCTCAGTTCCATCTGTCCTTCGAGATCGGATGGGTGATAGGTCATCACGAAGAAGGCGAGCAATTGGAAGGCCATGTCGAGCATGGGCGTGACCGGCAGGTTCGGTTCCGGCCCTGGCTCGGTTTTGCGGCGAATGGTCATGTCGCACCTCCGGGGACGTTCTTGGTCAACGCGCGCAACATGAGCCGGCGATAGCCGACGTTCTTGCACATTTGCAGAATCTCGAAGACCTGGCCGTAATCGGCTTCCTTGTGGGCGCGGATGACGATGGCGGTGTTGACGTTCTTGGCCCCGCGCTGTTCGGCGACCTGCCGGGCATCCTCGTACTGCTGCTTGAGCCAGACGCGCAGATCGTTGCGGCGCATCGGCTCCTTGCCGGGGACAAGGATGCACTCATCGCCTTCGCGGAAATTGGCTTGCACGCGCGCCAGCACATCCGACGGCAGGCGATCCTGAAAGTCCTGGATGGCGAACGGCTTGAGGTTGATAAAGAGATAATCGGCTTCAGCTTTATCCATCGGCTTGACGGCGAGCGACTTTGGCAGCTTGATGTCCTCGTTGACTTGTTCGCTGACGAAGTTGACGCACATCATGAAGAACATAAGCAGCTGCAAAACGACATCGAGCAGCGGCGTCAAGTTCGGTTCGGCATTCGCGCCTTGGCCAGCTGGTCCGTGACTCATATGCCCCTCCTCAAAAATCCGAAATCCGAAAATCGAAATCCGAAAGAATTCTCAGAATCAAAATCTCAAATCTCAAAACAACTGATTCCGTTTTCTGGTTTTCTTCTTCCTCATTCGGTTTTCTTTCGGATTTCGGATTTCGAGTTTCGTTATTTTGGCTTGATGGCTGCGGCAGCGGGGACGCTGCGGACCTCGGCGACGGCGGGGGTTTCTGGCGCAGGCGATGAAGCCGGCCTCCGCGAGTTGTGATACATCTGCGTCAGCAGGTCGTCGGCGATGTTGCCGACATCCATCGAGATGCGGATGAGGCGATTGCGGAAGAAAGCGTGAAAGAAGATAGCCGGCACGGATAAGGCAATGCCGACCAGGGTAACAACCAAGGCGTGGGAGATGCCGTTGGCCAGCGTGGCGGGGTTCGGCGAACCGCCCCGGCCCAGTTCCATGAAGCTAAGGATCATGCCCCAGACCGTGCCGACCAGGCCGAGCATCGGCCCCAGCGTACCGATCGTCGCTAGGTAGGTGATGAGTTGGTCCTTGCCGGCCTTGACGCTTTCGACCATGTTGAAAGCCGCCTCCCGCGCGTCGTCGATGCCATATTGCAGCCGGCTCATGCCCGTCGTCATCACCCGGCCAAGGAACGAGCCGTCTTCCTTGGCCATTTCGAAGGCTTCCTTGAATCGACGCTTGTTCACCGTGTCGGTAAACTCCTCGACGAAGCTGGGCGGAATGGCCGCCACCATGCGCAATTCCATGATGAGCAGCATGATAAGGGCGATCAAGGCGATGGAAACTATCAACATGATGGGGGCGAACCAGCTGAGCGATTTGATGATGTGCATGAAAATGTTGGCCGACGGCTTGGGCTGCTCGGCGGGCTTGCTCGGTTCCGCCGCCTTGGCATCACTGCCCTCGGCGGGGGGATTGTCTTGAGCGTGAATCATCGGCACGGCCGGCGGGAGGAAAGCGAAGAGGAAAAGCGCCAGTAGGCAGCTGAGGAGGAAAGCGGCGAGACGTGGGTGCGTTTGCGCTGCGAAACGGGTCATGATTGTGAATTCCTAACAAAGATATGGGCGCGAATGATCGCTCTGGAGATTGGGACGCGGCCAAGCGCTGTTCGGTTCCCGATCCTCGTTGTTTGGCATGTTATTAATGTGACGCCCGAAGACGGACACTGTCAAGTTCTTTCGGCGCTCATCTGTGCGGCGTCTGCGCGATCCGGCGCTGGAAATAGGCGAGGGTGCGTTTCAACCCTTCGTGCCGATCAATCCGGGGTTGCCAACCAAGCAGGCTGCGCGCCCTGCTGATGTCCGGCTGTCGCACCTTGGGATCGTCCTGTGGCAGGGGCCGATATTCGATAACACTCCTGCTGCCCGACAGGGCGAGAATTTCTCTGGCAAACTCCAAAATGGTCACTTCACTGGGATTGCCGAGATTGACCGGCTCGTGGTAGTCGGTATCGAGCAGACGGACGATGCCCTCGACGAGATCCTCGACATAACAGAACGAGCGCGTTTGCGAGCCGTCGCCGTACACGGTCAACGGTTCGCCGCGCAGCGCCTGGCCCATGAAATTGGGCAAAACTCGGCCGTCATCGAGCCGCATGGCGGGACCATAGGTGTTGAAAATTCTACATATGTGAGTATTTACATTGTGCGTGCGCCGGTACGCCATGACGATGGCCTCGGCGAAGCGCTTGGATTCGTCGTAGCAACCTCTTATGCCCACGCAGTTTACGTTCCCCCAATATTCCTCGCGCTGCGGATGCACCTGCGGGTCGCCGTAGACCTCGCTGGTGCTGGCCAGGAGAAACCGCGCGTTTTTGAGCTTGGCCAGGCCGAGTGTGTTGTGCGTGCCCAGCGCGCCGACCTTGAGCGTCTGAATGGGATGGCGCAGATAATCGACCGGACTGGCCAGCGAAGCGAAATGCAAGACGTTATCCACGGGGCCTTCAATCTCCAGCGGATGCGAGATGTCGTGGCGGATGAACTGGAAGCGATCGTTTTTCCGCAGGTTCTCGATATTCTCCAGGGCGCCGGTGATGAGATTATCCACGCAAATGACCTCATCGCCGCGGCCGAGGAAGCGCTCGCAGAGATGAGAGCCAATGAAGCCGGCGCCGCCGGTGATTACGGTTCGCACGTCGAGAGCCCTCCGTGTTCACTAGCCGCGGTGTCCGGCGAGCGGGGTCGC